>PVMS01059256.1_pt1 | contig 11983 bp, 6 predicted proteins | sample 1853461 | NCBI WGS metagenome assembly PVMS01 (sample SAMN08582032, study PRJNA380276) | Marine sediment metagenome, whole genome shotgun sequencing project. | isolation source: ocean sediment barecode stripped | collected 2017
CCACCGCTGGTTGCTGGCCATGTAGCCGCCGGTGCACTCCGGAAATCCGCACTGCATAAGCGCATCGTTGACGAAGGCGGCGAAGCGGGAGAAATACTCCGCCGCCGCTTCCGGAGCGGTGGTGTCCTCGTAGATCAGGGCGTTGTCCTGGTCGGTTTTGAAGGTCTGCTCCTTCCGGCCTTCGCTGCCGAAGGTGATCCAGCAGTAGCTCACGGGAGGCTTGCCGAGCTCCCGCTCAGCAATCTCGATAATCTTGCGGACGAGACGATCGTTGATTTCGGTCACGACGCGCGTGATATTGCTCGCCTTGGCGCCCTCCTTGAGGAGGAGAGTGATCATGCCGTGAATCTTCCTCGCCGGGACTATGATCTTCTCGATCGACTGCTTGGTTTCAATGTCCCGGGCGAGCGAAAGCGGCGAAGTACCCTGCAGGATCATGAGGTCGTGATTGGTCACGACCCCCTTGATCCGGCCCTCCTCCACCACGAGGAGATGGTGGATGTTGTAGTGAATCATCTTCAACAGGGCCTCGAAACAGAGGTGGCGGGCCTCTATCTTTATCAGTGAGACGCTCATGATCTGGCCGATCCTGTCGGATAAATCCCGGCCGCTGGCCACCACCTTCTCCCGCAGGTCGCGGTCGGTCACGATCCCTTGGGGACACCGTTCCCGTCCGTGATAATGAGGGAACTGATATTCTTCTCGGACATCAGTCGGGCCGCATCCTGTATGGAGACATCCTCCGTCGCGGTAGCGACGGCCTTGGAGGCCAACTCCCCGATGGGCGTTGAGAAAAGGAGCTTGTCCCCTCCTCCGGTGAGGAGACTCTTGTTCTGCATCTCCTCGAATGTCCTATCGATAAACTTGTTAAGAAATGACTTTACATAATATTCCGTAAATAACGGATTTGACTCAAGAAGATAAGTGACTTTTTTTCTGCTCACCATGTAGATGAGAGAGTCTTCGATAGCGACGATATTCGCCCTCGACTTGTCCGCACTGACGAGGGAGAGAAAGCCGAAGACATCGCCTTCACTCCGGTAATCAATGAGCGCCTCCCCATCGTCGCCCGACCGGACAAAAACTTTGATACCACCCTTCTTGATGATCATGAGCGATTCGGCCGCCGGTCCGTCCTGGTAGAGGATGGTCTTCCCCTTGGGGAAGAACTTGAGGGAAACATCGACGGCGACACCTTTAAGTGTCTCCTCGTCAAGAAACTGAAAAGGGGGTACTTTCTTCAGAAATTCAACTACTTCATCAACAATTACGCTCATGGCTCCCTTTTCTTTCGCATTAGTCAGTAATACTTTTGCAAAAGGGGTGCCATAAGCGGTAGAGGGACAACCTCACGGATGCCTTCGCGATAATGTTGAGGAATATCAACAGAATTAGCCGGTTTTCCACTTCACTGAAAACCACTACAAGAACGAAAGGTTACAGAGGAAGGCAGGAATGTTACGTTTGGTTACGCTCTCGGGAGTTACTTTTAGTAACCCCTATGCAGTCGGTCCTTCCGAAGAGGGAGATGGCCTTCGGAATCCCCATTTTTTCCTTTTTTCCCAAAGGGTTTTCCGCGTAATCCCGAGTTTGTCGGCGAGCTCCTGCTCGCCGTAACGGTGCTGATTGTCGGCGACGAAGGAGCGGATGTACTCCTCGATGGAAAGCTCCTTTTTCACCGACTCTTTGACAAAGGTTTCTTTACCCACGATGTTGTCGGGCAACTGCCCGGTCTCTATCGTCTTATCCTCGGCAATAAGCACTGCCCGCTCGATCACGTTCTGGAGTTCCCGTATGTTGCCGGGCCAGCGGTAGGCGGTCAGCATCCTGAATGCCCCTTCGGATATCTCCTTCGCCGGTCGGCCGTACTCAGCGGCGTACTTTTCGAGGTAGTGGAGAGCGAGAGGAGCGATGTCTTCCTTCCTCTCCCGCAGGGGCGGCAGCTGAAGGTTGATGATGTTGATCCGGTAGTAGAGGTCCTCCCGGAACCGCCCGGATGCGATCGCCTCCCCGAGATCCTGGTTCGTGGCGGTTATGAACCGAACGTCGACCTTCCTCGACTTCGTGCTCCCCAGCGGCCTCACCTCCTGCTCCTCGAAGACACGGAGCAGTTTTGCCTGCAGAGCGGGGGCCATATCGCCTATCTCGTCGAGAAAGACGGTGCCCCCGTCCGCTTCGTCGAGAAGACCGGCTTTCGAAGAGACGGCGCCGGTGAACGCCCCTCTCACGTAACCGAAGAGCTCACTCTCGAGAAGGGGATCGGGGATGGCGGAGCAGTTGATCGGCACGAAGGGCATACTGCCGCGGGAGCTGCTGCCGTGGATGACCCGGGCGAAGAGCTCCTTCCCGGTCCCGGTTTCCCCGAGGAGAAGAATGCTGCTCCGGCTGTCGGCCACCTTTTTGACCTCGGCTATAATATCCGACAGGGAACCGCCTCCTCCGATAATGCTCGAGAAATCACACTCCCCAGCGACCCGTCTCTTCAGGAGAGAGTTTTCCCTTTCCAACTGCCTCTGTTTCAGGGCGTTGCCGACGACCTGCTTGATCTCCTCGTGGATGATAGGTTTCATGATGTAGTCGTAGGCGCCCACGCGGAGGGCCTTGACCGCGGTCTCGAGGGAAGCGTAGGCGGTCATGACGATGAACACGACATCCTGCTGCTGCTCCCGCATCCGGGTAATCATCTCGATGCCATCGATACCCGGCAGGATGATATCGGAAATCACGATGTCGAAGTAGCGCCCCTCGGCCATGGCGAGCGCCCTTTCGCCGCTCTCCGCCGACTCGACCCGATAGCCATCCTTAACGAAGAGCCGCTGCAGCGACTCCCTCAGGGTCTTCTCGTCCTCAACTATCAGTATTTCCTTTGCCATATTTCAACCGCCTCTTCCCGCTTCCGCCAACCCGCTCTAGAGGACGTCGGCTGTCCCGTGCAGGGGGAGCCTGATCACGAAGCTGGCCCCCCGATCCCTGCCCGATACGATTTCAATCGTGCCGCCATGGTCCTTAATGATGCCATAGCTTATCCCGAGACCCAATCCCGTTCCGCGTACGGGGCCCTTCTTGGTGGTGAAAAATGGGTCGAAAATCTTGTCCCTGATGTCGGAGGCGACTCCTTCCCCACTGTCGCCGAAGACGATCTCCACTTCCTCGCCGCGGGTTCCTATGGTGATGACAAGCTCGCCGCCTTTGGGCATGGCGTCCCTGGCATTCAGGATCAGGTTGAGAAAGACCTGCTGCATCTGGTCGGGGTCGACCTTCACCGGCGGCACCGGACCGACTTCGGTGGTGATCCGCACCTTCCTGAAATTCGTGTCATAGCGGACCAGCGCCAGGGTCGACTCCAGAATCTTTCCGAGCTCCGTAGGCACTTTCTGCCGGGGGTTGATGCGGGCGAAGTCACCGAGGTTTCTCACGATGCGGGCGATGCGGTCCACGTGCTGAATGATCGTTTCCAGGGACTCGTGGGCGAAATCGGACTGTTTCTCCGACATCAGCCCCTGGACGAGAGAGGAAATGGAGGCGAGGGGGTTGCCGATCTCGTGCGAGACTCCCGCCGCCAGACGGCCGACGCTGGCGTGCTTGGTGGCCTGAAAAAGCTCCTCCTCGATCTTCCTCTTCTCCGTCACGTCCTCCAGAATGATGACGTAGCCGCGGGAGGCGCCGGTCAGCCGGCTGATGTACCCCTTGAGCTCGGCATCCGCTATGGCGCATTTGAAGTCGCCGACACGGACGGCGGGGCTCATAACCCCCCGCGGGAGACAGGCCAGCACCTCGGCGGCGATCCCGCCGAGGGCAGCCTTCTTCTCCACCCCGGTGATCACTTCCATGCCCCGGTTCCAGTACCGCACCCGCATCTCCGGATCGAAGGTGGCCACCCCGAGAGGAAGGCTCTCGATGATGTTCTCGCTGAACTCCTTCAGGAGGGCGAGCTGCCGGTTGGCGGAGGCGAGCTCCCTGCGCGAGAGGCGAAGGGTCTTGTTCATCTCCTTGATCGTGCTCAGGAACTCGACCCGCTCCTCGTCGGTGTAGGTGAGGCGGTCCTCGAAAACCATGCTCGCGATGGAAGAACCGAGGATCCCCGAGAGAATCCGCTGCGATTCCTCCTGCAGGCCGATGAGATCCTTCGCCAGGACCTCCTTGCCCTCCAGCCCCTGGTGCTGCAGGGTCCGATCGATGATCTCCCGGCTCTCCCTCCGGCCGACGAACTGGGAAAGGATGCCCTCGATCTCGCCTACGCTACTCTTGGCCGGGAGAACCTTCTCTGGAGCGTAGGAGTCGACGACGAGGAGCGCCTTCTGCTCCTCCTCCTCGGACTGCTCGGTGGAGAGGGAGAGGAGCACGTACAGTCCGACGTTGACGAGAAGTCCCCAGAAGAGGGCGTGGCTCCATTTATCGAGGCCGTGGATGCCGAAAAGGGCGTGGGGATTGAAGGTGTCGGACCTCATGAGGGCGCCGACCCACCCCCCCTCTCCCACAATGCCCGATTTCACCAGCGCCGGCAGGAGCAGGGTGTAGAACCAGACGACGAACCCGGCCACGACACCGCCGATGGCGCCGTAGCGGTTCCCCCTCTTCCAGTAAAGGCCGATAAGGATCGACGGGGCGAAGATGGTGACGGCGACGAAGGACTTGAGACCCATGTCCACCAGGGTGAAGTACTCACCGACGGTGACGGCGAATATGTATCCCGTGAAGATGAAGCCGAGGATGACGATCCGTTTGATGTTGGCGAGAACAAACGGGAGCCTCCTCATCCTCGAGAAACGGTAGAGGGCGGGGTTGACGATGTTGTTCATGATCATGTTGCTGACAGCCAGGGACTCGACGATGATCATGCCCGAAGCGGCGGAGAACCCTCCGAGGAAGACAAAGAGGGCGAGGGCGCTCTTTCCCTGACCCATCGGAATGGTGAGGACGAAGGTGTCGGCCCCAGCGGCACTTCCGTTCAGGAGGAGACCGCCCAGCGCCACCGGCAGGACGAAGATGTTGATCAGCAGGAGATAGAGAGGAAAGAGCCAGACAGCTTTGGAGAGATGGGCACTGTCGTGGTTTTCGACGACGGCCATGTGAAACTGCCGGGGAAGAAACATGATCGCCATCATGGAGAGGAATGTCAGGGACGCCCATTCCGTATAGCTCACCGGCGATTCGTCACCGATGGCGACCAGTCTCCGGAGATCCGTGTCACCGATCTTCTGGAAGATGTCGGAAAAACCGCCGAAGAGAACGTAGGTCACATAAAACCCGACGACGAGGAAGGCCGCCAGCTTCACGATCGACTCGAAAGCGATGGCGAAGACGAGACCCTCGTGCTTTTCGGAAATGTCCTGCCGGTGCACGCCGAAGATGACGGCGAAGAGAGCGATGATGGCCGTGATCACCCAGCCGGCGGCAAAACTCCCCTCCTTCTCCCCCGCCAGAATGGTGAAGGTGCTCATGATGGCCTTGATCTGCAGGCTGAGGTAGGGGGTGATGCCGATGGAGACAACCACGGTCACGATGGCAGCGAGGAGGATGGAGTTCCCGTAGCGAAAGCCGATGAAGTCCGCAATGGTGGTGAGTCGGTGCTGGCGGGAGATATTGATGATCTTGCGGAGCACGATCCACCAGAGAGAAGCCATCAGGGTGGGCCCGATATATATGGTCAGGAAGGAGATCCCCGAAACCGCCGCCTTGCCGACGCTGCCGTAGAAAGTCCATGAAGTGCAGTAAACCGCCAGGGAGAGGGAGTAGACGTAGGGGTTGGCGACCACGCTCTTCCCCTTTCCTTTCATCCTCTCGGCGAAGTAGGCGACCAGGAAGAGGAGGCTGAGATACCCTCCCGTGACGAGGAGCAGCGCCCAGCGGGGAAACATCAGCGATTACGGCCTCTGTCACGGGTCAGGGAGAAGAGGGCGGCGACGGCGATAAAGATTCCCCAGCAGGCGAAAAGGACGACGGGGTGAGAGTCTTCAAAGATCGTGAGAAAGGGCCAGTTGAACACCAGGAGCCCGAGCACGAAGAGAAATATCCATCGTTCACCGTCCCGCATGCCTCTCCAGGCTCCTTCAGTAATAGTACCAGATTGATCGGTACTGGCTGATGTTCTCCCCCACCCGCTGGAGCCTCTTGAGGTAGTCGTATATCGAGACGTCGGTGTAGACGTACGTGTCGGCCAGGGCGAGCTTCTTTTCCCAGGGGTGGAACTCGTAAACGCGCCTTCCGCTGGGGAGAATCGATATCACGTCGTGGTGCTGCACCGCGCGGAGGTAGTTCTTCCCCAGACGGGGCACGTTGAATACGACCTCATCGGTGCGGACCGACCCCGGCATCAACCGGGCCTCTTCTTTCTGCTCCTGAAGGAGGCGGGCGATGGGAACCCGGTAGTCGTCCGTTTCCTCCTTGCCCTTGGTATTGAAGGTGTAGTAAGGGATGACGCCTGCCAGCCGAAGCTTGTGACGGAGGGCGCAGGCCTCGAACTTGCGGGAGTTGAAGAAGGTGTATACGAGCTGGTTGCAGACTTCCATCCCCTGCCGCCGGAACTTCTGCACCGCCGCGACGGCATCGCGGGTGATCTCGTAGGGGTGCTCGAAGTGCGTGACGATGAGGAGCTCGCGCCGGCCGGGAGAGTGATAGCGCCCGATCGTCTGCACGAGCGACTCGGTCACACGCTGGGGGAGAGTCACCAGCGTGCGGCTGCCGATCCTTATCCTTTCGATCCTCTCGATACGTGAAAGCCGCGAGAGAATTCTCTCCAGCCGCCGGTCGGAAAGGAGAAAGGGATCGCCGCCGGTAATGAGCACCTCGTTGATTTCGGGCGTGTCCTCAATCCACTGCAGAGCCCGCTCGAGCTTCTCCTCGGGCAGGACGGCGTTCCGGGAGTGGACATCCTCGATTTCCCAGTTTCTTTGACAGTAGACACATATCTGGGGACAGGTCATGAAGGGCTTGAGGATCACGATCATCGGGTAGCGACGGGTGATCCCCTCGATCGGCGACGTATCCCGTTCGAGCATGAAATCCATCGACGATTCGGCGCCGTCTCTCGACTCCTTCAATTTTGTCACGTAGTGGAGGGAGGGAATGACCTGGGCCCGAATGGCCGCGTCCCGCCCCCCGCCGGAACGGCGATCCATGAGAGAGAGATAGTGTGGCGTTATCCCGAAAGGGATCTTGTATTCGCCGGCGAACCGAACCGCCTCCCGCTCTTCGACGCTCAGTTCGATGAGGGAGCCGAGGGTGTCGACGTCCCTGATGATGTGCCGGACGTGCCACTTCCATTGCCGCCAGTCCTCGTCGCTCCCCCCGAAGTAGTTCAGGATTCGATCCCTGTTCCGCCGCCGCCGGGTACTGGCGTCATCGTCGAGACCGCAGGGGTACTGGTCCATGAACTTCCTCGCCGGTCGGGCCAGGCGGGAGAGGTCCTCTGATCTCATTCTGGCGGCCCTCCTCCCTTCGTATTTCGTGAAGGCCGGAATGCGCGTGGCGTAGACCCCCGTTGTTCCCGTCACCCCGCGCAGGAGGTGGTCGACTTCGCTGAAAAACCCGCGCGCAGGCCTTTCGACGGCGCCCAGGTCGTCGTGACGGAGGATGTCATTCAGGTACCCGAGAAAGCTGAACCCGGAGAGCAATTCGCTTCTGGCGGAGAGCATCCCCCTCAGGGTGACGATGGCGTCCCGACCAAGAACCCACTCCAGGGAAGGGATTTTGGGGTTGTCCTCAAAACTGGTCGTGAGGAGGCGGGAGAGAAAAGACCGGGCATCTCTCCTCTTCTCTTCGAGCGGCTTGTCTGACAGAAGGATATCGCGAAACTCCGGCGCGGCGCCGAGCACCTCGATCAGCCTCTGTCTGTCTTTCTCTGTCGCCATTCCTTCCCTCTCCCTCGCGTCGACGTTCCTTTCCCGACCCGACTCCCTGAACATATTATTAACCTTTTAATATTATACGGAATTACAGTGATCCGGTCAAAGTGACCGGTGCCCTCGCCGACATGTTGACAGCCACGGCCCGGTAGGATATTCCTACATGGCACCTGATTCGGATGCGAAGCAAGCTTATTATAATGATGGAGGGAACCCAGATGAAGGAAAGAGATTTGAGGAAGCTCCTGGCCGTCATCCTCGCCGCCGGTTCGTTGACCGCCGCCGCCGGGGAAGCAGCCGAGGGAACGCTGCTCCACCCTCAGGAGACACGTTTCGCCGCTATCCGCCAGCTCACTTCCGGCGGACAGAATGCCGAGGCCTATTTCTCCTTTGACGGCAAGACGATAGTCTTTCAAGCGACCCGCCCTCCCTTCGACTGTGACCAGATCTTCACCATGAAGACCGACGGGAGCGACGTTCGCCTCCTCTCCACCGGGAAGGGGCGCACCACCTGCTCCTTCTTTTTTCCCGACGGGGAGCGGTTCCTCTACGCCTCCACCCACCTCGGCAGCGAAGACTGTCCCCCCCCGCCGGACAGGAGCCGCGGCTATGTCTGGTCCCTCTACCCGGACTACGACATCTTTGCCGCCGGTCTCGACGGCTCCGGACTGACACGCATCACCGACACCCCCGGTTACGACGCCGAGGGCGCCGTCTCTCCCGACGGCGGCAAGATCGTCTTCACTTCCATGAGGGACGGCGACCTGGAGCTCTACACCATGAACCCCGATGGTACGGGCGTCACCCGCCTGACCCATCGAAAAGGCTTCGACGGCGGCCCCTTCTTCTCCTGGGACGGCGAGCACATCGTCTACCGGAGCCACTATCCCCAGGAGGGTGAGGCACTCGCCGACTATGAGAAGCTGCTGCAGAAGAATCTCATGCGCCCCACGCGGGCGGAAATCTTCATCATGAAGGCCGACGGCAGCGAGCAGACGCAGATCACCGACACCGGCGACGCCAACTGGTCCCCCTTCATGCACCCCAACGGCCGCCAGGTCATCTTCTCGTCAAACATGCACGACCAGGAGAAGAGGACTTTCTCCCTCTACGTCATCAACACCGACGGCACCGGCCTGCAGAGGGTGACCTACGGAGCTCGCTTCGACAGCTTCCCGATGTTCTCCCGAGACGGCAAGAAGCTCCTCTTCTCTTCCACCCGCAACGCGGCGGCGGAGAGAGAGTTCAACATATTCATCGCCGACTGGAAATAGACCGCGTCGGACGGACCTGCCTATGAGAATCTTCCCCCTTCTGACAGCGGTGACTCTGACGATACTGTCCCTGTCACCGCCGGCGACCGCGGCCGACTTGATACACCACGACCTCTCCGTGACGCTCGACCCCGACCGCCGCACCCTCGAGGCTCGTGACATCGTCACCGTGCCGCCGCGGCTCCTTTCCGCCGATGAGAGCTCGATCTCATTCACGCTTCACGCCGGGCTCTCTCCCCGTTCAGCGACCGCCGGCGTCGTGATCGAGAGGACCGGCACCATGAATACCACTCCTCCCCTGGAGACATACCGCGTTAAATTCACCTCCTCCGGCACCACCTTCGACCTTCGCTACAACGGCGTCATCGATCATGCCCTCGAGGTAGTCGGCGAAGAGTACGCCCGCGGGCAGCGGCAGACGGCGGGACGCATATTCCCCGAGGGGGCCTACCTTTCCCCGCGCAGCGCCTGGTACCCCCTCTTCGGAGAAGAGCTCGTCACCTTCTCCCTGGCCGTCGAGGCGCCTCCCTCATGGGACGTCGTCAGTCAGGGGAAACGAACCGTGCACGACAGGGACGGCGCGGCGCGGAGAGTGCGCTGGGAGTCACGATCACCGCAGGACGCCATCTATCTCGTCGCCGGCCCCTACCGGGAATACGACCGTCGGGAAGGGAAGGTCGAGGCGATGGTCTTCCTCCGCCGGCCCGACGAGGCCCTGGCCAACCGCTACCTCGAAGCGACCGTGCAGTACCTGGCGATGTACGAAGACCTGATAGGACCCTACCCTTACGGTAAATTTGCGCTGGTGGAGAACTTCTGGGAAACAGGATACGGCATGCCCTCCTTCACCCTGATGGGGCCGAAAGTCATCCGTTTTCCCTTCATTCTCCACTCCTCCTACCCCCACGAAATACTCCACAACTGGTGGGGAAACAGCGTCTACATCGATTATCCTTCCGGCAACTGGGGGGAAGGACTCACCGCCTATCTCTCCGACCACCTCATCAAAGAGTCCCGGGGTCAGGGAGCGGAGTACCGCCGCGAGACCCTGCAGAAGTACACCGACTACGTTCTCTCGGGAAGGGACATGGCCCTCACCGAATTCCGTTCCCGGCACGGTTCCGTTTCCGAAGCCGTCGGGTACGGCAAGTCACTCATGCTTTTCCACATGCTGCGCCGCCGTCTCGGCGACGACATTTTCACCCGGGGACTGCAAGCGTTCTACCGCCGCCACCGCTACCGCACCGCCTCCTTCGACGATCTGCGCCTCTCTTTCGAAGAAGTCTCCAGCGATTCCCTGGCTGCCTTCTTCACCCAGTGGGTCACCCGTTCCGGCGCACCGGAATTCTCCCTCGAAGGGGTGAGCACGGAAAAGACGGGCGACCGCTACCTCCTGCGGGCAACGCTCCGGCAGGTCCAGCCCGAAGGTGAGCCCTTCGATGTCGACGTTCCCCTGGCCATCACCCTCGAAGACCAGGCCGAAGCCCATGTCGTCACGGTCGCGATGAGGAGCAGAAAGTCGATTCTCAAGATTTCACTCCCGGCCCGGCCCCTGCGAGTTGACGTTGACCCGGAGTACGACATCTTCCGTCGCCTTCACTCCCTCGAGATCCCACCGGCCCTCTCCTCCGCCTTCGGAGCCGACCGGGCCCTCATCGTTCTCCCCGCGGCGGTCGAGGAAGAGCGACTTCGCGCTTACCGGGAACTTTCCCTCTCCCTCAGCCGCACCGGTCCCGGAAACGTGGAGATCGTCGCGGACAATGAGGTGGCCGACCTGCCGCCCGACCGTTCGGTCTGGATCCTCGGCTGGAACAACCGTTTCTTCCCTTCTCTTCTTTCCGCCACGACCCAGTACGACGTCACCCTCGACACCGCCGCGGTGCGCCTCGAGAAAACCACCCTTCCCGGCCGTGATCACGCCTTCGTTCTCACCGCCCGCCACCCTCTCAATCCCGACCTTGCCCTCCTCTGGATCGCCGCCGACAACCTTGACGCCATCCCCGGCCTGGGGAGGAAGCTCCCCCACTACCACAAGTACAGCTACCTCGCCTTTGCGGGCCGGGAACCCTCAAATGTCGCCAAGGGGCGGTGGCCGACGACGGTCAGTCCGCTCACCGTCCTTCTCGACGGCGCCGCCGACGGCTCTCTCCCCGCCGGGACATTCCCCCGCCGGGAGCCCCTGGCCGAGCGAACGCCCCTCTTCTCCGAGCAGGGCATGCTCGAGACGATCCGCTTCCTCGCTTCCGAAAAGCTCGAGGGGCGTGGTCACGGTTCACCCGGCCTCGACGAAGCGTCCCGCTACATCGCCGGCAAGATGAAGGAATACGGACTTCGTCCCCTCGGCGGAGAGGAGGATGGCTACCTCCAGGTGTGGGCCGCCAACTCTCCCGAGAGCGGCGGAATTGTCATGAAAAACGTCATCGGCGTGATTCCCGGAACCCGCGGGGAGTGGTCGGGCCAGAGCGTCGTCATCGGGGCGCACTACGATCACCTCGGCCGCGAAGGCAGCGATATCCGCCACGGCAACGAGGGCAAAATTCACTACGGGGCCGACGACAATGCGAGCGGGGTCGCCGTCATGCTCGAGTTGGCCCGCATCCTGGGAAAGGACTGGAAACCGGAACGCACCGTCGTCTTCGCCGCCTTCAGCGGCGAAGAGGAGGGCCGACTCGGCTCACGCCATGCCGTCGCTGCCGGCGGCCTCTTCGCCCACCAGTCCTGTCGGGGCATGGTCAATCTCGACACCGTCGGACGCCTGGGGGGGAAGAAGCTCATAGTTCTCGGCGGAAGTTCGGCGGGCCAGTGGGTCCACATCTTCAGGGGAGCGGGCTTCCTCACCGGCCTCGAGGTCGTCATGGCCACGGA
>PVMS01064081.1_pt1 | contig 11982 bp, 13 predicted proteins | sample 1853461 | NCBI WGS metagenome assembly PVMS01 (sample SAMN08582032, study PRJNA380276) | Marine sediment metagenome, whole genome shotgun sequencing project. | isolation source: ocean sediment barecode stripped | collected 2017
GGGTACGATCGGCGCCAGCCGATTCATGGAGACAGACACGTTTATTGCCTGGGCAGTCAGCCAGGATAAACCGGCACTTTCGATTATCAAGCCTGCGGACGGCAAGGAAGCGTGTATCGGCAACGGCACCATGGTTGCGCTCATTCTGGATTCAACCGACAAGGTCGATGCTTTTCATGCCAAGGCGCTGGAACTTGGCGGCAAAGACGAGGGAGCGCCCGGATCGCGCGGCGACGGCGGATTTTATGCCGGCTATTTTCGCGATCTCGACGGTAACAAGCTGAACGCGTTTTGCATGACCAAGTAGGGCCAGACAAGAGGCGATATGCAGGACCCCGCAATATTTTCGCCGTTTCTCGGCATGATGCTGCTGACATTTGTCGTCTGGCTGGTCATGTATGCCAGACGCCTTACCTTCCTGTCGAAGCATAAAGTCGACTATCGAACGATCAACACCAGGGAAAAGGCAGCCGGCCAGGTCCCAGAACAAATTAGCTACGCTTCAGACAATCTGAAAAACCTGTTCGAGTTTCCGGTGCTTTTTTATGCGCTGTGTATCTACCTGTACGTGACAGCGTCTGTGGATACCCTGTATCTCATTGCGGCATGGTGGTTTTTCGGCTTCCGCATCGTGCACAGTTACCTTCACTGCACGTCGAACGTCGTGCCGCACAGATTCGGCGTCTATATGCTCTCCGCGATCGGCCTTTGGTTTATGGTGATTCGAGCGGCAATACAGGGGTTTGGCTGACTCACAGTGCGCTGTCGCCGGTCTCGCCAGTGCGAATGCGCCAGACCTGATCGAGCTGTGTCACGAATATCTTGCCGTCACCGACTTTGCCGGTCTTTGCACTGTTAATGATTGCTTCAATGATCTGATCGACCAGGTCGTCTGAAACGGCGACCTCGATTTTTGCTTTCGGTAGAAAATCGACGACGTACTCGGCGCCTCTGTAAAGTTCCGTGTGTCCTCGCTGGCGGCCGAATCCCTTGACCTCGCTCACCGTCATCCCCTGAATTCCGACTTCGCTCAATGCATTGCGTACGTCATCCAGCCTGAACGGTTTAATGATTGCTGTTACTAGCTTCATGCATTGTTCCTCGCATCGTGCTGGCTGTTATAGGAATACGGTGCCGCCATCAACCATGATTGTTTGACCAGTCGTCAGTTTGCTATGGTCGCTGGCAAGGAACAACACTGCACCAACGATATCGTCCGTCTCGAGCGGGCGCCGGATCGCCTGCTGTGAAAGCGTGACCTCGACGACCTTGTCTTTCTTGTCCTGAAATACCTCGCTGGTCGCGTCCGTATTGACGACGTTCGGGGCGACCGCGTTGACACGTATTTCATAGCGCCCGAGTTCACGAGCCAGCCCGCGCGTGGCACCGATGACAGCAGCTTTCGAAGCCGTGTAATGCAGCCCGTTCGGCATGCCGTAGGTAGCCGCCAGCGAACTGATATTGATGATCGATCCGCTATTCTGACTTTTCATGCTTGGCAGTACCGCTTTACAGCATTGCCAGATGCCCTTGACATTGACGTTCATCGTCGCATCCCATTCGGATTCGTCGAGCTTGTCGAACGGGGCGAATGTCAGGCTGCCGTAGAGGGCAGCATTGTTTACAAGAACATCGATGCGACCGAATTTTTCGACGACTGCCTCAGCCATCTCCACCGTACTCTGTGAACTGGTCACATCAGTCCTGGTAGAGAGACCCGTCGCTCCTTCCTGCTCGATGATGGTGAGCGTATCGGAGCAATCCCTGAGGTCATTGACGGCGACGCTGGCGCCCAGGCGTGCGAACTGACGCGCATACGCCTGTCCAAGGCCGCGGGCGGCCCCGGTGATGATGACCACCTTATCTGTAAAGTCCATTCGATCTGCTTGATTTAATTGTAATTATCGATTTTGTCCGGTCGGCGACCGGCATAGGCCTATGCTAGCAAGCCCGGACTGACTTGTGTACAGATGAGGTAGAATCGAATGGCCGGGAGCACGATGATGCAATCGATCGTCAAATTACTGAATGAGCCTGAAGGCCTGCGTTACAACGGCGCGGCGCTGAGCTATGCCGTGCTCGGCTACATTGCCGGATTCGCAGGCCTTTTCCACGGTCACTGGGCTGTCAATCTGGCAGCGACCCTGCTGCTCGCTCACGCGATGACGATATCGGCGTATCTGATTCACGAGTGTGGTCACAACCTGGTGTTCAAGGGTATTAAAGACAATGCGAAGCTGGGGCGCTTTCTCGCCTGGTTATGCGGTGCTGCGTACGGCACCTACGAGGACATGCGTTACAAGCATTTTCGACACCATATCGACGTCGACGACGTCGCCTGGTTCGACTACGAAGGGTTTTTCGAGAAACACCCGCTCGTTCTCAGGATGACGAAGTTTCTCGAGTGGTTTTATATTCCTGCGCACGACCTGATCATGCATACGATCATGGTGTTCACATCATTCGTCATCCCGCAGCGCCGCAAGCAACGACGGCGTAATGTGACGGTGATTCTGATTCGCGGCAGTGTATTTATCGCTTTGATCGCCTTCTTTCCAAAAGTCGCAGTCCTGTATGCGATTGCCTACCTGCTGATGATGACGATACTTCGTTTCATGGACAGCTTACAGCATGACTATCCATACGCACTGACGCTTTTTGACTTCGGCAAGCCGCCGCGAAAAGGCGACTTCGAATGGGAGCAGGAACACACCTTCAGCAATCCCCACACATTCGATGACAGCGTCTTCAACTGGTTCACGCTCAACTTCGGCTTTCACAATGTGCATCACTCCGATATGACCGTGCCCTGGTACCGCCTCGCTGCAAAACATCGCGAGCTGTTTGGAGACGATCCTGAGAATGTTATTCCGCTGTCGTCACAGCTTGAGATTTTTCACAAACAGCGCGTCAACAGGATCACTGGCAATCATGAGGGAGAAGAGCCCTTTGGCCACGATTTTCTGCTGGCCGCCAGAAAAGGTGACGTCAACGGCGGTAATGCTGCCTCTTTCCTGACTTCATTCTGATGCGAACAAAAAACTAGCGATGCAGCAACTCGAAGTGTTTCAATCTCTTTGGGGGATGGAACAGCGCATTCCCGGCACGCCGGAAGCTTCCATGGAAGCAAACTTTGAAAGGGTCGCCGAAGCGGGCTTCGACGGCATGTGTATCGACCTTGGGGCGGACGAGATCGATCAGTTCAGGGAGGCGAACCAGCATTACCGGGAATACGATCTTCGCTGCATGGTCAATGCATTCCCGGCGCAATTGGACGACCTGCTGCCGGTACTGCGACTGGCGAAAGATTTCGACGCCTGCATGGTCAATGTCATCGGCGGCATCATGCCGATCAGGCCAGAGGACGCCGTCCCTGTAATTCACCGGTGGATCGGCGACGCCGATACGATCGGAATGCCGATGTTGTTCGAGACTCACCGCGACGGACTGCTCAATGACCTCTATTACACCCTGCAGGTCATCGATCTGGTGCCGGAAATGAGGCTTTGTGCCGACCTGTCACATTTTGTGGTCGACAGGGAATTTCGTTCACCGATTCCGGAAGCTGATCAGGGACATATTCACAAGGTGCTGGAACGATCCGATTGCTTCCAGGGTCGAATTGCAAATCGAGAACAGGTGCAAATTCAGATTAATTTTTCACAACATCAGGAATGGGTGGACATATTCAAGGACTGGTGGAAAAAAGGCATGCGCATGTGGCGACATCGAAACGATGACGATGCAACGCTGGTGTTTCTGTGTGAGCTGGGGCCGAGGCCCTACGCAATCACCGATGGCGAGCAACGCGAGTTGTCCGATCGCTGGCAGGAAGCACTGCAGATCCGGCAATGGGTGCGGGATATCTGGGCGGAACTGCAAGCCGAGTAAAAGGGGGCACCATGGCTAGCGACATTGGAAAGATTGGCTGGTTCGACCTGACGGTCGAGGATGCGGCGGCAATCCGCGATTTCTATGCGAAGGTGGTTGGTTGGCGACCTGAGGACGTCAACATGGGCGAATACTCAGACTTCAACATGACCATGCCGGAGTCGGGAGATCCCGCTGCAGGCATCTGCCACGCCAAAGGGGATAATGCCGGGCTACCCTCGCAATGGCTCATCTACATCACCGTTGCAGACGTCGACAGTAGTGCTGCGGCTTGTACCGAAAACGGCGGCAAGGTTCTGGTCGGACCGAAATCCATGGGCGGCGGCAAGTTCGCCGTCATCGAAGACCCCAATGGCTCGGTTGCCGCGCTTTACCAGCCCGGCTAAGACGCGATAAAGAACCGTAAATCATGCGACGTCGACTGAATTCATCTGAATGGAATACTGCGGTTGCCGCGATAATTTCGGCGACCGATGATCAATCGGCAGCCGGCGCACTAATTGATGCGATTGGTTCGATCGTCGATCATGAAGGCACTTGCCTGATCGCGTTCCACAAAGATGCCAGTCCGGAAGTCCTGCATCACACGATCGAGCCCGCAGGGGCGCAACACTACATAGACCGCTACCTCGAGGGACCATATTTGCTTGATCCTCTCTATCAGCTCGCGCTGCGGGAAGATAAACCGACCTTGTGCAGGTTTCGCGACGAACTTCCCGATCGTTTTCGCTCTAGCGAATATTATCGCCAATACTGCGATCGAACCCACCTGCTGGATGAAATGGATTTTCTGAGTGATGTCTCGGAGGAAACGACACTTGCCCTGGTCGTCGGACGCCGGAAACGCAGGTTTCGTAAATCCGAGCTCACTCGTCTCCGACACATGGAACCGGTCATCCGGGCGACGATGGGAAAGATATGGGCCAGTTGGGCATCCGGTACAGATACATCGGAAAGACATGTCGGTATTCACAAGCGTCTGACCAAATGCTTCGATAACTTCGGACAAAGCGTTTTAACCGAGCGCGAGCGGCAAATCAGTCAACTCCTGTTGCGCGGCCATTCCTCGAAGTCGATAGCCCGCGTCCTGGACATCGCCCCGGGCACCGTCATGGTGCACAAGCGAAATCTGTTCTCGAAGCTGGGCATAACCTCGCAGTACGAGCTGTTCTCGATTTTCATCGACGACTTACAGACATCGTAGTTTTCGTGACATAAGTCCCAAAAAGGCAGGATTTATCGCCTTCCTACCCTCCGAATGGTATTCATTCCGAGGCCTGCGATACGCACTATTTAGCCTCATAATTGAGGCATTGTGACATGTTTGACTTTGATTTCGGGCTCGGCGATGACATCGATCATCTGCGCGAGACCATTCACAACTTCGCTACCGATCGCATAGCGCCTCGCGCCGAAGAGATCGATGCGACCAACAAATTTCCACGCGACCTCTGGCCGGAATTGGGCGACCTGGGGTTGCTCGGCATTACCGTCGAGGAAGAGCTGGGCGGCAGTGGCCTGGGCTATCTTGCTCACGTCATTGCAATGGAGGAAATCAGCCGGGCGTCGGCATCGGTTGGCCTGTCATATGGCGCGCACTCCAATCTTTGTGTTAACCAGATTCGCCGATGGGGTAACGACCAGCAGAAGCAAAAATATCTGCCGAAGCTCATTTCCGGGGAGCATGTCGGTGCGCTGGCGATGAGCGAGGCCGGAGCGGGATCGGACGTACTCGCCATGCGCCTGACGGCTATCAAAGAGGGCGACGGCTACGTCCTCAACGGCAGCAAGATGTGGATTACCAACGGCCCCGAAGCGGACGTTTTTGTCATCTACGCAGTTACTGATGCCGGGGCCGGTAGTCGCGGCGTCAGCGCATTCATCGTCGAGCGCAGCACAGCCGGGCTATCAACACCGCAGAAACTCGACAAGCTCGGCATGCGCGGATCCGATACCAGCGAGGTGCTGCTCGAGAACTGCCTCGTGCCCGAGGAAAATCTTCTTGCAACCCCTGGCAAAGGTGCGGCTATATTGATGAGCGGGCTCGACTATGAGCGACTCGTTCTTGCCGCCGGCCCGCTCGGCATCATGCGGGCGAGTTTCGATCTCGTCATGCCGTACGTGCATGATCGGAAGCAGTTCGGTCAGGCGATCGGTACTTTCCAATTGATGCAGGGTAAGATCGCCGACATGTACACGGCGATGAATTCGGCGAGGGCGTACGTGTATGCCGTCGCCCAGGCCTGCGACCGGGAACAAACGACACGATTCGACGCCGCAGGCTGTATTCTGCTTGCTGCGGAAAAAGCGACCTGGATGGCCGGCGAGGCGATTCAGGCGCTGGGCGGCAATGGCTATATAAATGAGTATCCCGCCGGACGCCTGCTGCGGGACGCTAAACTGTATGAAATCGGTGCCGGAACGAGCGAGATACGCCGCATGTTAATCGGGCGTGAGTTGTTTGAGGCGACAGGCTAGGAAATGCCGAAGATAGAAACCAAAGTCGACACGGGCTCCGAGGAGTTTGCAGCGAACGCAGGCGCTAATCGTGCGCTTGCGGATGATTTGAAGCACGTCGTTGGCAAAATATCCAAAGGTGGCAGCGACAGGGCGCGGGAGAAGCATTTGTCGCGTGGCAAGTTACTGCCCAGAGACCGCGTGCGAACCCTGGTCGACCGGGGTGTTCCGTTTCTCGAAATCGGGCAGCTTGCCGCTTATGGCCTGTACGACAATGAAGTGCCGTCGGCCGGCATCATTGCCGGAATCGGCCAGATCAGCGACACGGATTGCATGATCGTTGCTAATGACGCGACGGTTAAGGGCGGCACATATTATCCGATCACCGTAAAGAAGCACTTGCGGGCACAGGAGATCGCGGAGCAAAACGGATTGCCCTGTGTCTATCTGGTCGATTCGGGCGGCGCGTTCCTTCCCAAGCAGGATGAGGTCTTCCCCGATCGCGATCATTTTGGACGAATCTTCTTCAATCAGGCGAGACTGTCGGCGCTTGGCATTCCACAGATTGCCGCTGTACTCGGCTCATGCACGGCTGGCGGCGCCTATGTGCCGGCAATGTGTGACGAAGCTGTCATCGTCAAGAACCAGGGCACCATATTCCTCGGTGGGCCGCCACTTGTGAAAGCCGCAACCGGCGAAGTCGTCGACGCCCAAACTCTCGGCGGCGGTGAGGTTCACTCGAGAATCTCGGGCGTCACCGACTATCTCGCCGATGACGACACCCACGCCTTGACCATGGTCCGGGAAATCGTATCGAACCTGAACTGGCACAAGGAAAATGGCGTCGAGACTCGCGAACCGGTCGAACCAGCGTTTCCGGCCGACGATCTCTACGGCATCGTGCCTCGGGACTACAAGTATCCCTACGACGTTCGCGAGGTTATCGCGCGCATCGTTGACGGTTCAGAATTCCAGGAGTTCAAGGCACTTTATGGCGCGACGCTCGTCTGTGGTTTCGCCCATATTTACGGATATCCCGTAGGAATCCTTGCCAACAACGGCATTCTGTTTTCAGAATCGGCACAAAAGGGTGCGCACTTTATTCAGCTCTGTAACCGCCGTGGGGTACCACTCGTATTCCTGCAAAACATAACCGGCTTCATGGTCGGCAAGAAGGCTGAGCACGGCGGCATCGCGAAAGACGGCGCCAAAATGGTCAACGCAGTCGCTACGGCCTCAGTTCCGAAATTCACCGTCATCATCGGTGGTTCTTTCGGCGCCGGCAATTACGCGATGTGCGGCCGGGCCTATGGTCCGCGGTTGCTCTGGATGTGGCCGAATGCGCGCATTTCCGTTATGGGGGGCGAGCAGGCATCATTGGTTCTCTCCACGGTAAAGCGCGACGGGCTCGAAGCCAGGGGCGAGGACTGGCCGAAACAGAAACAGGAGGAGTTCGAGAAGGAAATTCGCGAGCAATACGAGAATCAGGGGCACCCATACTACGCGACAGCCAGGCTGTGGGACGACGGCATCATCGATCCGGTTGATACCCGCAACGTGCTCGGTCAGGCGATCTCGGTGTCGATGAATCGCCCGCGCCTCTCGGATACACCTCACGGCATCTTCCGAATGTAGAATAAGAAAAATGAGTGATCTTAAGAACCGCACCCTCTTCATCTCGGGTGGAAGTCGAGGCATTGGCTTAGCCATTGGCAAACGCGCCGCACAGGATGGTGCAAACGTAGTTATTGCTGCGAAAACGACAAAGGCACATCCGAAGCTGCCCGGCACAATCTACACGGCAGCAGAAGAGATAGAAGAAGCGGGAGGCAAGGCTCTCGCAATTCAATGCGACATCCGCTCAGAAGAACAGGTCGTCGAGGCAGTCAAAAAGGGTGCCGAGACTTTCGGTGGCATCGATATCTGCATTAACAATGCCAGTGCCATCTCGCTGACACCGACACTGCAAACCGACATGAAGCGTTTTGATCTGATGCACCAGATCAATACGCGAGGCACCTTCCTCGTTTCCAAAACCTGCATCCCGTATCTGCTCAAGTCAGACAACCCGCACATTTTGAATCTGTCGGCACCACTCAACATGGAGGAAAAATGGTTCGCGCCACATGTTGCCTACACGATGGCGAAATTTGGCATGGGCATGTGTGTCCTCGGCATGGCGGGCGAATTTCGTGAGCAGGGCATAGCGGTCAATGCATTGTGGCCTCGTACGACAATCGCTACGGCTGCAATTCAGAACCTGCTGGGCGGTGACGAGCTGGCGCGGCGCTCACGTAAACCCGAGATCATGGGCGATGCGGCTCATGTCATCCTCACCAGACCGAGCCGCGAGTTTACGGGCAACTTCTGCATCGACGATGAGGTGCTCGAAAGCGCCGGCGTGACCGATCTTTCCAGCTACGCAGTCGATCCATCAGTCGAACTGGCGCCGGACTTCTTCGTCGAACCACGCCGTTAATGCTCGATGGGCAGTCGCCAGGAGCAAAACTCAGGCACTCGCGAAGTTCGTGAAGCACATCAGTTCGATGTGGGACAGCTCGAAGATTACATGCTGTCGCATGTTGAGCACTTTCAGGCCCCGCTGACCGTCAAGCAATTCAAGGGCGGCCAGTCGAATCCGACCTACCTGCTCCAGTCGCCTTCGGGCAAATACGTCATGCGCAGAAAGCCGCCCGGCAAATTACTGAAGTCCGCGCACGCCGTAGACCGGGAATTCAAAGTCATCAGCGCACTCTATGCCGCCGACTTCCCGGTGCCACGCCCACATGTGCTCTGCGAAGATGAGGAGATCGTTGGCACGATGTTTTTCATTATGGAATTCGTCGAGGGTCGTATCTTCTGGGAGCTGGACCTTCCAGATTCGGATCCAGAAGAACGAACGGCGATCTATGGCAATCTCGGCGAGACGATCGCCCAACTTCATAACTTCGATCACGAAAAAATCGGTCTCGGTGACTACGGCAAGCCCGGAAATTACTTCGCGCGACAGATTTCACGATGGTCGAAACAGTATTACGCATCCGAAACGGACAAGATCGACGAGATGGACAAGCTGATTGAATGGCTTCCCGAAAATATCCCGGACGACGAGTCGGTTAGTGTGGTACACGGCGATTTCCGGCTGGACAACCTGATTATTCATCCGAGCGAGCCCAGGATAATTGCTGTTCTCGACTGGGAGCTCTCAACGATCGGACATCCGCTGGGCGATTTCACCTATCACCTGATGGCCTGGCAGACACCGGAGATCGGCATCGGTTCCTCAGGCCTGCTCGGCAAGGACCTCAGAGCACTCGGTATTCCGAGCGAAGATGAATACGTCGCCGCATACTGTGAACGCACGGGCCGACACGACGGGATTCAAAATCGGGATTTCTATTCGGCTTACAATTTCTTCCGTATCGCTGCCATCCTGCAAGGCATTGCCGGGCGTGTTCGCGATGGCACGGCTGCCAGCGCCTATGCCGAGCAGGCCGGAAAGGCCGTCCCAGCGCTGGGAGAAATGGGCTGGAGCTTTGCCCAGAAGGCTGGCGCCAGTTAGCATTTGTCAGCCAAGGTTGGCGAAACCTAACTACATGAATCAAGGCAAACTCATGAAAATGTACCCTAGGCGATTGGTGGTTGTATTTTTGACATCGGTGATAACGGCGTGTGAGCCAACTTCTCAGCACGAGAATGCTGAGGTTGCGGAGGACGCAGACGTAGCAGCCGTTCATGAGGTCCATTGGGACTATAAAGGCAAAGCAGGGCCTGAGAATTGGGCGAGTCTTGATCCCGAGTTTGCACTGTGTGGCGACGGAAAGGAGCAATCCCCCATCGATCTCACCGGCGCAGTACCGATCGAAGATGCCGGCATCGAGCGGCGGGTCAGTGAGACGGTTTTGACTTTCACCCAACGCGCTCGGGTCATGGATCTCGTTGACAACGGCCACACCATCCAGATCACCAACGATGTGCCTATGTCGACCGAGTTAGGCGGCATCCGTTATGAGATGGTTCAGTTTCACTTCCATGCGCCGTCTGAGCACACAATCGACGGCGAGCACACGCCGCTCGAGGCACACTTCGTTCACAAATCGGCAGCCGGTGAACTAGCAGTCATCGGAATTCTTGTCGAGGAGGGCGCACACGATGTCATCTGGGAGCCGATCATTGCCTCGCTTCCCGACGGGCCAGATGACGATCGGCATGTCGAGGGACTCGACCTCGATATGAGCGAGCTTCGTCCGTTACCAAGACGGTACTATCGCTATGAAGGATCTCTGACAACGCCGCCCTGCTCCGAGGGAGTGCAATGGGTTGTCATGGCCGAAAAGCGGCAGATCTCAAGAGCGCAAATGGAAGCGATGGTGTCGCACCTGCATCACAATAATCGCCCGATTCAGCCGCTCGGAAGCCGGAAGATCGGCCTGGCATCACCCTAGATATCGCTGACTACGAAGTTGGAGTGTTGAGGGATTTTGCCATGACTGTAGCTGCTTCCCGACGGTCGTAATAGCCGGCAACCCGGGCGATTATTCGATAGCCAAGATTCCGGTAAAACCGTATCGCGGCGCGATTCGAAACGCGGACCTCCAGCCTGATCGCCTGAATACCAGCGGTGCGGCAGGATTTCTCCAGCCATTGCATCATCGATCGTCCAAGGCCGCTCCGGCGGTATTCGGGTTGCACCGCCAACAGGAAAAGATGCGCCTGGTCGTCGCCAAAGCGCATGATCGCGAATCCGGCGATCGACCCTTCGTTGCTGGCGATCAGAACCATCGTTTCCTTGTCCCTGACATGGCGTCTGACCTTGGCCGGCGTCCAGCGCCAGTTGAGCCCGTATTCGATGTGCAGCCGGGACATCGAGGCGATGGCCGAGGCCTCTGATGAATGCGCTGCTCTGAGCGTGATGTTGGCGAGTGGTTTCAAGATGCCTGTAATCGTATGACAACTTGCCGCCCAATGGCCACCGCAATAGAATGCAGCCCCCGATTTCAGAACCCTCCGTAAAGACAACAAGGATAGTTAAATCATGCCGCTGAATTATGACGCGCTGATGGGCACAAGGATGGCCGACAAGCCCACCCACTATGGCGACAAAGACGGAATGCTGTACGCGCTCGGCGTTGGATTCGGTAGTGATCCGATGGATGAGAACGAGCTGCCGTACGTCTTCGAGAACAAATCACTAAAGGTCGTACCGACCATGGCGAGCGTTCTGACGCCGGGCGACCTACTCGCCGAATGTGGCCTGGACTACAGCCTGGTGGTGCTCGGCGAACAAAAGCTCGACCTGTTTCGGCCATTGCCAGCGAAAGGCAGGCTGCTAACAGACAGCCGTGTCGTTTCGGTGTTCGACAAAGGCCCCGACATTGGTGCCGTTATCTCAGTGGAATCCGAAGTTCGTATGGCGAAGGACGATACGGCATTATTTACGGTGGGCAGTACCGTCATTGCCCGCGGCGATGGCGGCTTCGGCGGACCTGCCGGCAAAAGCCCCGAGGCACACCAACTTCCGAATCGGGAACCTGACATGAGCTGTGACCTGGAGACTCGAGCGGACCAGGCATTATTGTTTCGATTATGCCGGGATCGAAATCCGCTGCACGCAGACCCGAGCCTGGCGCGGCA
>PVMS01034361.1_pt1 | contig 11981 bp, 10 predicted proteins | sample 1853461 | NCBI WGS metagenome assembly PVMS01 (sample SAMN08582032, study PRJNA380276) | Marine sediment metagenome, whole genome shotgun sequencing project. | isolation source: ocean sediment barecode stripped | collected 2017
AGAACCAGTAGTTGAAGCACCCGAAGAACCAGTAGTTGAAGCACCCGAAGAACCAGTAGACGAGGTATCCAAACCGGAAGATAAGACTCCCGAACCAGTCGCCCCCGAACCCAAAACAGAGGCTACACAAGAGACAGCAGATCCCACTCCCGCTGCAGTGGCGTCAGATCCCACTCCCGTTCAAGAAAAACCTGAACCAAAGCCCATTCCTGATAAAGCCGCTCCAGACCAACTGATCGATGAAAGTGAGGAACAGCATAAAAATGAATCCTATGATGACGATGTGGATAAGGAGGATCAGGATCACAAAGAGGAAGAAGTTAACTATGCTCTGCTGAGTAAAGAGGACCTGGTAAAGCTGATGAGGGAAAAACTGGATAATCCAGGCAAAGGTAATATCAGGAAAGAAGTTGAGGATATTAAACGTATCTTTTATGAGAAGGTGGCTGATGTACTGGAAGAGAAGAAGAAACACTTCCTTGACGAGGGCGGCAACATAGAAGATTTCAAACCTGCTGAGGAGCCTGTAGAAGCTTCGATGAAAGAGTTGCTGTATAAATATAAGGGGCTTAAGGCAGAATTTACCCGGCAACTGGAAAAAACCAAACAGGAAAACCTTCTTAAAAAGCAGGAGATACTGGAAGGATTCAGGGTCCTGATGGAAAATCAGGATACCTTTGAAATAACCTTCAGGAAATTCAAGGAGCTGCAAAAGCAGTGGTTCGCAGCGGGTGTTGTTCCCCATCAAAACCTGAAGGATCTATGGGATTCCTATAACTATTTTGTTGAAAAGTTTAATGACTATGTACGCATCAACCGCGACCTGCGTGCGCTCGATCTTAAGAAGAATCTGGAGATTAAAGAGCAACTGTGTGAGCGGACCGAGGAACTTGATAAAGAACCCAATATAGTTAATGCATTTAAAGCCCTTCAGAAAAATCACACAAGATGGAGGGAGATAGGACCCGTGCCGCGTGAGAACAGGGATGAAATCTGGGATCGCTTCAAACTGGCCACCTCTGTGATCAATAAAAAACACCAGGATTACCACTCCAGGTTGAAAGAGTCGCTACATGAGAATCTGGAGAAGAAAGTGAACCTTTGTGAAAAGATTGAAAAAATAGCTGCTGTTGTATACGAAACGCATGGTGCCTGGGTTGATAAAACCAACCAGGTACTGGAGCTTCAGAAAACATGGAAGACCATTGGTTATGCACCCAAAAAGGATAATAATATCATTTATGCAAGATTTCGGACAGCATGTGATGTTTTCTTTGGGAATAAGGCGAAATTCTATGCTGCTGCCTATGAAGACCAGAAGGACAATCTTGGTTTAAAGATAGAGATTATTGAGAAGGCGGAATCATTGAGTAAGAGTCAGGAGTGGAAAGAGACCACCAATGAACTCATACAATTGCAAAAACGCTGGAAAGAAATTGGTCCGGTGCCCAGAAGAGACTCAGATAAACTATGGAAACGTTTCAGGGCTGCCTGTGACCTTTTTTTCAACAATAAATCAAAGTATTTTGAAGATATTGACTCCACATATGAGGATAACCTAAAAGCCAAAGAGGATATTGTGGCCGAAATGGATGCCTTCTCGATTAAGGATAAGCTTAGAGAGAACAAAGCGGCCATGAAGGATTTTCAAACAAGGTTCAATGCCATTGGCTATGTGCCTTCAGGTAAAAAGGAGTGGATCAAGGATCAATTCAGACTTGCCCAGGACAGCTTACTGGAAAAAACGGGCATGGACGAATCGGAGCGAAGTATTTTTAAATTTCGTTATCGGATAGAAGGCATGGCAAATGCGCCCCGTTCAGAAATGAAACTGAATTTCGAACGGGACAAACTGGTAAATAAACTGCAGCAACTTCGAAATGATATGGGCGTCTGGGAGAATAACATAGGCTTCTTTAAACAATCTGACAGCTCAGAAGACACGATCTCGGGATTCCAGGAGAAAATCGATGAAGCCCATAAACGCATTGAGGTTCTCGAGAAGAAAATCCGCATCCTGGATGATATGGAAAATGAAAATTAAATCTTTACTTTTACCGCGAATTTAAATCTGAATTAATTTGGGTAGTACAAAGTATGTTTTCGTAACCGGAGGAGTAACTTCTTCCCTTGGTAAAGGTATTGTTTCAGCTTCACTGGGACGCCTGCTGCAGGCCAGGGGATACAAGGTAACTATCCAGAAGCTGGACCCTTATATTAATGTGGATCCTGGGACCCTCAATCCTTACGAGCATGGTGAGTGCTACGTGACTGACGATGGAGCTGAAACAGATCTGGACCTGGGGCATTACGAGCGTTTTCTGGATATCCAGACCTCCCAGGCAAATAATGTTACCACCGGCAGGATCTATCAATCTGTAATCAATAAGGAACGTAAAGGTGATTATCTGGGAAAGACCGTTCAGGTAATTCCCCATATCACTGATGAGATTAAAAGAAGAATTACCTTTCTGGGAAGAAAGAATGAATATGACTTTATTATTACCGAAATAGGAGGTACAGTTGGTGATATTGAATCGCTCCCCTATATTGAAGCGGTCAGACAGCTGCGCTGGGACCTGGGAGTAGAGAATACTGTATTTATTCACCTGACCCTGGTTCCCTATCTGGCTGCATCGGGCGAACTGAAGACCAAACCTACGCAGCATTCGGTAAAAGTGCTCCTCGAAAACGGGATTCAGCCAGATGTGCTGGTGCTGCGTACTGAGCATGAACTGGATAAAGACCTACGGAAAAAAGTGGCTCTTTTTTGCAATGTGGAACTGGAAGCAGTCATTCAATCCATTGATGTTTCTACTATTTATGAGGTTCCACTTTTGATGAAAGAAGAGGGACTTGATGTGATGGTACTGAAAAAGCTTCACATTGAAACAAAGGAACCAGCCGATCTGAAAGAGTGGAAAAAGTTAGTAGACCGCTTGAAGAGCTCCAAAAAAGAGATCAGGATTGCGCTTGTTGGCAAATATGTTGAGCTAAACGATTCCTATAAATCCATTTTGGAGTCGCTTAGCCATGCCGGTGCTGTAAATAATGTGAAAGTAAAGGCGGTTTTTGTGCATTCAGAGGATGTATCAGATGAGAATGTTTCTGAGAATTTGTCTGGCTACGATGGGATTCTGGTAGCACCAGGATTCGGAGAAAGGGGTGTCGACGGTAAGATAAGATCTGTGACCTACGCCCGTGAAAACAAAGTCCCTTTTTTGGGGATATGCCTGGGACTCCAGTGTGCTGTGATTGAGTTTGCCCGAAATGTTCTGGGATTTGATGATGCGCACTCCAGCGAGATGAACAGTAGAACCAAACACCCTGTAATTGACTTGATGGAAGAACAAAAAGGAGTTTCAGAGAAGGGGGGGACTATGCGTCTTGGAGGATATGCCTGTTCTCTTGAAAAGGGCTCACTTGTGCATGAAGCTTACGGTACTGCTCTGGTTCGTGAGCGCCATCGCCACCGCTATGAATTCAATAATGATTTTCTGGAATCCTTCACGAAACATGGCATGGTTCCCACCGGGATAAATCCGGAGAGCGGACTCGTGGAGATTATGGAACAGCCTGATCATCCCTGGTTTGTGGGTACGCAGTTTCACCCTGAGTACAGGAGTACTGTGCTGAACCCACACCCCCTGTTTATCGCTTTTATCAAGGCTGCCATTCAGAACAGGAAATAACTGTTTAAGCCCTGCCTCTTGCAATTTACCGAAAACTGACGGATTTTAGCTGAAATTATATTGATATACAGGCTAAACCATTACTTTTGTGCCTGAATTTAATAGTTGAAAATGGACAGAAATACAATTATAGGTCTTGGTGTTATTGGGCTCCTTCTTGTGGGCTACAGCATTTTTACAAAACCTCAGCGTGAGGCTCAGGTGGCTGAACGAGGCAGACTTGATTCTATTGCACGTGTAGAGCAGGTCAGGGCCATGACCGCTGCACAACAACAGGCTGAAGATCAAGTTAGCCATGATGAGACTGGAAGCTCAGGACCAAGTGACTCTGTATCCATGGAGCGCCTGGAGGGAGAGCTTGGTGATTTTGCAAATGCTGCAACAGGGACCTCAGAGAAGGTAGTGCTTGAGAATGAGAATGTAAAACTGAGCTTTTCGACCCTTGGAGGCCGGCCCTATACGGTTCAGTTGAAACAGTACCAGACGCACGATTCACTGCCTCTTTATATCTTCGACGGGGATTCTACCATATTTGCCCTTCATTTTTTCGCTGAAAACCGGTCGATCAATACAGGCGAGCTCTATTTTCAACCATCTATTGAGAAGCTCACCGGAGAGGATGGCAGATCCTTTCAGCAGCTTACCATGAAAATGGATATCTCTGAATCAGCTTCCATTTCATATATCTATCGCTTGTATGAGGATGACTACATGCTTGATTTTGATATGCGATTAAAGGGACTTGACCAGTACCGAACCGACAGAATGGAGTTCAAGTTTGATTTTTATGCACCTTCGCAGGAAAAGGGCTACCAGAATGAAGCCATGTATACCACACTCTACTACAGGTACAAAGGAGGAGATGTGGAAAGCTTTAAGTCTCGTTCCAAGAAAGAGCTTGAAGATGTGACCGAATCCACCCGCATCAGCTGGATTGCTTTTAGTCAGCAGTTTTTCTCGACCATCCTGGTGGCCGATGAACATTTTGATGGCGCATACATGCTGCAGGAGCGCTTTAATGATCCCGGAGAATATGTCCGCCGCTTCTCCACTTCAGTAGATATGCCCTACGATCGTACAGGCGATCAGCTCATCGGCATGCAACTATATTTTGGGCCAAATAAATTCCAGTCTCTGAAGAGCTATGGAGATCTGGGTCTCGAAAGTGTTGTCACCGTTGGAGGCGCTATGATTCGCTGGATCAATGCCTTCGTAGTCATCCCAATCTTTGGCTGGTTGAACAAGTATTTCGTTAATTACGGGATTATCATCCTGCTGCTGACTTTTATTATTAAAATGGCACTCTTCCCTCTAACCTATAAGTCGTTTAAGTCACAGGCGGTCATGAAGCTCCTGAAACCCCAGGTGGATGAGATCAGTGAACGCTATCCAAAGAAGGATGATGCTATGAAGAAGCAGCAGGCAACCATGGACCTCTATAAGAAAGCCGGGGCCAATCCCATGGGTGGATGTCTTCCCATGTTGCTGCAGTTTCCTATCCTGTATGCCATGTTCAGGTTCTTTCCAACTTCTATTGAGCTCAGGCAGGAGGGATTCCTTTGGGCCCATGATCTTTCCACCTATGATTCTATTTTGAATCTGCCCTTCGAGATCCCCATGTATGGCGATCATGTTAGTCTCTTTACCCTGTTAATGACCGTTACCACCATGCTCTCCATGCGCTATAATAATCAGGCAGGAGCAGGAAGCAGCCAGATGCCGGGCATGAAGACCATGATGTATATCATGCCTGTGATGTTTATGTTTATTCTGAACAACTTCTCCGCAGGTCTCACTTACTATTACTTCCTTGCCAATGTTATTACACTTGGTCAGAACCTGCTCTTCAAGAGGTTTATCGATGAGGATAAGATTATGGCAAAGATCAATGCCAGGAAGAATAAGCCTGCCAAAAAATCGAAGTTTGCACAGCGATTAGCATCCATACAGAAGCAACAGCAACAGCAACAGTCCCTGGGTGGAAGAAAGCCACAACCTAAAAAGAAGAGTAGGTAGGGCATGCACTTAAGATAAAAGAAGGGCCGTCTCAAAATTCATGAGACGGCCCTTCTTTTTTTATAGTTTGTTGTTTAACTTACAGTAGAATATTCCTGAGTGCGGCCATTTTCAGTGCTGTAACAGCAGCTTCATCGCCTTTATTTCCATGCTTGCCTCCAGCCCGGTCAATGGCCTGCTGTTGATTTTCAGTTGTTAATACCCCGAAAATAAAGGGAATGTCATAGTCCAGGTTCAACTCTGTAATGCCCCTGGTAACTCCCTGACAGATATAATCAAAATGGCTGGTTTCGCCACGAATCACACAACCCAGGCAAATGACTGCATGAGGTGAAGTCTGTTCTGCAACAATGCGAGATCCGTAGGGCAGCTCAAAGCTGCCCGGGACTGTTTTTACATGGATGTTCTCTTCTCTGACTCCCTGCTCCTTTAACCTTCTGAGTGCACCATCCAGGAGCGCTGCTGTAATCTCTTCATTCCATTCTGAGACTACTATGCCAAACTTCATCTTTGATCCGTCGGGAATGGAAGCAGGATCATGGTTTGATAGATTTTTCAGGCTTGAAGACATTTGTATAAGGGTGAATGTGTGCTAGAGCGACATTTTTGACTCTACCCTTCCAATATACTTCTTAATCTCTTTTCCTTCAGTGGATCCAGGGTAGGTAGACTCAATGGCCTTGTATGTATCAAGTGCATCTTCCAACTTTCCCTGTTCCTCATAGACAATGCCCAGTTTCTTCAAGATGATGGGGGAGGAGAAGTTATTCTTATACTTATCAATGCCACTGCTGTAAGCTGTAATAGCCTTGTTCAGGTCATCCATCTCTACGTAGGCATCCCCAAGGGTGCTGTATTTTGCAGCTCCTACCAGCAGGTCGTCTGTTTTAAATTTATTCAGCAGTTTAATTGCAGCTTCATGATCGCCCAGTTGATGGTAGCATACGCCAGCATAATACCTGGAAAGCTTTGCAGATTTACTTAAGCCATAATCGTCCATCACATTCAGGAAGCCAGGATAGGTACCGTATCCGTTCAGGGCAAGATTAAAGGAATCCATTTCAAAAAAACGCTCTGCATAGTACATATCAGCTGCGGCCTCTTCATTCAGCGGCTTCAGATAATACCTGTTTCCGCCAATAATAATGAGTAATGCAACAATAAGGCCTCCAATGATATAGGTAAGTGCTTTCTGATTATCTTCGATAAACTGCTCGGAACGGGTTAAAGCCTGTTCAATGCCTTCAAGATTCTTGTCCGTTTGCTTCACATTCTTTTTCTTCGACATCACTCAAATTTTGTTGGTTTTGCCGATCCGCTACGCGGATCAGCGATCCTGTGTTTATTAATAAGGTATTCACTTTCCCCGCAGTAAACAGCGGGTAAAGTTCATGGGATTCAAAAACTTCCGCAAAAGTAACCCTTTTTTGGAAAAATGCCGTTTATGGCGCCACAAAAATAGCAAATATGTGTTTGCAGTCTAAGTTGCATACTTAACAACTACATACATAGTGCTGTATTAGTCTTAAGGAAATCTCTATAGAATCAACTGTCCAGACTACCGAAAACCTTCTTAAGCAAAGGACTGATGCGGGCAGAGATGTTGGTCCTGATTTTCTTTTCTTCATCCTCGACTTTCAGAAACATGCCATCCAGTGCTCTGTTAGTTAGGTAATCGTCAAGGTCGGTGTTCACTGGACTGAATCCAGCCAGTTTACCTGCAATGGAGTTGGCAAACATGTTCCATTTTCCTGTAAGGGCTTCCCACGACTCTTTGGTAGAAATTCCTCCCAGAATGTCCTTTTCGGTCGAATGCCTGATCTTTGGTTTATACAGATTGTATAGATCTGTTCGGGTGGTGTTAATGAGGTACTGGGTGGCAGCATTATCGGTCCCTTTAAGGATGCCAAAAGCGTCATTGATGGTCATCTGTTTAATGCTGTTGATGAAAATGGGAGCGACTTCTTTGGCTGCATCTTCTGCTGCCCGATTGATTCTGAGGACTACATCCTCCACAAGTTTGTCCCCACCTGGGATTTTTGCAAGATTATCGATGATTATGGATGCTTCCTCAGGGAGCAGGATTTTAACCAACTCATCCCCATAATAACCATCCACAGCCGAGAGAATGGATGAAGAGTTTTTCGATCCCACGATCAGGGCCTCCTTTAATCCTTCAACCACTTCCGCTTCTGATAGAGGTGCGTCTATGGGGACAGATTGAATCAGAGAGTTAAGTTCAGCACATCCGGCAAACATGATTGCCGGGAAAGCAAGAATTAATAATTGTCTTTTTATCAATTGTTTTAAGTTTTAGGAAATTCACCTAAAGATAAATGAAAATGGTATGCATAAAAAATAGTAATTTTGTGTATGCATCTGAAAACACTATCCCTGGTCAACTTCAAGAATTATGAACAGGTTGACATTTCCCTTTCAGCAAAGATCAACTGCTTTGTGGGGGAAAATGGTGTGGGGAAGACCAATCTACTGGATGCCATCCACTATCTCTCTCTCTGTAAAAGCAATCTGAATCCGGTCGACAGTCAGAATATCAGGTATGATCAGGACTTTCTCGTAGTGCAGGGGCTGTTTGACAGAAAGGGCAAGGAGGAGAATATTTATTGCGGAATCAGAAAGCAGAAAAAGAAGCAGTTTAAAAGGAATCAAAAGGAGTACAGCAAGCTCTCTGAACATATCGGTCTGATTCCCCTGGTCATGATTTCGCCGGCAGATGCCATCCTGATTAATGGGGGTAGCGAGGAACGCAGGAAATTTATGAATGGGGTAATTGCCCAGTACAGCAGGGTTTATCTTGAAAATCTGATCCAGTATAACAGGGCATTAAGCCAGCGAAACAAGTTGCTCAAGGATTTCGCATTTAGCCGGAATTTTGATCACGAGGTGCTGACAGTGTGGGATGAACAGTTGATCCGTTATGGCGAACCGATTTTTGAAGAACGTGTTCGTTTTGTGAATGAACTTCTACCCGTGTTTAACGAATTTTACTCACATGTTTCCGGTGACCGGGAGCAGGTAAGCCTGAGTTACCAGGCACATTTGAAGGATGCCAGTTTCAGGGATGGCTTAAAAGGGTCCATGGAAAAAGATCGCATTGTCCAATACACCACCTTTGGGATTCACAAGGATGACCTGGGAATGGAGCTGGGCGGCTATAGCTTGAAAAAGAGTGGTTCACAGGGCCAGCAGAAAACCTTCCTGGTGGCGCTTAAACTGGCCGAATTTGAGTTCATAAGGAAACTGACAAAGATCCCGCCCATTCTCTTGCTCGACGATATTTTTGATAAATTTGACGCGGGGAGGGTAAAACACATTATCAGCCTGGTGGCGGACAATCAGTTCGGTCAGATATTTATAACCGATACCAACGAACAGCATTTGCAGGGCATCCTGAAGGAGATCCCTACCGATCATAAGGTTTTCAGAATCACCCCTGAAGCAAACTTTGAAGAGATAAAGGAATAAGCATGGAAAGAAAAGAAGTCAGGAAAATTGATTCCCTGCTACTACAATTTGTAAAGGCCAACCGTCTGGAGAAAGGGCTGGCCGAGTACCGGCTGATGAAATCCTGGAAAGATCTGCTGGGCATCACTGTGGCCAAAAAGACCAAGTCCCTCAAGATTCATAACAGGAAACTTTTCGTAACCCTTCATTCCTCAGTGGTCAGAAATGAGCTAAGTATGATCAAAGAATCTCTAATCCCGAAACTAAATGAAGCAGCGGGAATGGATGTGATTGATGACGTGGTGCTCCGTTAAAACAGTCTGCTTAGAACCTTTGCAGACCTGAGAAGAAAAAAGAAGCCTCCATATTCGCATTCTCATCCGAATCAGAACCATGAACGGCATTGGCACGCATGCTTTCGGCAAATTCTTTCCGGATGGTTCCCTTTTCTGCCTTTTGAGGATCTGTTGCACCAATCAGCTTTCGGTAATCTTCTACAGCGTTTTCTTTTTTCAGGATGGCAACTACAATATTGCCTGAGGTCATGAACTCAACCAGGTCATCGTAGAAGGGGCGGTCCTTGTGGACTTCGTAAAAGCGTTCCGCCTCACCCTTTGTGAGCCACAGCATTCTCATAGCTGAGATCTTAAATCCTCCATCATGGATTTTGTTCAGAATCGGACCGATGTGCCCGTTGGAGACTGCAAATGGCTTGATAATCGTAAATGTGATGTTTCCAGACATAAATGTTCAGTTTAGATAATGCATATTAACAAATAATATTGGGCTTTGTTAAGCCCCTTTCATTATTTTTTAACTTTGAGCTCTTAAAGAATGTATGAATATGGTAGAGGAAGGAGTTGCAAGAACCATTCGTAGCTGGATTGAGTCGGCCAAAAGGGTGGCGGTACTTACACATACCAACCCGGATGGAGATGCCATCGGCTCGAGTCTGGCCCTGGCTCTGGTCCTGGAGAAAATGGGCTTAGACGCACAGGTGGTGATTCCCGACGGTCTGCCAGACTTTCTTCGCTGGCTTCCTGGCATAGAAAGGTCCACTACATTTGCCTACAAACGGGATAAGGCCATTGAGATTATTGATGGTGCAGATTTGATTTTCTGCCTCGATTTCAATGATCCTAAACGAGTGAATGGCGTGGAGGAATTTCTTCAAAAGTCAAGTGCCAAAAAAATCCTGATTGACCATCATCAGGAACCACTTCCCTTTACCGATATTGCCATATCGGAGACCTGGCGGGGATCGGTGGGTGAAATGATCTATCTCTTCATTAATGAAGTTCTCGAAGGCGCTGTGATGGATAAAGAGATTGCAACCTGCCTCTATGCGGCCATCATGACAGATACAGGCAATTTTAATTATGCCAGCAGCTATCCCGAGATTTTTCATATTGTGGGTGATCTGATGAAATATGGAATCGAGAAAGACAGAATTTATTCCTCTGTCTATGATGCGTTTTCTGAGGATCGCATGCGCCTTCAGGGCTATTGCATGCAGGAGAAGATGGTTGTGCTTCCTGAGTATCATACAGCTTACATCAGTCTTACCGATGAGGAACTTGATAAATTCAATCACCGAAAGGGTGATACCGAAGGATTTGTGAATATTCCCTTTTCTGTGAAAGGCATCCGGTTTACGGCCCTGTTTGTAGAAAAGAAAGACCTTATCAAAGCCTCATTTAGATCGCGTGGTCAGTTTCCGGTAAACCTTGTGGCCTCGGAGCATTACCACGGGGGAGGGCATATTAATGCTGCCGGGGGCGACTCCTTACTTACCATGGAGGAGACCCTGTCCGGTTTCGAAGCTCTGTTACCAGGCTATGCAAACATGCTAAACGATGAATAGGGAGTTCCGCATCCTGCTTGTTAGTTTTTCAACGCTGCTGCTTTGTGGATGTAATCCACCTGTGCAGGAGCAGGTGGAGAGTGGGGAAAATCATGTTTCAGAGCAATTCATAAGGGTAAATCAGTATATGCATCAGCGGCACCAGGATCATATCTCCGCATTCCTGGAACGGGTGGACTGGCCTGCTGAAGTGACCCCTTCGGGCTTATGGATCGTCATAGAGAAACCCGGGGAGGGAAGACGCATTACAGAGAATATGCGGGTTAGCTACGCTTTTCAATCTACCCTGCTTGATGGAAGCCCTTGTTACCAGGCCACCATTGAGGATCCAAAACAAATCATCATAGGCAAAGGTGGTGTTGAGTCCGGTGTTGAACAGGGTTTGCAAAAACTATCGGAAGGAGCCGAAGCAGTCTTCCTCATTCCTCCCCACCTGGCGCATGGAAATTTTGGTGACCGGGAAAAAATTCCGGGAAATTCTGTCCTGATTTACCGCCTGAAGGTTTTAAAGGTGGAGTAAGGTTCATTAATTATATTAATTTTGCAGCGGAAAGTAGAAACGATGAAGATGTTGAATAGAATAATTCCTTTCGTGGCAGTGATGGCCGTAAGCATATTTATAAGCTCCTGTACGGAAGATAATACAGAACAGTATGCGCTGTACTCAGAGCAGCGCTATTTTGATATTTATGTGGGGGCCAACTATCCTGATGCAGTTCCAGAGGCGAGTGGACTCTATTATATGGAAAATAAAGAGGGTGCAGGAATGATGCCGGGCGACTCTACCTGGGTACTTATAGATCATGTAGCTTATATCATTCCTAATGATCAAGTATATGAAACCTATCTTGAACATGTTGCTTTTGACAATCGCATTCTGGATACTTCAGCCTTATATGGCCCCTATAAAATAAGGAATGGTCTGTACAATGAAGGTTTTACTG
>PVMS01154773.1_pt1 | contig 11981 bp, 11 predicted proteins | sample 1853461 | NCBI WGS metagenome assembly PVMS01 (sample SAMN08582032, study PRJNA380276) | Marine sediment metagenome, whole genome shotgun sequencing project. | isolation source: ocean sediment barecode stripped | collected 2017
AATCAGAGCATCTATAAAATGCTTGCACCGGAGTAGCCTCCAGGGGTTACGACATACAGCACTAATTATTTTACTCCGCCTTTGAGGCGGCCCCTCACCTGGCCGTCACACCGTGTGTGCTCCCTCGAAGGGGAGAGGAATAAAAGGGATAACTAACGGCACCTCTAAAATTTGTTATCGGCCATGAGCGGCCCTTATGAAATAAAGGCCAACGAGTTGCCGGAAGTGAAAATATTGAATTATTAGAGGTCCCCATAAATTTTCTGGATTGCCGCACCGCTCGTAAAGACGGTGTTAATAGTAAAAGGCTTGACGGTGTTATTGCTCATACACGTTACGATTATTACCCACCGGGCGTGGCCCGGTTGAAAATAAGGTCTTTTAAAATTAGTTAGGGTTTGGGTATAATTAGCGAACACCCCTTTTCGAGTGATCATGAAATCTAAAGTTTTACTCAGACGAAGCAAAAACTATGACTTGGAAACTATCGAAGGTTTCGTCCGCGAGAGTGTGGAATTATTCAGCGGCGAAGAGCCTTTGTTTCAGCCTGGACAAAAAGTTCTCCTGAAACCCAATTTATTAAGAGCCTTCGAACCCGAACGCTGTGTCACGACTCATCCAATGCTGATCGAGGCGCTTTGCAGAGTTCTGCGCGATTGCTCTGTCAGCGAAATTATATTGAGTGACAGCCCGGCTCTTGGCAGTCTGCAAGTGGTCGCTCGCAAAGCAGGTTATGGTCCACTGGAAAAAAAATATGGTCTGCGTCTGGTTCCATTAGCCGAACCGGTACCCCTGACCACTGATGAAAATATTCCGCATCTGAAAATCGCAGGTAATCTTGACGAGTTTGACCGCATCGTCAACCTGCCAAAATTTAAAGCGCATTGTCAGATGACCTTGACCCTGGGAATCAAAAATCTGTTTGGTCTGGTGAATGGCAAACGCAAACCGCTTCTGCATTGTCTCGTCAATAACGACAAAGTAAAATTTGGTCGAATGCTGATAGACATCGCCAAGCGAGTGAACCCCTGTCTGACACTGGTTGATGGCATTCAGGCCATGCAGGGCAATGGTCCGATGAACGGGACTCCCTACCCGCTGGGAATTTTAGCGGCGGCAAAAGATTTGACGGCACTCGATCGAATACTGACGGAAATTGTTCAGGGTCCGGTAAAGGAAATTTATTGCCTGGAAGCGGCGCGGCAAAAAAGTTTTGGAAATTACGAGTTGGATCAAATAGAACTGGTCGGCGAAAAAGATCTGGCGGCCCTGACCGTAAGTGATTTTCAATTGCCGACGAAACCCATGGACATCTCATTCAATCCATTAAGGATGATAAAGTCCGTGCTCAAACAGGTGGTAGAGGTTGGAATCAAAGAACGCGTGGCGCGAGGCTGATTTTATTCCAGCCTTGGTCAGGAGGGAGTTTTGTCGGATTGATCGAAGTTGATGGAGCAACAACCGAGGTCAATTCCGGTTTCCTGATTTTTGAGGAAAAATTTTGCGGATCAATGAAATTAATGATCCGGTTTCCTTCTCTTCGGGTTTCAATTATTCCAGCAGATCGCAATACCGACAGATGGTGAGAAACTTGCGGTTGACTCATGTTCAGGGCTTGAACGATTTCTGACACGCTCTTTTCACCCTTGAGTAGAAGACGCACGATCTTTAACCGTGATTCATCGCCCATGGCTTTTAAAAATTTTGCACAATCACTTGAGTCTTTGGTCTCCATAGTAGGGTCAGTATATGGGCTCATGCCAATGGGTTCAAGGTATTATTAGGACCTCTAACAATTGATTGCTTCAATGCCAGGATATTAGTCCTAATTTGCTGGAGCAAATTAGATGGTCAGAGCCTTTTTTGGCCATTTGCTGGCGGAGGCATTGCAGTATTTTAGTTGTTCCTCAAAATTTCGTTCCAGGAGCTTATGGAAAATAGAAAAATCGACAACAGCCAATGGGTGGATCAGTACGGAGATCTAATGTATCGCTACACTCTCGTTCGAGTAAAAGATCCCAATTCTGCCGAAGAAATCGTGCAGATGACATTTTTCTCCGCCCTGCAATCGCAGGCCACTTTTGCCGGGAGATCCTCGGAAAAAAGCTGGTTGTTTGGCATTTTGAAACATAAAATCCTCGATCACTATCGCGAAATGAGCAAGAGCCGCAAAATGGACTTACTGGATGAAGATGGAAGCGATTCCCCGGACAATCAATTCGACTCCTCTGGGCATTGGAAGAAAATGCCGGTAAGATGGTCGGAAGACCCTGAGAAAGCGGCTGAAAACTCGCAACTGGCGAAAGCTCTGTCACATTGTATCGATGGTTTATCGGAAAAATTCCGTAGCATATTCGTTCTAAAAGAAATTGATGGCCTCAGTTCGGAAGACATCTGTAAGGAGTTCAATATTAAGCCGACCAATCTATGGGTCATGTTGCATAGATCACGCACCCAATTAAAAAAATGCCTGGAGTCCAATTGGTTGTTGGATGAAGGGAATCATCAAAAAAGATTATGAACTTTCTGCTAAAATTGTTTAAAATAACCTGCAAGGACACTAACCCGATTTTATCTGAAAGTTTAGACGGGCCGATACCCTTTTCCAAGTGGATTCGGATGAAGATCCATTTGGCCATATGTGGGGTATGCAGGTACTATAAACGACAGTTGGAAGCTTTAAGCGCTTTGGCATCCAAACTGGGTGAGGAAAATTCTCCGACAACATCGGACATTACCTTGCCGCAGGAAAGTAAGGAAAGAATTAAAAAAGCCCTTGAAGGGGCCTCAAATAATTTGGAGGACCTCTAATAATTCAATATTTTCACTCCTGGCAACTCGCTGACCCTAATTTCATCAGGGCCGCTCATGGCCAATAGTCATTTTAGATGTGCCCTTAAGCCACGACTCTAACTGGAGAAGATAGGTAATATGAACGAAATAAGATCCTGCTGCGACAAAGAAGAGGAAAAATCTGTTTCGCGTGATGACGTAAAAAGCTTTTACTCCAACGCCGCCTTATCGACGCAGGAAAGTCTATGCTGTCCAGCAGAATATAACCCCGATGATCTCTCCCATATCCCAAGCGAAGTTCGGGATATCTCCTATGGCTGTGGAAGCCCCGTGAATCGGGCGGGAATTCGTCCGGGAGAAACCTTTGTCGATTTAGGGTCCGGTGGCGGCATCGATTGTTTCATCGCGGCAAAATATGTCGGTGAAACTGGCAAGGTGTTCGGTATCGATATGACAGATGAAATGCTTGCCGTCGCCAGAAAAAATACAGTCGCCGTAGCGGAAAACCTCGGATACAACAATATCGAATTCAAACAAGGCTTTCTGGAAGCCATTCCCCTGGAAGACGAATCTGCTAATATTATCACTTCCAACTGCGTGATCAATTTATCGGTCAATAAAGACGCCGTATTCAAGGAGATCCATCGAATTTTGAAACCCGGCGGCAGGTTTGTCATTGCCGATATTATTTCCGAAGGCGATGTCCCTGAAGATATGAGAAATAATCGCGAACTTTGGGGAGAATGTATTTCTGGCGCGCTGACTCTGGACGAATTTATTGCCTCTGCCAAAGCATCCGGGTTCCACGGCATTAAGGTCAAAAAGGACTATCTTTGGAAAGTTGTTGAAGGCATTCATTTTGCCTCATACATTTTGGAAGGATATAAACTTCCCAATGTCGAGAATGCTTCTTGTTGTAAATCCCTGACCGCCATATATTCCGGCCCTTTTGAATCCACCACATGGAATGGTTTGAACTTCAAAGCTGGCGAGGCCGTGGAAATCGATGAAGAAACAGCCATGATACTCAGGATGCCACCTTTCGGTGAACATTTCAGCATCACCGATCCTGAATTAGAGAACCCCTCCGATGACGATTCCTGCTGTGGCTAATTCGGCTCTGGCATGAACCGGTATCAGTTTTTACGCATCACACTGGTGACCTTTCTAGCCTTTTGCCTGGTGCCAATTAAAGCCTTGGCGGACATGGTGCCCAAGGTTTTCCGCAGGCGAGATAACACCTTACCCATAACGCCCACTCACGAGTTTTATGTAGAAGATTATTCCGGTCCACCCAAGTCCCTTAAAAAGGGTCTTGGCGACTGGAAGCTTTCCATCTCCGGAAAGGTGGACCATCCTTTGGTCCTCAGCTATGACGATCTGCTCGCACGCCCCTCGGTCAAACGTATCATCACTCTCAGTTGCATAGGCAATCCGGTTGGAGGCCGCGCCATCGACAATGCAGAATGGGAAGGCATCCCTCTATCCGCGCTGTTAGAAGAAGCAGACCCGCATTTTTTTGCCAACACGCTTAACTTGCAGGCCGAGGACGGATATTACGAAAACCTGCCGCTTAAAAGTGGCAGTCATCCAGGAGCCTTGCTGGCTTATAAAATGAACGGCAAACCTCTCACCCTGGACCATGGGTTTCCGGTACGCTTACTCGTTCCTGGACTGTATGGCATCAAGCAGATGAAATGGCTACGCGAGATCACGGTATCCAACAAAGCCACTCAAGGATATTGGCATAAAAAAGGTTGGTCGAAAAAAGCCAAAGTTAAAATCTACTCGCGAATTGATACGCCACTGGATCAGCAAGTTCTGACCAACCGATCCACGATCTTCCGTGGAATCGCGTTTGCCGGGGATCGCGGAATAGAATACGTTCAGTTGTCGATCGATGGAGAAAAGACCTGGTCGCTGGCAACATTACAACCGCCAATGTCGCGGTGGTCCTGGGTCTTCTGGTCATTTCCCTGCAAGTTCCCTCGCAAGGGTCTCTATCGTGTGGCAGTCCGGGCAGTGGACAAATACAGCGGCCTGCAACGCGATGATCTCCGAGACCCTTTTCCTTCCGGGACATCAGGGATTCATCGTATTGAAATACGGGTTGGCTAATTGACTATTGGGGGATCGCATGAGCCCCTATCCTTCCGGCACTTCTGGGATTCACCGCATTGAGATACGCATAAACTAATTGGCTATTGATTGCACTTAAGGAAGAAGCGACAATAAAACTGTAGCTAATGAGAATTTTTGGTCCATTCCGCCAATAAACGGAGCTTAGTCCTGAAGACCGTAGACTGGAAAATTAAATGCAGACGCGTGGAAATGACAAAAAAACATTTCCCCGGAGCATATTTGAAAGACGCCAACTTCCAAGGAAATTGCTTACGCGGCGCGTTCTTAAATGGTGCCGATCTACGCGATGCAAATCTTCAAGGTGCAGATCTGACCGGAGCCATCCTCGCCGATGCAAATTTACAAAATGCCGATCTTCGTGGCGCTAAATTACATCGGGCCGATTGTCGGAGAAGCAATTTTAGAGGGGCCAATCTGGAAGGCGCACTGTTGACCGGAGCACGTTTGCAAGATGCCAATCTCAATCGTGCCAATATTCGCAAGGCCAATTTAGACTCGGCGAAACTGGATAATGCCGATCTGAGCCGTGCCTACCTGATCGATGCCTCTCTTAAAAAAGCAAGTTTGAAAGATGCTTACCTGAAGGCCGCCGATTTACTCAATACAAATTTCACTGAATCTACGGGAATGACTTGCGGACAATTGAGTCAGGTATTTTTTGATAAGTCCACCCGATTTCCAGAGTATTTACATGTGACATGGGATGGCTCGGGAATTTACAAATGTGAATTTCTGGAATCGAAAAGCAAAAAACCCAACCCAAAATAATTCAAGTTTCCAAGGACGATTGATTTGCCTTCTTATTCTTCATCCTTTTATAAATACTGGGGATCAAGGCAAAAATTCCGAGCAATGCAAATGCCCCCAAGACCCCCGGACTGGCTATATCTGATAGGGAGTTGATCTGCGCCAGGTTACTGCCAGCATTCGCGTAGACAAACGAGCCAGGAAGAATTCCGACCATCGTTCCGAGGAAATAAATGGGGAGTTTCACCTTGGTCAATCCCGACATCAAATTGACCAGGAAAAACGGAAACAAGGGAACCAGTCTCAAAAAGAGAATATAGTTGATGGCGTTTTTTGAAAAACCTTCATTGAACGGTTGAAGTTTCTCGCCAAACTTTTTTTCCACCCAATCGCGCAATATAAATCTCGCCGCCAAAAAGGCCAGAGTCGCACCAAGAGTCGCACCCACATTGACCACCAGAGTACCGGAAACCGAACCGAATATAGCCCCGGCGCAGAGAGTCAATATCGTAGCTCCGGGAAGAGAAAGCCCCACCACCACGATGTAAACACCGATAAACCCCAGAACCATCAACAGAGTGTTGTCCGCATAATAAGACTTTAATCGACCAAGATTTTCCTTCAAGCCCGTCAGAGTCAGAAAATGTCCCAGATCAAAATAAAAAAACAGGCCAATGGCCGCGACGAATACGCCGAGTAGAATCAGTTTAGTTTTCATTTTTCATTTCCCTTTGGTGAACTTCAAAATTCCAGTTCTGCAAAATTGGAATAACATTAGTTTTTAGCGGGCTCTCTGAAAATCTTAGTCTCCGGGTGAAAAGCATACCAGGCAAACCAAAATCCCACTACCGTCGGCAGAGCTTTACCGTTTTTATCATATATCATCGCCGTTTGAGAGCGCGAGTCAAACTCGATGCGTAACGCCTGACCATTCAAAACATCTTCTATCGGTGATTTACCTTTTGCCAACTCGACAAATGGATAAGCTTTATAGCTCCCGTTAACTTCAATCCCGATCACTCTTTCCTTGGGGTGATAGGCGCGATTTTGTTTACCAACCGGAAACATCAGGTCCGAACGTTTATCATATCCCTTATAAGGGTCGCGATCATAATCACGACGAAATCCGGTTTTATTGGAAAGAACAAGGGTCTTTGGATGAAGCTTTCGCCATCGTTTCCAGGTCGTGTGTGTCGAGGAAATGAGTTTTAGTTTTGCGCCAGTCATCGGTCCTGCAACCGCCTCGGATTTGATCTGCGACCAAAGGCTTTCGGTTTTATGATCGTAAAGAAGCATATCACTTTGATACAGTAACCCGGAAACGCCAAAAGACATCTCTTGCCCTCGGATGGTAGCGTCGAAAACCATTCCCGTTCCGCATAGCGGACAAAAAGTCACAACGATATTTTTTCTGGAAATTTTATCATTGACGATTTCATGCCAGTTTAAAATTTTAATGGGATAGGCTTTCGCCACTCCCTTAATTTTAATCCCCAGCACACTATCGGAGTTCTTTAAAAATGTTTTTTCGGCTTTTTTAGCTGAAATAAACAGGGGCTTAGAAATAGCTGGGATACCATCCTTGGGCGGCCCACCAGACTTAATGTCGCCCAAGGGCACACTATGCCGGGATAAATCAAAGGCTGATACAGCCACCCAGATCAATCCAAGCATCCCGACCCACAACCACTTGAATGTGTGATTAAGAAAAAATTTCATAACCATGACCCAATATTTTCAACTCCCGCGAAATGATTCAGTTGAATTCCAAAACGAACAACACATGATTCAAAGTCGATGCAGGAGACGATACCTTACAATGGCAGGAGGAGATAGGTTGCAAATCGAGGGCAATCGAGGTTTTAAGAAAGGTGCTTCCGATAGCAGATGAAGCAAGGAGTAAAGGGCTTGACGATCTAAACTGCTTAAACAGGTTTGACCTATTCCCACCGGGCGTGGCCCGGCGCTAGTGGGCGGAGTCAGCTACATTTCATCTTTTTCGACAAACCGGTAAGAGCATTGGAGAAAAGGGTGTGTAATTCGCCACGAATTTTTTTGGAATCGTACTGAACCAAAGTCCCGCCATTGTTGAGAAAATAAAGTTGATCTTCAACTTGTTTACAGGCGGAGCGAATTTCCTCCTGAGATTCCTCAGCAGGACTTAACAACATGATATTACTAAATTTTATTCCGGCTCTTACCGAATCGGTCAATTGCGGATTGATTTTGAATCCACTGCGGATCAAATGATCACAAATTTTCAGCACCTTTTCAAAACGGGTTTTGGCAATCTGAAAATCGCCGTCGATCACATTTTGTAAGGCTTGCATCAAGATCAATTGTTTGTTGCCTTGAAAATCAGCGTAAGGAGGATTGGAAAAATATTCTTTTTCCATGGCGGACATCAACTCCAGTGTCTTCAGGCGGATTACGCTTTTGGACAAAGGATGGTCAGCGGGTAAATCCTCATTGGCAGGATTGATCTGTTCGGAAATATAAAACCAGATGAGAGATTTTAAAGCCAGAGGTTTCGACGGGGCATTGTTTTGGATCGCGCGTTCCAGATGATTCAGCCCGACCTCGCGTAAATCGCTTCCACCTTGCAGCAGGAAGTTGCCGAATCCTCCGAGACGCGAGTTTCCATAGCGGTAAATTCCCAAACCCACATGTGCATCCACATGATGAGGTGCCAGGGCCAGCGCTTTCTCCAAATGGTTGTCGGCTCTGAATCCATTGATCAAAGCCTGAAAAAAATTTCCCCGGCCATATTCGAATATGCCGATATACCCCTCTATCGCACCCAGGTAAAGATTGCCTTCGCCGCGTTGATCCTCATTTAAATTCTCGTCATCCAAAAACTCCACCGCAAGCTCTTTAGCCTTGAGGCTGTAAAGAATGAAATCATTTTCAATCGATTCAATTTTATATTTACTGGTAAACGCCAGAGTATGACAAATTTCCCCCAACAATCCCGCGTAATAGAAATAGTATCGAATTTTCTCCAATCGATTTACACGAGTATCCGGTTGTTTTTCCAACTCCGCAATGTTCTGTTTGAAAAGCTCGAACCAGGGATCAAAACGATAATAGAGAGAATCGTTCAAGGCCTGGCGAATAATTTCATCGGCGGAAAGTATTTTGTCCGTGCTTATCGATGCCGTTCTGTTCGCAGGTCCTTCCGTTGCCCCGGCTCCCGACACAACAAGGCCACTGACCAACAAAACAAGGCTTAGCAGGAAAATAAAATATCTGGATTTTATAGATGTGAGTCGCATGGCTACTGCGGCGGACAATGTCCGCAGGAAATATGAACCCAGAGTAAAGGGCTTAACGGTATTAATGCTCAAGCAAGTTATGATTATTTGCCTCTTATGCTAGAGGGCGCCACGGTATCCTCTTAATTGATAGAGGACTCATGGAGAAGTTCGCGGATTTGCGCGGCGCGATGATAATCTTCAAGCTTTAAGAAAAGTTTCTCTGCTTTTTTTAGATGCAATAGAGCCTTGTCGGTTTCACATAAATGGTGGAGATACAAATTACCCAGCATAAAATGACCATCGGCGAAATCTGGCTTGATGCGCACCACCTGTTGAAACACTTCATTGGCTTCTTCAAACTTTTCCACGTCCATCAATGTGAGGGCGAGATAAAACTGCACCTGCACCGAATCCGGTTTGAAGGCCACTGATTTTTTTAATACATCGATCGCCGCAGAAAATCTGGACGACATGCGATGCGCCACGCCAAGATAGTGCAATACATTTGGTTCTTCGGGATTGATCTCCAGCGCCTCTTCCAAGGTAGCCACAGCATCCTCAAGATTACCGCGTTTAATAAACGATGCACCGAGGGCAATATGAGCGTGGATATAATCCGGCTTCAAACGCAATACCTGACGAAAAGCGCCAACAGCCTTATCAATTCGCAGAATACCGCTATCCTGCTGACTGCCATAGGCAATCCCGGTATTGTAGTAGGCATCGATGTCGTTGGGCCGGAAATGCAAAACCATTTTATACGCATCAAGCGCCCCTTGATAATGCCCCAAACCCTGCAAACGCAAGCCTTCTTTCAGCCATTCCTCGGCGGCAGTTTCCGGGTCCTGTACCTCATTTATTGGACAATAGATTTGTCGGGCTTGCGCCGCTCGATGCAAATCTCCCTGCTCAACAAATAATTTTTCGGCTTTCTCCAGATACTTCACCGCTCGTTTAGGATTTCGCAATTTTTTGACATGCAATTCACCCAACAAAAAATGAGCTTCCGCAAAACTGTCCCACAAACGAACTGATTTTTTCAAGGCATGCCGGGCGGCGATGTGATGTCCAAATTCGATATAAGCATTGCCCAGTTGGCAACAGCAATTAGCCAGATTGAACCGGCCCATTTCCGCGCTCCCCTGGCCATAACCAGACCGTCCAAAAGCAATACCTAAACGCTCCTCGACAAATCCCAACCAATATTCCGCTACAACAAAATCGGGGACCAGCCGCACCACTTCCTTAAAACATTCAAAAGCCTTTTTCGATTTTTTCTGAATGTAGTAGACTTGCCCCAGATCGAGGTACCCCTGCGGATAACGTGATTGCAATTTGATAGCTTTTCGAAGGTGCTCACCCGCCAGCTTATAATCCTGGTTTCCGCCATAAATCAAGCCAAGCAAATGATGCGCCGGGTAGGCATTGGGATCGTATTCCAGAGCCTGTTCAAGTATGGCAATGGCGGAGGGATAATCTTTTTCCTGAATCAGTTCAATCGCCTCACCCAGAAGATTGATATCCTTCCAGGCATAGGGCAACTGTTCGCCCAGAACCTCCACGATCCTGTGGAATGTGGATTCACTTTCCCGGAGGGCATCAAACTTCTTCATGATCTCCGGGTTTTTTTCTCGCAAAGCATCGCCCAGTGTGGACAACCCGGAAAACCCAGAGGAGAATGAATCGCCTCTGCTATTTGATTTATTTTTCGTCATTGATGCAACATTATAAGGGAGACCTCTAATAATTCAATATTTTCTATCCCGGTCTTCAGATAATCCCGGTCTCAGGTTCCGTTGCACTTTTCATTGCTGGCTGATTTCCAAGGTAGGTTCGGGTCTCCTCCTGGCAGGGATTTTCAAAAAAGTCGCCACTTTTCCCCGTTTCACAAATTCTCCCACCACAAACAAAAACTACCTCATCGGCAATTTTGCGTACCTGATCCAGATTATGGGTCACAACAACCATCGTATGACGGCCTTTTAGACTGACGATCAATCGCTCGATAGCCTTGGCGGAATGCGGGTCCAGAGCGGAGGTGGGTTCATCCATGAGCAGGATCTCCGGCTCCATGATCAGAGTCCGGGCAATAGCCAGCCGTTGTTGTTGGCCTTGCGATAAGGTGACAGCAGGCTCGTGCAGGCGGTCTTTGACCTCATCCCAGAGGAAAACTTCACTTAAAGTTTTTTCAACTTTTTCGGGAAATTGTTTTTTCAATTCAGGCCGCAGGCGCTGAAGGCCAAATATTACGTTCTCATAGACTGATTGCGGAAAAATACAGGGCTTTTGAAAAATTAATCCCACTCGCTGGCGCAAGCCATAAACATCGATCCCGTTGCCGTAAATTTCCTGGCCGTCCACCAGCACTCGGCCTCTGACCTTAAAATCTGCCACCCGGTCATTCATTCGGCTCAGTGTGCGTAATAAAGTCGTTTTTCCGGAACCAGATGGACCGATGATCCCAGTCACCTTCTGCCTGGCAAATCCGTATGAAAGGTCGCCCAGAATTGTTTCACCTTTAAAAAGAATGCTGGTCTCTTGAAATTCCATAGCATGTGCATTCATTTTTTCGACTCCATTATTTTTGTGCGCGAGGTATGGAAGGTCATAGGTCTGCCTCCATCTTAACTCGTGAACGAAAATTCAAGGATACCAGAATCAACAGCAGGACCATGCCTATCAATACCAATCCTGCCCCCCAGGCATTGGCAATCGCCTGCGGGTTGATCGCCTCCTGCGCCAAAATAAGAATATGCGTTTGCAAGGTGGGAACCGGGTCGCTGAAAGATTGTGGAAAAAGCACTCCGGAAAAGGTGGTCGCCGTAAACATGATTGCCGCAGTTTCTCCACCGGCCCGTGCCAATCCTAATAATATTCCAGTGACAATGCCATAGGCACTCTGTGGCAAAATAATGGACCGCATTTGTTGCCAGGGACTCAGGCCTAGCGCCACCCCGGCTTCGCGATAATTTTCCGGCAAGCTTTCAATGGCCTGCTGAATACTGATCTCCAGTGTGGGCAGGATCATCACCGCTAGAATCA
>PVMS01084602.1_pt1 | contig 11980 bp, 9 predicted proteins | sample 1853461 | NCBI WGS metagenome assembly PVMS01 (sample SAMN08582032, study PRJNA380276) | Marine sediment metagenome, whole genome shotgun sequencing project. | isolation source: ocean sediment barecode stripped | collected 2017
GTGCCCTCGTCGTGAGGCTCAAGGCGGTTCAGCGTGCGCAGGAACGTCGACTTGCCGGAGCCCGACGGGGGCACAATCGTCATCGTTGGCGTCGAGCTCAACAACGACCTCCGCAACGTCGAGAAGATCCGCTCCGAGGTGGGCATCGTCTTCCAGCAGTTCAACCTCTTTCCCCACCTAACTATCGAGCGCAACATCAGCCTTGCGCTGACGCACGTGCGCCACCTCAAGAAGTCCGCCGCCAAAGAGCTCGTCGTCACGCTACTTGAGCGCGTTGGCATCCCAGAACAGATCGACAAGTACCCGGCGCAGCTGTCCGGCGGTCAGCAACAGCGAGTTGCGATCGCCCGCGCACTCGCCATGCAGCCGAAGATCATGCTCTTCGATGAGCCGACGTCCGCCCTTGATCCTGAGATGATCAAAGAGGTGCTGGATGTGATGCACGAGCTGGCCGAGAGTGGCATGACGATGGTCGTCGTCACGCACGAGATGGGGTTCGCCAAGGGCGTCGCCGATCGCATCATGTTCATGGACGAGGGCCTCATCGTCGAACAGGGAACACCGGCGGAGTTCTTCGAGGCCCCGAAGGAAGATCGAACCAAGCTCTTCCTCTCGCAGATCCTCTAGTAGCGGGAAACCCACTAGTTCGGCCGGTGACGCTGCTGGCGTGTTGGTCGGCGACACTTCCGCGGCCCCGCCCCCACCCAGGGCCAGAAACCCCTCAAGCGCCGTCTGCCTCAGGGCCGATGCCGACACCCTCACCACGACGACGGCGTTGGCGTTGTACCAGATCGACGATCCAACCGGCAGCTTGCCGTCAACCTTTGGCACTGGCGCCGCGCCGACCGTCCACTCCGTATCCTTCGCGTCAGGTGACGAGTAGATGAGAACGCTTAGCTCCATCGTCGCCCCGTTGCCAGCCAGCGTGACGTCGACACCCGGTTCTTCGAAGCCCGTTACGGACCGGCTGATCTCCCCGATCGAGACCACCAGCGCCCTGGCCTGCCACGCGTCTTCTAGATGAGAGAACGAGTATGGGCTGCCTGACAGCGCTTGACCTACCGTTGGCGGAACGCCGGTGGCATCACTGTCGGCAGCGCCGACGCCATCACCGTTAGGTTGATCGGTCTCTGTCGGCGCCGGTGATTCGGCCGGAACAGTCGTCCCGTCTTCCCCGCTGTCTCCAAGCTCGTTGAGAGCGAAATATATCCCGAAGCCAGCGATGAGGAATATCCCCAGCGCGAACAGAACAACGCCAGCCGCCCGCAGCAATCCGCTGCCAACCGAGCGCCGTGGCGGCTCGTAAGGGGCCATGACCAGCGGCGGCGGATCGTCCAGTGGATCAGGGTTCGTGCCAGCCGCGCCATCAACGTCTTCCGGCAGAGCGTTCGCATCCTCTGCCTCGGCAACGGGCGGCGCTGGTGCGGGCTCGGAGGCCGGCGGCTCAGCCGGTGTAGTGTCCGGCGGCGTTGCCGACGGCGGCTGGGCAGCGCGCAGAGTCGCCGCCTTACGCCTGTCGGCCTGCGCCTGCGGGTGCATGCCCAACCCCTCGAACACTATGGCCCGGTTTTCGAACGTCTCTGCGTGCCGAGGGTCCTGACGTATCGTTTCGTTCAGGAGATCTAGCGCCTCGGGCAGCCTTTTACGGCTAATGAGCCGCTGGGCCGTAGCGTTGCGTTCAGCCGGTGATGGTCCGTCCATGTGCCTTATCCTCTGGCAGGCGCGAGCCTACCGCAGGTGAAACGGTATCCGCAATCGCAGCGCCGGGCAAACGACACGCTAGTGCCCAGTCAAGAGCGCGACACGCGGACCGAGCGCCCGCAGCCCGCGCACGTCCAGCGCTCATACTCGTGGCCCGGCCAGCCGGCCGATTCGCTCTGGTAGATGAGTACATCCGGTACGGCGAAGATCGTTTCGATCGCCCAGCGCAGGCGCGACTTCCGGCGCACGTCGATTCGCCAGTCGATGACCTTGCAACGCCTACACGGAGGACGCTTCTGAGGCGGGATCTGAGAATCGTCGGCCGGTGGCGAATCGGGCACTCAGGCTAGCGCACCAGCTCGATCAGCTGGTGGAGCATGCGGGCGGTGGCGCCCCAGATTCGGTGACCGTTGTAAGAGAAAGACGGGACTAGTACCTCCCGGCCGCCATGATCGCGGACTTCCAGCTCCATGCTTCCTTCTTCCAATAGGAAGCTCAACGGCACCTCAATGACCCGCGCGACCTCAACGTCGCAGACCGTGTACTGATAATCAGGGTCGTGCTCAAACAGGCCGACGAACGGTGACACTCGGAAGGCGCTGACAGTGAGCATGTCGTCGAGCTGGCCAATGACTCTCACGTGTTCGCTCTTCACGCCTATCTCCTCGAACGTCTCGCGCAGTGCAGTCGCCTCGGCCGTCGCGTCGGAATCCATCATGCCGCCACCGGGAAAGCAGATCTGGCCCTTGTGGTGTTCGACGTTGCTGGTGCGCTCTGTGAAGACGACGTGGGGCTCCCGCTCCACAGACCTGAGCAAAAGAAGCACAGCCGCGGGCGTGGCCGCCGGGTTGTCGATTTTGCGCGGGTTATAGTCGGCGAGTCCCGCTTCGAGCTTTTGGATAAGTTCTTCAGATGGCATATGCACTGTCATCATATCTGAGTCGTGTGTGACGAGTCACCCTTGGCCATTACGCTTCGATTACAGAAGAGAGGCTGGAAACACTGATCTCACCGTCTCCAGCCTCTCTGATTTCCCCGTCGATCTCTTCGACGATGACGTCCCGATTTCGTTGCATCGCAGCGGCGCAGAGAGCTTCGAGCGGGGCATGGTTCCGTGACTCGTGGGACATGTGGTGGGCCCGGCAGGATTCGAACCTGCAACCAACCGGTTATGAGCCGGGCGCTCTACCCTTGAGCTACGGGCCCGCCTTAAGAATTGTAGGCCCGGCTACTGGCTCCTTCAACCCGACACCGCCCAACCCGCGTCCTCACGATGTAACGCAGCTTTGGCGGCCCCGTCCTATGTCACAGGTAAGCGCGCCCGGCGGCAGTCCGTCTGGGCACAGCAAACAGAGGCATCTTAGTGACGAAACCAAGCGACTTCACTCCAGAGCGAGTCCTGGAAGTACAGGGCGGGTCGGTAGCCAACGAGACGAAGCACGCCAACCGTGAGACCTGGCTGTTCCGCTTCGCTGGCGTGTTCCTACTCCTGGCCAGCTGGGCCATAGTCTCCACACAACACACCGTCGGTTCGGCGTCGTTCCTGATCGAGACGATCGTCCTGGCAGGCCTCGGCGTGTTCGGCTTCCTGGCCGCAGCTCGCGCCGTCCGCATCGCCGTAAACATGGAGAAGCGCCTACGCCTCAGCCTCCTTGTACACAACATGGAGCTGGAAAAGCTGGCGATGCAGGACGACCTGACGCAGCTCTTCAACCGCAAATACTTCTTTGAGCGCCTGGAACGGGAGATGGAGACAGCGCAGGCGTTTCAGCGTCCGCTTTCGATAATCGTCATGGATCTGGACGGCCTCAGGAAGATCAACGACACGCATGGCCGCAGCGCCGGCGACGAGGTTCTGCAGAGCGTCGGGCGCTTCCTGGCCGGTCACACTCGCGCTAGCGACATCCCTGCCCGCATCGCCGGCGATGAGTTCGCTGTCATCATGCCCGACACTCCGGCAGCTCAGGCCGAGACGCTGACGACCCGGCTGGAGAAGCGCCTCGCCTCACTCAATATCGTCGACCGAAACGAACTGACGCTGACCGTCCGCGCCTCGCTCGGAACTGCTACCTACCCGGACACAGGCCAGACTGTCCGTGAAGTCCTCCAACTGGCCGATGCTGCCATGCTCGCGCAGAAAGGCCTGCACAAGTCCGACCCGCCCCTCGACGAGAGCGACGGGCTGAACCCCGTTCCCCCGATCTTCCGCCGGGTCGCGTCCTCCTAAGCCAGCCCGTGCTTCCGGACGAGCGACTCGATGTACGAGACGTCGGCGAACACGCGCTCGCGCATCGCCGGCCGCTGCTCGTCAGGCACCGGCGCTGAGGGGGCATTGACCATCACGCCGAAGAGCACGCCGCGAATCTGCCACTCTGCGATCGATCCCAGTTCGAAGGCCAGGTGCCATTCTTCCCGATCAATCTTGTCGCCGAGCTGTGCCTCCAGCTCATCCAGGTAGAAGTCGAGCATTGCGTCCAGATCGTCCGGCTGCTGGTACATCGTGAAGCGCACGACATCCGAGGCGGAGAGGCCCTTGCCGAGAATCTCCCAGTCGATGACGACGGTGCGCGGGCCGTCCGGTCCTTCCTCGATCCCAAGGTTGCGGTTGTCGAAGTCGTAGTGGCAGAGCGTCTTCGGCATCGGCTCAATGCGCTCCAGCAGGTCCTCTGGCTCACGATACAGCTTCTCGATCGCTCGCCGTGTGTCCGGATCGAGCGACTGCAGGAGGTTGACGACGCCCTCCGCCAGCCACGGCCAGCGTTCCGTGACGTAGACGCTCGGCTCGGCCGGGTTCTTCATCCCATCCATGATGTCTACAACGCAGCGGTAGAAGTAGTCCACCGGGCGTTTGAGGCTCATCAGCCAGGGCTTGTCGATGACGTCGTGTTTCTCCCAGAACCGCGCGTGGAACGCCGCCAGATGTGAGAGGATCGTGCGCACGGTCTCGTCCGGAACCTTCGTGTGCATCCCCAGAGCCTCCATCTGCGGACGCACGTCGCGCAGGAACGCCCAGTACTGGTCTCGCTCCGGCCGGTTGATGACCTCGACGTACGGGACGGAGAACGTCTCGGGCATCATCTCGAAGAGGCCCATCTCGAACGCCTTCAGCTCGCGATGCTCTGTATCGCCTGTCAGCATCAAGACGGCATCCATCTTCGGCAGGACGCGCAGGATAACGCTGGCGCGCCCGTTTCCGCCGTCACTCTCGTAGGAGAACGGCAGGTCGTAGAACTGCTTCTCGCCGAACCGCGGAAACTCGAACGGGTCTTCGACGACGCCGAACTCGATTACCTTCAGGGAGTCGTCATCCAGGGCCTTGCGGGCGATGTACGACAGGTATTCCCCGTCGATGTCAGATACAGCCTGCGGTTCGTTCACCTGCTACTCCCGTGCTCCACGATCACTGATGTTGGGATTCTAGCGTATATCGACCAGTCCTAGAAGGTAGAGGCTACTTCTTGCGGCGGGCGCGGGCGGTGCTGCCGCCGATGCGCCGACTGACGGAGAGCACCCCCCGGATCACCTCGAGCTTGTTGAGCATCCGCCCGAGCTGTTCGACGCCACTCGTCTCCAGCGTCATGAAGATCGTGATGTGGCCGTCTTCCCCTTCCTGCGTGTGGACGCCGACCATATTCACGGCCTCCTCCGCAACCAGAGTCGCCACGTCCCGCAGGAGCCCGACGCGGTCCCAGGCCTCGATGTTCACCGCCACCGGGTACATCTGCCCGCGGCGGCCCCACTCGACATCGATCAGCCTCTCCGTGTCGTCCTCGTGCACCACGTTCGGGCAATCGCGGCGGTGAATGGCGACGCCGGCGCCGCGGGTGACGTAGCCGATGATCTCATCGCCGGGCACCGGACTGCAGCAGCGCGAAAGGCGCGTCAGCAGGTCGCCCGTGCCCAGGACCTGGATGTTCGGAGTGAAGTCCGGCTGGGCTGCTGGCGCTTCGACCTCGTGCACTTCCTCCGTCTCCCGGATCAGCGAAGCTATCTTGTTGCCGACGTGCTGCGTGCTGATCTCGCCGTAGCCGACACGCAGATAGAAGTCCTCGGCATCCTCGAATTTGAAGATGCGCAGAAGCTCCGCCTGCATCTCCGGCAGGCTCGTGCCCAGACGCGCCATCTCGCGCTCCAGCATCTCTTTGCCGCGGGCGATGTTCTCGGCGCGTTCCTGGCGCTTGAACCACTGCCGCACCTTCTCGCGGCCATGAGAGGTGCGGAGATAGCCAAGGTTCTGGTTCATCCAGTCCCGCGACGGCCCTTTTGACGACTTGCTGGTGAGGATTTCGACCACGTCGCCGTTTTTGAGCGGGTAGTTCAACGAGACCAACTTGCCGTTAACCTTCCCACCGACGCAGAGGTGCCCGAGATCTGTATGGATCCGGTAAGCAAAGTCGAGCGGTGTCGAGCCGGCTGGCATCTCCTTGATCTCGCCGCGGGGTGTGAAGACGAACACCTGGTCCTGGAAGATGTCCGTCTTGATCGCCTCAACCCACTCCTCGGCCTGAGAGATCTCGCGCTGCCAGTCCATCAACTGGCGTATCCAGGCCAGTCGCTCTTCGTAGCGGGCGTCGCGCTTCGAGCCTTCCTTGTAACGCCAGTGCGCCGCGATGCCGTACTCGGCCGAGTGGTGCATATCGCGCGTCCGAATCTGCACCTCAAGCGGCTGAGTCTGCAGCGCCATCACCGTCGTGTGCAGCGACTGGTACATGCTCTCCTTCGGCATCGCAATGTAGTCGTCGAACGTCCCCGGAACCGGTCGCCATAGTGCGTGCACGACGCCGAGAGCCTTGTAGCAATCGCCCTCCGACGCCACCAGCACGCGGACGGCGAGCAGATCGTAGATTTCGTCGACGCTACGGCCTTCTGATGCGTACTTCTCCATCTTTTCGTAGATGCTGTAGATATGCTTCGCGCGCCCCTGCACCTCAGCCTCGACATCCTGTTCAGAGAGTTCCTTATCCAGGATCTTCGTCACTTCCGTCACGTACTCTTCACGGGCGCCGCGCTTGGCATCAAGCATCTGGGCCACGCCCTTGTATGTCTCGGGCTGAAGGTGACGGAACGCCAGGTCCTCCAGCTGCCACTTCATCTCCCAGATGCCCAGCCGCGCCGCCAGCGGGGCGTAGATCTCCATCGTCTCCCGGGCGATGCGCACCTGGTCGTCGCGGTCCAGCGCCCAGAGCGTGCGCATGTTGTGCAGACGATCGGCCAGCTTGATGATCACCACGCGCAAGTCCTGGGCCATCGCCAGGAACATCTTGCGCAGGTTCTCCGCCTGCAGGCGCTGGTCGGGCACGTCGGTGTCGGCTGCCTGTCCCGATATCTGGCCCAGTTTGGTGACACCCTCGACCATCAGCGCCACTTCGGGACCGAAGCGCTTCTCGATCTCAGAGTTCTCGACGCCGCAGTCCTCCTGCACGTCATGCAGCAGCGCTCCGGCGATCGTCGACGCATCCAGTTGAAGCGCAGCGATCGCCTCGGCCGCCGCGAGGGGATGAGTGATCACCGGGTCGCCGCTTCTGCGTGTCTGTCCGGCGTGCGCCTCGATCGCGAATTGCAGCGCGCTGCCCACCAGCTCCTGCCCCTTGGGCGGCAGATACTCGGCCACGCGGTCAAGGAGCGGCTGTCCCAGCTTCTCCTCGTCAGCAATCGTCATATGTCCTTTAAGTTTACACCGGCCGCTCGCCGCGGCTGCGTATTCGGCTGCCCTTAGCGGCCTCTCGCTGCTATCCTCGTCTCATGACGCCAGACATCCAGGCGCCACGCGGCACACAGGACATCCTTCCCGACGAGCAGCCGTGGTGGGACTACGTGCGCGACACGGCAGTACAGCTGAGCGAGAAGTTCCGATACTCCCAAATCGACACGCCGATGTTCGAGGACGTAGCGCTCTTCAAGCGTACCGTCGGCGACACGACAGACATCGTCCAGAAAGAGATGTACGTGTTCAAGGACCGGGGCGATCAAGAGCTGGCCCTGCGTCCGGAGGGGACCGCGCCCGTCTGCCGCGCCTACATCGAGCACGGTATGCACAACCAGCCGCAGCCGGTACGCCTCTTCTACATCACACCGATCTTCCGCTACGACCGTCCACAAGCCGGGCGCTTCCGCCAGCACCACCAGTTCGGCATCGAAGCGATCGGCGACGCCTCGGCCTCGGCGGACGCTGAGACGATCGAGATACTCTGGCGGCTGTACGAAGAGCTTGGCCTGACCGGGCTCACGCTCAACCTGAACTCGATCGGAGACGCCGAGTGCCGACCCCGCTATCTCGATGCCCTACGGGACTACTACGCCGACAAGCTGGGCCGTGTCTGCCGCGACTGCCAGGCGCGCGTCGAACGTAACCCACTGCGCTTGCTCGACTGCAAGAACGCCGAGTGCCAGGATGTCATCGCCGGCGCGCCCGCCTTCACGGACTACCTTTGCGATGCTTGCGGCGATCACTTTTCGCAAGTCACGGCTTATGTCGAGTCGCTCGGCATCCCCCACGTCATCAACCCGCGCCTCGTGCGGGGCCTCGACTACTACACGCGTACCGTCTACGAGGTCCAGCCGGTGGAGGAAGGCGGCCAGAGCACCGTCGGCGGCGGCGGACGCTACGATGGCCTGATCGAGCAGCTCGGCGGCAAACCTACGCCGGGAGTCGGATTCGCGACGGGGATCGAGCGGATCATCCTCAACATGAAGCGCCAGGACGTGACGCTGCCCGACGCCTCACAGCTAGACGTGTTCGTGGTCTGCGCTTCGGCGGCGGCGCGAGTTTTCGCGTTCAAGTTAGCCTCTGACCTGCGCCGAGCCGGCCTCTCCAGCGTGGTCGGTGACAGCGCTCGCTCGCTCAAGGCGCAGATGCGCCACGCCGGCTCACTCAATGCCGCCTACGCGGCGATCATTGGCGACCGCGAACTCGAATCCTCCAGCGTCGCGCTCAAGCGATTGGCCGACGGCTCCCAGGAGACGGTGCCGCCCGATGACGTCGCAGCTCACGTTCGAGCGTAGCTGCTAGAGCGGCCGGATCATAAGCCCGTCGAGGTTGACCCCGAGCTGGGCCAGGTAATCGAGGACGGTGCCGCGGTGGTGCAAGTCGTGCGCCAGCCGGTGATAGGCGACGTAGTGCCCGTCGTACTCCTCGGGCTCAAGCTGGTAGTAGCCAGGGTCATAGCCAAGGGCGTGCGGCTCGTACTCAGCGTCGAGCCTCTTCGCATCCGCGAGGAACACCGCGACGACCTCCCACGAATGCCGCAGCTGCTCCTTGATGCCGTCCTTCGTCTGCGTGCCAGCGATAGCAGCGGACAGCTCCGCGCCCTCGTCAAGGCCGTCCATGATCGGCCCGTGGTACCGGGCCATGATCAGGTGCTGAAGAATCCGCTGGAAGCCCCACTCGCCTTCGCGCGGCGACCACGTGAGCTTGTCGTCCGGTATTAGATCGACGAGTTGCATCAGATGGTCGTTCATCGTCGCCCAGTGCCGGACGATGTCCAATCGCGGGTGGGCACTCTCGGTCATCTCCGCTCTCCTTCCGGGCCGCTGCAGACGGCCGTCCGAGCGGCCCGCCGGTGATATAATCTGAGTGACGGGCCCCAGACGGGGGCCTTGTGTATGTCTGAGAGTAGCACCATGTGGGACAAACTCGGTTCGATTCGCGCCCGGCACGAAGACCTCGCCGCCGAAATGGCCCGCCCAGAAGTCGTCACCGACTACGAGCGGGTAGAAACGCTTGCCCGCGAGCACGCGGCGCTGGGCAAGATCATCCGCATCGCGGATGAATATCGCGACGTCGAGACGACTCTCACCCAGGCGCGCGAGATCGTTGCGGAAGGTGGCGACGAGGATTTCGTCGCGCTGGCGCGTGAAGACATCGCAGCGAACGAGAAGCGAGGCACCGAACTTGAGCAGGAACTCAAAGTCGCGCTGATCCCCAAGGACCCGTTCGACCAGAAGAACGTCATCGTCGAGATACGCGGCGCCGCCGGTGGCGAAGAAGCGAAGCTCTTCACTGGCGATCTCTTCCGCATGTACAGCCGCTACGCGGAGCGTCAGAGTTGGAAGACCGAAGTGCTCGAATCCCACGGCAGCGACATCGGCGGCTTCAAGGAGATCGTCTTCGCCGTGCAAGGCGAGGGCGCCTACAGCCGGCTGAAGTTCGAAAGCGGCGTCCACCGCGTCCAGCGTGTCCCGGAAACTGAAACGCAGGGCCGCATCCACACCTCCACAGCCACGGTCGCCGTCCTCCCGGAAGCGGACGAGGTCGACATCGATATCGACCCCAAGGACCTGCGCCTCGACACGTTCAACGCCGGCGGAGCGGGCGGCCAGAACGTCCAGAAGAACGACAACGCCGTGCGCCTCACGCACCTGCCCACCGGCATCGTCGCCACCTGCCAGGACGAGCGATCCCAGCTCAAGAACCGCACGAAGGCGATGGCGGTTCTACGCTCCCGGCTGCTCGACATCAAGCAGCGTGAGCAGCGCGAAAAGATCGAGTCGACGCGTCGTGGCCAGGTCGGATCCGGCGACCGTGCTGAGAAGATTCGCACGTACAACTTCCCGCAGGACAGGATGACGGATCACCGCGTCGGCTTCACTCAACACAACCTGCCGGGACTCCTCGACGGCGACCTGGATGGCGTCATCGACACGCTCCAACAGCGCGAGCAGGAACAGCTGCTGGAGGCGTCCGCTCTAGGCGGAGAGTGATCATATCGGAGGCGCTACGTCGCGGAACGCGCCTCATCCAGAGCACCGGCAGCGACGAAGCGCGCCTGGAGGCCGAGCTGCTGCTCATGCACGCCCTCAAGACAGACCGCGTGCATCTCTACGAGCGCCTGCAGGACGAACTGCCCGCTCGCGCCGCCGACCACTACCAGCGCCTCCTCGATCGGCGAGCAACGCACGAACCAACGCCGTACATCATCGGCCACAAGGAGTTCTTCGGGCTGGAGTTCGAGGTCGCCCGATCCGCCCTTATCCCGCGGCCGGAGACCGAGATGCTGGTCGAGTTGACGGTCGACTTCGCGCGCGACCGCTACGCTGACAACCGCTTCACGGCGGTCGATGTGGGAACGGGCTCGGGCGTGATCGCCATCGCTATCGCGTCTCAGCTTCCGAGCGCACGCGTCATCGCGACAGACGTCTCGAAGCGCGCCACGGCCCTCGCTCGCCGCAACGCCGAACGCCACCACGTTGCGGCCCGCATCGAGTTCGTTGACGGCGACACCCTTCTTCCGGTTAAGGGGCAAGCCGAAATCATCGCCGCCAATCTACCGTACGTCACGACAGAGGACTGGCTCGCCGCGCCGCCAGAGATTCGCGAATGGGAGCCGCGCAGGGCCCTGGAGGGCGGCGGCGATGGCCTGCGCTGCATCCGGAGACTCTTCCGGCAAGCACCCGAAAAGCTCGCCCGCAACGGGGCCCTTTTCGCCGAGATCGGCGACCGCCAGGGCGCAGCCGCACGATCGCTCGCTGAGGAGGCTTTCCCCGACGCACAAGTCGAGGTCCGGCCGGACCTCACCGGGCGCGACCGCGTGATCTGCGTCTACGCGTGAACGAGGCCGTTAGCCGTTGGCAGGCATCGCCTGCTTTTGATCGATGGAATCATCCTCGCTGCGCAGATAGAAGACGTCGCGAAGCCTGATACGCATCGCGACTGCCGCCAGCGGACCGGCCAACAGGTAGGGAACCGCGAGGATCGCGTGGGCATAGATCGCGAACGCCACCGCTTGCGACCTGTCGACGTCGAACGCTACGAGCAGGCTCGTCAGCGCCACTTCGTAGACGCCGAGCCCAGCCTGTGTAATCGGCACGGAGACCGCAATCGTCGCGGCCACAACCAGAAGCAGGTAGAACGCCGGGCTCAGATCGAGCCCGATCGATTGGCCCGCCGCCCAGTACATCGTCGCCTCGCAGAGCCACGCCGCGATCGAACAGACGGAGACGATGAGCAACGCTCGTCTGCTGCGGAACGCCTTCAGGCCGGTGCTGAAGGAGCGCACTTGCTCGACGATCCGAAGACGCCAGCGTCCCTCTGGCTCCGCCGGCAGCAGACGCCCATCGGTATTCGACGACAGCCAACGCGCGCCGATCACACCGATCACGAGAAGCGCAAGATATGCGGCGGCCAGCGGCCAGAGGTAGCGCGCCTCCGGGAAGGCCAACAGGCCGATCACCAGAAAGGCGCTGAACGCCACGGTGTCCATCAGCTTCTCTGAGATGACGGTGGCGACGACCTGTGCCAGCTCGAGACCTGTGCGCCGCCGAACGATCTGGACACGCACGA
>PVMS01027673.1_pt1 | contig 11979 bp, 11 predicted proteins | sample 1853461 | NCBI WGS metagenome assembly PVMS01 (sample SAMN08582032, study PRJNA380276) | Marine sediment metagenome, whole genome shotgun sequencing project. | isolation source: ocean sediment barecode stripped | collected 2017
AGTGGTGAATGAAGTTGCTGCCGATGAACCCGGCACCGCCGGTCACGAGAATGTGGGTTGGCACTTTCCGAAATCCTTACCGCAAACATCTTCCGCGGTCGGAAGACCTGATTGGCTCATGTCGCACGAAACTCTCAGATGACGTCAACCTGGCTATTGTCTCCCAACATGAAACGGTGTGCTGCGGGCTTCGATTGGGAACGTTCGATCCTCACGTTGTGGCCGACCAGGCTACCTTCCATTCGGCTGCCGAGCTCGAGGATGACGCTTTCCGAGAGGATGATGCTGTGCTCCACTTCGCTGGCTCTGACGTGAACGTTGTCCTGCACCGACGTGAAGGGGCCAATATACGAGCGTTCGATGCGCGATCCCGAACCGATAATCGCCGGGCCGCGGATCACACTGGCGATGACTTCGGCACCTTTTTCGATCACCACCTTGCCCTCCACGCGCGAGTCAGCATCGACGCGTCCATCCACCCTCGGATCGAGCGCGTCCAGAACCAACCGGTTGGCTTCCAGTATGTCGTCCAGCCTCCCGGTGTCCTTCCACCAACCGTCGACGATGTGAGGCCTCACGGTGTAGTCCTTGTCGATGAGGTACTGGATCGCGTCGGTGATCTCGAGCTCGTTGCGATCCGAGGGGCGGATGGCACGGGCCGCCTCGAACACTGAAGCACGGAACATATAGACACCGACCAACGCTAGATCACTACGTGGCGTGCTGGGCTTCTCTTGAAGTCGCGTCACCCGTCCATCCTCGAGCTCAGCCACCCCAAACTGCTCAGGGTGCGGCACGTGCGCGAGCAGGATCTGTGCCGTGGGTTGCTCTTGACGAAACTCTGCCACCAAGCCCGCGATGCCGTTGGCCAGAATGTTGTCGCCGAGATACATGACGAAGGGATCGTCGGCAAGGAACGGCTCTGCCGTCAAGACCGCATGAGCGAGTCCGAGGGGTGCCTCCTGTGGGATGTAGGTGATTTTTGCATCCCAACGAGAGCCGTCACCCACCGCTGCACGGATCTCACCAGCCGTATCTCCCACGATGATCCCTATGTCGGTGATTCCCGCTTGGCGTATCGCTTCGATCCCGTAGAAGAGAATTGGCTTGTTAGCCACCGGCATGAGCTGTTTGGCGCGCGTGTGTGTGAGCGGCCGCAGCCGCGTTCCGGCGCCACCACTCAGAATGAGACCCTTCATCCGTCTATCGCTCACCTACTGCACGATTCCGGGAGCGTTGAGCGACGTCCCGAACGAGCCGATATTGGCGAGCGTGATCCCCACCCGGAACAGACCCTCGTCGCGAAAGTTGCCAAATTGATACTTGGTGTATTCAGCCTGGAAGCCACAACACTGGATATTGTAGTAGACGCCGGCCCGGAAAAGGTTGAGCTCCTTCTGGGCGACGTCATATGCCGACTCGAACTGAACTCTCACCGAACGGGTGACGTTCAAGTTGGTCATTCCGCGTATATTCTTGCGCTCCCGACCGCTGGTCAGTTGGACGCTTTGCGACAACGACCCGTTCACCGAACCCCAACTTCTCCCCGCATAACTCCCTACCAGGGTCATGGACCGAACCCTTTTGAAGTTGACATCGTATTCGAGATTCCAGATCGCCGACACTCGACCGATGGGACGAAAGACCACCTTCGAGGTAATCGGCGAGTAGTTACTATGGACTCCGTCCTCGGTGAAAAACGAAGTACGGAACTGGCGAGCGTAGAGGCTCGCGTCGACTTGGAAAAAGTAGCGCTGCGCCAAAGTCCACGTAAGCAACTCGTAGGGGACGGACTTCTCGCTTTGGCCGATCTGACGCTTGGCGAGGATCCGGTTGACGATGGCCAGAGAAAACTGGTTGGTCCCGGGAATGTAATCCTCCGAATCGAATTTGGGAATGGCAGCGAAGTCGTCCACGAACGAGCGATAACTCCATACTAGCTGTGGCTCGATGACGTGTTTCCACCTTTCCGCATAACCGCTATCCGGAGTATTGAAGATGCGGAAAAAGCTCGGCCCCCGCATGTCGACTCGAATCTCGTTGTAATGCCTATCCAGACTGTCCTCGATAGGCTGGCCATCGACGATCCGTTGCGAGTAGTGCGTAAAACGAGAGATGAACGACGTCCGCGCCGTCAGGAAAGGCCAAGCCGTAAAAGGGTAGGAGATAGTCGGAAGGACGTCGAATCGTTGATACTGGAATCGATCTTGCCGCAGGTCGCGGGAGAACTGCGACGCCTGGGTACGGAAGCCAAAAAGAAAGGGGGTGGGGCCGATACGATTCTGCCTGGAGTCAAAAGAGACGCGGGGAAGGATCTCCCGAAAACTGATCCTCGTTGGAAACGAGGTCTCGTTTCGATCGTAGAGAAACCGAAGCGTGTAGGTAGACCAGGAACGAGCCACGTTGACCGTGGCACGCTTCGATCGCTGGGTTGCCCGCTCAAAGCTCTCTTCGAATTTTTGCTGGAAGGCGAAAGAGCTGAAGTAATCGATCCGCGTAATCGTACTGAAGCCACCGGGAAGCGCCTGATTCACTGCGCTCTTGATCTGCCAGTCCTGCCGTTCCGTTTCCTTGTCTCGCAGAAAATAGGATTCGACCCGCCCCCGTGACGCGCCGGAGAGCACGTAGCGGAAGTCCGCGCCTCCACCCAGACCACCGCTCCCGAAGTAGTCCGCGGTGAGCGTGGCATCCATGGATCGATTGATTGCCCAAAAAAAACTCTGACTCACCAAGAATCCCTTGATCGAGGAGTTTCCTATTTGAGGAAGAAGAAAGCCCGTAGAACGACCTTCCTCATTGATAGGGTAGTAAAAATAAGGAAGGTAAAAGACAGGAACGGATTTTACTTTGACAAACGCGTTATGCAGCGAAACGTGATGATCGCGGCGCACGGTGGCTTTCCCAGAAGTGAATCGCCAGCGGGGAGTGGGTTGTGCACACGATGTGAACGCACCATGTTCGACAACGTAGGTATCCTCGTCCACTTTCTCCACGACGTCACCATGGAAGAAAAGGTCCGATCCAGCATTCCCGTAGGCGTTGTAGAATTTTCCGGTTCCGTCTATCAAACTTGCTTCCGCGCGATCGCCGACAATCTTTTGATCCCCTTGCTGAAAGACAACATTGCCCTCTGCGACGACCTTCATTTCCTCGCTCCAGAAGTCCACGCGGTCGGCAGATATGCGGATGTCCCCCGCCACGATATCGACGTAGCCCGTCGCCCGGACGTGTCCCTTTTCCACCTGCTCCTGCTCTTCCGCGTCGAGCGTGATCGTTCCGGGCGGGGAAGCTGGTTGGGGGAAGTCTCGTTCTTGACCGTGGGCGAAGGCCCCGATGCCCGCGAATGTCAGAAAAACGACGATGACTTTGAGCTTCAACATGTAGCGAGACCTAGTGTCCTAGCCTCGCGACCCCCTTACTCTTTCTGGACGAAGGCATTATGCAATGCGGCCGGCCAATTCTCCAAGCGGCTTTCTCGGGATGTTGCCGCTACCCGACCTAGTCAGGCGCCAGTCGCACTGCTGGCCGCCAAAATGGGCCGTCGCTGCTACTCCACCTAGCCAGGCGGACGCGCAGTCCACTGTTGGCCGCCAAAATAGGGCGTTGCTGCTACTCAACCTAGCCAGGCGGGTCCGCAGTCTTTGTTGGCCGTCAATACATGCGGTTGCTGAGCTGGGGTTAGCCAGACGGCGGTCGCCTAGCGCGTTTGTGCGAGAATGGTCATGCTGAGGGGCGGCCCCCATCACGACGGGCCCGACATTCATTGCAGGCATGACGAGCTCATCCTTGAAGACCGAGAAGACCGAGATCCTTCTGGTCTCCTGCTACGAGCTGGGACACCAACCTATAGGACTCGCGAGCCCGATGGCCTTTCTCGCTCGGGCAGGGTTTTCGGTTTCCGCGATCGATATTTCGGTCGACCCATTGGAGCGCGTGGACGAGGATCAGGTTCGCCGCGCCCGGTTGGTCGCGATCTCGGTCCCCATGCACACCGCGCTGCGCCTGGGAACTCGGGTCGCCCGCCACGTCCGGGCTTTGAATCCGAGCTGCCACATCTGTTTCTACGGTCTCTACGCCAACCTGAACGCAGACTACCTTCTCGCGAACGGCGCCGATTCCGTCGTCGGCGGTGAGTACGAACAGTCGTTGGTCGGTCTCGCGCAAACGCTGAGCGACGGGGCGCGAGGAATCACGCAGGCTGCCACGGTGCCGGTTCTCGACCGACTTGCTTTTCCTGTGCCGCTACGCAGCGGGCTGCCGCCACTCAAACGATACGCGCATCTCGATCGGGACGGCCACTTCGGCCTGGTCGGCTACGTCGAAGCCAGCCGAGGATGCCTGCATCTTTGTCGGCACTGTCCCATACCTCCCGTCTATAAGGGTCGCTTTTTCGTCGTCCCCGCAGAGATAGTGCTGGCGGACATCCGTCAGCTCGTCGACACGGGAGCCACCCATATCACTTTCGGGGATCCCGACTTCTTGAACGGCCCGGGGCACTCGCTAGCCATCGTCCGCGCTTTACACCAGACGCATCCACAGGTGACGTTCGACTTCACCGCCAAAGTCGAACACTTGCTCAAATACCGAAGCCTGTTGCCGGAGCTCGGCAAGCTCGGCTGTATTTTCGTCGTCTCCGCGCTCGAATCGCTCAGCGACGACGTATTGCGTGAGCTCGCCAAGGGACACACTCGGGAAGACGCTATCGAGGCCATCCACCTCCTTCGGCGCGACGGGATTTCGCCGCGCCCCACCTGGGTAGCCTTCACGCCATGGACCACGATCCGTGATTACATCGATGTCCTCGACTGGATCGAGGATGAGGATCTTGTGGATCACGTGGACCCGGTGCAGTTCACCGTGCGTCTGCTCGTACCTCCGGGGTCGGCTCTCCTCGAGCGTCCCTCCTTTCAGGCTTATCTCGAAGGCCTGGTTCCGGAATCCTTCACCCATCTGTGGCGGCATCCCGATCCGAAGATGGACGAGCTCCACGCTCGAGTGAGCGCGCTAGTGGAAGAAGCGGCAGATGCCGAGGAAGATCCGGTCGTGACGTTCGCCCGCATACGCGACTTGGCTTGGGCGACATTTGGTGAAACCCCGTCCGGGGGGCGTCGTCGCCCGGCCGCCGCGGACCGAGTCCGGGCGCCCCGCCTCACCGAAGCGTGGTTCTGCTGAGCGGAGCCCACCCGGGGCCAGTTGGGCCCCTTGGAGCAAAGGGGGGGATTGTAAGGCCCATAAGGATTAGCAGGCTGATGAAAAACGAGTCAGCCTGCGCGAGGAGCCTTCAGCTGTCGCGTAGTGCCAAGCGCGGAGCGACCGAGCCGCGGAAAGCGCAAGCGCTGCTGGCCACCAAACTAGGTGGTGCGTTGACTGGAGCCCGTCAGGCGGTTGCGCGGTCCCTGTTGGCCGCCAAACTAGGTAGTTGCTTTGAGGGAAGCTAGTCAGGCGGGCCTGCGCTCAGCGTTGGCCGTCAAATGGCGTAGTTGCTTAGACTGGGACGCGTCAGACGGCGGTGGGGCCCCACGGCACTAATGCAGACGCTGACGGCAGCGCCTTGAGAAACGAAGCCCCACTTGCCTATAATTGCTCCAGAGAGGAGTCGCAATGAGTGAAGAGATCAAGGTCATCGCAGAGCCGAAGGACACGGAAACGTGTAACTTCGTCGTGGATCGGCCGGTTTACGAAGGCGGATCGGCATTCTTCAACAACCTGGAGCGGGCGAAAGGCTCTCCTTTAGCCGAACAGCTTCTGGCCCTCGAGGGTGTGGAGTCCGTGCTCATTCAGGACAACCGGGTGACGATCACCGCCAAGGGTACCGGCGGCGAATGGTCCCCCCTGGCCAAACAAGTCGGGGCTTCGATCCGCTCGGTCCTTCAATCGAATGAACAAGCGATCTCCAGCTCCCTGCTCGATTCCATCCCTCCCGCGGATCAAATCCGCGCGAGAATCGAAGAGGCGTTCGCGAAGGAAATCAATCCGGCCATTGCGGCGCACGGCGGTTTCGTCGAGTTGCTTGACGTCAAGGGCAACGAAGTCTATCTCCGCTTGGGCGGAGGTTGTCAGGGATGCGGCATGGCCGATGTCACTCTCAAACAGGGAATCGAGGCCTCGATCCGCAAGGTCGCGCCGGAAGTCGGCGCCATCATGGACACGACCGATCACGGTGCTGGAAGAAATCCGTACTACGCACCTTCAAAGTGAGGTAGACGGTGGCCAGACGCCTGTTTCGGCGTCCGTTCTGGCGTCGATATACGGGATCGGGCTAATCAGCCTCGCCAGACGCCGGTTGACTAGCAAAATCACCCGGCGATCCTGAACTCGAGACGGAGCATTGCTTCCCGCAGTGCGTGCTCTACGTCATCGGGTTCGGCAGCGCGCGCGAAGATGAAACCCAGGTAGCTCGAGCCTTCGGGTAGCGGCACTAGGAGCTTACCGGGGTGTGCGGTGATGGTCACTTCTTGAATCCCGGTAACGGCCTCCGCTAACTGAATCCCCCGAACTTCGTCGAGGACCCCGGCCCGAGGGATGGGGATCATCATGACGCCGGCAGCTAGATCCTCCCGGGAGATCTCCCTCACGTCGAAAGCCAAAGCATGTCGAATCACCAGCTCTTCGAGCGAGAGCCCCAACCCGAATCGAAGCGTCCGCGCGCAGAGCCCCCCGATGGAACGTCCGGCGATCTCGATGACCCACACACCTTGGGGGTTCAGGCGAAGCTCGGCGTGAACCGGGCCGTGTCTCAGGCCGAGAGCCCGAGCTGCTCTTGCCGTCGTCTCGGCAACCTCCTTTTGGAGCTCATCCGGTAGACGCGAGGGAGTGAGGTAAATCGTCTCTTCAAAAAACGGTCCCTCCAATGGATCGGGCTTGTCGAAAATCGCCAAGACTTGCAGCTTGCCCTCGGTAAGAAGCCCCTCGAGAGCCACCTCGGCACCGGGAACGTAGTCCTCGACCAACACCTTCGTGGCCAGCGGACCTCCTCGCCGAACCACCTCGGGGTCGCGGAGCAGGGCGCGCAATCGATCGAACGACGATCGGAATTGCGGCTCGTCGTCGGCGCGCATGACGCCACGGCTTGCCGAGAGAAAGACCGGCTTCAGCACGCACGGATAGCTCACGCGGCCCGCCACCTCTTGGGGGTCGTCACCGGTCGAGAAGAGCCGATAGCTCGGGGCGAGAACGTCCTCATCGACCAGCGCCTGCCGCATGACATGCTTCAAGCGTGTGGCGGTCGCCGCCTCGGGGGAGTTGTGAGAGAGACCGACCGCCTTCGAGATAGCGGCCGCGATCACCGCGGTGTCCTCGTCGACCGGCACGACCGCTTGGAAAGGGTGTTGTTGGAAGAAGCGGACGGCTCTCGCGGCCGCTTCTTCGGGCTTCAGGAAATCCACCGTAAAGAGAGAGCTGGGTTGCATGCTCTCCATGGTGCTGGCTTGCTCGGAAACAACGGTGACATCCACTCCGAGCCTTCCCGCCGCGGCCATAAAATCATGAGCCCGGTAAGTATTGGTGGGCAAAAGGAGAAGGACCCGAGGCAAAGACCGACTTTCTACGTCGCCATGCGGGATCTGGCGTACGGCGGGGTCGGGCGGGTGGGGGTGGTCGCATCCACCGCCCACCGCCGTCTCCTGCCGGGAAACGGAGTGCCCTTGCGAGGCGCGCTCTGACTACTGCTCTTCCTGAACGCGGATGGACTTGATGAGGATCGGTTCGGCGGGGACATCACTGTACGGACCCGCGGTCGTCGTTTTGACGCCCTTGATCTTGTTGACGACGTCCATCCCTTCGGTGACTCGTGCGAAAACAGCATAGCCGTAGTCCTGCGCGCTTTTGCCTTTGTGGTCCAAGGAGGAGTTGTCTTTGACGTTGATGAAAAACTGGGCGGTAGCACTGTTAATCTCCGGGGTGCGCGCCATCGCCAGCGTGCCGTTCCGGTTCTTCAGGCCATTGTCCGCTTCGTTCTGAATGGGATCCCGAGTTGGCTTCTTTTCCATGTCGGGAGTGAACCCCCCGCCCTGAACCATGAAGTTGGGAATGACGCGGTGGAAGATGGTCCCATCGTAGAAACCGTCGCTGACGTACCCGAGGAAGTTCTCCACCGAGATGGGAGCTTTGTCTTGATCGAGCTCGACCGTGATGTCGCCCATGCTGGTTTCGATGACGACGATCGGATTGTCCTGCGCGGCCAGGTTAACGGGAGCCGCGAGCGCGACAGCCAAGCATAGAGCACCAACAAGTCTAGCAAGGACCATTCAACCACCTCCTGGAATCGAGAAAGGTTTTCAGTTCGGCCTCGAGTATGCCTGATTCCAAGAATGCTTGTCCAACAGAGAACGGAGGCTGCATCCGGTGAAATCAGGGTGCCGGCGCCGGACCGCGAGCAAAGAGATCCAACTGTACAGGCTGTACGGAGTGGACGGACTCGTCCTTTAGCACCCCTTCGTGGGCGAGAAGCCACCGCTTGTTGGAGAGGCCCCCGCCGTAGCCGGTCAAAGAGCCGTTTGCTCCTACAATTCGGTGACACGGGATCACCAGGGGAATCGGGTTCGCCCCGTTCGCGGCCCCCACCGCCCGGGAGGCCTTCGGCCGTCCGGCCAGTAGCGCGATCTCGGAGTAAGAAGCCGTCCGGCCATAAGGGACACGTTCCACGTTGGTCCAGACCGCCTTCTGAAAGGGACTTCCTCGCAAGTCCAGGACCAAGTCGAAGACCCTCCGACGGCCAGCGAAGTACTCTTCGATCTGTCGGGCGGCCTCATCGTGAGCTCCCACGCCTTGCACGATCCGCGCGTCCTTAAAGGTTCGCCGAACCCAGCGTTCCAACCAGCCTAGACCCTCCCCGAAGCCGATGGCTGCTAGTCCGCGCGAAGTCGATAGCAGATCGATGGGCCCGAGCGGGCTTTCTACCGTGGATCGGTGCAGGGTTTCCGTCATGGTGATGGACTCCGCAGTCTAAACCCGGCGCGCAGTCGGGTCAATGACACCTACGGCAAGAGGTGATGGCTACGGAAAGACGGCGTTAGCTATGGGGAGAGGAGACGAATGGGTCGCTAACGCTCGAGCGACTTCAGCATCTCTTCCCAATCGGACTCGAGCTCGAAGAACCCTCTGCCGAACGCGGAGCGGGAAGCGGCATCGATCCCGACCTTCTCGGCACGGCGAAAGAACCGGCGTAGCCGCTGCATACCCTGCCTCTCGAAGAGGTATTGGACGAACGATCCCGTCAATTGGATGCGAATCCCGTCGGTCGTGCGCTGCGAGGCGCGGCGCAGATGAGCGATCCCGGTGGCCGCCCGATGGTGAAGAGACGCTAGGGACCGGCTCGATGACCAGACGAAGGTCGCGAGACCGCGCCGAAGCCATGCGAGGTTCACCGGAAATCCCTGCGGGCCACCTAGAACAGGCCCGACTTCACCTACCGAGACGGCGTGCGCGTTGGTCAAGACGTTGCCTCCGTTTCGAAACTCGAACCACTTTCTCTATTGCTCATCTTATCTTCCTTAGTGCGATGCAATTCGCGTACCAGGCCTTGTCACCGGATGCATCGCCGTAAGTCACACAAACAAAGCACGGGCGTTGTGATTCCAAGACACCGACGCGCATTCATGTGTAAAGAATCTCCAGTACGAGTGACAAATTTACGGCCGCCTGACTAGCTTCAGTCCAAGCAACCACCTAGTGTGGCGGCCGACAGGCAACTGCACTGGCTGGCGGCTGCGGGCCGGATCTTATCGTCGGCGTCATTCCCCAAATGCTCGCTCACTCCTTAAGTAGATGGTTTGGGGCCCCACCGCCGTCTGACCAACTCCCGTCGGAGCAGCCACCTAATTTGACGGCCCAACAGGCGCCCGCATCAGCTCACGCAGTCCATCAGCCTGCTAGACTGGGATGATGAAATCGACCGACGGAGGTCGGCGGCATGGTTGATTCCGCCCCTCCACGCTTCGTAGCCGATGCCATGGTCGGCAAGCTGGCACGGTGGCTCCGGCTGACGGGAGAGGACGTCCTCTTCAACGCCGCCTGGGACGACCCCGAGCTCTTGGCGATCGCGCGACGAGAAGGGCGGGTTCTCCTGACTCGGGACGTGCCCCTGGCATCGGGCTCGGGCGAGCCCCGGCGGCTTCTGGTGGAGAGCGACGACTTCCGCGAGCAGCTCGTGCAGGTCGTCACCATCTACGGTCTCGATCCCTGGAAACAACTCTTCAGCCGCTGTATGGACTGCAACTCGCCCCTCCGGCCAGCCCTCCGAGAGGAGGCCCGTCACAAGGTGCCTCCTTATGTGTTTTCCACTCAGGATGGCTTCAAAAGGTGTCAGCACTGCGACAAGATTCTTTGGCACGGCACTCATAGCAATGACATGCGTGGTTTGCTCAGAGAATTGTTTCCGGTCTACTCAGTCAAGTAGCGATACCAAGACGTGACCAGCTCTTGGTAGTGCTTCACGCGAGCGCCCCGCCGAGCGCCCTCCACGCGCTTCCAATCACCGGAGTCCGAGAGAGTGTAAAGTTCCTCTTTCCCCGTTTCTCTTTCGAAAAGATACTTGTGCCTTCCGTCCAGCAAGGCCAAGACGTCCAGATTGTGCTGCGTGTTCAAGAAGTGAACCCTTTGCTTTTTCGAGAGTAGGCTCGAGCCTCCCAGAGCTCTGTCGATAACCTCAACTCCCATGAGATCGAGGACGGTCGGTAGCAGGTCTACATGGCTCGTCGACATGTGGCTCTGCACTTTTGTCGGAAACGCTCGCCGGCTGTAGAAATAGAGAGGCACGTGAAACCGAATCTCGAATGAAGCGACGAACCCCTCTTCGTGTGGATTGGTTCGCTCGAGCTCCGCGAAATACTCCCGGATTCCGTGATCGCTCATGATGACAACCAGCGCCTCTGGATGCTCTTGATCCACGTAGTCGATGAGCTCTCCAAGAATCTCGTCCTGATAGTGGAGCGCATTGAGGTAGTTTCGGAGCTCGGCCTCACCTTTCCAGTCACCCATGAAGTTTCCCTCCGGGTTCCAGTAAGGGTGGTGCGTTCCCATGGGGTTGATGACCGCAAAGAAACGCTTTTTCTCCTTGGCCCAAATTCGGAAGCTATCGATGAGGGCTCGATCATCGATAGCCTTTCCATTGTGCGCGTAAGAGCGTGGAAAGTCATCGAAGTGCATCACGGTCTGGTAGCCGAGAGCCTCCAAGAATCGGGCGTTGCCACGATAGTAGAGATCGGATGCGCTGAAGAACGCGGTTTCGAACCCCTCACGGACCAAGGGCTTGACGAGACTCGAGGAACCCGCCTCCACCGTCTCCAGACGACTTCCACTTCTTATGTAGCCGCCTATATTGATCATTTGGTAGCTGTGGAAAGTAAGCGTGCTCAGGGTGTAGTGATGTCGGAACTGAATGGCATGCTGTGCCCATTGCCTGAGCCTCGGAAGCACGAAGGCGTAGTCAGAATCCGGGTCGAAGATCCGTCCGGAAACACCTTCCATCTGATACAGGATGACCTTCTCGAACGGCGCCGACTCTGAAAGGAGCGGCGGGGCCTCGTCAACGCCAGAATCCAAAGACGCCCTGAGCAATCCGTCGACTTCCAAGAGCTTCGCCGAAGAACGCTCTCGGTATTCCGCATCCCGGATGGTGGCCCCAACTAGCAGCCCCAAGGGTCCCCGACTGATGTACTCCGGAACATCTTCGGGCGGAAGAAGCCAACCGGCGGTGCCCCATAGCAAGGAGACGAACGCAAGGATCGCCATCGTCCCCCGAGCCCATTCACGACGCCGTCCGAGAACCACCAGACCGTAAGGCACCAGCGCCAGACCGAGCAGGGCGCCGAGAGCAGAGGCACACACGAGCGGAGTCAGATACGTGGGGCCGTAGAGCACCACGAAGTGTACGAACTCGTCGAGCAAGTAGTAAGCACCGTAGACGACCCGCGTCTTTACGGTCACCACGAAATACATTGCGCTCAGTGTCGTCAGAAAGACGAGCGCCAGCGTCGACGC
>PVMS01077317.1_pt1 | contig 11979 bp, 11 predicted proteins | sample 1853461 | NCBI WGS metagenome assembly PVMS01 (sample SAMN08582032, study PRJNA380276) | Marine sediment metagenome, whole genome shotgun sequencing project. | isolation source: ocean sediment barecode stripped | collected 2017
CTCAATCTTTCTTTCTCGTAGTGCTTCCACCAGGAAGCCCATTGCACAGCCAGCATCCAAAACCGTCCCTGGATTAATATCAAGATGAATGCGTTCAGCGAAACCTCTGAAGAGACTCAGCCAGATTTCACTCCGCTGGTACGGCTCTCCGCACCCATGAGCGAAATAATACGCATCATAAAGGCGCGCAAGATCTTGTTCACCCATCAAACGTTCTCCATCGCTAATTTGAGCGCATCTTCCCAATGTGGCAAGTTAAATCCGAAAGTATCTGAGAATCGGTCACAATTCAATGCTGAGAACAAAGGGCGTCGGGCTGGAGTTGGAAATTCGCTCGTCTGTGCAGGGTGGATTTTCTGGACGATCTGTTCTTTGGGTTTCGGGTCGTATTCGAGGATTTTTTGCGCCCACTCCATTCGACTGGCATATCCACTACCCGCCAGATGATATAAACCACACCTTTCCTGAATCCATCCAGCAGGATTAGGACCCGCTCTTGCCAGGAGAATCGCAGTTGCTTCAGCTAACATTCGGCACCATGTTGGATTGCTGATCTGGTCATCAACAATCCGCAACGAAGTTTGTTCCCGGGCCCAGCCCAGAACCTTTGTTACAAAGCTGTTGCCTCGCAGACTGTATACCCAACTCGTTCGCAATATCAAGTATGCCCCGCCGACCTCTTTTATCGCCATCTCTCCAGCAAGTTTGGTCTTCCCATACATTCCCAAAGGATTGGGCGTATCAGTCTCAATATATGGGTTCTCTTTTGTACCATCGAAAACGTAGTCGGTCGAATAATGGATAAAAACTGAATCCAAATCCACAGCCAGTTCTGCCATCCTGCGTGGTGCATGGGAATTAATTGCCATGGCGAGTTCAGCTTCATCTTCGGCGCGATCGACCGCAGTATATGCGGTTGCATTCACGATCACCTGTGGGCGGATATCATGAATAATTTTATCCAGACTCTCAATATCCTTCAGATCGATCTCTGGGAAATCTAGAGCGACGAGCTCCCCAAATGGAGCTAAAGAACGGTGGAGCTCCCACCCCAATTGTCCGAACTTACCTAAAAGTAAAATTCCCGGCATATCAAATTGAAATTAATGGATTTACTGTGAATGGAATGGGATCTCTTCTTGTGCCAGACGAATTAAATATTCTCCATACTGGTTGTTGATTGCATTGGCTTGCTCAATCAAGGACTCTTTATCGATGAAACTTAACCTATAGGCGATTTCTTCGGGACAGGAGATCATCATACCTTGCCGTTCTTCTATGGTTTGAACAAATTGAGCAGCCTGCAGGAGTGATTCATGAGTACCTGCATCCAACCAGGCCACTCCTCGCCCTAGAGATTCAACATGCAGTTCATTATTATCCATGTAGAGGCAATTAAGATCTGTGATTTCCAGCTCCCCGCGTGCTGATGGTGCAAGATTCTCAGCGAATTCAACCACTCTCCCATCATAGAAGTAGATACCTGGCACAGCAAAATGGGATTTGGGTGTTGTTGGTTTCTCTTCTATACTCAACGCGATGCCATGCTCATTGAACTCAACCACACCATAACGCTCAGGATCGCGTACAGGGTAAGCGAATATACGCGCACCCCTGGATAATTGTGCTGCTTTTCTTAAACTTGAAGGGAGTCCATGTCCAAAGAAGATATTATCTCCTAAAATGAGACAGACAGGTTCGTTATTGATAAATCTTTTCCCCACCAAGAATGCATCTGCAAGTCCGCGAGGCTGCTCCTGCTCGGTGTACGAAAACTTTAATCCCCATTGCTGCCCATCTCCTAGTAATTCACGAAATGCAGGTAGTGCATCTGGTGTGCTGATCACCAAAATTTCGCGAATGCCAGCCAACATGAGCATCGAGAGCGGATAATAAACCATCGGTTTGTCATAAACCGGAAGAAGTTGTTTGCTGACACCGATCGTCAAAGGATGAAGACGAGTGCCTTTTCCACCAGCCAAAATGATCCCTTTCATTCTACCCCTCCTCGTTCGTCATAATTCTTCTCAATCCAGGTCTGGTAATCGCCTTTTTCACGGATGACATCCACCCAATCTTGATGTTCAATGTACCATAACACTGTTTTCAGCAATCCTTCAGACAATGATTTTCTTGGCTGCCACCCTAACTCTGTAGCAATCTTTGAAATATCCATTGCGTAACGTCTATCATGCCCTGGTCGGTCGGTCACAAAATGGATCAATGATTCATGTGGTTTGTATTTTGACTCAGGTAAGCATTCATCAAGGATCTCACAAAGTGTGTCCACCACTAAGAGATTTGTTGGTTGGTTGTTCCCACCGATAATATATGTTTCTCCAGATTCCCCAGAGCGAATAACTTTTAAAATCGCCTCACAATGATCTTCCACAAATAGCCAATCACGAATTTGGGCACCATCACCGTATATTGGCAGTGGAAGACCTTTCATAGCATTTGAGATCATCAAGGGGATCAGCTTCTCCGGAAATTGGTATGGGCCATAATTATTTGAGCAATTCGTGATGCTGTATGGCAATCCGTAGGTATGCCCGTAGGATCGAACCAGGTGATCTGCCGCAGCCTTTGAAGCGGCATATGGAGAATTTGGCGAGTATGGTGTAGTCTCCTTGAAAGGAGGTTCACCCGGCTCGAGAGATCCAAACACTTCATCTGTCGAAATATGGTGGAATCTCACTTTATCTTGGGAGAAGGCAGCCTCATCGAGCCAGTACTGGCGAACTGCTTCAAGTAATGTTAATGTACCCAGAACATTGGTCTCCATGAATTTTGCTGGACCAATAATTGATCTATCTACGTGGGTTTCTGCAGCGAAATGTACCAGGGTATCGATCGCCTCTTCGCGCAGCAAACGGTCAATAAGCGACCGGTCGCCAATATCCCCTTGCACGAACTGGTGATGCTCAGGGTCTGGGAGATTATTTAAATTCTCCATGCTTCCGGCATAGGTAAGTGCGTCAAGATTAACTATTTTGATTTCAGGATCGGTTCGTAACAAGTAGCGAACGAAATTCGATCCGATGAATCCTGCACCGCCAGTGACTAACACATTTTGCATAATCACCTCAATAAAGTGGGGTAAGCTGGATACATTGAACCATTATTCGTAATATTCAGCTTTCTTAAGCTGGATACCTTGCGCATCTTTTTTCGATAGCAGGAGTGGAACTCCTTCGATCAGCGGCCATTCGATTCCAATTTCCGGATCATCCCATAATAAGGTTCTATCCCATTCAGGAGCGTAAAAATCTGTAACCTTATATATCATATCTGCCCATTCGCTGAGCACGTAGAACCCATGGGCAAATCCAGGAGGGATCCACATTTGCAGTTTGTTATCGGAAGATAATCTCTTTCCAACCCAATTCCCGAATGTTGGTGAAGAGCGCCTTAGATCAACTGCAACATCAAACACTTCACCGGTCACAACACGCACCAATTTTCCTTGTGATTGGCGGATTTGGTAATGTAATCCCCGCAAAGTACCTTGCACCGACCCTGAATGATTATCCTGGACGAATTCTTCATCGATCCCGGTGTCTCTAAATCGTGCCGCTTGGTAGGTTTCCATGAAAAATCCTCGGTCATCTCCAAGGACATTTGATTCGATTAGAAGTACTTCAGGGATGGATGTTGGTGTAAATCTCATGACCTAATTTTATTCGAATATTTTCTCAGCTGCCACAATAATAAATTTCTAAGTTCCAAGGGTATTGAAATTGCTCACCAATAAATTTTTGGATCGGGTTACAAAACTTGGATAAATAACTTTGTTCTAATACTGTGAATAATCCTTCTTGAAGGACAATATAATCAGGCTGGTAGGTTTCAACTGCCCACAATGCAGCATCCTCATAAGTTGAGTCAGGATTCAATCTTTCAGCCACCTTAGGCTGTATAAGACCAGCAAAATCGACCATTGTTCTTTCCGAATAATAACCAATAATCCCAACTTCTAGTGCCCCTATCTTGTCATCAGGATTGGTATTCTCTCTCAACCATTCACCGCTGACCCGGTAGATTTCATATCGGTTATCAACTTGTTTGCTCATTTGATAAAGTTTTCCAACATTGGCAATTAACAAAACCCCAAGCAAAATACCGGTCAGCACATTTACTAGTCGATCGACCCATAATGAGCGACCCTTAATTAATGAATGCACCAGATCACGAATCGCTGATATACCTAATCCAGTCGCGATGATAAATCCAGGCACCAGCGGAGCATAATACCAAAAATATCCACTCACACCCAAAAAGGCATAGGCAATGAAGTATACAATCGGCCAGGCTAAAAATACAAGCCAGGCACGTTTTTTCCATAATGCATATATCAATCCAATCAAGGCCAGGATTACCTGCAGGATATATGGCCAGCGAAGATAATCTTTCACAATGGAGGGGAAACTCTCAATGAATCCTTGGCTGATAAACATTGCTCCTTGGCGCTGTTTAGCAAGCAAGGTCACCGGTAGAGGAGAACCAAAATAAATCCAGGCAAAGGATCCCCAAGCAGCAATGATCCCGGCAAAAATCAATACAGATCGCCATGGTATTGAACCTCGTCTGTTCAACAAATAATCTGCTACCAATATCAGAGTGACGAGTATTCCATCTGGCCGAGCCAGAGCAGCCAACCCGGCAAATACAGCGGTTAATCCGTAATTTCTCCTAGCGTAAAATGCATACGCCGCTATGCACAATGTCAAATAGAGCGGTGTTTCTGAACCCAATGTGCTGGCCAATAGAGGGAAAGTTGTGTAAAGCAGTAATCCCGTCCAACCAACCAGTTGTGCGTTCCACGAACGAGACAAATCGAAGAGCAACAAACCCCCTAAAATCAAACTAACCACGCCAATGAGAGTTGCCAGGGAATGGATGTCTGCGGTCAATGGGTGGATAGTTGCCAATAATAGTGTGAACAGGGGGGTGGTCGTACTCAGAATCCTCTCACCAGGATTATATACAAAACCATATCCTTCGACTAGATTTTTTGCATATCGAAATGTGATGAATGGGTCGTCATAAGTCCAATTTAGAAATGCGATGTAAAGGAATAGGACACTCAGGATCGCAAAGGTACCTAGCAAAAACTTCTCGCCAGGAGAAATCCTCAAATTAATCCGCATATTCAATTGATCACGACTATAGCTCGAGATTGAATTGTCCGGAATTTTTCTCATTTACAAAATTTCACCGTTCCGGAACAATATCTTGTTGCTGGACTAATGGAAGAACCATATGATAAACAGAGGAACCGATTGTTGGTTTTGCGGGAGAGAAGTATTCATCCCAGGTAATTGGTGATATTGTGACTGTATAATCCTGCAAAAATGATGTATACCATTGACCACTTGAAGTTTGCCATAGCTCATGTGCCCATCCCGGGATAAATCCCATCACAGGCTCCCAGGGTCCTGCTTGACTCCCACCTATTCGATACACTTCTCCTTGAGAAGTGTCATGATAGAAGAGGTAGAAACTTTGATCAAAACGAACAATTGTAGCGCTTTCTGCCATTGCAAAATCCGATAGTGGTGGGATTATTGCCCCCCAATCAACCCAAGGTCCAAACGGCGACGTGGCAGTCGCCATCCCAACAATACCACCATCGATGTCTAAACCTGTGTAATATAGGAAATATGTGTTATCGATTTTTACAACTGTTGGATCACGACAATCAGCCCACTTCCCAGGTTGCCACACCGTCCCATTATGAGAAGGCTGAAAAACCATCCCGTGTGATTGCCATGAATCTGGATCGGAAGGATTGGTGGAAGTTGCCAGCATGATACTCTGCGTTACACCTTTACTCACACCCGTGTAAATCAAGTAGTAAACCCCGTTTTCCTGCCAGACATACGGTGCCCAAATCGCCAATTCCTCCCAAGAATTGGGAGGACGAGTGTCCAGGATCGGGCCGAGATCCTCCCAATTACAGAGGTCCATCGAACGAGCATAGGCAAACTTTCGTTCATCAGGGAGATAATTTGAGACCATGTAGTAGTAGCCATCGTACCAAAAAACACTGTGATCCTTCAGCCCAAAGTCTTTTGGGAACCATCCTATGCGATCACATCCAATAGGTGCAGTTTCAATTTGGGGAAATGCAAAACCGATTAGGTGCGTGAAGAAGTAAGCACCACTGAACATCAAGGTCAACAATTTATTCATTTTGGCTGTGGCGGTAAGCTTTAACTACTTCACCTACCTGACCAGTAAGCTGAATACGACCTTGGTCAATCCATGCTGCCCGGTGACATAATGAGACGATCGTGTCCATGTTATGCGATACGAGGATAATCGTTGCCCCCATATCTCTGAATTCATTCATCCTATCAAAGCTTTTACGTTGGAAAGCCTCATCACCAACTGATAGAATTTCATCGACAATGAGAATATCCGGTTCCACATCCGTAGCGACTGCGAATCCTAATCGAGCCGACATGCCAGAAGAATAATTTCGTAACGGAAGATCGATAAAATCCCATAACTCAGCGAAATCTACGATGCCGTCAAACTTCTCCTGCATTTCATCATTGGTGAAGCCGAGAAGTGCGCCATTAAGAAATATATTTTCTCTTCCTGTCAAATCGGGATGAAACCCAGCGCCGAACTCAATAAGGGGAGCTACTCTCCCCTTGACAACCACACGGCCTTTAGTTGGACGCATGACTCTCGCCACAAGTTTTAATAATGTACTTTTTCCAGCTCCATTGGGACCAATTAATCCAAACATCTCTCCCTTGTAGACATCTAGATTTACTTCATTCAGCGCCCAGAAATCCCTCATCTTGATCTGACCTTGAAACCTGCGGATCATGTATTCCTTGAACGTTGAAGTTCTCTCAGATGCAACGCGGTAGCGGACACCAACGTCACTCAAATGGATTACTTCCTCCAAGCCAGCTGCTTCTTCAACGGTTGCAGCCATTGTTTCAGACACGATATGCGAATTCATCTGATCTTCCAGTAAAATACATCCAGCCAACGAACAGGGTAAATACCGCAATCCCACCAGAGATTAACACCAGTGACAATTCTGGGACCTCACCGTAATATATTGGCGTACGAAATAATTCAATCAAATAATACATTGGATTCAAACGAATGATCCATATGCGATACGCTTCAGGTAAGATCTCAGGGGAATAAATCACCGGGGTCAGATACATCCACGCGGTTAGAGCGATCTGGTACATCTCTGCTACATCAGCATAATACATCGCCATAGCCGAAATCAGCAATCCAATACCGAGAGCGAACATTGCCAGAAACAAGATCGGGATCGGCATGAAAATTATTGTCCAACGGATTGGCACTCTAATGATCAACATGACGATCACCAGGGGGATAAGCGAGAAGAGTAAGTTGATTAACCCTGTACCCAAAGCAGAAACGGCAAATGATGTGCGTGGGATGTAAATTTTTCTTAACAAACTCCCCCCCCAAACAAGATGAATCATCGCAGCGTTAGTGGTTTGGGCGAAAAAATTCCAGGCAATTAAACCGCTCAACACGTATGCAGCGTATCCTTCTTGGGAACCTCCGAATGCTCTTGAAAAAACGATCGTTAATATGAGCATGGTGCCCAATGGATTCAACATCGTCCAAGCGACACCTAAAGATGACCTTTTATATCGGGTCAATATATCCCGGCGCACAAATTGGACGATCAAATAACGATATTTAAAAATCGCCAGTAATTCCTCCCAGGCAGCTGTCCCCTGGTGAGCGGAGTCATATACTGGCACTTGGGCAGTATTCTTCATAATGAGTCCATGGATCTCTTTCTAATCCCATTAAAATCGGATAGCATCTGTTTACACCAAAAAGTGCATTTTCTCACATTCATATACCTCAGTCAAGTAGAGTGATAATCATCGCTGGATCGGTTACAAATACTGTCTTATCCATAGGCGCAAGCTCATCGGCATCCAACCATATATCAGCGGCCGGATGGCGGCTTTTAGAGCTAACCACGAAAATTTGCTGCCCCCTTCCCGGCGATGCACGCGGACCATCTCCGGCCAGCAGCGATCATCAGCCTCAATGGATTTAGCTCCCCCATGTAACCTGAAATTCGCCCACAACCGCGGATGGTAGTGTAATGGGGCAAGCTGTGATAGTCTCACCCACAAGTCATAATCCATCGCGAAATAGAGATTCGCATCTAGGGGTCCAACTTGATGCCAAAGATGCGCACGAAAAAACGCGGTTTGTTGAGGAATATGGACGAAGCCACGCATTAATTTCTGATAATCTGTCTGTCGAGCAGGAAATCTCCCCAGGATGTGGCCATTATCATCGATCAAATTAGCATCACCATAAACCATACCTACCTCAGGGTGTGCATCAAGGTAAGCGATCGCCTCGGAGATAGCTCCTTTCAAATACGTATCATCTGAGTTCAACCATGCAAGGATCTTCCCGCTCGCCTTAGAGAATCCCTTGTTGATCGCATCCGTCTGCCCTTGATCGGGTTCGGAGATCCACCAGGCCAGCTTATCAGCATACTTACGAATGATCTCAACGCTACCATCAGTTGAACCTCCGTCTACAATAATATATTCAAAGTTTGGATAGTCCTGGTTCAGAACAGATCGAATAGTTTCTTCCAGGTAATCCGCCTGGTTGTATGAGGGTGTAACGATCGTCACGTACGCCTGATTTTTTGATGGCAAGTTTTATTTCCTGGCAGATCACTGCCAATCCATTTCTGAATAATATTGTGGAGCCACTTCACTGGTCAGCCTTCGAACTCGCTGAATATCTGCCTCACTCAACCTCCGCTTCCAATTCTCCAGGTTCGCGCGACTATCCACATGGAAAGAATGAACCGCATCCGAAGATACAGATTTAGGATTAGATGAACTGCTCGATTGCAAGACCGAATCTCTCACCTGCTGAGAAAAATCCAGATCCAAGGCTTGATAAAGCAGCTCGTAATTCCCCAACGGATCTATAGAGACATCTTCATGACGAACTATAATGAAATCTTGAATTCTCTCTCTGAGGGTATCAACAGCTTGATAAACCATATTCCACAACAAGCAGCTCTGTGCGATCACATCTGCAGGTTTATTTAGCAGACTTTCCATTGCCTCTCGGAAGGGTTCCAGCCAATCCCTCATTAATTCAGGTTGTCCAAGTAAATCTCTAAAATCAAAATTCCATCCCAAACGCATAAGGCTGCTGGCGACAGCTGCTGGATGTCTTACCACTATCACCACCCGACAGTCGAATCTATCTGCAAACCAGACTGCCGAGAATATTGCAAATGGATCCTTGATCAGTGGGATTTGAGAGAGGAGTCTTCCTTTCGAGAAGGTGCCCCAATCACGCCACATTCGCAGAAAATCCTTAAGCGACCGCAGTGATCTAACTTCAAGCCAAGGGTGGTAACGGAAACTAAGGGTTTCCTGAAAAGCCAGCGCATATTCCTCTTCATTCTCTTTACAAATATATGTATACCAATTCTCAGTGGGTACCCGCATCACGCCAGGTCGGTGCCGCACATTTAGCGGCTCGCTGATATATGCCACCCTTGGACCTGCGGTAAGCATCCTACCGATCCAGGTTGTGCCAGAGCGATGGGCACCGGTTACCAGGATTGGATTCATCTTCTCTTGGGCCGGGCTCACTTCACTTAATCCAGGCACAATCCAGGCCAACCATCTAGGTTTGGGGTACTTTTTAAATCTGGACGCCGGGAGTCTTGATAGCGCTCATAAACAGCATCAAGATTCTTGACACCGATCATGCCTAGAAAGGCATACATGATACGGTGCCAATGTCGCACTGTATACCCTGGTTGGTAGCTAAACGCTCTTAGGTAGGATTTCAGGGAATTTGCATATTCTCTGCCATCCAAGAGATATCGACCATTCAGACGGTATGCGCCGGCGAGAACCCCGCTTTTATCTTGCGCCACCATTGATGCCAGATCAGGTTCAGTCTCCATCCATTCTAGAACCAGCAACGATTCCCTTCCGAAACCGGACGATTGGGATACATTTTTTGCAGCCTTGTGGTGACGTGCCGCTGCCCAAAGTGCGGAAACGTGCTTGACTGGGGCCTGGTTGGCGATGCGAATCCACAAATGGTGATCGAGCATAAAATGGAAATTTGGGTCAAGCCCCGAAACCTTCTCGTACAGTGAACGGCGCATAAACACGGCCGGTTGACAGATAATCCGGAACTGGATCAAGTCTTCTAATGACCAATCAGGAAAGATCAGTTCTCTAATCGGGTGGCCTTTCTCATCGATCGTCACAGCGTTGCCATATACCAATCCAACTTGAGGATTGTCGAGAATTTCATCGACAGCCCCTTGAATCGCGCCTGGAAAATAAAGATCGTCAGAATTTAACCAGGCAACAATCTCCCCTTTTGCCCGGGCCATGCCTTTATTGATCGCGGATGCCTGTCCTTCATCAGGTTCTGATACCCACCAAGCCAATTGCGAACTATAACTTTCGATAATATCAACACTCGTATCCGACGAACCACCATCTACAATCAAATACTCGACAGCTGGATAATCCTGGGCGAGGACCGACCGAATCGTGTCTTCCAAAAATTCACCCTGGTTATAAGAGGGCGTGACAACAGATACCAAAGGATAAGAATAATCGTTTGACATTTATTTTTTACTCGTTCCGCACTCTTGAACAGAATAAGTTGATAATCTAGTATGGATCGCGCAGATCGAAAATGAGATATCCAACCCCCTCAGCATAAACAGGAAAATTATCATATAGCAACTGACTCAATTCGGGTTGCTTCTCGAACTGGTTTTTCATCGTGACCAGGAAAAAGTCTTTATTTCCAGCCCGATCATTAAACCAATCTATCACCTCGATTTGAGGCTTGCCTTGCAGCTCACGAATATTTTGTTGACCAAGCGGTGGCCAGATCCTTGGAGTGATCAACCCGTAATATGCCAGACGGTTACCATAATCATGAGTCAGTCCTATTACCGACTGATTGTTGTCCATGATTTCGGCAATATTTGCCCAATGTGCGGGCTCATGCCGGAAATCCTCGAGCGCCAGGTCTAACCTTATATCCCATACTTTGATCACAATAGCGATTAGAAGCAAACCTGTCACTCCGACTTGAATAAGAATGGCAGGGGTTAGTTTTGCTAACGGTTTGAAAATCAATGCCCCTACGGGGGCCAAACAAATGGCTATGATAGCGATCAAGGGCAAATGGTAATAAGTGTGGGTAGTGATGTGATATGTAAACGTCATCCCGTAAAGAAAATATCCCACCCATAGCCCAATAGCAAGCGCTCGTAAACCAGGTTTCGCAAACAGTAAAGTCCCCAATAGGGCGATAAATACACCGCTGTATCCAACAATACCGGTCGCCATATCTTCCCAATGAAAATAAAAGCTTAATTGTCGCCACATCTCAGGAAAGAATCGTCCTTGGAATTGACTCTCCATGGTACCCAGGATGTAGACCCCATAGATATGATATGCGATCGCAGGCAGCACAGTTAATCCAGCGATTAACCAGATTTGGGGATCGCTTAGAGATTTGCGAATACCCTTGGTGACTAATATGAACGCCACGAAGGCAATTGAGATAGGAAACAATGCCACAGCTTTGATAAATAATGCCATACCTGCCAGAACTCCAGCCAGTATGGCAGATTTCCATGATGGTTTTCGATACCAGTAATACAATCCCCATAGGGCTAATAAGATGAACATCACCATTAAAGGGTCTGGTTGGAAGCTCCGGCTGGCAATAATTCCGAAAGGCAAGAAAAGGAAATACGCCACCGCAAGCACACCACCATCTGGAGAGGTCATGGCGCTGGTTAAGAAATAAAGCGCAATCCCACCGATAATCCAGAATAAGGAGGAATATATGCGTGCTACCCATACCGGGTCTGATCCGATCACCCGATAAGTATTGGCTACAATCGATTCGAGTACCAAG
>PVMS01173580.1_pt1 | contig 11978 bp, 9 predicted proteins | sample 1853461 | NCBI WGS metagenome assembly PVMS01 (sample SAMN08582032, study PRJNA380276) | Marine sediment metagenome, whole genome shotgun sequencing project. | isolation source: ocean sediment barecode stripped | collected 2017
CACATTTCGAGATCTTTCCGACCCTGTTGATCCTGTTTGGTTATGAAGCGGACGCCGTCAGGACCCGTTACACTCAAAGCCTGTTCGAAAACATAGAGAATCCGCTGGGGTTCACGTCTGGCCCGATTAGCGGCCGCTTTGGCAGACCCCCGACCTGGAATTCGAGGGCCGGACTAAAAACAATGACAAGATGACGAGTCAAGGCAGACAAGCGATGGCGGACTTCCGGGCGTTTCCACCTGCGAAGGGAGTTGGTTGATCCCATGAATTTTGAAGCCAGTGTTGGCAGCCTGACTGAACCTGTGAGCGGACGTCAATGGAACCGGCGCGAAATACAGCAGCAGATTGCCATCCGCACCCATGCCTTCCTGACTGCCGGCATTGAGCCGGGCGATCGTGTATTGATCCTGTTCGGCAACCGGCTGGAGTTTTTCGCCGAACTGCTGGCCATATGGGGCCTGGGTGGCTGTGCCATTCCGGTGGACGCGCGGCTGACCGCATTCGAAGTGTCAAAACTGATTGAAACGGCACGGGCGCGATTCAGCATCATCGATGATCACACCGGATCTGAAATCCACCAAGCGATCGCCCCTACCGCCGTCCGTCACACCCTTGAACCTCCTCGGGATGCTGCAGCAGCAGCGGGATTCTCTCAGCAAGGTCACCATCCGAGGCTGGATGATGACGCGCTCATTCTTTTCACATCCGGTTCCACCGGTGATCCCAAGGGCGTGGTCCACACGCACCGCTCCCTGCTTGCTCGCTGGGTCACGCTGAAACAGAGCCTGGGACTGGATCGCTACCGGCGCAGCCTGTGCCTGTTGCCAACCCATTTCGGCCACGGCCTGATCTGCAATTGCTTGTTTCCATGGCTTTCAGGTTGCGAACTGTTCATCGCGCCGCCGTTCAAACCCGAGCTGATCATGCGCCTGGGTTCCCTGATCGACGAGTACCGGATCAGTTTCATGTCCTCGGTTCCTTCCGTGTGGAACCTGGCATTGCCAACTGCATCCCCGCCGGAGCGGGGAAGCCTCGAACGGGTCCACGTAGGATCAGCGCCGCTTTCGGAAACCACCTGGACCCGGATTCAGCAGTGGGCTGGCACAACAGAAGTGTTCAATGCCTACGGAATCACCGAAACTGGAAGCTGGGTAGCCGGTACGACGGGGGGAGAAGTCGTTCCCGAAAGCGGCCTGATTGGCGAGCCCTGGGGCGCTTCGATCCGTGTCCTCGAAGCCGCAGATCCGGACAATCCGATCGAAGGCGGGCGGGAATGTGAAGCCGGCCAGACCGGTATGGTCTGGCTGCACACGCCGGCCCTGATGAAGGGCTATTTCCAGCGTCCGGACCTGACGGATGCGGCGGTCCGGCAGGGTTGGTTCATGACCGGAGACATCGGCTTGATCGATGAGAGGGGCCGGTTGTTCCTGAAAGGGCGTGAGCGCGACGAAATCAACAAAGGCGGTCTCAAGGTATTTCCCGCCGATGTAGACGAAGTCGTCGAACAGTTCAGTTCGACCCGGGACGTATGCACGTTCGGATTCGAAGATGCTTTCTATGGCGAAAATGTCGGACTTGCCGTGGTGCTGGCAGACACCGGTAATGAGACGGTTCTCGGTCTGCACGACTGGATTGCCAGCCACCTTGCCGAGCACAAGCATCCCGTGCAATGGTACCTGCTAGACGAAATTCCACGCACCAGCCGCGGTAAAGTCAACCGCGCTTCCGTGCGCCAAGCCTGCCAGTCCGTGACGCCACTCAACATCAGGGAAATACTGAACAGAAGAAAAAGCGGTGCTGGTCCATGACTGGGCGCGAACGGCTGCGCGAAGAACTGGTCGTTTTTCTGAACTCCGTGGCGCGCCCGGGCTGTCAGGTCGACGATATCGAGGATGACAGGAATCTGATCGATGCCGACATCATCGATTCGTTTGCATTGATCCAGATTATCTCCTGGCTCGAACAGAATTACGGCCTGAACCTGCAGGAACTGGGCATCGACCCGGCCGAGCTCGGCCGGATCGACGGAATTCTGGACGCAATCGCCCGTGCAGACGGATGATCCGCTCGATCACCCAGCTGCATGAAAATGACCGGCTTGTAAGTGCTGCGCAAACACCGGCCGGGCGTCTACTGGTCTGGCTGATCGCGATCCTGTTGCTGGCCTGGCATCACAGCAACCTGTTGATGTTCGCAGCTTTCAGCCTGGTTATGCTTTGGCCTCTCAAACGTAGATTGCTGTTGTCACTCGCGGCAGCCGGCATGATCATTGACGGCATCAGCCGCAAGATGAATACCTCTAACGCTGAGGCGGGGTTGTTGGAGCGAGCTAGTGACGTTTCCACCTTGCTCCCGATGCTCGGCGTCGCTGTTGCAATGCTCGGTCTGTTGTATATCTTTTACCGTGTGGTCCTGCATTTCGAAAAGTGGCCATCCTTTGTCAGGCGGTATCCGCTGATCACGCTGCACGGCGGATTCTGGATTTGTCTGACCATGGCCAAACTGCCGTTGCTGGCGGTGTTCAGCCAGCTTCCATTTCTCGCCTGGAGGCTGAGTTATCTGGTCAACCTCGCCGCTCGTGGTAAGACGGCAGGAACAAAATTTCACGATCACCTGTTCTACCTGATGCCGGTTTTCGGCGGCAGCAGTACGCCCTATGGCAAAGGCCTGGATTTTCTTTCCAGGCACGAGTCTCACGACCCGGCTGCGATCGCCAAGTCCCAGCTGGCCGGTATCAAGCTGCTGATCCTGGCCATTCTGTGGTACTTGCTGCGGGACCTGATGGATGCGGTGCTGTTCGGTGCTGATGGCATACGTGCGGCAGCATGGCTGGAAGGTTGGAGCATCGGACTGCCTCGCCTGTCCGAATTGTTGAGGTCGGAGACTCAATTGTTCTGGCTGCTTGGCTGGGAAGTCATTTTTCTGGAGCTGATACGGGCCACGCTGTCACTGGCCGCATTTGGCCACGTCATTGTCGGCAGCCTGCGGCTGCTCGGTTTCAACGTATTCCGCAACACGTACAAACCCCTGCTTTCCGAATCCGTTCTCGAATTCTGGAACCGCTATTACTTTTACTTCAAGGAACTGCTGGTCGAGTTCTTTTTCTACCCCACCTATCTGAGGCTGCGCTCAGCCAGCCCGCGTCTGCGCTTATTCGCGGCGGTTTTCGCCGCGGCTTTCCTAGGCAATATGTACTACCACCTTCTGACCCGGCCCGGTCTGGTCGTTAACCTGGACTTCGAAGGACTGTGGGCAGCCTGGGGCCCACGGCTGGTTTACTGCTTTCTGCTTGCATTCGGCATCTGGGTGTCGATGCTGCGGCAACAGAAGCAGCGCCAGGCCCGGTCGGGCGCCGGGATTATCGTTCGATTCCGGCGAATTGCCGGTGTCTGGATTTTCTATGCCATCATCCAGATCTGGAATGTCAGGCTGAACGATGTCACCATTCTCGACCGCGTGGATTTTTTCACTTCGCTGTTTGGGTTCTGACCACAACAACGCGGCAGATATATGATCATTACAATCGTAGAAATCGCTACCCTCACCCTCGCGGCCTGGCCGCTGGTACGGCTGTGGCGCAGCCGAAAGTTGATGCCGCTGTTTTTAAAACAACAGCGTTGGCTGGCTGGCATATTATTCGGCTGGCTGCTTGCGGTGGGAGTATTCGCCGTCTTCTTTCCCACGCTTCTCCACGTGCTCACTTTATTCGTGGTTCCTGTCAGCGCCACCCTGGTTTGGCGAGCCCGTGCAGGATATGGCAAGTCGCGGGGGTTTCCGCCTGGCAGCCTGTCATTCACTCATTCGCTGGCCGCGATTGCTGACCGGAATCACTACTTTGAACAGGCCGCAAAACACGGCCCCATTTTCAAAATGTCACAATTTCACAAACCGGTGGTCTGCATCATCGGACTGGAACAGGGCTTCCGCCTGTTGCGCAAGCACCGCAGCGCACTCGGGCCCAGCGTACAGCCGTTCAACCGGGCAGTGAAAGGAGGATTCCTGCGCTATATGGATGATCAGGCGCACAGCCGCTATGGACCCCTGTTCATGAAAGCGCTTGCAGCAAAAAACCTAGCCGGTTTGACCCCCTCGATCTCGATCATTTGTAAGCAGTCCTTGAGCCAGATGTCACAGGACTTCGCGGACCCGGGCCGCGGTGCTGTTGCTCCCGGCCCTTACTGTAAGCAGCTGGCTTTTGATGCGCTGGCTGTGACGCTGTTTGGGCTAAGAAAAGATATGCCTGAGTACCATGAGATGATAAAGGTTTACTCAAGCTTTAAATCGTACTCAGTAGCCAGCCCAGCCTCCGCAAAAACGCTTCGATCCCTGGATCGGTTGCGGCAGTTTCTTTTCGCCTGGTCCGCTGACTTGCCTCTGTCTGTCCCGCATGACCTGCGCTCCTGTACGCTGCGTGAATTGCAGAAAATCGACCCAGAAATGCCCGATGGCGTATGCATCGACAACCTGTTGTTCATACAGAAAATCGCATCCGCCAACGTTGCCGGCTTGTTGCTATGGATTTTTAAAATGCTTGCTGACAACCCCGAATGGATAGAACGGATTAGGCTGGCTGATGATCATCCTTCAGCTGAAGGGGAAAAAGCTCTGGCTGACCGGGTAGTCGATGAAACTTTGCGACTTGCCCAGAGTGAATACCTTTACCGCGTGCTTACCGAGGACGTCTCTTTCGAGGGTTATACTCTGCCCAGGGGCTGGCTGGTGCGACTGTGTGTCTGGGAAAGTCACCGCAGTTGCCCATCATTCGACCATCCGGAACAATTCAACCCGGACCGTTTCGCCGGGAGGGAATTCAGAACCGATGAATACGCTCCATTTGGCTATGGAAAACACGCATGTAACGGCGCACAACTGGCTCGTTTGATCGCGCGCGAGTTTACCCGGATTCTGAGCTCTGACTTTCAGTTCGAAGCGGAGAGCGAAGGGCCGGAGGAACGTGATTTCAGACACTGGAGCCACTGGCGACCCAGTTCAAATTTCAAGGTGAGGTTGACCCAGAGAGAACCGGCAGCACAATTGTGATCTGGATCCCTGCAGTTTCCTGATCAGGTGCTCAATTTGTCCCAGCCTGGGAAAACAGACCCGCCATCGCGGTGGCGGTGAAACAGGCCAGAAAACGACGCACTACACAGGTCCTGAATCTTGAACACTTTTATAGCCTTTTTTAACTCGCACCCATCCGGTTAAAACAGAAAGATTGACATTAATGGGTTCTATTGAACCGCCCTGCCACAAACCAAGGCCAAAACGGCCCGCATCAATGGTGTAAGAAAACCCCTGAATGCGGCAAACCTCTTTCCACATCTGCCACATCTCTTGCGACCAGCGAATGTCATCAAAAATCACCAGACTCCCGGATTTCAACTTTGGAGTAATTTTTCTCAAAAGCCTCATGGTTGGCTCATATTCCTTCGGGCCGTCGATATAAACCAGGTCAATTTTTTCTCGAATGCCAGCGAGTGATTCTTCTAAAACATCATCAAAAAGCCCATTGACGACCTTACAATTTCTGGCAACCAGGCTAATATTTTGCTCAGCCAATTTCGCCAGCTTTGGTGAGCCTTCTATGGTTGTAAAGCTACGGCATGTTGACGCGGAAGCCATATAGGCGCCCGAGATTCCAGCATTACCGCCCAATTCCAGTATGGTCTGCGCCTTAAATGATTTTGCACAAAGATAAAGTAAAACACCCCATTCCGGAGTTACGCTCGAAACGAAAGCAGTTTCGGTTGAGGTTCGGCTGATATTAAGTCCGCTGGAAACCGGGTTAAAGCTGGCACCGCTGTTGGCGATTGCCTGACGAATCGCCTCGACTTTGTCGGAAATCTTTTGGTCCGCTTCCGTTAAGGTTCTTCTAAAAAGAAAGTCCAATGGCTCAGAAAATTGCTCCGGCAGACCATTGCGGAGGTGAATGTTCACCACGTATTTGCCCACCAGTGCGAGTAGTTTCCGATAAAGCTTTGTTGCTGACTTTGATTGTGCAAATGGCATGATTCGTTTTTATGATCAATTGGTCAGGAATGCACTTTATCGCACAGCTCGGCGATTTTGGCGCCCCCGAATACTACCACCGCAACCTGTTCCTGCCTTTGACAGAAGCCAAAACGGCAAGGCAGCACCATAGGGGATGCGAGGCCGTCTGCGATGAGTTACCGTGATGTCCGATGCGCCAGGGCGGCGTCTTCGCGCTGCTGGAGTGAGCTTTGAGGACCGCCAGGACTTGTTAGGTCACCGTTCGGGAAGGATCACCACGCACTACTCAGCGGCCGAGTTATCCTGGCTAATTGAGGCAGCAAATAGTGTGTGTAAACGCAATGGTAACAAGCCGGAATTGGTGATGTTGCGCAGACTCATCAGTGGTTAGTCACGCAAAATTCACGCAAAGGCTATTTGCAATTAACAGAGGTATCGGTAAGCACTTGATTTAAATGGGTGCCCAGGGGCGGAATCGAACCACCGATACCTACATAAATGTTAAGACCAAAGGCCTTTGAATTTATGGGGTGACAGTTCTGTGTACCGGACAGTGTGGGTTATTGAAATGTGCCCCAAATAATCCTGAATCATTCGGGTGTCGGTCCCCTTGTTAGCCAGGTAGTAGCCACAAGCATGCCGTAGCATATGCGGATGGGCCGGAAAGCCCAAGCCAGCGCGGTCTCCCGCCCGAGTAATGAGTTTGTTTACCGTGGAGCGTGTCAGTGGACCGCCGCGCTCTGTAACGAAGATGAATGGCCCATCTGGATAATTACGTCGTAATCGTCGAAGAGCGCGCATCTCATCGCCTTCCAGGTAATGAGTAGAGGGTTTCCCATTTTTAAGTCGGTTAATGTGAATCTGTCCTGCACTTAAGTTCATTTGGTCCCAGCGGAGATCGATAGCCTCAGATACCCTAAGACCGTGGCGGTACATTACCAGGATCAACGTCTTGTCCCGATGCCGATGTCGACCGATGTTACCAGCGGACTTCATCAGAGACATTACTTCATCCGGAGTCAGATACTCGCGGCGTCGAACGTCCGCATTCTTCGGCCGACCATTACTTTTTATAGACTTAAAATACTTGTTAGCAACAAGTAACTTGGCCTTTCGCAGTGATCGGGCTGAACAGCCGAGGTGAAAGGCTGCTCAATGGACGTGGGTTTCATGGAAAAGGACTTTAATGCTGCCTATATTCTTCATTATTCCAACCGGAATCTTTCGGCACTGGATATTTGAAAAACCATCAGATTACTGAAAAATACCGGGTGTGATCCAATTGACTCACAGCCCGTTGGTTTACAATAGGCACTATTCTCTGAGTGAAAAGTAACAATAAAACAGCAGGGAACCCTAAGGGGGGTAGGCCGTGATTGAGGGCGTGCGGCATTGAGCCGCCGTTCGCCGTCATTTGCGTTTCTGGTAAAATAACGCGCTGTTCCGGGGCCTCGTCATGTCGGAGCCTCACAGCAGACCAGAGCGGAAAATCGCCCCCAGGAGGAGCCGGGAGACAGGTACATGATTCGTTCCATACTTGGATATACGCGCGGATTGAAATCACTGCGGGGAACCAACGCGGCCGAGTTATTGGCCTTCGCCCGGTTTCTCGTCGGCTTACCGCGATTTCTTCGAACCCCGATCCCCTTTGACGAAGCCGAAGCCACCGTTCGCGAGAACGTGGCAACGCGGGAACAGCGGCTGATCGGAAAACTCGAATCGGCCGTGTTTTCCTATTCCCGCAGCCCCTACCAAAAGCTCTTCGAATGCGCCGGCTTGACGAAGGATGCGGCCATCCAGATCATTCGCTCCCGTGGCGTGGAGGCTGCCCTCGAAGCGTTCAGGTCGCGGGGCATTTACGTCACTTGGGAAGAGTTCAAGGGAAGGCAGCCGGCGCGGCGTGGAGGGCGGACGTTCCATTTCAAGCCGGAAGACTTCGACAATCCCATGATCCGGCCTGGTCTCTCGACGTCTTCCAGTGGCACTTCAGGGGTGCCGGTCCGGGTCGGTAACGATCTCGAGGACAATACCCAATCCTGTGTCGACTGGTCGGTTCTGTTCCGTGCCTGGGGTTTGGAAGACAGTCCGCTTCTCTTCTGGACCGCCGATTTCGCGGGCATGGCCATTCGCTACCTTAAGTGTTCAAAAATCGGTAAGCACTATGAACGGTGGTTCATCTCCTCACCGGTTACCAGACCCGGTGAAAAATTTCGTGCCCGTCTCGTGCACGGCTACACGCGATTCTGGGCCGGATATCCAAAAGCGGAACCGGCGCCGCTGCATGACTGCGAACCACTGCTCGAGTGCCTGCTGCAGTACCTGGACGAAGGTCGTCGCCCGATCCTCAATTGCACGCCCAGCGGCGCTCTGGAACTCTCCCGCCGGGCCGTGCGGGCCGGGCGGTCTCTGCGCGGCGTCCATTTTCTGCTCGGCGCAGAACCCCTGAGTGAAGCCCGCAGAGAAGGGATCGTCGCCAGCGGGGCGGTTCCGATTCCCACCTACGGGACTTCCGAAGGGGGCTGGATCGGGGCGCAGTTCCCCGGTGCGGAGCACGCCGACGAAATAGCGGTATTCCGTGACGCCTATGCCGTCATACCCTTACCTGAAGATACTTCCGAAGAGTCCCCCCCGTTCTCCCCGATCCTATTGACCAACCTGCGGCCGGCCGCACCCAAAGTCCTAATCAACACCGGGATCGGGGACAGCGCCCGGATTTCCACGTACCGCCCCTCGGAATATGCGGCGTCACTGGGTTATGACCTGCGCCTGAATCACATACGGAGCTTCGGGAAGGTCACTGTGTTCGGCTCGACCTTTACGCTGGCGGATTTGAGGATCCTGTTGGAAGAAATCCTGCCCCGGATCTGCGGCGGTGGACCGAGTGACTACCAACTGGTCGAAACGGAAGAGGAAGAGGAAGGTACAGCCCGACTCATATTGCGGGTGAATCCCGATGTTGCGGGATTGCATACCGATGAAATACGCCGAGCCTTTCTTCGGGAACTGGAAGCGCTGCAACACTTCTACGGGCCGATGACCCGGGTGTTGGAACAGGGCCCGTCCCTGGTCATAAAAAGGCAAAAGCCAACGGTCGGGCCGACCGGAAAGCTTTCCCCGGTTATCACCCAAAAATGAGATCACATTCACCGAATGTCGAAGCCGAATCGCCAGACCGGGCATTACGAATTCTGGTCGTTGGCAGCATTCCGCCGTATCCCGGGGGCGCTGAAATCAGCCTGGGACATCTCATCGACGGTTTTACCCGGAAAGGGCATGCGGTGAGTTGCCTGTCCCCGGCCTCACATCACCTGGCGGCTGCCTGCGCCGAATTCGACAGCCGGCACCCGGAGTTCCGGATACACCGCTATGCCATGCCAGACCTGGATTATCTCCCGTATCAGACAAATCCGAAATTCTCGGCTCGTGAAAAGCTTGGCATCGAAGCGCTCTTTCCCTCGATCGTGCAGCAGTTTTCCCCGGACCTGGTCGTTTCAGGGCGTGAATCCTACGCCTCCGTGGTCATCCCCCTGGCGCGGGCTGCCGGTTTGCCGTGCGTTCAGCTACTCCGTGGCAGCCCGACGGCCCAGATCATCGCCGGCACCTATCCTGCGGACCTCGGCCTGGCCTTTATTCGTTGTTTGCAGTCCGCCGACGAGGTCATCGCCGTATCGGAGTTCATGGCCAGCGAGATTCGCAAACGGGGATTGAGCCGGGCTTTTTGCATTCCCAATGCCGTTGATACCGGGCATTTCAAGCCGTCGAGCGGGGACAGGAAAATCCTGTCGGATCTGAACCTGCCCGCGGGCGCGTCTCTCGTTCTTTCGCCTTCCAACCTGCTTCCCCGAAAACGGCCTCTTGACCTGCTGCGGGCAGCTGAAATAGCTGTGTTGGAGAAGCCATCCTTGCAGTTCGTGTTTCTTGGCGAGGGAACGGATGCCGAAACGTTCGCATCGGCCGTTCGCCGATCGCCTGCACGGGAAAACGTCCACCTGTTGGGCTGGATACCCTACGAGGATATGCCGGCGCTGCTCAACGCCGCCGACCTGGTGGTGATGACTTCCGAGAGCGAAGGCATGTCCCGTGCGTGCATCGAGACGATGGCCTGCGGAACACTGCTGATCGCCAGTGACATCCCTCCGGCACGAGAGCTTATTGATGGCGGCAGGAGTGGATTGCTTTTTCCAGTGGGCGATTTCCCGGCACTGGCTGAGCGAATCCTCTGGGCAGTGGGTCATCCGGCAGAATTGGCCGCAATGGGGCAACAAGCCAGGAAGGCCGTGCTCGACCGCAATTACGAATCCACGATCGAGCGCTATCTCTCGGTTCTGCGGGACGTTGTCCTTCCGGGCGACCGCCGCCGGCATCCCGGCAGCTCATAGCGTTGAGACCGGTATTTTTCGCCTTTATCCGTTTTCGCTGACACTCTCGATCAATTCCTCCAGCCCCTGATCGAAGGGCGTCTCGGCTTTCCATCCGAGCAACGCCCAGGCCTTGTCCGCCGAGACGCGAGCGGGCGGAATCTCTCCGGGGCGTTGCTCGCCGAACGATATGTCGGTGGGATATCGGGCGACGACGGCTTCGGCCAATTGCCTGATCGACGTCATCTCCGGGGCGACGATGTTGAACGCCTCTCCCCGAATTCGGGATGTGGCAGCAATTTCGAACGCCCGGGCGATATCCCTGGCATGAGTGAATTGCCGCCCTTGCGTTCCGTCACCCTCGATTGTAATGGGCTCTCCGTTGCGCGCCTTGTCGATGAAGATCCGGAACACCGAGTTGGGCCGCAGCCCTGATCCGTATGCGGTACCAAGCCGAAGAGCGACCGCTGGAACATCCTTCAGGGCCTCGGCCGCCAGAATGAGAGACTCCCCTGCTAGCTTCGTGATGTTGTACGGGTGATTCGGCATGGTGGGGTGATCCTCGGTGATCGGCTGGAAAACCGGCTCGCCGTACACCTCCCACGTTGAGGCGTAGACGAGGCGCGCCCCGTGGCGCCGAGCAGCCTCGATGATATTGGCCGAACCCACAACGTTGACTTCCGCGGCCAGCGACGGCTGCTGGCCCGCCAGATACACGTCGCCGATGGCGCCCAAATGCGCCACAACGTCGACGTCACGGACGGCCCGGTGTACGGAGTTCGCATCGGTCAGGTCGCCCTGCAGAGAGCCGACCCCCGGCTCCTCGAACATAGCGACGTCAAACCCGGCTACATCCCAGCCGATGTCCCTGAAATGGCTGGCGACGTGCCGACCGAGAAATCCTGCCGCTCCCGTGACTAAAACCCTCATTTCAACCCCTGGATAGTCTGACTTGGTGGATAGGACGAATTAAGCACCTGTCGTCCGGACAAATCAAGTCGCGCTGGTCGAGTCGGGCGGAACCGGATTTCCCCATGCTCGAGTCGATTCGTACACAATATAATAAGGAGCACTGTGCATTTGCATCGAAATCTGAACCAAAAACAGCATATATTTGCATTTCAAATTGCCCCGGTTACAGCGATCAAGTTGCTTGACAGTATTACTTCGAGCCGCATCAGGTAGGGTCAATTTTTAAATGCAAAAGTGGGTAAATATTGGATGCAAATCAACATCCATTATTCATAGCTGATTTCGGACTTCACCCAGTCATACAACAGTCGAAAACGGACAGTTTCGTTACATATAGACAGCTTAAAAATACAATACTGACGTTCGAAAGTCTTCGCGCTGTCAATCCTAATCTGCCACTATTTAGCGAAATCCAAACCAGCAAGGAATGAACATGCCAGCACACAAAGGATTTAGGGCAAACGCAAAAGAGATTAACCGGCTGATAGAAGAACGCAGTGAACCGTTAAAAGCACTGGTCATCCCAAGCCGCAGAAAAACGCTGGATCGGGCGAGGAAGGGTGAGTCAATGAAGCTGGAGTCAATGCAGTATTTGGCAAATGTCTTTGAGGTTGATATGTCTGCCATATTGATTGAGGTTGAGCAACCGCTCACCTA
>PVMS01073198.1_pt1 | contig 11977 bp, 11 predicted proteins | sample 1853461 | NCBI WGS metagenome assembly PVMS01 (sample SAMN08582032, study PRJNA380276) | Marine sediment metagenome, whole genome shotgun sequencing project. | isolation source: ocean sediment barecode stripped | collected 2017
AAATCTGTGCGCCGCGTCCAAAAATCGCTGCGAATCTTACGCCTTGAGCCCGATTTGTGCGAGTCATGTGCCAGTTTAGATCATCTTTTCAAGGACTTAGGAGGTCGATCTGGCATTTTGTGGCGTGGCTCACAGACCTTTCGGGACCCTAGGCGTAGTCTCTATCCATGTCCGCTAAGTACTACACGCAGTTCATTTTGACCGACGCGCAATACCGCGGCGGTAACGAATTCAGCGGCGTGATCGAGCTTAGCCATCCGATGGAGCAGCAGACGGATAGCAAGGACATCGAGGCCATACTGGCCCAAAATTTCGATCTGCAGTCCAGCGCAATACAGCTCGTGAGCTGGTCAAGATTGCACTGACACACTTCTGGCGTATTAACGATTCCCCCTGACTCTCCCGGCTTCGGCCGGGATTTTTTTGTACAATGCGTCCCCCCTTCGCGGCTTTCAGCGCAGCCTATGAGTAATTCGAATAAGCAATTTCGCGGTATTCCGATCGTAGAGAGCGGCAGTAAGTATCGGACGGGTGCCGGTATTTCGGCGATCAAGAACGGCGTCAAACACCGCCGCGATTCTGAGCCGTTGATCCACGGGCAAAAACCGGCCTGGCTGCGAGCAAAAATGCCGGCGGGGAAGGGCTACGCAAATACGCAGAGGATCGTCAAGGAGCATCGCCTCAGCACGGTGTGTGAGGAGTCGATGTGTCCGAACATCGGTGAATGCTGGAATGTGGGCACCGCAACCATCATGGTGCTTGGCTCCGTCTGCACGAGAGCCTGTCGATTCTGTGCAGTTGACACCGGCAACCCTAATGGATGGCTGGATACCGAAGAACCTTTCAACGCGGGACGTGCCGTCAAACTGATGGGTCTGGAATACGTTGTAATCACTTCAGTTGATCGCGATGATTTGCCCGATGGTGGTGCTTCGCATTACGCCGATTGTGTTCGGCAGATTAAAGATCAGAACCCGAAGACAGCCGTTGAGGCATTGACGCCGGACTTCAACGGTGTGCAGGAACACATCGAGCTGGTTGTCGATTCCGGTATCGAGGTTTTCGCGCAAAACGTCGAAACTGTGAGGCGACTGACCCATCCGGTTCGTGATCCACGTGCGGGTTATGAGCAGACGATTGATGTGCTGCGATATGCAAAACAGCATCGACCCGATCTTTTGACCAAAACGAGTCTCATGCTTGGACTCGGTGAACGCGACAACGAGATTATGGAGACGATGGACGATCTGCGTATGGCAAATGTTGATATCCTGACGCTCGGGCAATACTTGCGGCCGACGCCCAATCATCTCGCGGTCGAACGCTATGTCACGCCCGCCGAGTTCGACGCCTACCGGCGCGAAGGATTAGACAAGGGCTTTCTGGAGGTTGTCGCAGGCCCTATGGTGCGCTCGAGCTACAGGGCGGAACAAGTCCTGCAGAAAAACAACGTAGGTCTCCTGGATCCGGTATTACGATGACTGAATTTCTCGCCGAGTATGGCCTTTTTCTTCTCAAGGTTATGACGATCGTCATTGCGATCATCGTCGTTATTACGGTCGCCGCAGCGGCAGGTCGAAAAGCCGGCCATGAGGGTCTTGAGGTCGATAGTATCAACAAGAAGTACAGGAACCTGGCCGGCGCATTGCGCCAAGCGGTGACGCCGAAAAGCGACCAAAAGAAAGCTGCCAAAGAACAGAAGAAGCGAGAGAAAGCCGAGGCAAAGGATGCGTCGTCACGTCCCAAAAGTTTCATTATCGATTTCAAAGGTGATTTGAAGGCGACTGGCGTGCCATCGTTGCGTGAGGAAGTTAGTGCGATTCTTGACGTTGCAACCACCGATGATGAAGTCATTGTTCGTCTCGAAAATCATGGCGGTGTGGTCCATGAACACGGATTGGCGGCGTCGCAGCTTGCCCGAATCAGAGATCGTGATATTCCACTAGTGGTTTGCGTCGACAAGGTTGCAGCGAGTGGCGGGTACTTGATGGCATGCGTTGCATCGAAAATTTACGCTGCACCGTTCGCAATCCTTGGATCGATTGGTGTTGTGGCACAGATTCCAAATTTCAATCGCTTGCTCGATAGTCACGGCGTCGACTTCGAACTAATCACGGCGGGTAAATACAAACGCACCGTGACGATGTTCGGCGAGAATACCGATGAGGACCGTGCCAAACTTAAGGAGGAGCTCGAGGACGTGCACGAACTCTTTAAGTCCGCGGTCAGCGCCTATCGGCCGGATCTTGACCTCGATAAAGTCGCGACAGGGGAGCACTGGTATGGAACTCGGGCGCTCGAACTTGGTTTGGCCGACGAAATCAAAACCAGCGACGAATTGCTAACCGAACTGGCCGCAGATCGGGAGTTGTTTCAGGTTGCTTATCACATAAAGCAGCCGCTGCAAAAACGCCTTATGGCAAATATCGATAGCTCGCTTGAGAAATTCGATGCGTCGAGTTGGCGCCGCCGCTTCGAATCACGTTTGCCTCGTTAGTGCGCGGAACCAAGGGCATGCGGGCCTGTCAAAATATTCAGGAGAAGACCACATGAATACATCTCGCTACTGGAGTCTGATATCGGTTGCCGCTGCCACGGTCGTGGCCGCCGGGTGTGCGTCCTCACTGAATGAGCCTGTTGAACCCAGCTGGGCATCGAACGCCGATATAGAGGTCCAGGCGGCCGAGCAGTTCGCAGAAATGAAAGCATCCATGCCGCTCATTACTGATCGCGACACAATCGATTACATCGCCTGTGTCGCCAATGCGATCGTCAATGTTCTCGAACCGCCCTACGACGAATTGCAATGGGAAATGGCGATTTTCGAAATCGATTCGGTCAACGCTTTTGCAATGCCGGGCGGCAAGATCGGCGTTATGCGGGGCATTCTCAAGGCGGCACAAAATCAACATCAACTTGCGGCCGTAATCGGCCATGAAATAGCGCACGTAACTGCCGAACATTCGACCGAAAGAGCGTCGAGAGGCGCGATTTCAGGCATCGGTATCCAGGTTGCTGCAGTATTGCTTGGTGGTGGCAACCAGGGCGCTACGTACACAGCCTATGAAGCACTGAACCAGGGCGCTCAATTCGGCCTCATGTTGCCGTTCTCGAGAAACCAGGAAAGTGAGGCGGATGTCATTGGCCTCGAGTACATGGCGCGCGCCGGCTTCGATCCGCGACAGGCGGTACCTTTGTGGCAAAACATGATGGACGAGGCCGGCAGTGAACCAGCCGAGTTCATGTCAACGCATCCGTCCAGCGAAAAACGCATTGATTCCCTGATTTCGCAGTGGGGCGATACCCTGCCGTTGTACAACGACGCGCTGTCTGAAGGCCGCGACCCGAACTGTAAACAACCCTAACGGCGCAAAATTCGCGAATTTCTGCGAAAATAGCGCGGTCGATTATCGAGCACGCGCCTTGACTCACTATCGGAACATTCTTTATCGGACGGCAAATCTGTTGCCGCTCGTGGTGTTGGGCGGCTGTTCGACGATGGGCGGCGACTGGGCGGATCAGCATGGTGCGCCGCTGCATGAGCGCACGGTCGTGGAGCCGATGCTCGTCAACCACTACGTCATTGATTCACCCGGGCAAACCGTCGTGGGTGTGCCGCAAGTCGTACTCGCACGGCACTCCGATACATTGTCGGACCTGGCGCGGGCCTACGGGCTCGGCTATGACGAACTGGCTGTAGCAAATCCGGATGTCGACCCCTGGTTGCCGGGCGACCAGACGCCAGTATTGCTGCCAACCCAGTTTGTGCTGCCTGATGTGCCGCGCGAGGGCATCGTTCTCAATATTGCGTCGAGGCGGCTATTTTATTTTCCACAGATGCCTGAAGGGCAGCCTCAGGTCGTCAAGACTTATCCCATTGGCATCGGGCGCGTTGGTTGGGAGACGCCCCTGGGAGCGACCACGGTGGTTGCGAAAGCCGTCAATCCACACTGGTACGTGCCAGCGTCGGTACGGCGGGAACATCGTGAATTGGGAAATCCGCTTCCGTCAGTCATTCCGCCGGGACCGGACAATCCGCTTGGTTCGCGCGTGCTCAAACTCGAAATGCCGGGTTACCTTATCCACGGCACGAACCAGCCGTATGGCGTCGGTATGCGTGTGAGTCACGGTTGCGTGCGCCTGTATCCTGAAAATATTGAGTATCTATATGAATTGGTGGACATCGGCGAGCCGGTTCGAATCATCAACGAACCTTTTTTAATCGGCGAATTGAATGGCGAGATATTGTTTGAAGCGCATCAGCCGCTTGAAGACGACGTAATCAGCAGTGATGAACGGCTCGAGCAGCTTTTTGTACGATTTGGTGAGGTGTCTGCCAATGAACTCACTGACGCGGATCAGGGCCAGATTCGCACAGTTGCGAGCATAGCCAGCGGCGTTCCAGCCAGGATTCGCGCGTATGACACAGATGAAGTATTTGCGAGAGCCAGATTGGTGCGAAATACGGTTGAAGCGGATCCGAACGCACCGACCCTGTCCGAAGTTCGAAAAATGATGGATGAGGTAATGCTGGAAGACGATCAGTCGTAGTAACGCAAAAATTCTTTGGGTAAGTTGGATGTTTTGGCAGGGCGATCGGCCGAAACTGGCAATGGCTGCGAATTGTAAGTATTCCAAAACAGGTGTGATTGCTCCGCCAGCTTGGGATCTTTCAAATCGTGCAGCAATGCTGCCATGGCTTTGCCCGAGTATGTGGTATCGAGCGTCAAATGCAGATCATCACGCGCGAACTCAATAGCGCGATCGGTGGCACTGTTTGATCGCGCGTAGCCACCCGCAAAGAAATCATCGCGAAAGCATATTCGGGTTCTGTCGGCCAGATCAGCGGGAATCGATGGGTCCAAACGATTCATCAAAGTGGCCGACTTGGCCATTAGTCTTTGCATGGCATCGCGATTAGCGATGGACTCGTGGGTAACGCGTATCGCGTGCACGTCGGTTGGCATTTCTGCGAGCGCGAGGCCAAGCGCGAGACCTGCGGCTGTTGCCATTGTACCGTTTGCGACGTATAGCCGATCGGGGATTGCGAGTAGCCCAGATTGAACCTGTTCGGCCAGCTCAAGACCGGCATTTACGAAGCCCATCGTGCCGAGCCAGTTCGAGCCGCCCATCGGTATCACCCAGGTGCGGCGATTTCGCAGATGTTGCCGCAATGTGCTGACACGATTTGCTCGGGCGCCACCAAAGCGAACGATGTCGGTGTGATTTCTGAGGTGCATGTTGAGTGCCACCGGTGCCTTCGGAGTCTTCGCCTGGTGCGACAGAAAACACGTGCATTCGAAATCCAGCTCTGTCGCGAATATGGCCGTTGCCAGCGCATGATTGGATGCAACGGTGCCGAATGTCGCAACTCTTTTTGCGTTTCGCGTGGCGGCGCGATGAAAAAGGTATTCAAGTTTGCGAATCTTGTTGCCGCCGTATTTCTCACTGGTCAGGTCGTCATATTTAACCGAAATCCTGACCGGCCGGGATGCGATGCTCAATGAATGTTCTCTTACAGGCGTCGGCAGATTGGCGATAGATGTCTTGGGCAGTCGTTCTGCCAAACGAGGAAATGCGTTGCCGAGTGAATCCGTCATTTCTTGAATAGTAGCCAATCCAATAGCATATAGCGCGCGCACTGATTAGAATGTCCCTACAGTTATCTGAAGTTGCGGAGATTGACTTGTCAGATGCAGTTGATCGTGGCTTCACGGTCACCGAGATGGCGCCGATGGGCAGACCCGTCGACGTGTTGCGTGAAACCACTGCAGCGTTTGTCGGCCGCACTCTTCGTGGTCCTCTTAACGAGCCCGTCCTGATTCAAAGTTTTGGCGAGTTCCGGCGTCGCTTTGGCGGCGCCTGGTCGCGTTCGAGCCTGGGCCCGGCCACACGGCTTTTTTTCGAGCACGGTGGACAAAACCTTTACATTGTTCGCGTTGGCAACAACGCACGCGGGGCGATGATCTGTTTACCCGCCAGTGGTTCTGCGCTCGTACTTCGAGCAGTAGAGCCGGGTTCTACCGAGTCGATTCGTGTCGCTGTCGACTATGACGGAATCGAAATCGATAACGACGACAAATTCAATCTCACGTTGCAAAGGATTGACCGAACGTCAGATCTGATCATCGACCAGGAAATATACCGTCAAGCGAACGTTCGGGACGATAGCGACAACTACGTTGTTGATCTGTTGCTGACATCGTCGCTTGCGCGCGTTGAAAAACCGCTCCCAACGCACAGGCCGGAGTCAACCAACGGCGCAGACAGACCGTTCGACTTGAACTACGTACAACACGCGCAGGAAGGTTCAGACGGAAAAGCATTGTTGGACTACGACCTGATCGGCTCGCGTTCCAGGAAAACCGGGCTTTTTGCACTCGATCAGATTGATCGGTTCGACTTGCTGTATCTGCCACCACTCGGCAAGAACAGGGACTTGGGACCGACATCGGTGCTCGCCGCCGAGCGCTATTGCCGAGAGCGCAGCGCAATGCTGATCGTTGATCCTGCAGCCGTCTGGGAAACGTCCGAAGATGCCGTCGCCGGGGTCCGGGAGCTCGGTTATGCGAGCCCGAATATGATGAGCTATTTTCCGCGTATGAATCACCGCGGTGATGAACAGGTCCCATCGCGAACCGCTGGCGGTGCCTTGGCTGGCTTGCTTTGCAAGCTCGACCGGAATCACGGTGCCTGGCAAGATCTCGATCGTCAGGGCCTCGGATTCAGCCGAAATCTGGTTCCAGCGACCGATTTCGATGACGAATGTGTGCAAACATTATCGCGCGCTGGCCTCAACGTCATCATCAAAGGCCCGGCTGGTTCCGCACGTTTGCAAGGTTCTGTGACGATGGGGCGCGGCAGCGAAGCGCATCGCCGTTTCGCCATCTTGCCGGTTCGACGACACTGTTTGCAGATGGTAAGCGCCATTGGCGAAGCGACACGCTGGGCAGTATTCGAACCTGAAGACGAAGGTGTCGCAAACCGAATTCGCAGTCAGGTGACCGCGTACCTGTCATGCCTGACTGACATGGATGCATTCGCAAACGATCGTTTTGTTGTCGAATGCGATGCGGGTCTGCGTAAGCGCGAAGAAGGCGTACTGCATGGCTTCGCGATTTTTATTGCATTTCACCCAGTCGGCTGTCGGGAGCCAGTCTCGTTTACATTGCACCAGTCTGCTGCCGGATGCCGTGTGGCGAGCACCGCGTTCGCCCCGGCCTGAGCTCATTTCAAGGCGAGAGGAGCCGCATTGGATCGAATCGCCCGCATGCACCGAATCTGGAACACGATCCGTGATATCCCGAAAGGTTGTGTGGCGAGTTACGGCCAGATCGCTGAGATCGCAGGAATTCCGCGCGGCGCACGGCAAGTCGGCTACGCTTTGAGGCATCTTCCCGACACCCAAGATGTCCCCTGGCATCGCGTCGTACAGGCTTCCGGTAAAATCGCCTTCGACAAAGACAGCCCACAGTTTGAAGAACAAAAGAAACGTCTTGCGATGGACGACGTTGCAGTTCTGACCGGCCGAATCGACATGCGAAAGTATCGATGGCAGCCGGACCTGGATGAACTGTTGTGGAAGCCGTCGTCGGCCTGGGATGAAGAATGAATCACGGGGGCGGGTTTTCGGTATGACGACAGTAATTTTCTCGCACGGACAGGAGTCCGGACCGTGGGGTACCAAGATTCTGGCGATGGCGGACCGGGTAAGGAGTATCGGTTGTGAGGCTAACAGCATCGATTACCAAGGCATCGCCGATCCTACAGACCGTGTCGATAAGTTGATCGCCGAATGTCGTGATATCGAAGATCGGCTGGTGTTGGTTGGGTCCAGCATGGGTGGCCACGTGGCAACGGCTGCGGCAGCGCGGCTGAATGCAGTCGGCCTTTTTGTACTCGCACCCGCCTATTTCATGAAAGGATACGAGGACCTGACACCATCAGCGCCGGATATCCCGATCTGCATCGTGCATGGCTGGAACGACGACATCGTCCCGGTCGAAAACAGCATTCGGTTTGCCGCGGCGTGCAAGGCGGAGCTGCATATAGTCGACAGCGATCATCGTTTGACCGCAAACATCGACGAAATCAACTACTATCTTGAGAGATTTATTGAGACTCTCACGCGGTAAGCACAAGAACAACAGGAGGCACGCAATGAGGCTTTTACTGATTCTAATCGCAGCCGCATTCGCTGGATGTGGCGTATCACCTGACGATTCGGTCAAAAAAGGCGATGAGCAGGACGACATGCACACTGCTGCGGACGAGGCACAGGAATCGTTCGGCACCGCCTTAGACAAAGCCGAAAACGTTGAGGATGAGCTCGCCAAAGCGGCCGAACAGCGCAGAAAGGCAATCGAAGAAGCGTCCGGCGAGTAGCCGAGCCGTGGGAGCGGCTTGTGGGAGGGGCTTCAGCCCCGAATAGCCTCTAATGTCCTTCGTCACCGTCATCGTACGACCACTTTACTGGCTTGCAGGCAAGCTATTCTCGGTATGGGCCCGGCCGGCGATCCAGCCGGAAGCACCTGCTGAGCTGATCACCGACGGCGACGCAGCCGTCTGCTATGTGCTCGAATATGGCGGTCTGGCAGACCTTCTGGCGCTGGAGCGTGCTTGCGAAAAGAGCGGCCTGCCGTCACCCAACCAGTCGTTCGAATATTGCGGCGAACGGTTTTCGCGTCGCTTTATTGTGCTGCGCCCATTGCGCGGTTTTCTATTTCGCCGGCCATCGCCTGAGGGCTCGCGCCGATTACGCCATATCGTGGAAGCGGCAAAAGGTAAAGACGATGAATTGTTGTTGGTCCCGGTAGCGATCTACTGGGGTCGGTCGCCGGACAAGGAGCACTCTTTCTTCAAATTAATGTTCTCTGAAAACTGGGACATGGTTGGGCGAACACGAAAATTCTTTGCAACGATTTTGCATGGGCGAAACACTCTGTTGCGCTACAGCAGTGCGTTGCCATTAAACACGATTATCCAGGAAGGTCTCGAGCCCGCAATCGCCTTTCGAAAAGTGTCGCGCATTCTGCGCGTCCACTATCGCCAGCGACGCGCGGCAACAGTCGGACCCGATTTGTCGCACCGTCGCACACTGGTTAACCAGGTACTGTTCGCGCCCGGAGTTCGTCGCGCAATTCTCGCCGATGCGGGCGACGATCCGACTAAGCAGGAAGTGTCGAAGGAAAAGGCGCGAAGCTATGCGATGGAAATTGCTGCGGATATTTCGTATCCAACTATTCGCATTATCAATCGGTTACTGAAGTGGTTATGGAATCGCATCTACGACGGAATCGAACTTAGCCATGTCAAACGACTGCACGACGTAGCGAAAGAAAAAGAAGTGATCTATGTGCCGTGTCATCGCAGTCATTTCGATTACATGTTGCTCGCCTACATCGAGTACGGAGAAGGCCTGCAATTGCCGCACATCGCCGCTGGCATCAATCTCAACATGCCGATCCTCGGTCCGATCCTGCGTCGGGGCGGCGCGTTTTTCCTGCGGCGCAGTTTTAGCGGCAATCGCTTGTATGCGGCCGTATTTGATGCCTACCTTCACCAAATACTAGTGCGAGGCCATTCAATCGAGTATTTCGTTGAAGGTGGGCGCAGCCGCACCGGGCGATTGCTGGCGCCAAAGGGCGGAATGCTTGCGATGACCGTGCGTTCGTACATCAAAGATCCGAAGCGGCCCGTCGTATTTGTGCCGATCTATCTTGGCTATGAAAAGCTCATGGAAGGTGACTCGTTTATCAGCGAAATGGGTGGTGCCGAGAAAAAATCGGAATCGCTGATGGGGCTCTTGCGCTCGATCAAATCTTTGCGTGGAAATTTTGGTCGTGTATACGTCAATATTGGCGAACCAATTGATGTTGAGCCGTTTCTCGATCGTGCCGATCCGAACTGGCGGCAGATTGCGTCGGAGGGCAATGAGCGTCCCAAATGGCTCAATTCCGTGATTGACGATCTGGGTCAGGAGATCATGATCGGTATTAACTCAGCCGCTGCGGTTACGCCGATCAGTTTGCTTGCCTACGTCTTGTTGTCAACGCCCAAGCAAAAAATTGGGGCTGGAGAGCTCGAGTCACAACTGCAACTCAGCGTCGATTTAATGAATCGCTTTCGCTATTCCGATTCCGTCACCATTCCGGACTGGACGCCTGTGGAAATGATCGCGCATGGCGAAAAGCTAAATGTCATCAATCGAACGACGCACCCAATGGGCGACATTGTGGACATGACCGAGCAGACCGCCGTGCTCATGACCTATTTTCGCAACAACATTCTGCACCTGTTGTCAGTGCCAGCGTCAATCGCCTGCTGTTTTATCCAGGGGCGGGAGCTGGAACTCGACGAAATTCAACGATTGATTGGGCTTATCTATCCGTTCATGGCAAAGGAGCTCACCTTGAAGTGGGGTGATGAGGAAATTGAAGACGTTACGACCACGGCTGTTGACGCGTTGGTCGATCTCGAATTGCTGTCCCGGCAGAACGATACGTTGGTACGACCACCGGCCGGGTCGGCAAAGGCCTATCAACTACTCATGCTTGGGCAATCAATGGTGCCAATGCTGCAACGTTTCTACCTGGTTGTGGCGCTGCTCGTTCGACACGGTTCTGCCACGCTATCGCGTGTGCGACTCGAACGAATGTGCCAATGGAGCGCCGAGCGATTGTCGATGATCTACGGACTGCACTCGCCCGACTTTTTCAGCAAGACATTGTTCCAGGACTTCATCCGCAAACTTCAGGATCAGGACGTACTACGTCGTAACGATGACGGGGTGCTCGAATTTGATGAGGTTCTCATCGGCATTGGCACAGACGCCCGGCTCGTACTCGGCGAAGAAATTCGTCACAGTATTCTGTCGCTGACAGTTCCCGAGGAATCGGCCGACGAATGAATGTCGTTTCGTTTTATCGTTTTCTGGACTTGTCGGAGCCGGAATCGTTTCGAGACGCGTTGCAGTCCCAATGTGACGAACGAGGCTTGTTGGGGACAATTCTTGTTGCAAACGAAGGGTTCAACGGGACGATAGCGGGCGAACAACCAGCCATTGAGGCGATTCTTGCCTGGATCGAAAACGAACTCGCACTTGATGTCCCGATCGATGGTCGCTGGACAGAATCCGCGGAAGCACCGTTTCGCCGCATGCGCGTACGGCACAAGAAAGAGATTGTCACGCTCGGGCGACCCGATATTCGGCCGCACGAGAAGACCGGTATACATGTGCGGCCGCAAAACTGGAACGCGCTTATCGATGACCCGAATGTGCTCGTCATAGATACGCGGAATCACTACGAAGTCGACGTCGGAACGTTTCCGGGCGCGATCGATCCTGGCACCGACAATTTCCGACAATTCGCTGATTTCGCGAGCAAGCTTGCGGAGACGTCGTCCGAAAAACCGCTTGCGATGTATTGCACAGGTGGCATTCGCTGCGAAAAGGCAACAGCCTTGATGCTCGAACTCGGATTCGACGAGGTCTACCACTTACAGGGTGGAATTCTAAGTTATCTCGCCGAGGTGCCCGATGCGCAGAATCGTTGGGACGGCGAGTGTTTCGTATTCGACAAGCGGGTTGCGGTCGACCGCGACCTTGCCGAAGGCGGCTATGTGCAGTGTCATGCCTGCCGACGACCATTGTCCAGCGCCGACATTGCCTCAGACAAATACGAAGAGGGCGTTTCCTGCCCACACTGCATCAAACACACCGGACCTCGATAATTTGTCAGATGCCGAGCGCTGCGTATTCGTCCTTCGCTCAGACTGCCTTTAATTCGCTCAGGACAAACACCCAGCGCTCGGCATCTATACAAGTTTTGACGCGCTAAGCGAACGCTCAGATTAGCTGGCCAAAACGCTCCTCACGATCACCGACCAACACAATATGGATACAGCCAGAATCCATCCGCTAGCCCGCATAACCGACGGTTTGGGTATCACAAGTGGCAAGGTGGTCAACGTCACG
>PVMS01125249.1_pt1 | contig 11976 bp, 11 predicted proteins | sample 1853461 | NCBI WGS metagenome assembly PVMS01 (sample SAMN08582032, study PRJNA380276) | Marine sediment metagenome, whole genome shotgun sequencing project. | isolation source: ocean sediment barecode stripped | collected 2017
GTCGAAGAAAAATTCCTGTAGCAATAAGTATTTACAACCCTATTCTGTTAGTTAGTTAGTTAGTTAGTTAGTTAGTTAGTTAGTCAATTAGCAAGTGTCAAGTACTTAATAAAAAAAGGAAATTCCAATACTATAAATTAATTTATAGCTATTACAAATAAGCTAAACAATTTGCTGACAGGTCGTTGAGTGGTTTCTGCTGTCATTTTAAGCATGATATTACGAAGATAGAATTAGCCCTTCCAAATATTCCTTTGTCTTTAAGATATAGTCTTTTTTCTGACCCGAAAGTTCACATTCTATGATGATGGCACCCTTGAAGTTTTTCTGCTTCAGGAACGAGAAGATGGCAGGAAAATCAACTTCCCCGGTAAGAAGATTGTATGCGCGCGTGCAGATAGCCAGCCGCCGCTCGACGGTCTCAGCCTGCCCCTCCTCATCAAAAGCCATGACGATGACGGCCGCACCGTGCTTGCGAACCTCACGCGCCTGCTCAAGAAACTGCGCCTCGCCTTCCTTGAGACTGATTGAATTGACGATGGACTTACCCTGAATGCATTTAAGTCCGGTTTCGATCACTTCCCAGCGTGACGAATCCACCATCGCCGGCACCCGCGCAATATCGGGTTCGGTCGCAACGAGTTTCATGAACCGATCCATGGCCGCGACTGAATCGAGCATGCCTTCATCCATGTTCACATCGATGACCTGGGCGCCGTTATCCACCTGTTGCTGCGCCACCTGCAGCGCAGTCGAGAAATCACCCTCGACAATAAGACGTTTAAACTTTGCGGAGCCTGCAACATTGGTCCGTTCGCCAATATTAACAAACAGGGAATCGGGTCCGATATTCATCGGCTCCAGTCCGCTCAGCCGGAGCATGACCGGGACATCCGGCACGGGACGCGGTTCTCGGGTGCTCAATACTTCAACAATCGCCTTGATATGCTCAGGGCGTGTGCCACAACAACCGCCGACAACATTGACGAGACCCTGGTCAGCGAAGTCAGCGAGGACTTTAGCCATGGCCTCGGGCGTATCGTCATAGCCGCCGAACTCATTCGGCAACCCGGCATTCGGATGCACACTCACGCGCGTGTCCGCCACGCTGGAAATGTCCGCGAGATAAGGACGCAGATCTTCAGCTCCCAGCGCGCAGTTCAGGCCAATCAAAAACGGCTTGATATGACGTACGGAGTTCCAGAATGCCTCACTGGTCTGACCCGACAATGTGCGCCCGGATGCGTCCGTGATCGTGCCCGAGATCATCACCGGAATTTTCTCGCCGCGCTCATCACTTAATGTGGCAATGGCATAAAGCGCCGCCTTAGCGTTGAGCGTATCGAATATTGTCTCAACCAGAATAAAATCCGCCCCACCTTCGACCAGTGCCCGGGCGGCTTGTGTATAAGTCGCAACCAGCTCATCAAAACTGACATTGCGAAAACCCGGATCGTTCACATCAGGCGAAATTGATGCCGTGCGACTGGTCGGACCGAGGACTCCGGCCACGAAACGCGGCGAACCACTTTTAGCGGCAAACTCATCGGCCACCTCGCGTGCCAGCCTGGCACCTGCCAGGTTCAGTTCCGTCACACAGGACTCCAGCGCATAGTCCGACAAAGACGGCGCCGTAGAATTAAAGGTATTGGTTTCGATGATATCCGCGCCGGCCTCCATAAAGGCCGTATGAATCTCCCGGATCACATCAGGACGCGTGATACTTAAAAGATCATGATTGCCTTTGAGTTCGATCCCGGAATCTTTGAACCGCTCTGCCCGGTAATCCTCCTCCTCGAGATCATAGCCCTGGATCATCGTGCCCATGGCGCCGTCGAGAAATACGATGCGCTCGCTCAACAGCGCTTCGAGCGCCGTAAAATTGTTGTTTTCAGCAGTCATGCAGAAGTTCCGTTATTTTTATTACGCATTAATTTTCACTTTTTGGCCTCAGACCGAGGTTGTAGCAAATGGCGTAGGTCAGCTCGGCACGGTTCAGCGTGTAAAAATGAAACTCGTCCACACCATGCTCGCGCAGCTTGTTCACCATATCGATTGCGACACTGGCCGCGAGCATCTGCCGGGTTTGCACATCGTCATCAAGACCCTCAAATTTTTCATGCAGCTGGCGCGGCACGCTCGCGCCGCACATCTCAGCAAATTTCAGCATTTGCGGGAATTTTGTGATCGGCAGGATGCCCGGCACGATCGGCGCCTTGATACCCTGTGCGACGCATTGATCGCGGAATCGAAGATAGACATCGGGGTCAAAGAACAATTGCGTAATGGCCCGATTCGCGCCTGCATCCAGCTTGCGCTTCAGGTTATCAAGATCGAATGCCGCGCTCGGCGCCTCCGGGTGAACCTCGGGATAGGCCGCCACCGAGATATCGAAATCTGCAACGTCACGCAAACCCTTCACCAGGTCAACCCCGTACTCATACCCCTGAGGGTGAGGCTCATAGTGGTCGCTGCCTTCTGGAGGATCGCCGCGTAGCGCGACGATGTTGCGAATGCCTTCGTTCCAGTAGCTTTTCGCAATATCCTGTATTTCCTCACGCGACGCGCCGACGCAGGTGAGGTGAGATGCGCTGACCAACCCTGTCTCGCGGGCGATACGACTGACGATATGATGAGTTCGGTCACGGGTGGATCCGTCAGCACCATAAGTCACCGACACGAAGCGAGGCGCCAGCGGAGCCAGCCGTTGAATCGCATTCCAGAGCGTTTCTTCCATTTTCGGCGTCTTGGGCGGAAAAAATTCGAAAGAAACCAGTGGAAGATTATTATTTTCAGCCATAAGTACCTGTTCCAATACGTTGCGCTTCAGGGATAGTGTCTATCAGCACATATTCCATCGCACGCCCGGGCAACCAGTTTCGGCTCAATACCCGTAAACCGGACTCCGCGAGCAATGCTGTCAGTTGATTTTCCAACAAGAGACCATCGCTGCCTGCACCGGGCAGTTGCCGCGCAACAGGCTGAACACGATCAAGCAAGACCAGGCGGCCATTGATGCTCAAAACGCGTACCGCCTCGCGTAAAACCTGTTCGGGCTTATCGCTCAGGCCAAGCACTTCATCAAGCAGTACAAGATCAAAAGCATGGTCAGCAAACGGCAATGCGTGCATGTCGGCATCCCGGACCGTGCAGTTCGCCAGTTCCGCCTGGTGTATTCGCGAACGTGCCAGAAGACGCATGTCTTTTGCGATATCGACACCAACCACCTGCCGGGCCTGCCGACCGAGGCCGGTCATCAGCGAACCGGCGCCACAACCGATGTCCAGTACGTTGTTCAATTCGGTATCGATGAGCATTTCATCCAGCGCTGCGAGAATCACATCGTGAGCGGGGCGGTGGGCAGCCGCTCCGGCATTCGCCCACGCCCGACGCGAACCCGCAAAAGCATCACGCTGCCGGTTTTGCTTCACCTCCATCAACGTTTTACGATCACGCTTGAGCGTGTCATCATCAGCCGTGGCCAGCTGTATCACGAGCGCGACAAGATCGAGTGTCGTCGCGGACGATGCAAGCCGGTAATAAACGGACTGGCCGTCACGAAATTTCACCACCAGTTCGCCCTCGCCAAGCAGACGCAAATGCCGCGAAACCCGTGGCTGACTCTGACCGAGAATTTTCTGCAACTCGCCGACCGTCGCCTCTGTGGTCGCCAGCACGGCGAGCAGGCGTATCCGCGTGGGATCCGCAGCAGCTTTAAAAGCGGTTAATGCAGTATCAAAAGACATGGCCGGGAAATATAAAGATTTCTTTATATTTTTTCCAGAAAATAATTAGCGCTCGAGCTGAAGCGCTAAAATACGCGAAATATGCCTGATCTGAGCTTAAAATCCGGAAAATATATAAAATATGACAAACCCGGGTACCCTGAAGAACGCGACCGGAAGCAATATGCGCTCCGGTCGCCTCAGGATTCAGATGAAATCCAGGCTGATCCGGGCCCGGGTCAGTCAGCCGATGGTGCGTCCTCAGCCCCGGACGACCCGGCTCCGGACGATCCGGTTGATCCAGCTGATCCTCCGGACGAGGTGATGAGTGGTTTAAACCCCTCGGCATCAGTGAATTGAATACCCCGGGTCACCAGCTCCGCAATAACTGCCTCGGTAATCACTACGGGTGCATCGACGGACAAAACCGTGGGTCCTGCGATCAGCACAACTTTCGCCCCGAGCCGTGCAGCCACATCGTTGGCAACAGGTTGCACGGTCTGGCGAAAATGTTGCGCCCTCACCAGGGCAACACCTTACCCGTCCACTCATAGTAGACACCCGAGTCTTCCAAAGTGAGACGATCAATCAATGCGATCATATCGTCGATCGCTGTTCGCGGGGCCAATCGACCGGCCTTGATCATGTTCCGGTAGTTCGACGGCACTGCCGACGGGTCCTCTGCATTCATATAATCCTCGGTGTCCACGGTGCCCGGTGCAATAATTCCGACAATAATCCCCTTGCTTTTCAATGCAATCGAATACGTCCGCATGGCCATATTCAATCCTGCCTTGCTGGCCCGATAGGCCACGGCAATCGGCACCTTAACATCGGCGATCGAGCCTCCCGTCGAGGTCATGGAAATAATTTTTTTCTGCTTACTCGCTTCCACGTGCTCCTGGAATGCCTCTGAAACTTTGAGCTGACCGATAATATTGACCTTCAGTATTTCTTCGAACCACTCGTAATCAATTCTCCCAAAACGGTTCGGACCGAATCGAAATGTATTAATCGCAGCGTTGTTCATCAGCACGTCGATGGAAGTGTCACGATATTTATCCGCCAGCGCAGTGATTTGTACGTCGTCGACAATATCCAGTTCCTCGATAATTACATTGGGGTAATCCGCGGCGAGTGAGTTGAGCCGGTCCGCTTTTGCCGGTGTACGGCATGTGGCGATCACGTTCCAGCCCAAAGCGGCATATTCCTCAGCAAAAGCCAGCCCGTGACTGGCATTCGCGCCCGTAATCAAGATAGTCGGTGCTTCAGCCTCGGCAAAGCCGGCCGCTACCACTGGCAGAGCAAACATCTGGGAAATTGTCAGAAGTCCTGTCAGCAGAATTTCTGTTGCATAACGTGAACCGGCGGACAGAACCATGCGGCACATAGAAAATAATTTCATAATAAAAACCTCGGCTAGATCTCGTGTGATGATGACCGCATCAATGCAGGGGGCCTTTCATTCAGCCTCCGGCATGCTGCGTCAGGAAACGATCCAGATGATTCGCGAAAGATTGCCGGTCACCCTGACTTAAAGTTGCCGGGCCACCGGTATGAATTCCACTGCCTCGCAAAGTGTCCATGAAATCTCTCATATTCAGACGAGATTTAATGCTGTCAGGCAAATACAGCTCCCCACGGGGACTGAGTGCATGGCCACCTTTTTCGATAACCTCCGCGGCCAGAGGAATATCGCTGGTAATCACAAGGTCGCCACTGATAAGTCTTTTGACAATTTCATTGTCGGCAACATCAAAACCGGATGCCACCTGAATCATATTAATGCGGCGCGAGGGCGGGATTCGTACGGGCTGGTTGGCAACCAGCGTAAGCTGCACACCCGTTCGATCCGCTGCCCTGAACAAGATCTCCTTGATCACCACCGGACAGGCATCCGCATCTACCCATATTTTCATTTCATTTTGCTTGAAACCCTTTAAGCATCGGTCAGAGATGTGAATAGCAGAACCTGAACATTAGTCAGACTTTCGCCCGACTCTGGCTCTTTTTTTTGCTCTCTTTTTTGCCCTCACTTTCACTCTTGCCTTTTTTTTAGCCTTCTTTTTGGCTTTCTTCAGATCTTTTTTCTTTTCTTTCTTCTTTTCGCCGCCTTTCTTTTTCAATGGCGGCTTTGAATCATCTTTCTTCTTGCGTACCGCCCCTGACGTGTCTTTTTTTGAAAATGAAGATTCATCAAAACGTGAAATATTCAGCGGCCGTCCGCACACCCTGACTTTCTTCAGATCCTGGAATATATCCCTGGGCATACCCAGAGGCAGATCAACCAGGCTGTACTCTGTATTGATCTCGATATAACCGATATTCTCGCCGTCCAGACCCGCCTCGTTGGCGATGGCGCCGACGATATTGCCGGGTTTGACGCCATGCTCATAGCCGACCTCAATACGGAAGCGCTCCTTGTCTTTGTCGGGACGGGTCGACGCCCGTCCGCGTCGAGGCTCGCCGTGACCACTGCGATCGCCGCGCGATCTCGACTCCGGCGCCTGTCGTGCGGACCTTTTCTTTTCAGGCTTCATTAACAGCGGTTGATCGCCCAGCGAAATCTGCGCCAGCGCAGCAGCAATTTCTATTGCCGGCGCATCATGCTCGTGCTGATACTGCTCAACCAGCCCTTGCATGAATGCCAATTCACCAGCGGCGAGCGTATCGGTGATCCTCTGTTTAAAATCTGCGATTCGTTTGTTGTTCACGGTCTCGGTCGTCGGCAACTCCAACGGTTCGATTTTCTGCCGTGTGGCTCTTTCAATGGCGCTGAGCATCCGTCGTTCACGTGGTGCCACAAACAAAATTGCATCGCCACGACGACCCGCCCGACCCGTACGACCGATGCGATGAATATAAGCCTCGGTGTCATAGGGAATGTCGTAGTTAATCACGTGACTGATTCGATCGACATCCAGACCCCGGGCGGCAACATCAGTCGCAACGAGAATATCCAGAGAACCTTTTTTCAGCCGCTCGACCATCTGTTCGCGATGTTTCTGCGCCATATCGCCGTTCATTGCTGCAGCCCCATAGCCGCGGGCTTCCAGGCGTTCGGCCAGCTCCGTGGTCGCAGTCCTGGTACGCACAAACACCAGCATGGCATCGAACGGCTCGACCTCCAGAATCCGGGTAAAAGCATCCAGCTTGTGCAGCCCGCTGACCAGCCAGTAACGCTGCCGGATAGTTTCGGCCGTGGCGGTCCGCGCCTTGATGGAAATCTCCTGAGGTTCGTGAAGATGCCGCCGTGCGATTCGCTGGATCTCTTTCGGCATGGTTGCCGAAAAAAGCGCCATCTGACGCTTTGCCGGTGCCTGCTCAAGAATCCATTCAACTTCATCGATAAAGCCCATGCGCAGCATTTCATCAGCTTCGTCGAGGACAAGCGCCTGTAACCCGCCAAGTTTTAATGTGCCCTTGCGCATGTGATCCATCACTCGTCCCGGCGTCCCCACGACCACATGCACGCCCCGCTTGAGCTGTCGTAACTGCCCCGTGTAGTCCTGACCACCGTAAACCGGCAGCACATGGAAACCGCGAATGTGCGATGCGTAACGCTGAAAAGCCTCTGCCACCTGAATCGCAAGCTCACGGGTGGGAGTCAGCGTCATCACCTGGATATGCTGACTTTTGATGTTGATACGCGAAATAAGAGGCAAGGCAAACGCAGCGGTTTTGCCCGTCCCGGTGGGCGCGTGCCCCAGCAGATCCAGACCTTTGAGCAAATGCGGGATGGCCTGAGCCTGAATAGGCGTTGGCGTTTCGTACCCCACTTCATCGAGCGCCGCCAGCAGCGGGGCAGCCAGATCCAGATCGCGGAAACCGGGCACAGAGGATTTAGAATCGGCTGATTTGGACTCGGGCATCGGATGATCCTGGCGAGAGGCAAAAAGACCCGGATATCAATCAGGCCGGGTGGACGGGACATCATACCCTGCCTGAGCATGCGCTGTGAGTCGTGCGATATTAATGTGGGCGGTGCCGCCGGCCGACCGGTAGTGCTCTTTAAAATAAAGCACCCCTTGCTATATTACCGCTGTGATCACTGACGACGTTATTATTTTGGGTGGTGGTGCTGCGGGATTAATGTGCGCTATCGCGGCAGGACAACGCGGCCGTCGCGTCATTGTGCTCGAAGGCTCAAACAAGATCGGCAAAAAAATACTGATGTCAGGTGGCGGGCGATGCAATTTTACCAACCTGCATTGCGAACCGGCACAATTTATTTCCGCCAATCCACATTTTTGCATTTCCGCCCTGAGCCGCTACACGCAGTGGGACTTCATTGCGCTGGTTGAGAAACACGGCATCGCCTACCACGAAAAAACACTCGGACAACTGTTTTGTAATCACTCATCAAAAAACATACTCGAAGCACTCGCGGCTGAATGCGAGCAGGCCAATGTGCGCATACTCACGGACTGCAACATCACAGCAGTTGCGCATGCGCAACACTACAGCGTGGCCTGCAATCAGGGAAAATTTACCGCTGAATCACTGGTACTCGCAACCGGCGGGTTATCCATTCCGAAAATGGGGGCTTCTGATTTCGGCTATCGACTGGCGAGACAATTCGGTCTGAAAATCCACGCGACGCGTGCTGGCCTCGTGCCATTCACATTCACGGGTGTTATTCGCGACCTGATGGAACGTCTGTCCGGTATCAGCTTGCGCGTCACCCTCGAAACCGGCCATGTGGCCTTCAACGAAAGCATCTTGTTCACACATCGGGGACTTAGCGGTCCCGCCACTCTGCAACTGTCCAGTTACTGGAAACCGGGCGACGAAATCCAGATCAATCTATTGCCTGATCACGATGCTGCTTCGCTGTTGTTGAAAACAAAAATGGCTCAGCCCAAGGCTGTACTGCGAACGGTTCTATCTGAGTGCCTGCCTCGGGCGCTGGTACTCGAATTACAACAACTCTGGTGGCCCGACTCAGCACAAAAGCCTCTGGCTGAAATCCCCGATGATTTTCTGAATCACCTGGCAAATAAACTGCACGGCTGGCGATTAAAACCGGCCGCCACCGAAGGTTACCGCACAGCGGAAGTGACGCTGGGCGGCATCGACACCGATGAACTGTCGTCAAAAACTATGGAATGCAAACGCCAACCTGGTCTTTACTGCATCGGAGAAGTGGTCGACGTAACCGGTCATCTGGGCGGGTTTAATTTCCAGTGGGCGTGGTCATCGGCACAGGCTGCGGGTCAGGTTGCATAGGCAGGGCTGTTGTGCAAGCAAAAGACGTGACAGACAAAGACGCCCAGTGCTTGTATCAGGTGTCACTGCCGAAAACTTCTTTAAGAATATGCGCCCGAATGGTTTCGTCTTTCACCTCGGACAGTAATGCGCGTGCCTCTTCATCACGCCCGATCGTCATGTAAACGCCCATTACCTGAGACAACGACTGCTCTCTTAGATTCTGGGCTTTGAGCGAACGGACTATTACTAAAACAGCATTGATATCTTCTTCAATGTCGATGGCATTGTCTGTAATTGCAGAATTCTTAAGGGCCGTGCACTTTTGAACCAGATCTGAAAAAACCTTGTTCTCTGTGTCACCAGCATATTTTACGGTACCTGAAGTCTGCCGCTTGCGATTGAGCCACTTAGAGTAGCCGAACACCATCATGACAGGGACGAGAAATCCAAGAACTATGTACAGAACTATCACCGTCTCACGCCCCCTAATGCTTCGATAAGCGGCCAGCCATCAGGCCGGCCCGACGAGTACAGCAAGTATACTGGATGCACTGGTTAAGTCGTGTTGCCCGCAAATTAAAGAGCAACAGCATTCAAGGGCTATCCAGAATCTTGCCAATTACATCCTCCTGGACCAGATAGTCGAAATAAAGGTCTCGCTTCAGATCAGAACCCAATTGTGATACGTGAACACCATCGGGGAGATGAGCATCGTCGAGAACCATTGCGGCAGCAAAATCGTAAACCGGAACCCCTAGTTGCTCGCCAATCTGCAGGAGTAACCGGTTGTGCTCGGAAGTGCCGACCGCTCGGGCTTCCGCGGTCTTTTCTGTAAATGGCACGGTCGCCAGCACAACCTCAGCACCCATTTCTCTTCCAAGCGCAATCATATAGCGCGTGTTGCGGATGAAGTACTGCGGCCCATTACTGCTCAGGTTATCGGCCAATTCATCGCTGCCGTCTGTTTTCGCGGTATATTGCATCAGGTGCCAATTCTTGGCCAGCCCGGAGCGCATAACAACAAAATCGCACGCAACAGACATGAGGCAAGTTTTGAGTGTCAGACTGTATGCAATCGAGAACTTCGGCTGGAAAATTGATGGCGTACTCCAGGATTTTCGATAGCTGGAATAGTCGGTCGTCACGCCGCCAACAGCCCGCGGCGCAACGTCATTCAACCCATGCTGGATAATGATCACATCCGGTTGAACTTCTGAAACAAAAAAAATAAGGCGAATCAGGTTCTCCGCGGAAGTCGCGGATCCCATACCGGCGTTGATAACTTCGATTCGTCTCCCTTTCAGTGCGCTCCGGTAATGACTATTTAATTTTTTTTCAAGACCGCTTGAAAAGATTGTTGCGTTATCACGCAAATAAACAGTGTATGTGGTCGATCCGCCAATAAATACGATTCGTATGGCTTCAGAATCCGGTAAAAATTCCCGGGAGTCACGAAAACCAAGACTGTTATGGACAAGACCGTCCGCCAATCGCAATCCTGGGCTGGGATTGTAAATAGAGTAGTGATGAGGCGTATATATCGGTCCGGTACCGAGATTCTCCGCCGTTTGTGTCGCAAGTTCTGCAATCTGCTCGGGCGATGCCCAAACCCTGTAGTAAAACTGAAACGCCACCTCCGTGACCAGAAGAACAATAAGGGTCGGCGTAACACGCAGCATCATGCCGCGCATACCATGACGACGCACTAAATACACAAAACCCCACGCAATGAAAAGCGGCAGCAACCCGAGGATATAAATTCTGGGTTTTCCGAGAATCGGCATGAATTCTGAGTTCAGTATATTTGCGACTATCCAGAAAATCGCGAATACGACGAACCAACGGTGTCCAATTGCCGATTTATTTTGATCATTCATTATATCAATGCTTTCTTCGTGGCCCGGCTTAAACAAATAGCCAAAATCAATCGTTGTTCAAAACGGAAAGTCAAATGTTAGTTCTATCCATTCCAGCTATCTACCTTGGGATATTTTGAGTGGCTCAAACCCGGATTGGCGCAAGAAAATGCAGGATGCTGGTTCGATCAGGTCCTGCTCGGGGGTGGGGGCGGCACTGAACACGGAAAATTATTCAGGTCAGTGTCCCGATAACGCAGCCAGTTAAGAAATACCAATACGTCCCAAAGGCGCGTACCTCCGCGCGGGCGCTTTTTGTCAGTGCGCCGCCGCCAGAAATCGCGGACCAGCTTCGCATCAAAGTACTCATCGAGGCTCGGATCTGCAATGAGGTCTTCGGCCCAATCCTTGAGAGCACCTCGTAACCATGGGGATATGGGTACACCGAAGCCCTGTTTTGGTCGTTCAAACAGTTTGCGCGGCACATGGCGCGCCAGGATTTCGCGTAGAGGCCACTTGGTTTCACCGTTGCGCACTTTCATTTCCATCGGCAGCGTCCAGGAAAATTCCAATATCCGATGATCAAGCAGAGGCTCCCGGGCTTCCAGACTTACAGCCATACTGGCCCGGTCCACTTTGTGCATGATGTCATCAGCCAGATAACGAACGCCATCACGGAGCATCATGTGCGAGCGCAGGTCACCCGGAAATAACGTCGAACCGTCGGGCCAGTAGGGGTCTTCATCTGTGCCATTGAGAACAATGCGTGATGGTTTTTGCCAGCGTGATTCCAGTGCGGTTGCAATCTCCCCGGTATCTTTCGCCTTTATAATCGCGCCTTTTCGCGCCATTCTCCCGCCGGCACCGGTACTGATTGCCTGCATTGCCGTGCCGATCAGCTTATCAAGCGGCGGCGGCCATCTCCTGTTCAGCTTGAGTGTTTTCGATGTATGCAAGTAATGGTTGTAGCCGCCAAAGAACTCATCACCACCGTCTCCGGAGAGCACAACTTTTACATGCTCGGAAGCCAGGCGACTGACAATCCAGGTCGGCATAATTGACTGATCGGCGAAGGGCTCATCACCAATTGCAGTGATCAGGTCTACATTCTTTAGCAAGTCCTTCTGGCTGACATAGAGTTCATGGTGTTCCGTGCCCAGATGTTTGGCCACGTCCTTTGCAAA
>PVMS01103049.1_pt1 | contig 11974 bp, 11 predicted proteins | sample 1853461 | NCBI WGS metagenome assembly PVMS01 (sample SAMN08582032, study PRJNA380276) | Marine sediment metagenome, whole genome shotgun sequencing project. | isolation source: ocean sediment barecode stripped | collected 2017
GCAGAGATACGACTGGCCGCGCAGGCACGCGTTGCATTTCGTGCAGGCGGGCACGAACGAGACGATCACGTGATCGCCGACCTTCACGTCGGTTACGCCGTCGCCGACTTCCTGGATGATGCCAGCCCCTTCATGGCCCAGAACGCAGGGGATGCCGCTCGGGATCGTGCCGTTCTGCGCCGAAACGTCCGAGTGGCAGACACCGCTCGAGACGATCTTGACGTGAACTTCGCCAGCCCCCAGATCGACGAGCTCGATGTCGTCGCGGATTATGAGGTCGGTGTTGAGATCGGTCAGCAGGGCTGCCTTCATGAGCTTGGTACTCCCAGAGTGTTTGCGTCAGTGTACACGCTGCCGCCTCGAGCACGGGTGAGGAACACGAGCAGGATGACCAGGTTGATGAACCCGGATGCACTCGCGAAGGCGAAGGCCATGACGTAGCTGCCGGAGCTGTCGAAGAACGCGCCGCCGAGGTAACCGCCCATGGCCATGCCGATCCAGCCGAAGAATGATGTGATTCCCATGGCGCGTGCACCGAACGAGGGGCTCACCATCATGCGCGTGCAGACCAGGATCGAAGACATCACCCCGGAGTAGGTGAACCCGAAGGCAATCGCCAACAGGTAGAAGCCACCGAGCGCATTGAGGTGCGGAAACCAGAACACGAACACCGTCTGGCCCAACGACATGGTCATGTACGCGGGAATCGGCCCGATCAGGTCGCCCAGCTTGCCACCCGCGATCCGTCCGAATCCGCCGGAGATCATCAGCACCAGTAACACGCTCGCCGCGACGCTCGCGTCCTTGCCCTGATCCGTCAGCAAGGGCACCAGGTGCACGATGGGCAACGCCATGCAGATGCAGCAGAAGATCACCGCAATGCTGACCCACATGATCACTTCGCGCTCCGAGATCCGCACCGGGTGGCTTGGCGGCACTCTTGAAGCGCGCCCGAAGGTGCGATCGGGCGCCTCCCGAATCAGCAGCGCCGTTGGCAGGGTGATGACGAAGTAAGCGACGGCCATCAACTGATAGGCGGTCTGCCAGTCGTAGGCGGTGATTGCGAGACTGGCCAGGTAGGGCACCACACCTTGACCGATGGCGCCGCCGGCGGCAGTAATCCCGAGCGCGAGTCCAGGTTGTCGCTTGAACCAGAACCCAACGCTGGCGAACAGCGGCGAATAGACGGCCGCGCTGCCCAGCGCACCGAACAGAAAGTAGTAGGTATAGAACTCGGCGAGCGTGGATTGCCTACTCATCAGAAACAGGAACGAGCCCATGCTTGCGGCGCCAAGCAGACCGAACCAGCGGCTGCCGACCCGATCGGCCACGTAGCCCCAGAGCACGCCGAAAAACGCTGATGACAGTGCCACGGTGCTGTAGCCCAAGGAGGTTTCAGCGCGCGTCCAGCCGAACTCCGCGGCCAGCGGCTTCAGGAATACCGACACCGATCCGAGCACGCCGAAAGCAAGTCCCGACAGGACGAACGTCGCGGCCACCATGACCCAGGCGTAGCGTGGGTCGTGTTCGGGAAGCTGGCTGGCAACCTGTTGTGCTGGGGCGTCCGACATAGGCGCGGCAGTATAAACATTTGCGCCGAGTGCGCGGATGCAGTGCGACTATATCTGGCAGGGTGCGAGTGATGGCTTGTGGTTCAATACCTCAGCAGCCTGGGTCAGCACCGTCGATCAGCCCGTCGCCGTCGTTGTCGATGCCGTCGCTGCACTTCTTGCGACCTTTCTCAGAGGTCAATCCGCCCGTATCGCCGGTGCCGGAACCACTGCCGGTACTGCCCGATGCACCGCCACGGTTTTTCACGCGGAACGTGGCCGATGCAGTATCGGCTGCGTTGCCGTCGTCGACTTGCAGCGAGACGGTGCGATTGCCCTGATTTGCGTAGTCTTTGCTCGGATTCTGGATCGTTGAGCTGTTGCCGTCGCCAAAGTCCCATAACCACGTGAGCGTGTCGCCGTCCGGATCTGAACTAGTGTCCGTGAATTGGCAAATGAGTCCCTGGCAGACGTAGCTGTAGCTGGCTTGGGGTGGTTGGTTTCCGGGTGGGGCGGCCGCAATGGTCACGGTATGAACGACGGAATCCACATTGGCGTCGTTGTCGGTGACCGTGAGCGCAGCCTGGTAGGCACCGTCGATAGAGTACACGTGCGTCGGGCTCTGGGCTGTAGACCCGCTGCCATCGCCGAAGTCCCAGGAGTGGTTCACAAGGGTGCCGTCGGGGTCGCTGCTGAGATCGGCGAAGGTCACGGTCAGCTCGTTGGAGTCGTGGCTGAAGTCGGCGTTGGGTGGCATCCCGCTGCCGGCGGCCAGCACATCGACCGCGGTGTCTGCCTGGATCAATCCGGCGCCGGACTCGGTGTCGAAACCCGGAGGCCCCATGTCGATGGCGGATCCCTGCATGGCGGCGTAGACCTGCTGAGGCGTCGATCCTGGGGATGCTTCGAGCATGAGTGCAGCCACCGCAGCGGCGTGCGGGGCGGCGGCCGAAGTGCCGAAGAAGTCCGGTATGCCGTCATCGTCCACGTCGTTGAAGAAGAACGTGGTGTTCACGCCGTCGGCGGCGACAACCTTCGGCTGATCGCGCAGCACTGGTTCCACCAGCCGGTTTCCGGATGCACCAAACAGAATGGGGGTGCCGCCCGCGGACGAGAAGGGGTCGAGCAGCGGTGGGAAAACCCCGAGCTCAGGCGTATCGGCCCAATAGGCCGCACCTACCGCGGCTGCCCCGGCCGCGTTGGCGTGACCGATGAGAGTCGCGGAATTCGTCTGGTAGCTGTCGATGGAGGTACCGCTGCCGAACGCCACGGTCTTAAGGAGATTCGCCGGAGCCACGATCGAATCCACGTCGTCGTAGGTGATGGCGATCTTGAACTGGTCGCCTGTGGGGCCGCCGAAGTCGCCGAAGACATTCTGATACTGCAACAGCTCCCAGGGTGCGCCGGTAATGACGTTGTCGTTCGCGGCGATCGTTATCCACAGCGCTGCGTCGTGCGACAGCAGCACGATGATATGGTCGTTCTTGGCGTTGCCAAACGCCTGGTCCCACTGCATGGCGAGGGAGATACTGCCGCCCACCGGAATGGTGATGTCCTGGAACACGTCCACCCCGGGTCCTGGATCGAAGTCGTGCATGAGCCCCACGCGCTCGAACAGCGGATCGCAATCGTCGTAGGGTGGAAGCTGTTCGATGCACAACACGGTGTTGCTGTCTTCGAACGCGGACTCGTAACTTTGGCGCGCCTGATTGCCGGCGGCTGAGTAGTAGGCGACGTCGGCGGCAACCGCATCGTCGACCGCTCGCGCAACGATGCCGTCCTCGAACATGGGTTCGCTCAGATATAGCACGTCGTCGACGATCACATCCGCCTCGGCCTGCCTCAGTTGATCGATCGCGATGGCGAAGTCGACCTCGCTGCCGTAAACGGTGTGGAACAGGATGTCTGCGCCGGGAGCAAGGTCGTGAACGATCTGCGCCATGGCGCGCCCCTCGTCGATGCAGATCACATAGACGCCACACAGGTCCGATTCACTCAGCACCTGAACGTCGGGCGGCAAGTCGCCGCTTGCCACATCGTCGGCTGCGTTGAGATTGACCACGCCGGAGTTGTCGAAGCTGTCCGAGATGATGCCGACCCTGATGCCGCTGCCATCCACACCGTGCAGCAGGCGCGCGAGATCTGCGCGCAACGGGACATCGCCCTGGCTCGTCACGGACCCTGTATGCACGATCGGTTGCGGCACCGCAAAAATGGCCTTGAGACCGGACAGCGCCAGTGCCTGATCGAGCGCTGCGAGCGGGAACAGCCCGGAGACCATCGTGCTGCGCATGGCCCCATGTCTCATGCCCAAGGCATTGAGCTGCGCCAGCAACGCGCCGGCGTCTCCGTCTGCGGTTGCGCTGATCATCACCAAGCCGTCGTGGTAGCGAACTGAGCGACCCGACGGTTCGAAGGCGCGGACGCTGCCACGTGCGACGTGGTGGCGCCATTCGACGTGCACACGAGCCAGGTGGAAGCCTGCCTTTGCATGATCACCAGCGCGCCTGAGGCCAATTGGCGCCTGACTCGGACTCGCGGGTCTGACCGAGAGCTCAGCGACGCCGTGGGGTGTCCAGACTGCCACCCCGATGGCGACCAATGTAATGCATAACCGAAGTTTCACTGGTACGGCCCTCCCGAAGGACCTCGCAGGTTAGCGCGTCTATGGGGCAGGGGATGTGAACGGGTTCAAGGGAAGATGTATGTAACCCGGACCAGGTAGGTAACAATCTTGTTCTAAAACAAGGGGTTGTGTCGCCGGGCTGAATCTCCCGGTCACACCAGACCGTCGGGCCCTGAGCCTCGAGCAGCTCGATCAGCGGGCGTACGCACTCCCGGTCCTCGGTCGCCTAGGAGACGAAGACGTCGGTCATGCGGGCTCAGTCGGATCCGCTTCGACGGGGTAGGCTGCATTCTCCTCGACTTCGCAGTGCAGGCTCTGGAACAGCCACGCGCTATCTACACGAACGTATTCTTCCCGATACCAACCGATGATCCGGAAGTACTGCACCTCTCCGCTGGGTAAGTTGCCGGTGTACAGCATGATCAGCCGCCAGTGGCCGGTGGCGGTATCGCCGTCGACCTCGACCTGCGGGTTGATCGCGTTGTGCGCGGAGTTGCGGATCCGGCCGCTGGCGCGCAGACCGCCGAAGTAGGCTTTGATCTCGGCATGGCCTTCTGCGCGGATGATTCCCGAGGCTTCCCACACGCCGTCTTCGACGAACAGCGCCGCGAGCGCATCCGGATCATGGTCGTCGTCACAGTGCGCGCAGTAGCGCGCTTTCAGCTTCTTGATCGCCTCGATGTCCTCGAGGACCTGGATGCGTTGTTCCAGCGCCGTATCGGCCATGAAGTCTCCCCCTTGCTCAGTCGAATCTAGCAAGCCTCCCCCCAAGGAGCCAGGCGTCATATTGCAGTATGCTGCGGGGTCGGGAGAGGCGTCCTGCGAGCATCATGGCAGAACAGTCGGTTTACGATGTGATCGTCATCGGCGGTGGCGGCGCCGGCATGTGCGCGGCCATCGAGGCCTGTGACGCCGGCGCGCGGGTCGCGCTGCTGGAAGCCGATGCACAACTCGGCGGGTCCACCGCGCTGTCCGGGGGTGTCTACTATGCCGCCGGCACCAGCGTGCAGCGCGAAGCGGGGATTGCCGACGATACCGCGGACGCCATGTTCGAGTACTACATGACGCTGAATCAGTACCGGGTGGAGGCATCACTGGCGCGGACCCTCAGCGATCATGCAACCGAAGGCCTGGAATGGTTGATCGGGCTCGGCGTGTCGTTTCCGGTGGCTGGTTTGTACAGCTCGGGCGTGGAAAGCGTTGCTCGTGGGCATGCAGCCGCGGGCATGGGCGCCGGCATCGCCGAGGCGCTTGATCGCGAGGTGGCAGGGCGTGAGATTGATGTCGCAGTGGATACGCGCGTTGAGGCGCTGCTGACTGATGCTTCGGGGTCCGTCGTAGGCGTACGGATCGGCGGCGAGGACGTCAGGAGCACGGCGGTGGTGCTGGCGACCGGCGGCTTCGGCGCGAACCCTTACCTGTTGAATCGACACTATCCGGAAGCGGCGGCGCACGGTGACTGGAGTTGGTACATCGGCAATCCGAATTGCGTGGGCGATGGCCTGGCGCTGGGCGAGTCGGCGGGCGCCGATGTGGTGGGCCACAATCGCGGGCTGCTGCTCACTACGCCGAACTTCAAAAAAGAGCTCGAGGTCTACGTGCCCGGCTGGCTGGTATACGTGAATCGAGAGGGGCGACGGTTCGTCAATGAGTTGGTCGAATATGCGGTCATGTCCGGCGTCGTGAAGGCACAGACCGGCGGCTCCTGCTTCGCGATTTTCGATGACGATGCGCGCGCCGCTGCGCAACCGGATCCCCGCTATGCCGATGCGTTCGCCGCGGGGATCATCTCGCTGAACTGGGTGGCCGAGGAGCTCGACGCACAGATCGAAACCGGCAAGGTCATTCGCGCGGACAGTCTCGATGCGCTGGCTGTTCGCTGTGGAATCCGGCCCGGAGGGCTGCAGGCCACTGTTGATAAGTACAACGACGACGTAGCGGCCGGATCGGATTCCATGTTCTTCAAGTCCTCGGACGAAATGAGGCCGATCCGAAAAGCACCTTTTCACGCCGTCGAAATCAAGCCCGCAATCGTGTGCCTGACCTCAACCGGGGTTCGCATCAATGCGCATTCGCAAGCGCTCGACTCACGCGACCGGCCGATTCGCGGTTTGTTCGCCGCCGGCGAGACAGCCGGTGGCGTGCTGGGCGAACGCTACATCGGCGGCGGCAACTCCATTGCCAATGCCATCGTGTTCGGGCGCATCGCGGGACAGCAGGCCGCCTTGGAATTCAAACGTAATGACTGAAACGAACCAGTGAGGAGAGCGACATGGGCAGATACGTCCTGGTAGTGCAGAGCAATGCAGTGGCGGATACGGACGCCGCGTTCAACGATTGGTATGACAACGTGCATCTCGGCGAGGTACTCGAACTCGAAGGGTTCGTCGCGGCAGAGCGGTTTCGGGTCGAAGGTGACCCGGTGGCGGGCGGTTCGGAACATCGCTACCTTGCGCTGTACGAACTCGAAACCGACGATCCCCAGAGCGCGATGGCGGCGCTGGGGGCAGCGGCTCAGGGCGGCATGGACATCAGCGACACCCTGGATATGGGTAACGTGTCTGCCGTGCTCTTCTCGTCGCTCGGTAAGCGGGTTACGGCCTGAATCAGAAATGGGGGAAAGTTAGTTGAGTCTGGAAAACAAGACGGTATTGATCACTGGTGGCGCGTCCGGCCTTGGCAAGGCCATGGCCGAGCGGGTCGCAGAACTTGGCGGCACGCCGCTGATTGCGGATGTAAACGATGCGGGCGCGCAGCTCGCGGAGCAACTGGGTGGACGCTTCGCGCACCTGGACGTGACCGATGAGGGCGCCTGGCAGGATGCACTCGATACGCTCGGGACCCCGGATTACGCACATCTGAATGCCGGCATCATGACGGTTCCGGCCGGCGAATCCCTGGCACAGGCCGACATCGTCGACTGCGACCTCGCCAGCTACCGGCGTATCATGGCGGTGAACATCGACGGGGTGGTGCTGGGCATCCGCGCGCTGGCGCCGCGCATGCGAGACCAGGGTGGGGGGACGATCACCGTCACCGCGTCGGTCGCGGGCCTGGTACCTTTTTCGACCGACCCGACTTATTCGATGACCAAACACGCGTTGGTCGGGCTGGTGCGCAGTGTCGGCGATGCCTGGGCAGAATCATCGTTGCGTATCAATGCGATCTGTCCCGGCGCGGTCGACACCGCAATCATCCCGGAGGAAATGCGTGCCGCGGGAATCGCGCTGATGACCCCGGCCCAGATGGCGGCGGAGGCGGTCGATCTCCTGGCCAATGGCGACAACGGTGAAGTTCGCGCGCTGATCGCGGATGGCCAGGACGGCGTACGGTTTGAAGCGCCGGACTTGGGACTCGGGGGGTCTCGGGGGGGAAAGGCACGGGTGAACGATTTAGTAGCGCGCATCACTCCGGAGGTGCGCGCGCAGTACGAGCAGGACGGCGTGGTGTTCCTGGCGGGCGCGCTCCATCCGGAATGGTTGTTGCTGATCGAACTGGGTTTGCAGCGTGTTTTGCAGAATTCTGGACAGACAAAGCATTTATTTTACAAAGACTTACCGGGTGAATTTATAGAAACCGTAAGGAATTTCGAGGTCACTCCGGAGATTCAGCGGTTACTGTACGACTCGCCCATCGCCGACGCAATTTCCCTGCTGGTGGCGTCGGAAAACATCTGGCTGTACTCGGATGAGTTCTTCGTGAAAACCGGCGGCGACTGCGAACGCACGCCCTGGCACCAGGACCTCACTTACTGGCCTTTAGAGGGAGATCAGATCGCTTCCATGTGGATCCCGCTGGATCCGTTGCCGGCCTCGGAGTGCCTGGAACTGGTTCGCGGCTCGCATCGCCAGACGCGCTACGATGGTTTCAACCCGGCCGAGGTCGCCACCGATCCAACCCTGCCGTATTACGGCGAGGAATATCCGCGCCTGCCGGACATCGAAGCGCACCGCGAGGACTGGGATATCGTTTCCTGGGACATCACCCCGGGTGACGTGCTGCTGTTTCACCCGGCGATGCTGCATGGCGGTGGTCCGACCTCGGAAGGCCGTAAGCGTCGCGCATTGACGGTACGCTGTTACGGCGACGACGTCGTATATGCCGAACGTCCGCCGACCACACCGACGGTGCCGTTGACTCCGGGATTGTCCCTGGCACTCAAGCCGGGCGATCCGCTGCGGCACCCTTACTATCCGCGGCTACGGCCGCTGCCCGAACACCAACGGGTCTGACTGGAGCAACCAACACATGACCGATAAAGAGAAGCTGGAAAAGGGCGTGACGCTGGCCCAACGTCTGTTCGAAGGGGTGAGCGGCGGCACGCACTTGCCGAAGCGATTCCGGGACTACACGATGAGCCACCTGTTCGGTGACGTCTGGCAGGGCGACGAACTGGAACTCGAAGAGCGTGAGCTGGTGACCAATACGATTCTCGTGGCGCTGAATCGAACGGCCGAGCAACGGCTGCACTTCACGGCGGCAAAGAACCTTGGCATTCCGCGCAGCAAAATTGAAGGGATGATCGCGCACGTTGCCCACTATGCGGGCTGGCCATGTGCCGTCAGCGCGTTTGGCGTGTTGAACGACGTGTGGCCAGAATGAAGCTGAACCCGGCCGACGAACGCATGCATCCGGTGGGTGATGCACCGGCCTGGAGCGAAAGCTACTACTTCAATTTCGTAGATCCGGACAGCGAAGTCGCCATGTTCACGCGCATGGGTTTCCGGCCCGGCAACGGCTGGGCTGACGGCCTGCACGCTATCTACCTGGGCGGCGATCGCGTGGCGTTCACTTACGGTCGCCGGGATATCGGCACGGACCTGAGCGTTTATGACGACGACCTTGCGGCCGGCCAGTTACGATTGACCTGCGTCGAACCGTTCAAACACTGGCGCGTTGGGTATGACGGCCCCGCGCAGGACATTGCGGATGCCGCGGTGCTGATGGAGCGCCGCAAGCTGCGTCCGGAAGATTGGTACCGGCCGGCAGAATTGTCGATGGACATCGACTTTCGAGGGATATCGGCACCTCACTATGCCTCGGTTGCCGGGGACGGCGTCCACGGTCATTTCGAGCAGACCGGATCGGTCAGCGGGGAGATCCGGATCGGCGGGGAGTCGTACACGGTCAACGGGTTTGGGGTCCGCGACAAGTCCTGGGGTCCACGGGACTGGGGTGCAGGTTTGGGCAGCGGTGGTAAGTCGTCCGGTCCCGCGCCCAGCACGCCAGCGTCGCCGGCGCCCTTCGTCAACTGGTTTTCGATGAACTTCGGGGCCGACATGGCGCTGGGTGGATCGTGCGGGCGCGCTGCTGACGGCGCGATGCGTGGTGCCGGTTGGCTGTATCGCGATGACGTCACCCAGAATCTGGTGGCGGTGACGATCGAGAGCGACTACCGGACCGAATCGATCCTGCACCGAGCCGTTCGGTTCACTGCAGAGACGGCCAACGGCGAGACGCTGGAAATTGATGGCGAGGTGCTGACCGTCTGCCCCACCAAGATTCCCATGCCCGGGGGTGCGACCTTCGTCAACGAAGGGCTGGTGCGATACCACTGCGCAGGGGTGACCGGATACGGCATCAGCGAGCATTGGCACGCGGTGTATATGGGAGCGAAGGCCCCACCCTGACTCGCGAAGGGTGACCGCTAACCCACCCTGGCCCGATCGCTGCCCGATCAGTCGTTCTGACTCTTCAAGTAGTTGAACAGTTGCCGGTCGTGACGACTGGTCGCGGACAGGCGACCGGGCCGTACCCAGGGTTCCCAGCGGGACGTGGCAGCAGCCACCGGTAAATCGCCCATCACGGTGACCCGTTGAATGATGCGTTCGCCCTCGAAATCGTTGAGCACGAAATGTTGCGTACAACGGTTGTCCCACATGCCGATGGTCCCTTCGCTCCACCGATAGCGCACCGTGAAGCGAGGATTCTGCACCCAGCGGGTCAGATAGCTCAGCAGCATTTCGCTCTCGGATGCGTTCATCTCCACGATCCGCCGGGTGAAGTGCTCGTTCACATACAGCACTTTGCGATTGGTCTCGGGGTGCACCCGCACCACCGGGTGGATGGTCATCTGATCGGGTCGATTGTGGGGCAGGGCGTCATGCAGTGCGGTGAGGCCCTCGCAGAGTTCCTGCATCGGTGCCGACAACTCGTCGTAGGCCGCGTGCAGATTGGTCCACAGTGTGTCGCCACCCACCTCGGGGCATTTCACCATGTGCAGGATCGACATCAGCGCGGGGTCGGGTCGGAAGGTGATGTCGGTGTGCCATTCGTCGGCGACACCGCCCCCGCTGGCCGCGAGTTCGAACAGTTCGGGATGCTCGGTGATCGGGTTTTTCAGATGCGGGTGACCTTCCAGCTCACCGAAATGCCGGCCCAGTGCCACATGTTGATCGACATCGAGCTGTTGTTCCGGGAAAAACAGCACTTGGTGTTCGATCAGCAGCGAATTGACGCCATCGATGTCGGCCGGCGTTGGCTCTGCCAGATCGACGCCGCGCACCTCAGCGCCCAGCGCGCCCGCCAGCCGCTTGACCTGCCATTTGGTGTTGCTCATGAGCGTACCTCTGATGTGGGGAACGACGCTGTCCGTCCATTCGAATCGATTGCATTCTAGCGGCTGCCGTAGACCGCGTCTTTGATCGACACTAACGCATCGAGACTGCGCAGGATTGCATCGCGATCCTCCTCCCAGATCGTCAGCAGCGTGCGGCCGACCCCCTCTCGACCCAGATTGATGATTCCCTCGGGATCGGTCGTGCAGCCGGCGATAACCACTTCGAGCGTGTCCGGGTCGCGGCCGGCCGTGTCGAAGCGGGCCTTCAGTGGCGCGAGCCGATCGGCGATGGAGGTTCGAGACGTGATCGGCATCCAGCCGTCGGCGTAGCGGGCGATGGCATCGAACAGCACCGGCCCATGTCCGCCGCCCATCACGATAGGCAACCCCCCGGAACGCGCGGGTTTCGGGTAGGCCCAGGAGGGTGCCAGGGTCACGAACTCGCCATTGTAGGTCGCTTCGTGATTGCTCCACAGGGCACGCATGGCACCGATGTACTCTTCGGTCTGTTGGCGACGGCGGCGAAAGTCGACGCCGTGGTTCTCTGCTTGCTCGACGTTCCAGCCGAACCCGGCGCCCATGACCACCCGCCCACCACTGAGATGATCCAGGGTGGCGAATTGCTTGGCGAGCCAGATGGGGTCGTGTTGGGCTATCAGGGTGACCGACGTGCCGAGTTCCAGGCGCTCGGTCACCGCGGCGGCCATGGACAGTGCGACCAGCGGGTCGTTCATGTGCGAGTAGTAGTCGGGTAGCGGATCGTCACTGCCGGGCCGGGAGCCGGGCCAGCGCGTGAGTCGCGAGGCGGGAATGTGGCTGTGTTCGGGCAAATACAGCGATGCGAACCCACGTGCTTCGATTGCCGTTGCGAGTTCGACCGGATGGATGGAACGATCGGTGCTGAACATCGAAATGCCGATGGCGGGCAGGTCGGTGCTCATACCACGATACCCTCATTGCGCAGGGTCGTGATGTCGGCTGCCCCGTAGCCCAGCTCGGCGAGCACTTCATTGCTGTGCTCGCCGTGCAGCGGCGCGGCGGAGAGATCGAAATCGTGTCCGTCGAAGCGGGCACCCGGGTGCGGCCGAAGGCCTTGCAGAATCCCTGCCACTGTTTGTCGTTACCCGCGGTTACCGTCTCCAGTTGAACGCAATGTTGGCTTTCAGCATCGACAGGTCGACGTGTTCCGACGTGATGATGCACTGCGCGCTGCTCGACGCTGACGCCGAGCACCGCCCC
>PVMS01180948.1_pt1 | contig 11974 bp, 13 predicted proteins | sample 1853461 | NCBI WGS metagenome assembly PVMS01 (sample SAMN08582032, study PRJNA380276) | Marine sediment metagenome, whole genome shotgun sequencing project. | isolation source: ocean sediment barecode stripped | collected 2017
AAAAAACCTAAAGACCTTTTGCATTTCTAATGAATTACAACACTAAGTCGTTCGCCTGAAACTCCCGCTCTTCATCACTGGAAATCCCCAGGGCTTCATAGACATAACCAAATGTAGACAGCAATTCAGGTTTCCCGTCTACGATCGCAATATTATGTTCAAAATGGGCACTGGGTTTACCGTCTTTGGTTACGATAGTCCAACCATCTTTTAGTTGAGTCACTTTATGAGTCCCCATATTGATCATTGGTTCTATAGCAAGCGTCATACCTTCCATAAACTTTTTACCACGACCACGTCTACCATAGTTGGGCAATTCCGGATCCTCATGTAGTTTTTTACCTAAGCCATGTCCAACCAATTCACGCACGACGCCATATCCAAAAGACTCACAGTATTTTTGAATAACATATCCAACGTCACCTACACGATTGTTCACTTTCAATTCTCTAATGCCAAGATAAAGTGATTCTTTGGTTACTTGCAGTAGTTTCCTGGTTTCTTTATCTACTTCACCTACTTCGAAAGTATAAGCGTGGTCTCCGTAAAACTCATTTTTTATTGCTCCACAATCAATAGCGACAATATCGCCTTCCTCTAAGGGTTTGTCTATGGGTAGTCCATGAACCACAGCTTCATTCACACTGGTTAAAAGGGTGGATGGGCAATCGTACAATCCTAAAAATCCGGGAACCGCACCTTGGTCGCGTATAAATTCTTCTGCAATTCTATCCAAATAGATGGTGGTGACACCTGGTTTTACCTCTTTAGCTAACATTCCCAATGTTCTTGAAACTACAAGTGCGCTTTCGCGCATTAGTTCAATTTCTTCTCTTGTTTTGGTAATGATCATATCCTACAGGCCAAACCAGTTTTTTTTTCGTTTTGTTGTTAAAACTTCAACTTTTTCTTCACCCACTATTTTTTGATATATCTCACCCCAACTTACCATTCCGGCAAAGTTGCGGTCGTCAATAAACATATCTGCATTTATTTTCCGGCTGTATTTCGTTTCAAAATTTTCTTCCGGGAAGCTTTTATTCACCGCGTAGAACGTGATACCATTTTGTTTACAAAATTCAACTGCCTCATCCAGTGTCTCACCATGACGGTAGGTCCAAAGGATCAATCGATGTCCTTTATCCTGTAACTTTTTCAACGTGTCAAACGCAAAAAGTAGCGGTTTGCCAATACTCGGGTAATTGTCCTCGACAATCGTCCCATCAAAATCTATAGCAATCGTTATGGTCTCTTTTATCATTGGGGATGCACTTGGACTGTAAAATTACAAAGAATAATCGTTTTAATCTTCGTAAGCGTGTTTATAGGGCTCACCTTTCAAAATGGCGAGCATGTCTTTTTCCAACGTAATTTGGGGATATTCCACGATTCTATTCAGTACTTCTCCATTTCTGTAAAAGATTATGGTAGGGACATATTCAATATTGAAGTCGGTTTCATAACCTTGGGGAGTGTCCTTATCATGGGTGACAGCGATCATTTCCAATTTGTTGTAATCATAATTAGTAGCGTCCAAGATCCTGAACAATGCAGGTACTTCCCGTTGACTATCCTCACACCAGGATCCCATAAACACTTTTAGGGAAACATCTTTTAGAAGTGGTTTTATGGCCTGTATTGCTGTAGTGTCCAATAGATGTCCTTCATAATTCTCGTCAAACCAGGCATCGAATAATTCGCCTTCAAGACCTTTGCGATCGATTATTCCCAGTAACATTTCGCCCCCGTCTTCTTCATCAGGAACAAGGAGGTTCAATTCTTCGGAAGTATTTTCAGAAGTGATATCATCTACTGAATCATTTTTGTCATGATTGGACTTACAAGCAACTAAAAGAAGGAGAGCAAAAAAGAGAACTATATTTTTCATCTGGGAATTATTTTTGAATTAATGATTTTTGCGACATACTTTCGGGCTTTTCGATCCCTAATATATCGAGAATAGTGGGAGCTATATCACTTAAGATGCCACTTTTGATAAATTTTATGTCGTTGTCCACCAGAATGATGGGTACAGGGTTTGTCGTATGCGCTGTATTAGGTGAACCATCGGGGTTGCGCATGGTTTCACTGTTTCCGTGATCGGCGATAATGATGGTAGCATAGCCGTTTTTCAATGCAGTTTTCACAATTTTTTCGGTACAGGAATCTACAACTTCACACGCTTTGATGGCAGCTTCCATAACACCTGTATGACCTACCATATCGGGGTTTGCAAAGTTCAGGCAGATAAAATCTGCTGTTTGAGCTTCGATCTCAGGAATAATACTATCACGTACTTCGTAGGCGCTCATTTCGGGTTGTAAATCGTAAGTGGCAACTTTAGGAGAAGGACAAAGAATGCGTTTTTCACCTTCGAACGGTTCTTCTCTGCCTCCGTTGAAAAAGAAGGTTACATGTGGATATTTCTCGGTTTCGGCTATGCGTATTTGTGTTTTTCCATTTTTTTCTAAGATTTCGCCTAAGGTGTCTTGCAAATTTGCCTTATCATATATCACTTTTATGCCATGGAACGAATCGTCGTAATTGGTCATGGTCACATAATACAAGGACAGTTTTTTCATTGAGTGTTCCTTGTGATCCCGTTGCGACAAAACATCGGTTAGTTCCCGTCCCCGATCGGTTCTGAAATTGAAAAAGATAACAACATCTCCTTCGGAAATAGTAGCGACGGGGGTTTTATCCCCATCGGTACCGGGATTTGTGATGATAATAGGTTCAATAAACTCATCGGTAATTCCTTCAGTATAACTATTACGTACACTTTCCGAAGCACTTGAAGTTGCGGCTCCCGTTCCGAAAACCAACAGATCATATGCTTTCTTAATACGTTCCCAACGTTTATCTCGGTCCATCGCGAAATAGCGACCAATTATGGATCCAATTTTCCCGGTGGTTTTTTTCATATGGTTTTCGATCTCCTCAATAAAACCTACACCTGATCTTGGGTCTACATCTCTGCCATCGGTAAATGCATGAACATATACTTCCGTCAAATTTTGGTCATAAGCAGCGGTTAACAATCCTTTCAAATGTTCAATATGCGAATGCACACCACCATTGGAAAGCAGCCCCAGTAAATGTACTTTTTTGTCATTCTCTTTAGCATATTGAAAGGTATTTATGAGCTCCTTCTCATCCTTCAAAGTATTATTTTGAACAGCCAAATTGATCTTCACCAGGTCCTGATAAACAATACGTCCGGCACCCAGGTTCATATGACCCACTTCACTGTTTCCCATCTGACCATCGGGCAGTCCAACATTCATTCCATGGGTGAGAAGTTGGGCATTGGGAAATGTATGGTAAAGTGAATCGATAAAAGGTGTGTTGGCTTGTGCAATAGCGGAAACCGCCGGGTTTTGTGTAACACCCCAACCATCGAGGATCATAAGGAGGACTTTTTTACTCATGACTATAATTGAATTACTCTATTTTCAGCACATCGGCATATAAGGCACAAAGATAAAAACAAAATCTCGCGTGGGTGGCTTAGGAAGGAAGGTTTATTTACTAATAACGATTTACCATAAACATCATTATATACTATAGCAAATCGGGGTTAATGTCCAAAATATTTTCTTGAAGATATTTGTTGATAAAATCGTCAGTAAAATGCTCGCTGCCCATGATCTTTTCTTCCTGCAATACGGTTTTTAAATCCAATTCTATGAAGGCCTTCAGCATGGGTTTGGAAACGGGAGCGAAGCTAAAATGCCATGGTTCATATTCAAATCCTTTGCGATGAGGATCATCGGTATAAACTTCATAGAACCCGAATGATTCAGAGTATTCATCCAACCATTCTTTCAATTTGCAGTAAGGTCCTTTGCCGTGAAAGTGTTTTGCCTGAAGGACATTTTCGGGCTGCGGTGCGTTGCTGTCGATGATGTCGATATCGGTACCCCAATGGTGACGTGACGTACCGGGAATGGTGGAAAATTCAATAATTTTGTTGATCGTATCCTCGGGGGATAGTCCCTGGTCTATAAAACTTCGGTATTTACTTTCATAGATCTCTTTTTGGCGTTGGAAACTTCGGTAAGCAGAAACCACTTCAATTTGTATACTTTCGATCGCAGCAGCTGTTTTCATCTTTGCCAGGGCAATAGCGGTTTCTTTGTGCATTTTCGATGTATATGATTCACCAATTATATCGGGATTACCCATACCAATCAATTGGCTCCGGGTATAATTATTCTGAAAAGAACTCAACGAAAAAGACGGCAAAACACTCATTCCTGTACCTATGATCAAGGAGTTTTTTATAAATTCTTTTCGATTCATATTGTTTTTTGGTGGGATCTTAAAATTACCATTAATTTATGAGTTATGGATATTACATCAGTGTGATGAGTGACGATGGCTCAACTTCGTATGGCTCCTTTTGTTGTTCGAAGACCCTGGCCGAGTGAGGTCCCATCAATACAATGTCATTTCCATTTACTTGCAACCAACTCCCTTCCCGTAAACCGATCACCGGAAGCGTATTTTGCGTATGAAATTCTTTGATTCGGGTTTCCCGTGTTTCACCCATATGTGTGCTATCGGTTGGGGTATCAAGGTAATGCGGATTGATATTAAAAGGCACTACACCTAATGTTTTAAAAGAAGGAGGATACACTATTGGCATATCATTGGTGGTTTGCATGGTCACTCCACAAATATTACTGCCGGCGCTTGTTCCTAAATAAGGCATTCCATTGAAGATAACTTCCCTAAGGGGCTGCATTACCCGGTTTTTATACAATTGAGAAACCAAAACAAACGTATTCCCACCTCCGGTAAACACTCCTTTGGCTTCATGGAGTGCCTTGACAGGGTCGTTAAAAGTATGTATCCCAACGATTTTTTTGTCTAAAGTTGAAAAGGCTTTTGCTGCTCCAGCCGTGTAGTCGTCATGAGAGATTCCTCCGGGACGGGCGTAGGGGATAAAGAGGATCTCTTTAGTAGCTACGAACAACTCGGTAATTACTTCCTGTAGGTAGTCAAGGAATTCACTACCGTAGACAGTCGAAGTGCTCGCAATCATCATTTTTTTCATATGCTACATTAATTGTTGCAATTTATGTCTTTTTGTCGTTATGTATTGAGATAGGTGAAATTCGGGATCATTATAGCAGAAATGACCATAATTTGCTACTCTAATTCTTTGCAGGTTAGGGAAAAGAGCATAATTTGCGCAAAATGAAAAAAGAGGAATAGAATTTGTAACTCAACTACAATTAATACGTCCACTTTAATTTGAAATTAAATAAATAATGAAATCAATTCGAATCCTGTTTTTGGTAGCTTTACTGCCCTTGATATTGTCTTTTACAGCGCATAAGTTCTATGTGAGCATCACCAAGATCGAATTTTCTCAGGAAGAACAGTCCTTGCAGATTATCACCAAACTATTTATCGATGATATCGAAGACGTATTGCAAGAACGCTACAGTCCATCCATATCTCTGGACTCGGAAAAGGAAACTCCCAAAGACGCCAATTTTCTAAAAGAATATATACTCCAAAAACTGAAGATCAATGTGAATGGAAGTCCGGTTAAGCTGAACTATATAGGTCACGAATACGATAATGATGTGGTGAAAAGCTATATTGAAGTGGAGAACATTTCGGAATTGACAACCATAGAAGTAGAAAACAAAATGTTGATGGATCTCTTTGAGAAACAGCAAAATATTATTCATATAAAACGCTATAACAAGAGGAAAAGTCTGGTTTTGGATATTGATAATCCCAAAGGACTGTTAAACTTCAATTAAAAAGTGATTTAAACTCCTTTAATAAAACTATTTTTAAAAACTTTTTATTAATCACGATCAAAAATATTACTATGAAATTAATTAAGTATTTCTCCATGATTGCGCTTTTTCTCGCAGCAGGAGTTACCTACGCTCAAAATGATGCTGAAAAAGAAGAACGCGATCCCGGGCATTACAACAACAACCGCTTTAAGCAATTATATGAGGAATTTTCTACTCCGAATGTGTATAGAAGCGCTAGTGGTGCCCCCGGACCGGAGTACTATCAACAACAAGCCGATTATGTGATGACTCTACGTTTGGACGACACAAATGCTCGTTTGTATGGAGAGGAAACCATCACTTATACCAATAATTCCCCGGACGAGCTGGAATACCTATGGGTTCAATTGGATCAAAACAAAAGAGCGCAAGACTCGAAATCACCTTTGATAGAACCCAGGGGTGCGATTCCTGCAGAAATGGCGAGTAGTTTCGTAGGAAAGTATATGGGCGATGGCTTTGATGGTGGATTTAAACTGGACTATGTAAAGGACAGTAAAGGGAGAGATTTACTTTATACCGTCAACCGTACTATGATGCGTGTTGAAATGCCTAAAAACCTGAAGACCGGTGAGAAATTTTCATTTTCTATCAAATGGTGGTACAATATCCCGAACCATACTATCGATCGTGCCCGTAGTGGTTATGAAAAGTTTGAAGACGGAAATAACGGTTATGTTATTGCCCAATTCTTTCCTCGTATGGCTGTCTATAGTGATGTGGAAGGATGGCAAAACAGTCAGTTTTGGGGACGTGATGAGTTTGCATTACCCTTCGGAAATTATGATGTAAGCATCACTGTGCCGGCAGACCACATATTGGACGCGACAGGGGAACTAATAAATAGAAAAGAAGTATTTTCAAAAATAATGATGCAGCGTTATACGCAAGCGAAAAAGAGCTATAGCGAACCTGTTGTTATTGTAACTCAGGCCGAGGTCGAAGCTGCCTCAAAAGGATTTGCTACTAACACCAAAACGTGGAAGTTTCGAGCAGAAAATGTTCGTGATTTTGGTTTTGCATCTTCGCGAAGATACATTTGGGATATGATGGCGGTGAAAATAGGAAACCGTGATGTTATGGCAGTTTCCGTATATCCTCCCGAAGGAAATCCCTTATGGGGAGAATGGTCAACCAAAGTAGTTGCGAGCACCTTGAAGTCTTATTCCAGAATGACCTTCAACTATCCGTATCATAAAGCGATCTCTGTACATGCAAAGAACCAAGGCATGGAATATCCTATGATCTGCTGGAATTATGGCCGCCCTGATAAAGAAGGTAATTATAGTGAGCGTACCAAGTATGGAATGTTCGGTGTGATCATACACGAAGTGGGACACAACTTCTTCCCAATGATCGTAAACAGTGATGAACGTCAATGGACATGGATGGACGAAGGGATCAACACATTTGTACAATATGTGGCCGAACAAGATTTTGGAGAAGCCTATCCTGAGGCGATAGCACCCAATAAAAAATATCCATCACGTCGTGGCCCTGCGAAGACCATCGTGGATTATATGTCGGGAAGCCAAGACAGGATGGCACCTATTATGACGAAGGGATTGAATACTTATAATTTTGGAGCAAATGCTTATTCGAAGCCAGCAGTAGGGTTGAACATTTTACGTGAAACCATTATGGGTCGTGACCTGTTTGACTATGCTTTTAAAACCTATTCGCGACGGTGGATGTTCAAGCATCCTAATCCGGAAGATTTCTTCCGCACCATGGAAGATGCGTCAGCAGTAGATCTTGATTGGTTCTGGAGAGCCTGGTTCTTCACAACAGATTATTCAGATATAGGAGTACAGGAAGTAAAAAAATTCTATGTGACCTCCAAGATGAATGCGGAAGTTCGACAAATGATGGAAAGTCGTGGCATGAAAGAAAGCGATCTGCCTCCTTTGGTGTATTTAGTGGAAGAAGGTAGCGATGATTATGAGGAAAGTATGGAAACAGCCACTTTAAACGATGTAGTTACACTTCAGCAATACATTATGGATAATATGACTCCTGCAGAAAGAGCGAAACTTAAAAACCCAAGGTTTTTCTACGAGGTTACATTTGAAAAACCCGGGGGAGTTCCTATGCCGATAATAGCAGAATATACCTATAGCGATGGTTCAACTGAGAGAATTACCTATCCTGTTCAAATATGGAGAAAGAACGATGCCTCTGTTGGTATGGTCATTGCTTCGGAAATGGAGATCACGAAGATAGTAGTAGACCCGGATGAAGAAACAGCAGATATTGATACTTCCAACAACACCTGGCCAAAACGTAAAAAGTTAGGTGAGTTCAATGAATTTAAACAAAAAGTAAAGGGATAATGTAGTATTCATCCTAAAAAAATACATAAGCCCTGTTTCGGTTAAATCGAGACTGGGCTTTACTTTTTGGCTTATTAACGAAAAAATTCCTGTCACATTACTCAAAACTCACTTCTCATTCCTATCTTTGTGATATGGGAACACTTACTTTTCCTTTATTTATTAGTGGTGCCGAAATAGCCTTCGTAATATTCATTGTATTGATGGTCTTTGGAGCCGATAAAGTCCCGGAAATAGCTCGCGGACTTGGTAAAGGTATGCGCCAGATCAAGGATGCTACCAACGACATTAAAACTGAGATCACCAAAAGCGCTGAAAAACAAGGACTCGACCTGGATATCACCAAGGATATAAAAAAGGAAATCGATAAGGTGAAAGAAGATGTCAACAAGATTACCGGCCCAGTCAAAAGAAAGTTCTAAATGCTGGGATCACTTCAAGAGTGGGATAAGGAATTGTTTATTTTTCTGAATAATTTAGGAGCCGAACCATATGATGGTTTTTGGATCTTTATAACTCAAATTGAAAGTTGGATCCCACTTTTCATCATTTTAACCATACTAATCTTTTACTATTACCCTGGGAAAAGGGGACTATTCGTTTTTTTATCGGTAGTAATTACTTTTTACATTACATCCACCTTTACCGAAATTACGAAAGATTATGTAACGCGATTGCGACCCAATAATGTTGAGAGTTTCTCGGGTTTGATTCGAGTCCTGCAAGATCCTTCATCCTATAGTTTCTTTTCGGGGCATGCTTCAACAAGTTTCGCGATCACCACCTTTGTAGTGTTGGCGGTGCGCAAATTTAACAAATGGATCTATCTGGCTTATATTTGGCCACTGTTGTTTGCTTCCAGCCGTATTTATGTTGGAGTACATTATCCCGGTGATATTTTGGCAGGTGTCCTTGCAGGGTACTTGGTGGCTATTTTATGTTACGGACTTAGTATGAGGTTACTCCCGAAATTGCGATTTTTGCAAAAAAAACTCTAGACAACTCTTGAAACGGTTAATCCATCTCGAATTGGTAACATCACGGTTTCCAATTGTGGAAGCTCGTTCAATAATTTGTTATACTGAAGCAATGCTTTTGTATCTATATCGTCCTTATCAACTTTCTCCACTACTTTACCACTCCATAGAACATTATCACTCAAGATAACGGCTCCTTTAGGTAATTTTGGAAGTAACAACTCAAGATATCTGGGATAGTTATGTTTATCTGCATCTATAAAAACAAGATCAAAGGATTGTTTCAACTGTGGGATAATTTTCAAAGCATCCCCGGTATGTTGAATGATCTGCTTTCCATAACCGGATTTGTCAAAATACCTTCGCTGGAGACTGGTTAATTCCTCGTTGATGTCGATGGTATGCAATTCACCATCCGGCAATAATCCTTCCACGAGACACAAAGCCGAATATCCGGTATAAGTACCGATCTCCAAAATTAATTTAGGATGGATCAACTTAGAGAGCATACTCAATATTCTTCCTTGCAAATGGCCGCTCAGCATTCGTGGTGCCAATACTTTTTGCCAGGTTTCCCGTGAAAGCTGTTGTAGCAATTCAGGTTCGGGTTGAGAATGGGCTAAAACGTAATCGCTTATTTTTTTGGGAAGAAAATCCATTAACCTAGTATTCGATCCACTAATTTTTGTTTCGCTTTATCGTCCTCACCACACAACCATTGAAGTACATTATCTTCCCACATCGCATCACATTCTTCCCGGGTCACTATATTTCTATCGAAGGCCAGATCCAGGATCTTACCCGGATACGAAGATTGCTCTTCACTTTCCATTTCACCCAGGGGATAAGGGTCATCTAAGCCAACCAACACCTGTTTAGATCCTTGGTTTTCAATCACTAATTTCAAAGATCCGGTATCGTGAACCAAAGTGTCAAAAAAGATATTTTTATGCCCAACCGACTTTCGTGGGTGAGTCTTTCCCTCAAACAGATCGGGGCGACCATCAAATCCTTGGATCCGTCGGCCCAGGTTTATTTGTGCCAATTGTCCGCCATGAGCAAAACAGGTTCGCATATTCGGAAATTTGTCAGCATAACCATTGAGGGTAAGAAAGTGATAGGCATCTGCGCATTGTGCAAGCATCCAAATGAGATGAAAACGCCAAGAGGTGTTTTCCAACTTGATGAACTTTTCTCCATCGTATGGATGGATTTCCACGGCCAGATTATATTTACTCGCCAGTTCAAAAATAGGTTCGTTCTCTTCATCAAAGATACAACGCCAGGTTCCAATGGTATCCATATAATGAGTGGGCAGACATAGCAATTGCATGCCTAACTCTTCCACACATCGTTCGATCTCCCACAAGGCACCGCGTACAAAGCCGGGATGAACTACAAAACCACAGGTAAATTTAGATGGATTGTTTTGTTGGACCTTCGCATTAAAATCGTTCTGGAAGCGCAATGCCTGTTTCATTTCCTCAACCCGCAGACCATTTCCGTAGAGTTGAGAAAGATTTAAAACCACGGCATGATCGATCTTGAATCGCTCCATCCATTCCAGTTTATCATCCAGGAAAAAACTCGAATCGGTAACGGGCCGGCTCCAATCCTTCTGCAACATATACTTTCGGTCCTTATCCACCCAGAAGATCTCCTTTTCCTTCATGAATTTGGGTATTTCCTCCGGATATGGAAGCAAATGTGAATGGCCGTTAATGCGTAGTTTTCTTTTCATTCCTTAAAGTTACAAACTTTTCGTTCGCCCACCGTCAACAGGTAAGTTAATCCCATTGATATACCCAGCCGCTTCACTTGCCAAAAAAGCCACTGCATTGGCGATCTCACCGGGTTGGGCAAAACGTCGTGCCGGGACAATACTTTTCATAAAATCGCTGGCTTTATCATGAGAACCTCCATATCGTTTGGAAGCATTTGCAATGATATCGTCCAGGCGATCAGTGGCTGTAAAACCCGGTAATACGTTATTGACCGTGATCCCAAACTGTCCCAGTTCATTTGCCAGTGTTTTACTCCAGCTAGCTACCGCGCCACGAATAGTGTTACTTACACCCAAACCGTCAATAGGTTGTTTTACCGATGTGGAAATAATATTAATTATCCTTCCATAGCCCGCCTCTTTCATCCCCGGAACGACATTTTGAACCAAAATTTGATTGCATACCAAGTGGTTAGAAAATGCATTGGTAAATTCTGAAATCTCTGCAGAAAATATAGGTCCGCCCTTCGGGCCACCGGTATTATTTATTAAAATATGATAGTTTTTTTGTTGGGTTGCTTCAATCATTTTTTCTTTTAATGCTGAAGGATCCGTAAAGTCTACTACCAAATAGCCATGTTTCTGTCCGTGTTCGGCAGGCAACTCAGCCAACACTGATTTCAATTTATCTTCATTGCGTGCCACCAGGGTGATGGTCGCTCCTAAAGAGGCCATTACCATGGCGGATGCCTTTCCAATTCCGGCGCTGCTCCCGCAGACCAAAGCGTTTTTATTTGTTAAATCCAGGTTCATTTTCGTAATAATAGATTAATATTATTTTCTGTTGATAATTCTGACTTCGGTCTTCTCTCTCCATTCTTCTAACTTTTCCCTATTCTCTGTAATCTACTGTCTAGTGTCTAATGTTTATTGTTTATCATCCATTAATAACTAATAACCATCAACTATTCACTATTCATATTTAATACACACATTCTTTGCTTCCGTAAAAAAACGAAGGGCTTCAAATCCGCCTTCTCGTCCAACTCCACTGTCTTTCATCCCGCCGAAGGGGGTGCGTAAGTCACGGTTGAGCCAGGTATTGACCCATACTAT
>PVMS01076564.1_pt1 | contig 11972 bp, 15 predicted proteins | sample 1853461 | NCBI WGS metagenome assembly PVMS01 (sample SAMN08582032, study PRJNA380276) | Marine sediment metagenome, whole genome shotgun sequencing project. | isolation source: ocean sediment barecode stripped | collected 2017
AGGGGAATCTCGGGGGTCGCGGAATACAGAAAAGACAAGGTTAAGGATATCGCCTGCTATCCTATTCAGGAATTCCGGTCGGCGCCTTCAGGAGCAATTTTTATGTCGAAATCGTCATTCGTATTGGCGGCCACTCTGCTCGGAGCCGTGGTGCTCGCGCAGCCTGCGGCGGCGCAGGGTATGTTCACGTATGTCACGGAGGAGGAGATGCAGGCCTACTTCGCGGGGCTTCCGTACAAGACGAAGATCTGGGTGGGGGGCGGCGTCCAGTTCCTGTCCCTGCCCGACATCAAGTTCACCGGCGTAGGCGGGCTCGGCAATCTCAGACGGCAGACGAATAGCTCCGGCGACTGGCTCGACTTTGGCGGCGCGGGCGCCGCCGGTTTTGAGACGGCGCTCGGCTATTGGGGCGGCTTCCGTGTCACCGGTGGCATTAACGGCTTCTGGGCCAATGGCGACGACGACGACACCAGCCGCTGCAGCGCGGGTCCGAACTCAAACTATTGCGTGGTCATCGATCCCACCGGCACCCTCATCGGCACGGGCTCGTCGCTCACCACACGCACCGATCGCGAATACGACTATTGGGGCGCCAAAGCGGAGCTGAAATTCGCTGGCGGCCAGCCAACCAACGTCAAGCCCAATGTCTACCGCAACGACTTTTTCATCGCCGGTTTCGACGTCCGCGGCATCGATCAGGACAATCGCCTGCGCGGCAAGTCCGGCTCGACCAACGTGTTCCGCTACAACGAGACTCTCGACGTCACCTATACTGGTGGTTTTGTCGGCTTCGGCGGCGAGTACAGCTTCGGCTTCATCCCGGGCCTCAGGTCGGTCGGCGGCTTTTACGACCGCCTCGGCATTCGGACCTACGCCTCCCTGCGCGCCGGTCTCTATAACGCCGACACCGACTACACGGGGCGCTTCGCTTCGGGTGGACCGACCGCTTCTAGGCTGTCCCTGTCGAACGACGAACTCGCCTTTATCGGTTCGCTATCGTTTGAGGCGCGCAAGCGGCTTGGCGAGCGCACCAGCCTGTCGCTATGGACCGACTACGAGTACATCTCGTCCGTGCCCAAGATGTACTACGCCGATGGCAATCGTCCCACGCGGATCGGGGATGAAGGCCTCTTCGCGAGCCGCACCATGCTTCGGTTGAATATCGGGCTCGGGTCGCAGCAGCTCTACCCGCCACAATAGGCCTCTTCAAAGCTTCCTGATCGCCACGCTTTCGACCGCGTGATCTGCGCCTTTGTGCAGGATGAGGTCGGCACGTTTCCGTGTGGGTAGGATATTTTCCTTTAGATTGATGAGGTTGATCTCCCGCCAGATCGACAAGCCGGTCTCGCGGGCTTGCGTCTCCGACAGCTTTGAATAGCGATGGAAGTAAGACACCGGATCGCGGAACGCGGTCTGCCGCAGCCGCAAGAACCGCTCCACATACCAGGCTTCCACCAACTCCTTGGCCGCATCGATATAGATCGAGAAGTCGAGAAAGTCCGACACGAACGGAACCGCCTCGCCGCTTTTCGGTAACGACGCCGGCTGCAACACGTTCAAACCCTCGACGATGACGATGTCCGGTCTCTCGATGTTGAGGGTCTTGCCGGGCAAGACGTCGTAGACGAGATGCGAATAGACCGGCACCTGGACGGAGCCCCGTCCCGATTTCACGTCACCGAGAAACTTGAGCAGCTTCGGCAGATCATAGCTCTCGGGGAAGCCTTTGCGCCCCACTAGACCGCGTTGTTCAAGCACGGCATTGGGAAGCAGAAAGCCGTCGGTCGGCACCAGCTCTACACGCGGATGGCTTGACCACCGCGCGAGCAACGCTTGGAGCACGCGCGCCGTGGTGCTCTTGCCGGCGGCGACGCTTCCGGCAAGCCCGATGATAAACGGCACCTTGCCTTCGCCCTTGCGGAGGAATTTTTCGGTTTCGCCGTGCAGCCCTTGGGACGCTTCGACGTAGAAATTCAGCAGTTGGCTGAGCGGCAGATAGATATCCACCACCTCTTCTTCCGACACGCGCTCGGTCAGACCACTGAGATTCTCAAGCTCGGCCGCGTTGAGCGGCATGGGCGTCTCGTCCCGGAGACGCGCCCAATCCGCGCGTGAATAAATGGCGTAAGGGGAGAAGGCAGCTTGAGGTCGCGGGGTCATGATACGAGCCCGGCGCCGGTCTCTTTAGACCGAGGCGGCCTTTCGGTTGTTCTGTCCGTTCGCCGTCGTCTCCATGCGCCGCTCAAGCTCGCCATACACATCGTCGAGCGTGACGTCGCGGGACTCCAAGACCACGAGCAAATGGTAGAGCAAGTCGGCCGTCTCGCCGACAAGCGCCTGCTTGTCCTGGACCAGGGCGGCGATGACCACCTCGACCGCTTCTTCGCCGAGTTTCTGAGCCGGCTTGGCGGGCGCCTCGTCAAGCAAACGCTTGGTGTAGGAGTCCTCGGCCGATGCCCCCCGGCGCGCCTTGATGGTGGCGGCGAGCTTTTCTAATGCGTTCTCACTCATGCCCTGGCTCATACACCGTGGCGGAAGGAGAGGGAATAGGCCGGCGCCGGGTATCCTTAGCGGACAAGGGAAATCCTAAGGATCGAGGCGCATGGGCAGGCCAGCCGCAGCCATGAACCGCTTGGCCTCGCCGATGGTGTGTTCGCCATAATGGAAGATCGACGCCGCGAGCACGGCGGACGCGTGACCCTGGCGCACGCCATCCACCAAATGATCGAGCGTGCCGACGCCACCGCTGGCGATCACCGGCACCGAGACCGCGTCGGCAATCGCGGATGTCAGTTCGAGGTCGAAGCCTTCCCTAGTCCCGTCGCGGTCCATCGAGGTCAGCAAAAGCTCGCCCGCGCCGAGCGACACGACGTCTTGCGCGTAAGCGATCGCATCGATGCCCGTGGCCTTGCGGCCGCCATGGGTGAAGATCTCGAAGCGCGGGGGCGCGCCCTCGGCACTCACGCGCTTGGCGTCGATAGCGACGACGATGCATTGCGCGCCAAATTTCTCGGACGCACGTCGCACCAAGTCACGGTCTTCCACCGCCGCGGTATTCATGGCCACTTTGTCGGCGCCGGCTTCCAGCAGCGTCCGCACATCCTCGACGGCCCGCACGCCACCGCCAACCGTGAGCGGCACGAAGCAACGCTCCGCCGTGCGGCTCACCACGTCGAGCATGATGCCACGCTTCTCATGGCTCGCGGTGATGTCGAGAAAACACAGCTCGTCGGCGCCCGCTTCGTCGTAAGCGGTGGCCGCCTCGACAGGATCGCCGGCGTCACGCAGATCGACAAAGTTGATACCTTTGACGACGCGGCCCTCTTTCACATCGAGGCACGGTATGACGCGAACTTTCAGCATGGTCAGTATTGGCCCGTGACGCCGTGGTGGCCGTAGCGCGCAGCGATGAGCGCCAGCGCTTCTTTCGGATCGATGCGGCCGTCGTAAAGCGCGCGGCCGGTGATGGCGCCATCGAGTTTTTTATAACGCGGCTCGATGAGCCGGCGAATGTCGTCGAGCGAAGCGAGACCGCCGCTGGCGATGACGGGGATGCTCACCGCGTCGGCGAGTTCGACGGTGGCCTCAAGATTGAGACCTTGGAGCACGCCGTCCCGCGCGATGTCGGTGTGGATGACGGCGGCGACGCCGGCATCTTCAAATGAGCGCGCCAGATCGAGCGCCGTCATCTCCGATGTCTCCGCCCAACCTTCGATCGCGACGCGACCGTCGCGTGCGTCTATGCCGACGGCGATGCAGCCGGGGAAGTCACGCGCGGCCTCCCGCACCAGACCAGGATCACGCACCGCCGCAGTGCCCAGGATCACGCGGTCGATGCCCTTCTCCAACCAGTCGGCGATGGTGGCAAGATCGCGGATGCCACCGCCGAGCTGAATGGGAATGTGAATGGCGTCGAAGATCGCCTCGACGGCTTTGCCATTGACCGGTTTGCCTTCGAACGCGCCGTTGAGGACGACCACATGCAGCCACTAGAAACCTTGGGCTTCAAACTCACGCGCCTGCGCGGCCGGATCGACGTTGAACACCGTGGCCTGATCCATCTCGCCGAGACGCAGACGCACGCATTCACCGTCTTTGAGGTCGATGGCAGGAAACAGGATCATATCGTCGCGACCTTTATCACGGCATCCATTTGAGGAAATTGGCGATCAGCGCCAGCCCGAGTTTTTGGCTCTTCTCGGGGTGAAACTGGCTGCCGGCAATGTTATCGCGCGCCACGAACGCCGTGACTGGACCGCCATAGTCAGTGGTGGCCACGAGGTCTTCCGCGTTCTCCGGCACAAAATGATAGGAGTGCACGAAGTAAGCGTGGAGCCCTTTGTCGCCGGAAGGAATGCCGTCGAACAGTTTATGCTCACGTGTCATCTGCAGCGTGTTCCAACCCATATGCGGAATCTTGAGCGACGCGTCGGCCGGCTCTATCGCGCGCACCTCGCCGGCGATCCAATCGAGCCCCGGCGTCACGCCATGTTCAAGCCCGCGCGTTGCCATGAGCTGCAGACCGACGCAGATGCCGAGAAAGGGTTTGCCCTTTTTCCGCACGGCGTCTTCCAACGCTTCGATCATGCCGGGGATGCTCGCTAAGCCCGTCTTGCAATCAGCGAACGCGCCGACGCCGGGCAGCACGATGCGCTCGGCCGAGAGCACGTCCGCAGGATCGACGGTGACCTTGATGGCGAGGGATGAGCCTTCCTCCCGCGCCGCCCGCTCGAAGGATTTGGCGGCGGAGTGGAGATTGCCCGACCCGTAATCGATGATGGCGACGTGCATGAGATCTAAGCCTGCGGGAACAGTCCGATGACGTCATCATCGGCGCCGCGCGACGACGGCGACGACAATGGCGGTTTGGGGGCGGGCGCAGCCTTCTTCACGGGAGCCTGTTGCGCGGCCCGCTCTTGTTGCGGCAGCCAATCGGTGAAGAAGCTACGTTCGGCGTCGCTCTGACCCCGGCCCGTTACGATGCCGGCGAAGCGGTAACCGCGCCGTTGAAGATTCGTGCCACGCAGATCGTTGGCCTCGAAGGCGAACAGAATCGTGATCGCCAAGGCGACCCAGCTGAAGAGTGCCTGACCCAGCTCGTCGAAGCCGAAGGCGAATTGCAGCCCGACAAACACCGCCAAGAACACGATCAGCTCGATCCACATGCGGTGATAGAACAACCACAACGCCGGCATGATGAGCGCGAACCAGGCAAAGCCTTCCTTGACGAAGGCGACCTTGCCGGCGCGCGCCGCGATGTCGGCATCGTCGCTGATCGGCTCGTAGACGGAATAGACGGTCACTTTACGTCACGCTGCTGCTGGCCGCGCCGAGATTGCGGGCTGGTCTAGAGCTGGCCCTTGGTGGAGGGCACCCGTCCGCTCTGCCGCTCGTCGACGGCAATTGCCTGGCGAAGCGCGCGGGCGAGCGCCTTATAACAGGTCTCGGCAATGTGGTGGCTATTCTCGCCGTAGAGGTTCTCCACGTGCAGGGTCAGCCCCGCATGTTGCGAGAAGGCCTGGAACCATTCGCGGAACAGCTCGGTATCCATCTCGCCGACTTTGGAGCGGGTGAATTCGACCTGCCAGATGAGAAATGGCCGTCCAGAGGCGTCGAGCGCCACGCGGGTCAGCGTCTCGTCCATGGGGAGATAGGCGCAGCCATAGCGCGTGATGCCCGCCTTATCGCCAAGAGCTTCCGCAAAAGCCTGGCCAAGCACAATGCCGGAATCCTCGGTCGTGTGATGCTGATCGATGTGAAGATCGCCCTCGGCCTTGAGGGTAATGTCGATGAGCGAGTGACGGGCAAGCTGCTCAATCATGTGATCGAGGAAGCCCACACCCGTGGAGACGTCATAAGCGCCGGTCCCGTCGAGATCGACGGTAGCGCTGATCTTGGTCTCTTTGGTGCGGCGATTGACCGTCGCGCGGCGAGAATCGGCTGATTTGGTAGGTTTCTGCATGTCTGTCAGTCTAGCTTAAGGCTCTTAGCAATTTGCTTAACCTCGTGGTGCCGCTTATACGCCGCGTCCTCTGTGAGGGCTATATAAAGACGCCGCCCTGGCTCTGAGCTCAGGAATCGGCGGATTCAGGGCCGTTTTGACCGGAGAGCTTGACGAATGGCCCGTCCGCGCCGATATCGCAACGCAGCATGAGCAATTCTCACAACTCACCAGAGAGCTGGCATGGCACCACGATTTTGACCGTCCGCAAGGGCGGCAAGGTGGTGATTGCCGGAGATGGCCAAGTCACCCTTGGCCAAACCATCATCAAGGGCACGGCGCGCAAGGTGCGCCGGGTCGGCTCCGGCGAGGTGATCGCTGGCTTTGCCGGGTCCACGGCGGACGCCTTCACCCTGTTTGAGCGGCTCGAGACCAAGCTCGAGCGCTTCCCCGATCAGCTGAAGCGCGCCTGCGTCGAGCTGGCCAAGGACTGGCGCACCGACCGCTATCTGCGGCGGCTCGAAGCCATGATGATCGTCGCCGACCCGAAAGAGAGCCTGGTGCTGACCGGCACCGGCGACGTGCTTGAGCCCGACGACGCGGTGATGGGGATTGGTTCGGGCGGCTCCTTCGCGCTCGCCGCGGCCCGCGCGCTGCTCGACACCGATGCCGACGCCGAGACGATCGCGCGCAAAGCTATGGCCATCGCCGCCAAGATTTGCGTCTACACCAATGACGAAGTGACCGTCGAAATCCTCGACGTGGCCAAGTAGTAACAAGTCAGAGTAGCTAGTCAGGTATCCATGACCTCATTCTCTCCCCGCGAGATCGTGTCCGAACTCGATCGCCACATCATCGGCCAGCGCGACGCCAAACGTGCCGTGGCCATCGCGCTGCGCAATCGTTGGCGCCGCCAGCAGCTCGAAGGCGATATGCGCGAAGAGGTGTTGCCGAAGAACATCCTGATGATCGGACCCACCGGCGTTGGCAAGACGGAGATCTCGCGCCGCCTGGCCAAGCTCGCCGGGGCGCCCTTCATCAAGATCGAGGCGACCAAGTTCACCGAGGTCGGCTATGTGGGCCGCGACGTGGAGCAGATCGTTCGCGATCTCGTCGAGACCGGCTTGGGCCTGGTGCGCGACACCAAGCGAAAAGAGGTCGAGGCCAAGGCGCAGCTCAACGCCGAAGAGCGCGTTGTCGATGCGCTGGTGGGCGCGAACGCATCGCAGTCGACGCGCGAGTCATTTCGCAAGCGTCTGCGCGACGGCGAGCTCGACGACAAAGAGATCGAGATTCAGGTCGCTGACGCCCCGACCATGCCGTCCTTTGATATTCCCGGCATGCCCGGCGGCCAGGTCGGCATGATCAATCTCTCCGACATGCTGGGCAAGGCTTTCGGCCAGCGCACCAAACCGCGTAAGGTCTTGGTCAAGGAAAGCTTCGAAATTCTCATGGCGGAAGAGTCCGACAAGCTCATCGATCAGGACAGGACGATCCAAGAGGCCGTTAGCAATGTCGAGAATAACGGCATCGTGTTTCTCGACGAGATCGACAAGATCTGCGCGCGGACCGAGCGCGCCGGCGCCGATGTGAGCCGCGAGGGCGTGCAGCGCGATCTGCTGCCGTTGATCGAGGGCACCACCGTCGGCACCAAATATGGGCCGGTGAAGACCGACCATATTCTCTTCATTGCGTCAGGCGCGTTCCATATCTCAAAACCGTCGGACCTGCTGCCCGAACTGCAAGGGCGGCTGCCGATCCGTGTGGAGCTTCGCGCCTTAACGCACGACGACTTCCGCCGCATTCTCACCGAGCCCAAGGCGTGCCTCATAAACCAATATATGGCGCTGATGAAGACCGAAGGCTTGGAGCTTGAGTTCACCCCCGATTCGATCGACGCCATCGCCGACGTCGCGGTGGAGGTGAACACGAGCGTGGAGAATATCGGTGCGCGCCGCTTGATGACCGTGATGGAGCGCGTTCTCGACGAGATTTCATTCGAGGCCGCCGACAAGGCCGGCGAGAAAATCATCATCGACGGAGACTATGTGCGCGAGCACATTGGCGACCTCGCCAAGAACGCCGATCTCTCGAAATTTATTCTTTAGGTCTTTCGCCGCGCATGGTCGGGCTTGCGTAGGCGCACATAGAGCGCGCCGCCGCCGCCGAGCCGTTGCGGCGCTTCGGAGAAGCTGATGATGAGCGGCGCGAGATCACCATCGCTGAGCCATTGGGGCACGGCCTGGCGCAGCACGCCGCGTGGCTCGTGGTCATAAACGGCCACGGAACTGTCGCGCGGCGACCCCTTGCCGGTGATGACCAACACGTGGCGCTGGCCCTTGCCTTGGGCCGTTTTCAGAAAACGACGCAGCGCGATATGGGCGTCGTTCTGGCGCATGCCGTGGAGATCGAGCCGCGCCTCCACTGCGAGCCGGCCCTTATCCAGCTTGCGCGCCGTCTGCCGATCGAGCGGCCCCGTGCTGGGCGTAAGGCGTGAGCGCGACGCAGGTTTTGGCGCGGCCTTACGCGCGGGTGCGGGCTCAGGCTCAGGCCTCGGTGCCGCAGCTCTTGATCTCGGCGCGGGCGGTTTGGGCGGCGCCGGCCGCCGGGTCACGTGATTTTTCTTGAGCGGCGTTGCTGTCTTGGCGATGCGCGCCCACAGCTCCGCGTCGTTCTCCATTTCGCTGTCGCGCTTGCTCATGGCCGGACCATAGCGTGAATTCGATTAAGGCTTCGGCAGGAGCACGAAGAAATAGGCGTCGTGGCGCGTGCGCCCGGCCACGGCTCCAGCGGCCTCGCCCGTGCCGAAGAAGATGTCCCCGCGCTGGCGTCCCTTAATCGCCGAGCCCACGTCCTGGGCGATCATGAGTTTGACGAAATGCGTATCTTCGCCGGGGAGATCGTCGGCCACGACAAAGATGGGCGTGCCAAGCGGCGTCTCGGTCGCGTCCACCGCAAGGCTGCGGCCCGGCGTCAACACGACGCCTTCGTTGCCGCGCGGTCCGTCACGTCCCTCTTCTGCGCCGAGCGTCCGAAAGAAGATGTAGGACTCATTCTCCGCCATGAGTGCGCGGCCCCGGGCAGGATCGGCACGGAGCCAGGCTTTGACTCGTCCCATGTCGATCTCGTCGAGACTCATCTCGCCGCGCTCAGCCAACAGCTTCCCGATCGAGGTGTATGGGTGCCCGTTCTTGCCGGCATAGGTGAGACGCACACACGAGCCGCCATCGAGATGCACTAGGCCCGAGCCCTGCACCTGCATGTAGAAGAGCTCGATGGGGTCATCGAGATAGAGCAGGTCGAGGCCCTGGCCCTCGAGCGTGCCATCGTCAATTTCGGCGCGGGTGTAGTACGGCACGGAGCCGTCAGCCGTCTCGCGCGTGCCCGTGATGCGGTCGTTGAAACGCGCCCGGTACTGATCGGAGATCTGCGTCACCAAATCCGGGGGCAGGCCATGGACGGAAACGTTGAAACGGTTGTCTCGCGCGTAAGACCCGCTCACCTCGGGCTCGTAATATCCGGTGACGAAGGCGGGCTTATCCGGGTCGGTGAGACAATAGGCGGTGAAGTGGGACTCGAAGAACGCCCGCGCCGCGCGCTTGGTGACGTTCGCTCCGAGTGCAAGCGCCGCTGCACAAGGGAGCGGCCCTGTGCGGGTTTCCTCGATCACAGTGTCGCGGCAGGAATTTTGAAAGGCGCGGAGCGCGGCGGCGTGATCGTCTTCCGCCCAGCCAGTCAGCTCGTCAAATTCTATGGGGACGAGGTGGGATGGGCTCACGCCAGAGTAGGAAAGACTAGTTCGCCGCTTCGGTGGCGACCAGCTTCCAGTTGGGTGTCTTGGAGGCGAACGCGCGGGCAAAAGTCCAGATGTCGGTGACCTCACGGATTTTCTTCGCATCGCCCTCGACCACTTCGTCGTCAGCGTCGCGCGTCACCGAGATCAGCTCGCTCACGAACTTCACCGTCACATAGGCCGTCTTGTTCTTGACCTCGGCCTCGATGAGATCGGCCTTGTCGATACCGACCAAGGTCGACTCCAGCCTCTCGCCCTTTTCCTCGCGTTCGGAAATGGCGCGCTCGAAACCTTGGAGCACTTCGGGCCCGAGCAACTGCTTAAGCGTCGCCTCGTCGCCATCGGCGAACGCTGCGACGACCATCTCATAGGCCATCTTGGCGCCGTCCAGAAATTCGCGGGGATCGAAGCTGGGATCGCCTTGCATCACTGCGGCCAGCGATTTGCTAAGGGGGCTGTCTTTCGGCGCATAGTCACCAATCCGCTCTTCGATATCCTCGGGCGACGGTCCGGCGTCCTTGCCGGCAGGAGTCTCACCCGAGCGGCGGGGCAGCGTCACGACATTGCCCTCGGGCGCGCCAGTTTTGGATGCGCCAGTTTTGGAATCGGACCGCGTAAAGGGATCGTAGGGCGGGCGCTCATTGCCCGTGCGACGGCCCAGCACGCCGCGCAGCCGAACGAAAATGACGACTGCGAGCACCAAAAACAGAAGGGTATAGATATCGAACGCTTCGCTCATACTTTGTCGCCACCGCGTCTGGATGTTGGCCCGCGATCACTGCGGAATGCTCTAGGGGGTATATTGTTGCGCGCCTAGAGATTTGCCAGCGCAAGCCGTCACCGCAGGTAGATATTTGTCATCTTAACTGCAGTATTTCGGCTTCAACTTAGGGCATTCCCCGCTGCTACGCCAACCCTAAACAGCTTTGCACTTAATTGGGGCACGAGCTTGGGCGCTGATGCCGCACCCGCTGAATTGCAGCCCAAACCGTCCCATGCTAGCCAGCGCATCTGACGCGTGAGGGGAATACCATGGCCAAGAAGGCGAACGACGATCAAGCGAAGAAGACCAACGGCGACAAGCCCGCGCCGGAGCGGACCAATGAGGCGCCCACAGGCGCGGCACCGCCACAATCGGTCGGCGCCAGCGCCAAGTCTGGCGCGGAGCTCTCGATCCTCGCCCAATATGTGAAGGATCTGTCCTTCGAGAGCCCCAACGCTCCTAAATCACTGCAAGGACCCGGAGAGAACCCGGAGCTCAAGATCGGCGTCAATATCAACGCCGGACCCCGTGGCGAGGACATTTACGAGGTCGCGCTCAACATCGAGGCCCATGCCAAGAGCGAAGCTGGCGTGATCTACACTGCCGAGCTGATGTATGGCGGCCTATTCCGCCTGCACAATATCCCGAAGCATTTGCTCCAGCCAGTGCTGTTCGTCGACTGCCCGACGCTGCTGTTCCCCTTCGTGCGGCGTATTCTGGGTGACGTGGTCCGCGACGGCGGTTTTCCGCCGCTGCTGCTCGACCCCATCGATTTCTCCAGTCTCTACACGAGGAATCAGGCCATGGGTCTCGACCAGAAGGACGATAAGAGCCAGGCCAACTAGGAATAGCGGCGCCACACCGCGGCGGTGCCGAGCGCCGACACGAAGGCGTGGTGCGCCTCCTTCTCCGCCGAACTCAGCCGCAATGCGAGCGGCGCCGGCCGTGGCGGGATCGGATCTTCATTGGCCTGCATCATCGCGGCCTGCGCCACATTCGCGGCGAATTCGAGCCGGGCCTGATTGCCGCCGACCAGCTCCACATAGACCGACGCAAGCAAACGGCAATCGAGCAAGGCGCCATGGCCTTCCGTCTCGCGCTCCGACAGGTCCACCCCGTAGCGCCGGCATAGCGCATCGAGACTGGCGGGCGCGCCTGGATGACGCCGCCGCGCCAAAGCCAGGGTATCGATCACGCGATCCCAACGAAGCAGGGGCAACGGCACCCGTTCCAGCTCGGCGTTCAGAAAGCCGAAATCGAACGGGGCGTTGTGCATGACGATCATGGCGCCTTCGATGAAGGCCAGCAGCTCGTCGGCGCGATCGCCAAACAGAGGCTTGTCGCTCAAGAACTCGGTGGAGAGGCCATGCACCTCGTAGGCCTTTTGGGGCACGTCACGTTCGGGGTTCAGATGGCAATGCCAGGTGCGCCCGGTCGGGATGGAGTTGACCAGTTCGACACAGCCGATCTCGACT
>PVMS01179308.1_pt1 | contig 11972 bp, 12 predicted proteins | sample 1853461 | NCBI WGS metagenome assembly PVMS01 (sample SAMN08582032, study PRJNA380276) | Marine sediment metagenome, whole genome shotgun sequencing project. | isolation source: ocean sediment barecode stripped | collected 2017
AATGAGGAGATCGAGAAGGAGCAGTGCCGCCACCGCTTCCAGCGGGCCGGGAAGGTCGAGCAGATTGAAGAGCCCGATCCCGCGCCCGCCGGCGAGCACCGCCGCCCCGACGGCGGTGACGGGCACGAGAAGGCGCACCAGAAAGGCGTTGAGGAAAGTGACGGCGATGTTGTTGAGCCAGCGCACGGCCTTCGACACTTCGAGACGGCGGCGGGGATATCGCCACTCCAGCAGAGCCATGACGGCAAAAATCCCCACATAGAAGAAGAGCCGTATCGATATTTCCCGGGTCACAGGGTGATGGTAGCACCACCGGACGACGAGGGCCACTCCCCGGAAGAGACGGCCATGGTCGTGCCTTTACGCTCTTTCTATTGTAAGATCGGAAACATGGCGATGGCAGAGACGACAGGGACGGCCGGGAGTGCTTCACGGTAACCTCTCCGGCCTGAAACCGGCGGACCGGCGCCGACTGGAACGACTCTATCGCCGCCGGATTCCACCCCGCCTCTGCATATCCGCCGAAGCGGCCAAAGCGCTGGTGGCCGTCTCGAGCGACCTGAACAGGCAGGTCGGCCTTCTCATCGAGCGGAGCGGCCGCATCAGCCACGTGATAGTGGGAGACGCACGGGGACTGTTTTTGCCCGACCTCAAGGACCATCCCCTGGGCCAGAAAATGCTCCGCGGACTGCGTCTCGTCCACACCCATCTCAAGGATGAGTCCCTCAGCCGCGACGACCTTACCGATCTCGCCCTGCTGCGCCTTGATCTGATAGCGGCCATCGGAGTCGGCCGCGACGGTCTCCCCGGAAAAGTGCACCTCGGGAACCTGAAGCCGGGAACCGAAAAGGGAGCCCCGACCAACGTCCATCCCGCCGTCGCATTCGCCGACCTCTCCTTCGACGTGATCTCTTTCTGCAAGGCTCTCGAGGAGGAAATGGGGCGCCTTTCGCCGAAGGCTCTCGAGGCGGCGGGGGCGGAGAGGGCCATCCTCGTCTCCGTCGACACCGGACCCCGCTACCAGCAGGAAGATTCCATGGAGGAGCTGAAAGAACTGGCCCGTTCCAGCGACGTGGCGACGGTCGACGTGATTTTGCAGCGCCCTTCGCGCCTCGATCCTCGCCACCTCCTCGGCAGTGGAAAACTCAGGGAACTCATCATCCGCGCCATGCAGCTGGGAGCGACCATGATCGTTTTCGATCAGGACCTGACCCCGGCCCAGGGAAGGCGGATAGCCGAGGCGACGGAACTGAAGGTGATCGACCGCACGCAGCTCATCCTCGACATCTTTGCCCGTCGGGCGCACAGCCGCGCGGGGAAAGTGCAGGTCGAACTGGCGCAGCTGAAGTACAGGCTCCCCCGGCTCACCGGCAGGGGGACGGCGATGTCGCGCCTCATGGGAGGAATCGGCGGGCGGGGCCCGGGCGAAATGAAACTCGAAATAGACCGGCGGCGGGTGCGTGACCGGATAACCACCCTCGGGAAAGAAATGAAAAGCATCTCCCGGGCGAGGCGGCAGCGAAAGACGAAAAGATCTCAGGCGGGGATCCCAATCATCTCAATAGTGGGATACACCAACGCCGGCAAGTCGACGCTGCTCAACGCACTCACCCGGAGCGAGACCGCCGTGGAGGCCCGAATGTTCGCCACCCTCGACACCGCGAGCCGGAGGCTCCGTTTCCCCCGGGATCGGGATGTCATAATCACCGACACCGTCGGCTTTATCAGAAACCTTCCCCGGGACCTCTTCAACGCCTTCCGGGCCACCCTCGAGGAGATGTCGGACGCCCACCTTCTCCTTCACCTCGTCGACATCTCCAGCCGGCGGTTCGAACAGCACATCGCCTCGGTGCAGTCGATCCTGCGCGATCTCGGCATCGACGACAAGCCCATTTTCCTCGTCTTCAACAAGATCGACCGCGTACCGACCGAAACGGTCGTCAACCTCTGCGCCCGTTTCGGGGCCATCGGGATCTCGGCCCGGCGGCGAGAGACCTTCCCCTCCCTTCTCGTCGAAATTGAGAAGATGGTCTGGCCGCCCCGTCAGTCTTCCTTGGGGCTCTTGGAGTCGAAGCGTTCACGTGCCTGACCGTAGGCTTCCTCCAGTTCCCGGTAGGCCTTCTCCATCCTCACAAGGGCCTCGTCGCGAACCTCGGCGCTGGAGTCTCTGAACTCTTCGAATTTCTTCCGGGCCACTTCCTGTTTCTGCCGCAGCACCTTCATCGCCTCTTCCGCCCGGACCCGGCCCTCTTCCTTGCTCTTGCCGGCCTGCTCCTGGAGAAGGTCCACCTTTTCATCGAACGCCTGCAGACCCTTTTCGAACTCCACCTGCAGGGAAGAGCCTTTCTGCTTGAGGAAATCCCTGGTGGTGTCGAAGGCCTTGTTGAATTCCCGCTTCACGTCCTCGCCGGTGACCGCCTCCTCCTTCTCCGTCGACCGACCGCGACTACTCTCATCGGCCTGTCCGCCGCAGCCCCATATTGCCGCGGAAAGAAGAATGATCACCGCCGCCGGAACGAGCGCGCGTCTGCCTCGCAAGCAACAAAAGCTCATCTTCATGGCCCTCCGTCCTTTCCTTGACTCCTTCAAACACCTGATGTAACAAGATCCCATGGAAACGGAAGAACTCGAGCTCATCCACGGCCCCCGTTCCATCAAGAAATCGGTGACCCGTCTGGCGAGCGAGATCGACCGCGACCACAAAGGCGGAGCCCTCACGCTGGTCGCCGTCCTCAAGGGATCTTTCGTCTTTCTGGCCGACCTCGCGCGCGCCCTCCGCACACCCGTCACCATCGAGTTTATCAGAGTGGCCAGCTATCGTCACGGGAAGGCGCCGGGAGAGCTCCACCTTCTCCAGGACATCGAGATCCCCCTGCGGGGACGAAGTGTCGTCCTCGTCGACGACATCGTCGACAGCGGGCGCACTTCCCATTTTCTCATGCGTCGCCTGCGCCGTCGCCGGCCGCTCTCCTGTCGTCTCTGCGCCCTTCTCGACAAGCCGTCGCGCCGGGAAGTCGACCTGAACATCGACTACCTGGGCTTTACCATACCCGACACTTTTGTCGTCGGGTATGGACTTGACTTCAATGAGCGACACCGTCAGCTTCCGGGCCTCTACTCTCTGCGATCGAAGGAAACCGGGTTGCCTTGACAGTTCCTCCCCCGGTATGTTTTCCTGAACCGCGCCGTCCCGAGGGTTCGCGCGTGAATAAGTCAGCATGCCAGGTGAAGGTTTTTCGTTAGTTGCGGCCAAAGTTCGAGGAGAGAAGAATGAAGAAGAAAGAGTCATCGGGAGAGGGCAGATTCGTCTGGTACGAGTTGATCACCGGCAACGTCGATGAAGCAGCCGACTTCTACGGCCCCCTCTTTGGTTGGGAGTTCAAGAATGTCTACCGCGGTGATGCCGGCATGGTGAGGACTTTCAGCGTCGACGGTCGCGACGTGGGATCGATTCGAAATCCCGGACCCACCGGTGACTTCACACCGCACTGGCTTCCCTACGTCACCGTTGAGAACGTGGAACTTGGGGTTGCCGCTGCCGAGAAGCTTGGGGGACGGGTCCTCTCTCCCCCAACTGTCGTTCCCGGCTTCGGCGAGTCCGCCACGGTTGAAGATCCCGACGGCGCCCGCATTGGTCTTCTCGCGGCCGGCGATCTCGATGAGGACCCCGACGATGCTCCCCCCGGTCCGGGGCACTTTATCTGGAACGACCTCCTCGCCCGCGATCCCCAGAAGGCGGGAGAGTTCTACTGCGGAGTCTTCGGGTGGCATCTCTATTCCATGGACATGGGCGATGAAGGCACCTACTACCTCCTTCGCCGCGAGGAAATCAACGAGGGTGGAATATTGCTCAAGCCGGACCAGGCCGAAGGGGCGTCCCTGTGGCTCCCCTACGTTGCCGTGCGGGACTGCGACAGCGTCTGCGTGCAGGCGGCTCATCAGGGAGGCTCTGTCTTCGTTCCCCCCTCGGACCTGCACGGCGCGGGACGTTACGCCGTCACCGGCGATCGGACGCGAGCACTCATCGCTCTCTTCGAGCCCGGCGCGGCCGCGATGGGGACAGCGGGGGCTAGGTGAGGGGGGGTCATGAAGAGAGAGAAGAATAGCCGCCGAAAGAGAAGCCCTCTCGTCGAGACCCGCTCCCAGCTTCACCTCTCCGCCCTTCTTCTCATCGCCCTCGCCATGTACTCCCTTGTCCTTCTGACCGTCATTCTTCTTCCCTCGGTCATCAGGTTTACGATCCAGAGCGTGCCCCTCGAGCAGCAGTTCGAGGCGAGCCGGGAGTTCCTCTTCATCAACCAGCGGGTGGTCCCCGCCGTCGTCGTGGTCGGTCTTTTCATGTCGGTTCACTTCCTCTTTCTCAGCAGGCGCATCTTCGGGCCGCTGAAGCGTCTGAAGGGAATTCTCCAGACCTGGAGTGAGAAAGAATGGCCCCTCCCCTTCCGCCCGAGGAAAAAGGATTTCCACAACGAACTCTTCGATTCCTTCACCCTCGCGTCGACCACAGTCGGGAATGACTTCAGAAAAGTGGGGGAACTCCTCTCCGCCTCTCTCGAAGCCATCGGTGAAGAGTCGACCCGATCGGATTCCCTGCCCGCCAAGACGCGGGAGAACTGCCGGCAGGCCCTCGACATCATCGAGAACTACTTCCCCAGGTCGGGAAGGGGCGCCGTCGAAGAGTGACGGACAAGGTACGAAATGTCGCCCCTGCGAGAAGTCCGGCCCGGCGGTTTCACCACGCTCAACCTGGTCATGATCGCGGCCCTCGTCGCCGCCCTCTTCCTGATCGCCGTTCCCGGCTACATCAGCCTCAGGAAAGCCGCCCAGGCCACGGAAGCGAGAACCAACCTCGATCGTCTCTACAAACTGGAATTCAGCTTTCGCTCCCGCTTCGGACATTATTCCGCCGACGGCGGTTCTCTCGGTTTCACCCCCTCGGCGGACCATCTCTATGCTTATGAAATCCTCGGCGCCACGACCTCGGAATTTTCCGCCCGAGCCGAGGCCAACCTTGATCGGGACACGGCCCTCGACATCTGGATCATCGACCAGACCGGCGCCCTGCGACATGTCGGCCGCGACTGACAGGCCTTCGGCCGGTGACCGACGATGAGGGCGGGCAGCCTTGATCAGCTTCGGGATCACGTGCGCAATGACCGCTTTGAAGAGGCGGCCCGGGCTGTCAACGACCGCTATCGGGTGGTCAGCGGGGAGATCCTGGGGGTTTTCGAGAAGATGGTGACGGTCCTTTGTCAGCCCTCCTTCTCCCACGATCTCAAAAACGTGAGGTCTTTCCTGAGGCTCGGTCGACCGTCGCGTCGCTCCTTTCTGCGGGAATTCATCCAGGCCGGCCATAATCAGAACTGCCTGACCGCGGTTCTGCGGAATCTCGAGGAAGATGTTCCGGACCAGGTGCGAATGGGATTCGCGGGCGTTTCGTCCTTCCTCGGAAAGACGGACTACGCCTTCACCTACCAGACCGACATCGTTGATTACGAACCCGACTTCAGCCGCCTCACCGACACCCGGCTCGTTCGTCTCCTTTCCTCACCGCCCAACACCGTCGACCTGTCGCTTTTCGACGAGCGGGCGACGGAAAAGAAAGACGATCTGATCGAGTCCTTCAACAAGGAGTCACTTGAACCGGTAAAGGGCATTTTTCTTGCCGTCCTCCAGAAGTGTGACGATTTCTTCGCGCACCTGGAAGACTTCGCCCGGGACTTCACGCACTTCTTCGAACGATTCCGGAAAAAACATTTCATCGCCGACGACCGGACCGCGACGGAGTGGCAGGAACTGGGAGGCGAGTATTTTCACCTCGAGGTCGTAAAGTCGTCACTCATGCTGCCGATCAGCCCGAAGGCTCTCTACTGGGGCATGCAGCAGGATTACCCCCTCACCCTGGAAAAACTCAAGGAACTGCACGAGATCGTCACCCCGGCGATCGAGATCAGCGACTGCGAGACGGTTGAGAGAGAGTGGACCGTCGAAGTGACCTGCCGGAATCCCGAAAGTGTGAGGGAGGACAGCATCGTCCTCGAGCCGACCTTTCACCTGGTCACTGCCGGGATGAATGGGTCGGAGTCCTTCGAAACCGAGATCACCGTCGTTGAACCGAACCGGAGTTACAGGTGCCGCTTCACCAGGAAGGGAGGCGGGAGCGTCCAGCCCTCCTTCACCATGAAAGTTGCCTGCGAGGCGAAATGCTACCCCCTGCCCTTCGTGAAGGAGAAGACCTTCCCCCTGGGTTGAAAGAAGCCCTGCCTGCCGCCGACGGGGATCAGCCTTGAGTCTGCTCTCCGGCGGCGCCGCCGTGACGCGGATTGATAACGACCTTCTTCACCGCGGCGGAGAGGAGGGGCATGAACTCGTGGCGTAAGAACTCCAGGTGGTGAGGCGGGAATCGGAAGCGGTTCTGGATACGGACGCAGTATTTCGGCGAGGCGCTGTTGAGAGCCAGGGCGAGGGCGTCTTCGCGGCAGTACAGGCAATCGCAGCCCCCCGGCTCTCTCTTGAGAAGCGGACCGACCATCCTCATCCCCTCTTTCAGCCCGAGATCGACGAGAATGATCTTTGAGGAGTCGGGAATCGGCTGGTGCGAGGGGTGTTTCGGGTGGAGGGAAACCCTGCGGACGGCGTTCCGGACCTGCGTCGTGATCTCTTCTTCCCTCACCTTCTCCAGGGTGATGCCGTAGTGGTGCGAACGGCAGTAGCAGGAGGGAAGGCTTATGAGCGAAAGAGCGGCGGCATCGGCGCCGCAGAGGGCGCAGCGACAGATGAGTCGCTCCTTGTCCTTGGAGACCAGCGACATGACGAGGGCGAAGGTCTTCCGGGCGGCGGAGAGGTTCGACGATCCCGACTCATTCTTCTGTCGGTTGATGGCTGCCCGAACCGCTATTTCCATCTCGTTCTTTATTCTCATCCGCTCCGCCCGAAGGATGTCATGCTACCGGCACTCTATAGCCATGATACGACCTTTCCGTTTCTTTTTCACCCGCTTATTTTATCCCAGGCGGTGTTCTTTCATCCTCTTCCAGAGCGTCACCCGGCTGATCCCGAGGATTCTTGCCGCTTCCGCCCTCCTGCCGCCCGATATCTCAAGGGCTTCCGCGATTGCCATCGGTGTATCGCCGATCTCGTCGACGCAAGGAAGGACACCGCCGACGGCTCCTACACAATCGAGGACAACTGAGCAGAAGGTTTCCCACTGTCACTCCGGCCCCGGGCTCGGCCCGGGGCCGTGATTTTTGCACGTCCTCGCTTCGCGTAAGATGTGGTAAACTGGAAGTAGACGAGCATGGCAGGGTGTATACGCTTCACGCACTGAAGGGATTGGTGGCAGAGGGTATCCCCTTTGAAATCAATCGGCGCTGACTGGCATCCGCCCTCGCGGGAAGGCATCGACGTGACGCAAGGAGGGATGAGATGAGACACAAGACCGTAGCGCTGGCAGTTGCCCTGGCAGTTGTCCCACTCCTTTCGGCTTCCTGCGGCTTCAAGATCCTCCCCGTGGGGGAGGCCCCCCGCATTACCGGGGAGAAGCTGAGGAGCCTTCTCGACGATCCCGAGGTCGTCATCGTCGATCTGCGTCACGACCTCCACTGGGAGGAGAGCGCGGAAAAGATTCCCGGAGCGGTCCGCGGCGCACCAAAAGACGTTTCCTGGGCAAAGAAGTACCCGAAAGACACCTTTCTCGTCCTCTATTGCGCCTGCAGCAGCGAACAGACGAGCGCCATTCAAGCCGAAAAACTCATGGACATGAAGTACACGAAGGTGTTCGCCCTCAAGGGAGGCTGGTGGAAATGGCTCAAGGACGGTCACCCCGTAGAGGCGAAGTGAGACGCGCCGCTCTCAACGCGTGACCTATCTCATCGGTCACGCGACCATCCCTGGCTCCCCCGCCCGGAGGAGCGGTGACCATCTCGATAAAGAAAGGAAATGAAAGGAGTCAAGATGAAAAGAATTGCCGCTTTTGTTCTCATCCTCATCCTCCCGGCCTTGTCCTTCGCCGTCTCGCCGGCAGTCGCCGGCGACGAAAGTCGGGAGACGATTTCCCGGTTCTGCGCCACTTACGGCGATCTCGGCCTCTCTCACGGCGGCTGCGTTGCTTTTTTCACCAACCGCAATGTTGTTCCCCACGACACCTCCATCTGCCGTAATTCCGACATTCGGGAGGGGCTCGCCGCCAGAAACGTCGGCCAGTGCGTCAAGGCCCTCAAGGATCTCAAGAGTGACTGAACCGCATGATCACACTCCTCGACTACGGTGCCGGAAACGTGCGAAGCGTCCGGAACGCCATCAGGAAACTGGGGGGTGAAGTAAAGGACGTCGCGAGCCCCGATGACATTTCCCGGGCCGAGAGGCTTGTCTTCCCGGGAGTGGGATGCTTCGGCAGCGCCATCGAGAGACTTCGCCGCCTGGGATACCTCGAGCCCCTGCGCGCGTATATCAAGGCGGACAGGCCTTACCTGGGGATCTGTCTCGGCCTGCAGACCCTCTTCGAGGGAAGTGAAGAATCCCCGGATGCCCCCGGCCTCGGCATCATCCGCGGCCGGGTGGGCCGGTTTCCTCCGTCGGCGCTCTCAGTCCCCCATATAGGGTGGAACGGCGTCACCATCCGGAAGGGCTCGCCGCTCCTCGGAGGATACGGGGGGGAAAAGTTCTACTTCGTCCATTCTTACCGCGCGGTGCCTTCCGCCAAGAGCCGTGAGTGGATACTCACGACCACCGACTACGGGGAAGAATTCATAAGCGGAGTCGGCAAGGGGAATGTCGCCGCCTTCCAGTTCCACCCGGAAAAGAGCGGCGAGGCCGGCCTGGAAATCCTCCGTCGTTTCCTCTTTCCCGAGAACCGGGAGGAAGATCGCGGGGCGCCAGCGGTCCCCGAGGGGCCGGGGGAAACAAAACTTGCCCGGAGAATCATCGCCTGCCTCGACGTGCGCACCAACGATGACGGTGATCTTGTCGTTACCAAGGGGGACAAGTACGATGTCAGAGAGAAGGGTCTTGTCAGAAACCTGGGTCTGCCCGTCGAACTGGCGAGGCGGTATTACGAAGAGGGCGCCGACGAAATCACTTTTCTCAACATAACGGGGTTCCGGGACTTTCCTCTCCGGGACCAGCCGATGCTTGAGGTCCTCCGGCGGACCTCGGAGAAGGTTTTCGTTCCATTGACGGTCGGTGGCGGGATAAGGGAATACACCGACGCCGAAGGACATCCCTACTCCTCCCTCGACGTGGCCCACGAGTACTTTCGCTCGGGAGCTGACAAGATATCGATCGGCAGCGACGCCGCCTTGGCCGCCGAGGAATACATTGCTTCCGGAACCAGGACCGGCAAGAGCTCCATCGAGCAGATTGCCCGCGTCTACGGCAGGCAGGCGGTGGTGGTCTCCATCGATCCCCGGCGGGTCTACGTCCCCACGCCGGAAGCGGTCCGGCACCACACCATCAGGACGGATATCCCCGGTCCCGCCGGCGAGGAATACTGCTGGTATCAGTGTACCGTGAGAGGCGGGCGCGAGGGGAGAGATCTCGGCGCCGTCGAGCTCGCGCAGGCGGTGGAGCGCCTCGGCGCCGGCGAAATACTTCTCAACTGCATTGACCGCGACGGCACGAACAGCGGCTTTGACCTCGAGCTCATCAAGGCCGTCAGCGAAGCCGTCTCGATCCCCATCATCGCTTCGAGCGGTGCCGGGTCCGTCGAACACTTCGCCGAACTCTTCGAAAAGACCGGGGTCGAGGCCGGTCTGGCGGCGGGGATATTCCACCGCCGCGAGATTCCGATCGCCGACGTGAAGGAGCACCTTCGCCGCCGTCGTATCGAGGTCCGCTGACTATTCAGCCAGGACCTTCTGCACCGCCGCCCCCATCTCCGCGACGCGGTAGGGTTTCAGAACGGCGGCGCGAAAACCGTACTCCCTGAAGTTTGCCATGATCGGATCGTTGGAATAGCCGCTGGACACGATCACTCTCGCGTCGGGATCGAGGGCCAGGAGCCGCCGCACCGCCTCTTTCCCGCCCATGCCGCCGGGAATCGTCAGGTCCATGATGACCAGGTCCAGCGGTCTCCCCTCCTCGCTTAAGTGCCGGTAGGCCTCAAGGGCCTCCTCGCCGTCAGCGGTCTCGATCACCTCATACCCGAGGAGCGTGAGCATTTCGCGGGCGACATCCCTGACAATTTCCTCGTCGTCCATGACGAGGATCCTCCCCTTCCCCTGCAGTTTGAGCGGTGCCGCCGGCTTGTCCCCTCCCGCCGGCCGGCCGGCGGTCCCGGCGGGGAGAAAGATCTGAAAAGACGTCCCCACGCCGGGGGGCGAAGTCACCGAAATGTGCCCGCCGTGCTTCTCTATGATTGAGTGTGTCACCGAAAGGCCCAGGCCGCTGCCATCCTTCTTCGTCGAAAAGAAGGGGTCGAAAACCCGTTCCAGGTTCTCTTCCGGAATGCCGGCGCCGCTGTCGGTGATGGATATTTTCACGTACTCTCCCGGGGGGAGCGGAACACCCTTCAGATTGTCGGCGGACAGGTTCTCGCACCTGATATCGATGACGCCGCCTTCCGGCATCGCCTGACGGGCATTCAGGACGAGGTTCTGGATGACCTGGCTCATCTGACCCCGATCGATGTCGGCATACCGGAGGTCATCGGGAATCTCGTAGCGGCACACGACATTGCTCCCGTGTACGGAGAAGTCCGCCGAGTCCCTGATTATCTCCGCCACCGACGCGGCTTCCTTCACCGGCTCCCCGCCCTTGGCGAAAGTGAGGAGCTGCCCGGTGAGATCCTTGGCCCGGAGTGATGCTTTTTCCGCATCCAGAAGAAGGGAACGGCTCTTTTCCTCAGGATCGATAAGTTCGACCGCCATGCTGATGTTGCCGAGGATCGCCACCAGGATGTTGTTGAAGTCGTGGGCAATGCCGCCGGCGAGGAGGCCGACGGACTCCAGCTTTCTCACCTTGAGGAGTTTCTCCTCCATCAGGATCTTCTCCGACACGTCTCTGAAGACCATGACCACGCCGATGACAAGGCTTCTCCGGTCACGTATCGGGGCGGCGCTGTCGGCGATCAGTCTTTCTTCACCCTCTCTCGAAACGAGGACCGTCCGGCTCTCGAGCTCAATGGTCTTTCCCGTGGCCAGGACCTTCTCCGCCGGGTTATCACAGGGCTGGCGGGATGTTTCGTGAATGAGGTGGAGCACCTCTTCCAGCGGCCTGCCCACCGCCTCCTCCTGACTCCATCCTGTCAGGTTTTCCGAGACCTTGTTCATGAGAACCACTATTCCCGCGGTGTCCGTCGTGATGACGCCGTCGCCGATGCTCCTCAGGGTGACGGCGAGCCGCTCTTTCTCCGCCTCAAGGTCCTTCTCGGTCCCCTTACGGTCGGTGATGTCCTGGAAGCTTTCCACAATTCCGACGAGCTTGCCGTCGACATTCCGGTAGGGTCGCGCCGTCACGATGAAATACTTTTCCGCTCCGCTGCCCTCGATCTTTCTTGTCTCGCTGATAACCTCTTCCTGTCCGCCGCCGATCAGCGTGACGGGGCACCCCTCGGTCCGGCAGTGAGAGCCGGGACGCGTCTCGTAACACTTCACCGGAGCCGTCGGATCCTCGGGCTTCGGCCAGATTGCGTAGTAGGCGTCGTTGGCCTGCAGGACGTCGAAATCGAGGCTGTTGATGCAGATCGGAATCGCGTTGTTGAAGATGTTTTCGAGAGTCGCCTGTGTCTTTCCCAGTTCCTCGGTCCGCTCGTCGACGAGCCGTTCGAGATCATTTCTGTAGATCTCAACCTCTTCGTGCACCCTCTTGAAACGATGAAAGTAGACACCGAAGGCAAAGATGACGACGAAAGCCGTGGTGTTGACGGCGCCGCTGAAGGGGGCGATGCCCTTCCAGACGTCCGTCATGTCGGCGAGAATCAGAACCTGTTTGACCAGGTGGCCGAATGAGCGAGAGAGGGCGAAGAAGACGATCGA
>PVMS01054958.1_pt1 | contig 11969 bp, 12 predicted proteins | sample 1853461 | NCBI WGS metagenome assembly PVMS01 (sample SAMN08582032, study PRJNA380276) | Marine sediment metagenome, whole genome shotgun sequencing project. | isolation source: ocean sediment barecode stripped | collected 2017
ATTTCCCCTTCACGGACTATCTCATCGCCTTCGATGTATTCCCGCCATTCACTGGCCCGAAACAGCTCTTTGATTTCCTGTTGTGAGAAATCATGAAAGAAACTCAGACGCCGCAGCAGGCCAAAATGCTCATGGTTTTTGTCCTGATCGCAATGTTCACGCAAGCCTTGATAGACCTCGGTCAGGCGCACTGCCATCTGACCGGCATCGGCATAACGATCTGACGGTTCCTTGTGCAGCGCCATCGCAACGATATCTTCAAGCTCCTCCGGCACATCCCTGCGCAGCGTGTGTATCGGCGGCGGCGTGGCAAACACAATCTGATTGAGTAACCGGGATAATGTATTCGCCCGAAAAGGCCGAAACCCGGTCAGCAATTCGTACAGGACTGCGCCCAGTGAGTACAGATCGGAGGCCGGCGTAATCTCTGCAGACTGAATCTGTTCAGGCGACATATAGCTCGGCGATCCGGCAATGCCCTCAATTCTGGAAATGTCGGCGTCTTTTAGCAACGCGATACCGAAATCAATAATCCGGACATCGTTATCGGTCGTCAGCATGATATTACTGGGCTTGATGTCACGATGAATGACGCCCCGCCGGTGTGCATAATGCAGCGCCTTGGTGCATTTATAAATTATTTTGACGACATCATCGACGGGAAGAAGATTGTCGGGCCGACAATATGCAGACAAGGTGCGCGCGCCCTGGATATATTCGGTGACCACGTAATACTGGTCATTCTCCTCTCCGGCATCATAGATCGGCAGAATATTCGGATGCTGAAGCATGCCCACCATGTGGGCCTCGTTGAAAAACATTTTGCGCGCCACGCGCGCTTTCTCGGCATCGTCATCCGGCTCAACATGATAAGCCTTGATGGCAACATCCCTGCCAAAGTAGGGATCATGAGAAAGATAGACGTTACCGGTGCTGCCTTTGCCTACCTCATTAATAATGAGGTATTTCCCGAGCTTTTCAGGCACAGGCTCAGAAGCGCTGTCATAAATCGCAAGCTCGACCATAAAGACGGGAAAAAACGTTCACAGCAGTGGGAAAATTCGTTGCAACGCTATCGCTGCAAGTGCCGCATAAACGGCTGCCAGTACGTCATCGAGCATAATGCCCAGACCACCGCCCAATCTGTGATCCACGTCCCGAATCGGCCAGGGTTTGAAGATGTCCGCGATGCGAAAAAACACAAATGCCAGCAGAATCCAGACCGGTTCACAAGGCACAACCATCAGGACCAGCAGCATACCCACGACTTCATCGAGCACAATTCCGGGGTGGTCATGCACGCCCAGACGACGGGCGCTCTCACCGCAGATCCAGATTCCGGCCACCGCAAGAACCAGGGTGAACGCCAGCAAAGGCATCAGCGCGACGGGGGCAACCCACCAGTAGACCAGAGCCGTCATTAACGAACCCCAGGTGCCGGGCGCCTTGGGCAACAAACCCGAACCCAGGCCAAACGCTAACCAGTGCACCGGGTCCACGGCCACGATCCGAATCAGATCTTTAGGTGTCTTTGGCGTCACGGCATCACTCATTCATTTAAAATGTTCAAACGAAGTCGCCGGTACGTCGAACAATTCACCGTCTTTCATCCATACAATACCCGGGTCGGCGATCGTCTCACCGATTCTGTTCAGCTCACACGCCCAGTTCGTGCTGGCCGATTCCAGTTCTGCCAGATTTTCGGAGGGCACCGTAAAGCACAACTCATAATCATCACCACCGGTCAGTGCAAATTCGAGCGCCTGGTCGCGGTCCGTTGATGCCAGCAGCGCGGCCGATAACGGCACACAATCTGTGTCAAGCACAGCACCGACACCACTGCTCGCAAGCAGCCGTTGAAGATCAACATGAACACCATCAGACACATCGATCATGGAGCTTGCCACCCCCATTAACGACAACCCCTCACGCACACGCGGCTGTGGATACATGAAAGCACGCGTCAACGCATCAGAGCACGCCGAATCATGCTCCCCCGGCGCGGCAGTTGAACTTTCGAGCAATGCGCGGCAACCGGCCGCCGCCTCGCCGGGCCGACCGGTCAGAAATATGCTCTGTCCGGCACCGGCACCGGTTCTTTTCACAGCAGACCCTGCGAGCACGCGACCATGCACCGTGACGCTCACGACCAACGGCCCCCGAACCGTATCGCCGCCAATCAGCAGCACGTCATGCCGTGCCGCCAGTTCGCAAAACCCGGCCGCAAACTCCTTCACCCATTGCGCATTGCCGGCAGGCAGGCTTAATGAAAGCGTCGCCCAAAGAGGCTCAGCGCCCATCGCCGCAAGATCACTGAGGTTTACAGCCAGACTTCGGTGGCCGATCGCATGCGCGGACATGGCCTCGGGAAAATGCGTGTTGGCGCAAAGCATGTCACTGGAAATAACCAGTTCGCAACCGGCCGCAAGCGTAGTCACTGCGGCATCGTCACCAATACCCTGGCTTACATCGGACCGCTCAACCGTCTGCGCGGCCATCAGCTGCTCGATAATCCCCGACTCATTCACGACAGGCACCCAGAATGCTCAACAAACAGAAACTCAGGACGAACTGCGCAGTTTACCCGCCGCTTTATCGAGAATTGCGTTGACATACTTGAAGCTGGCTTCGGCCCCGAACTCCTTGGCCAGCTCAACTGCTTCGTTTATAACAACCCCGGCGGGTATTTCCGGATGTGCCGTCAGTTCTGCAATCCCAATCCAGAGGATACTGCGTTCGACCGGATCAAGCTGCGCGACCGGCCGGTCGGCTGCCGTCGCGATACACTGATCGAGCGCCTCGGTACCACCGAGAACTTCGCTCAACAGTTCGTTAAAAAAATCGCCATCGACAAATGAAAATTCAGGCAGAGCGGAAAACTGCGCTGTCAGTTCTTCCACGTCATGTCCGCTGATCTGACTTTGATACAGAGCCTGCAGCAGCAGGCGCCGGGCTCCATGCCGACCCCGGGCATTCATGGACTTAAATCAGCCCTGCAATCGCTGAAACAGGCTGACCATCTCGATAGCCGTTAGCGCGGCTTCCGAGCCCTTGTTGCCCGCTTTGGTGCCGGATCGCTCGACCGCCTGCTCGATGGTATCGCAGGTCAACAGGCCGAAGCCGACCGGCACATCGTTTTCAAGACTGACGCGGTTCAGTCCGGCGGCACATTCGCCACATACATAATCGAAATGCGGCGTGGCGCCGCGAATGACCGCACCCAGTGCGATGATGCCGTCATATTGCCGGGTTCTGGCCACGCGCTGAGCCACGGACGGCAACTCGAATGCCCCGGGCACACGAACCACCTGAATATATGCGTCGTCGACACCGTGCCGCCGCAGAGTATCCACTGCGCCAGCGAGCAGCCTTCCGACAATAGTTTCGTTAAACCGGGCGGCGATGACACAAAAGCGTGCGTCGCGAACGACCAGTTGACCCTCAATGATATCCATAACGTTTCTCTGCGCGGGCGTCAGCCCGAATTATCAAGATACTCTACTACCTCAAGACCAAATCCCGAAATTCCATGCATCTGCTTGGGTGCGCTCAATACGCGCATGCGCCGGATACCCAGATCACGAAGAATCTGCGCACCCGTACCGAATGTCCTGAGAACAGTCGCACCGTGGCTGCTGTGCTCCTCTTCTTTATTATTATCAAGCAGGCCACGAATCGAGCTCACCAGATGCCGGGGTGACTCGTTATAGCGAAGTATCACAATAACGCCTTCGCCCGCATCCGATATCTGCTTCATGGCCGCATGCAGCGGCCACCCCAGTCGCAAACTCCGGATACCGACCACATCACCCAACGTATCCTGCACATGAACGCGAACCATCGGCGCATCCGCCGACGCCGGATCACCCTTGACCAACGCAAGATGAACGTTGCGATTCACGTGATCGTCATAGCACAACAACTGGAACTCACCCACGTCGGTTTCTACCAACTGATCTGAAATGCGTTCGACCGTCACTTCATTGAGCAGCCGGTAACGGATGAGGTCCGCAATGCTGCCGATTTTGACGCCGTGTTTTCGGGCGATCACCTCAAGCTGCGGGCGGCGCGCCATGGTGCCGTCCTCGTTCAGTATTTCAACGATTGCGCCCGCGGGTTCCAGACCGGCAAGCCGCGCAAGATCGCAGGCGGCTTCCGTGTGTCCGGCACGACTGAGCACACCACCAGGCTGCGCCATTAATGGAAATACATGGCCAGGCTGATGTAAATCTCCCGGCCGTGCATCAGGGGCTACGGCAACACGAATCGTTCGGGCGCGATCATAAGCCGATATCCCCGTCGTGATGCCCTCAGTGGCTTCTATGGATAAGGTGAAATTCGTGGTCTGCTGTTCATCGGTGTCGCCCACCATCAGCGGCAATCGCAACTGCTGACAACGGGACCGGGTCATCGGCAGACAGATCAGGCCACGGCCGTACCGGGCCATGAAGTTCACATCATCGGGGCGTACCTTGCTCGCCGCCATGATGAAGTCGCCTTCGTTCTCCCGGCCTTCATCATCCACGATGATGACCATCCGGCCCTCGCGAATATCCGCAACAATGTCTTCTATCGGACTGAACGCAGTGTCTGATTTTTCTTTTTCACTCATGTTTATTTTTCAGGCCTGACCGGCGAGCAGTCGCTCAAGGTAACGGGCGATCAGATCAACTTCCAGGTTGACCTTCGCACCCTTTTCATAGGTCCCCATGATAGTCTTTTCAAGGGTATGCGGCACGATATTCACGCTGATAGTCACGTCCGAGATGTCGTTAATGGTCAAACTTGTGCCGTCAATCGACACCGATCCTTTGCGTGCCATATAGCGCATCAAGTCCCCGGGCACCTCGAAATCCATGCGCGTGGAGCGAGCGTCCGGATGGATGGACGCCAGGCTGCCCGTTGCATCGATATGCCCGGACACCAGGTGCCCGCCCAGCGGCGAGGCCAGCGTCAGCGATGGTTCGAGATTGACCGGTGCGCCGGGTGTCAAGGCGCCCAGCGTCGTCAGGCTTAAGGTTTCCTGCGACACATCAGCGGCGAATCCGTGCTCATCAATCTCAATGGCCGTCAGGCACGCACCATTGACTGCAATGCTGTCACCCAGTGAAATATCTGCGAGCGGCAATCCCGGCGCCTTGATCACGATCCGCGAATCGCCGCCTCGTGATTCGATCAAGACAATACTGCCCATGCTTTGTATCAGACCCGTAAACATATGCGCTCCGTCGTTTGGCCAGTCGTTTGGCTAGTCGTTCGGCCGGCCAGGTTTGTATGTCATCCGCATATCATCGCCCACGCGACGCACGTCGGTCAGTATGAAAGACGGGCGCTGTGACATCTGACTGAGTTCGCCGATCGAGAACATACCACGGCCCTCATCGCCGAGTACGTGACCCGCCTGATAGATAATGAGTTCATCAATCAGCCCGGCTGCCAGCAATGACCCATTGAGTGTCGGCCCTGCTTCCACCAGGATCTCGTTGAACTGCCGTTGCGCAAGGCATCGCATCAGGTCAGCCAGATCGACACGGCCGCCCGTGCCCGTAAGCTCTTTGATCTCTGCACCACTGGCTTCCAGTGCCCGATGACGCTCGTCGCGCGGTGATGAACACAACACCAGTGTGTGGCCCGGCAGCTTCAGCAACCGGGCATCGGCCGGCATGCGCAATGACGAATCGACGATGACCCGAACCGGCTGCACAACTTCGCCGAGACTTTTATCCCGCACATCAAGTGACGGATCATCGGCCAGCACCGTGCCCACGCCGGTCAGAATTGCAGAACTGCTTGCGCGCCAGCGCTGTACATCCAGCCGTGCCGCCTCGCCGGTAATCCACTGGCTGACACCATTGGCCAGTGCCGTCCGGCCATCGAGGCTCGCGGCAATCTTGCTGCGAATATACGGCCGGCCCGATTCCATGCGCTGATTAAAACCCGGATTCAAAGCGCGGCACTGATCAGACATCACACCCTGTTCGACCGTGATCCCGGCCGCCTGCATTTGCCTGATACCCTGCCCGGCGACAGCGGGATTCGGATCGACCGCACCGATCACCACATGTTTTACGGCAGCGGCAATCAGTGCATCAGTACACGGCGGCGTGCGGCCGTGATGGCAACACGGTTCGAGCGTGACATAGGCGGTCGCGCCGGCCGCCAGCTCTCCGGCCTGTTCCAGTGCCCGCTTTTCTGCATGCGCTTCACCGGCTTTCTCATGCCAGCTCTCGCCGACGATCCGGGCATCGGCAGACGATCCTGACGTATCACTTTGCACGATCACGCAGCCCACGCGCGGATTAGGCTTCGTGGTAAACAGTCCTCGACGCGCAAGTTGAATCGCACGCGCCATAAAACGATGATCGCCGGTCACACTGTTCATTTTGATTTATCGGGCAACAACGACATCTGATTGCGGCGGCGCTCTTCATCCGTCATTTCCCGCAACCGGCGAATCTCGTCCTGAAATTCCGTGACATCCTGAAAACTCCGGTATACCGAAGCAAAGCGAACATAGGCCACTTCATCGAGATCGCGCAGTTCTTCCATAACCATTTCACCGACCAGCCGCGACGGCACTTCGCGCTCCCCCGCCGTTTGCAGCTTGTGAATGACGCGTGTAATCGACTCCTCGATAGACTCGCTGCTGACCGGTCGCCGCTCCAGTGCCGTGACGATACCGTTGCGCAGTTTCTTTTCATTAAACGGTTCACGGGAACGGTCGCGCTTGACGAGTCGCGGCATCACCAGTTCAGCCGTTTCAAAAGTCGTGAAGCGCTCTCCACACCCCAGACACTCACGACGCCGGCGAATCTGGCGACCTGCGCCGGCCAGACGCGAATCGTTGACCTTTGTTTCGGTACTACTGCAAAACGGACAATGCATTATCTGAACTCGGGCTCAAGTCACCCGCTATACCTCGACTTGCCGACGATCGCGTTACGTGTAAACGGGAAAACGCCGACATAACTCTATCACCTGGGCACGAACCTCATCGATCCTGGACTTGTTCTCGATGTCATCAAGGATATCGGCAATCCAGACGGCCAGTGTTTTCACTTCTTCCGCACCAAACCCGCGTGTCGTAATTGCCGGTGTCCCCATGCGCAAACCACTGGTCACAAATGGTGAACGCGGATCGTTGGGCACTGCGTTTTTATTCACGGTGATATGCGCATGATCAAGGACCGCATCCGCATCCTTACCCGTAATATCCTTGTCGATCAGGTCCAGCAGAAACATATGGCAATCAGTACCATTAGATACGATTTTATAACTGCGTTCCTGGAGACACTTCGCCAGCAACTGTGCATTCGCTTTAACCTGCTGCTGATAGCCGCGAAACTCGGGCTGCATGGCCTCCAGCAGCGCCACGGCCTTGGCCGCAATCACATGCATTAACGGACCACCCTGCGTTCCCGGAAACACCAGCGAATTAAACTTCTTCGCCAATTCCTCATTCTTGCGCGCGAGAATCAATCCACCGCGTGGACCGCGCAGCGTCTTGTGGGTCGTCGTCGTTGTGACATCAGCAATCGGCACGGGATTAGGATACTCGCCTACTGCAACAAGACCGGCAACATGCGCCATATCAACGAACAGGTAAGCGCCAACCTGGTCAGCAACATCACGAAAGCGCTGCCAGTCGACGACACGCGAATAAGCAGAAAAACCGGCGATGATCATCCTGGGCTTATGCTGCCTGGCCAGTACCTCCAGAGCGTCGTAATCGATCTCACCGGTGGACTCATCGAGACCATAGCTGAGCACATTATATAAACGACCCGAGAAATTAACCGGCGAGCCATGTGTCAGATGACCGCCATGCGCCAGGCTCATCCCCAGCACCGTATCACCCGGATTCAGCAGCGCCATGTAAACAGCAGCGTTCGCCTGAGAACCTGAATGTGGTTGCACATTGGCGAAATCAGCATCAAACAGTTCCCGGGCACGGCTGATCGCGAGTTCTTCGACAATGTCGACATGCTCGCAACCCCCATAGTAACGTCGCCCCGGATAGCCCTCTGCGTACTTGTTGGTCAGCACAGATCCCTGCGCTTCCAGTACACGCGGACTCGCGTAGTTTTCCGAAGCAATTAACTCGATATTCTCTTCCTGGCGCCGCTTTTCGGCATTGATCGCTGCCGCCAGGTCGGGATCAAAATCGGCGATTTTCCATTCACCTGTGAACATTCCCGGTCTCCGTTTGATTATTAAATGGGTTGAACCCGCCTCTAACATCCGCATGGACCGTGCATCGGCCCCGGCGACACCGAAGCGCAGACGCAGGATGCGAGTGTCTTAAGACCACTTCCTGCATCTGTCGGCCAGGGCCGCACGGATGATGGGGCAAGTTCTGAAAAAAACGGTTAATTGTAATGGTCCACGAAAGCCCGGACCACCGCCGTCCACGCCAGCGCCAGATTTTCCCGGTTGTAGCCGCCGCCTCCCATGCCCAGCACCCGCCCAGAACAGACCCGATCCGCCAGCCGGCAAAGCCTCGCGGCCGCGTATCCATGGGCAGCCGCAGTCAAGCGAAGATGAGTGATCGGATCACCGGCGAGGCTGTCGGCGCCGCACTGGAACAGGATGAACTCGGGTGCCGCAGACTCTACGAAGCGTTCCACCTGCGCCCAGGCCGCGCGGAATTCATCATCACCCGCGCCGGGTTCGAGCGGAATATTCAACTTCGAACCCTCGGCAGCGCCGCGCCCCGTCTCATCGGCACGGCCCGTGCCCGGATAAAGATACCGGCCATCCTCATGCAGATCGGCGAAGCACAGGTCCGGATCATCCTCGAACGCGTAAAACACCCCATCGCCATGATGGGCATCGATATCCACGTAAGCGATACGGCGCAATCCATATCGACTGCGCAACAGTTCAATCGCAACGCCACAATCATTGAACACGCAAAATCCCGCGGCATGTGATCGCCCCGCATGATGCAAGCCGCCGATTGGCACGAACGCCTTGCCGGCTGTCCCGGCCATCAGGCTGTCCAGGGCATGCGCAGTCGCCCCAACCACAGCCGCCGCCGCATCGTCGAGACCGAACCGGGCCGGTGTATCGCCGCCGTCCAGATAACCTTCACCGGACCGGCACAGGGCCGTCACCCGATCCAGGTATTCGGGTGTATGAAAAGTTTCGAGTTGCGCGCGACTCGCCGCATTCGCCGCCCGGCAGGTCACGGCTGCAGCCACACCGCTGCGGTTTAGTTCGGTGAAAAATGCATCGTGACGATCAGGACCAAAGGGATGGCCATCACCAAAACCGTAGGCGGCGATATTGTCCCCTTTGAGCACGAGCACCGGGGTTTTACACTCTGACATGAGACGATTATAACGTTCAGTCCGTCAGGCCCTTTTAAGTCAGCCGACCTTGCCCGATAATCTGACGTTTTTTTCACACTGCAACCGACAGGAATCAGTTCGTGGCCCAATACGTGTATACGATGAACCAGGTGGCCAAAATCGTGCCGCCGAAACGCTTTATCCTTCGGGATATCTCACTGAGTTTTTTCCCGGGTGCCAAGATCGGCGTTCTCGGACTCAACGGCTCGGGTAAATCCACGCTGTTAAAAATCATGGCGGGTATCGACCATGAATTCGACGGTGAAGCCCGGCCGCAGCCGGGCATCAAGATCGGCTATCTGCCGCAGGAACCCGAACTCGATCCGGAAAAAAATGTCCGGCAACTCGTTGAAGAAGGGCTTGCCGATACGCTGGGGCTCGTCAACCGCTTCAATGAGATCAGCGAAAAATTTGCCGAACCGATGGATGATGACAAGATGAATGCCCTGCTCGAAGAACAGGGCAAACTGCAGGATGCCATCGATGCCACCAACGGCTGGGAGGTGGACCGGAAACTTGAGATTGCCGCCGATGCGCTGCGACTGCCTGACTGGAACGCAGATGTCAGCACGCTTTCAGGTGGCGAGCAACGCCGTGTGGCACTGTGCCGATTACTGTTGTCGGAACCCGATATGCTGCTGCTTGATGAACCAACCAACCATCTCGATGCCGAATCTGTCGCCTGGCTTGAGCGTTTCCTTGAACAATACCCGGGCACCGTCATCGGCATCACGCATGACCGATATTTTCTGGACAACGTCGCCGGGTGGATTCTCGAACTCGACCGCGGCCATGGCATCCCGTGGGAAGGCAATTATTCTTCGTGGCTGGAACAAAAAGCAGCGCGCCTGGCTATCGAAGAAAAACAGGAGGCCGCCCGCCAGAAATCCATCAAGGCCGAACTGGACTGGGTCCGCGCCAGCCCGAAAGCCCGACAAGCCAAAAGCAAGGCCCGGCTGGAGCGTTTCGACGAATTGAACAGCCAGGAATATCAGGCCCGTCAGGATATCAAGGAGATCTATATCCCACCCGGTCCACGCCTGGGCGACCTCGTCATCGAGGTGAACGGTTTACGCAAGGGATTCGGCGATCGGCTGTTGATCGAAGACCTGAGTTTTCAGATTCCGCCCGGCGCAATCGTTGGCATCATCGGCCCCAACGGCAGCGGCAAAACCACGCTGTTCCGTATGCTTTGCGGACAGGAAAAGCCTGATGCCGGGGAAATTCGTCTGGGTGAAACCGTGGAACTGGCGTATGTGGATCAGTCTCGGCAGGATCTCGATGACTCGAAAACCGTCTGGGAGGAAATCTCCGGGGGCGAGGACATCATCCGCGTCGGCCGCTACGAAACCCCTTCTCGCGCTTATGTAGGACGATTCAAGTTTCGCGGCCCCCAGCAACAGCAACCCATCGGCCAGCTTTCCGGCGGCGAAAGAAATCGGGTTCATCTGGCCAAGGTGCTGAAATCCGGCGGCAACGTACTGCTGCTCGACGAACCCACGAACGACCTCGATGTGGAAACCCTGCGGGCACTGGAAGAAGCCTTGCTGGAATTTCCAGGCTGTGCCGTGGTGATTTCCCATGACCGCTGGTTCCTCGACCGGATCGCCACGCATATCCTCGCTTTCGAGGGCGACAGCCAGGCAGTCTGGTTTCAGGGCAATTACCAGGACTATGAGAACGACCGCAAACGGCGTCTGGGCGATGCCGCCGTGGACCCTCACCGGATTCGGTACAAGCCAATAGCGACATAAGAAATGTTCTGAGGTATAATCTGCAACTTACTGTTTAGAAAGATTAATTTAATAGAGAGGCTTGCCATGGCTGCGCATCCCCGTCCGTCCCGCACACGCCCGCAGAACAACCCGGCGAGCAACACGTCTGCTGGCAACGCCCCCTCCAACAACGATAATTTCATTGAACTCCACCCCGGCCATGCCCGCGCGCCACAAACCGGCGACGACTTCGGGCTTAACTATTTACCCGCACCGGTCGCGCACGCTTTCAAAGAAGCACTGGGCTGCTACAGGCACGGTCTGAATATGGCGTTTGCCGCCATGTGCCGACTGACCGCCGCAGCGGTTTTTGATGATCTGGACGAGTCCGGCAAGCTTAAAGCTTTCGATCAGGTCGATGACGCGCGGCAACTGGGTGATATTGACGACGCCACATTTAATATCGTCCGCTGCGTCATCTTCGACGACGGCCCCGATGATGACCCGGCACCCTTCAAACTGAATCGTACGCAAGCGGCCGTCCTGCTCGAAGTTCTCAAGGACATGCTCTACCAGAGTTACATCCGCGGCGGCAAGCTCCGCAGCGCGCTATGGATGCGTCGCTACTTCGCCGAGCAGGCGCAGGCTGACTGACAAGGTTGATGATCTTGCGGACGCGACTGTGTCCCCGAAATAACAGGCTAAGGACCGGTACCGGTTAAACTCGTGAATCTCCAAACGATCACGATCCGGCTCTGCAAACGACATGACATCGACCGCACCTGTTCCTGCCGGCCTGTTTCGACGCTTTGCCGCAGCTACTTATGACGTCTTGCTGCTGATCGGCGTCCTGATGCTGGCCACGCTGGTTTCTATTTTACTGACTGGCGGCAATCCGGTG
>PVMS01036047.1_pt1 | contig 11967 bp, 11 predicted proteins | sample 1853461 | NCBI WGS metagenome assembly PVMS01 (sample SAMN08582032, study PRJNA380276) | Marine sediment metagenome, whole genome shotgun sequencing project. | isolation source: ocean sediment barecode stripped | collected 2017
CGCAAATATTTGCAGACGTGGATATCGACAACGTCCTGAAGCTTGGCGTTTCTCCCGCTGACGTCAACACCACGCTGGGCGCTTTCCTCGGTGGCGCTTATGTCAATGACTTCAATCGATTCGGTCGATTATTCAAGGTCTATGTACAAGCCGAGCCCGAATATCGAAGCAAAGCAACCGACATCCGTTATTTTTTCGTGCGCAACAAGAATGGCGACGTTGTTCCACTATCCAGTCTTATCGCGGTGTCGCGAACCAGCGGCCCTGAATACACCAATCGCTTCAACCTGTTTCGCGCAGCGGAAGTGACGGGCGCGCCGGCCGCCGGTTACAGCTCCGATCAGGCACTTGCAGCGCTGGAAGAAGTCGCCGCCGACGTCCTGCCGAACGACATGTCCTATTCCTGGAACGCGATGAGCTATCAGGAAAAAGCGGCCGCAGGAGCGGGTGGTCAGGTTTTCATCCTGGCGCTGGTGTTCGTGTTCCTGATTCTTGCGGCGCAGTATGAAAGCTGGTCATTGCCGCTCAGCGTATTGCTGGGCACGCCGATCGCTGTGTTCGGCGCGATGGCTGGATTGTGGTTGACCGGCTTGTTCCTGCCTGGCTACGAAAACAACGTTTTTGCCCAGATTGGTCTCGTCATGCTCATCGGGCTCGCCGCGAAAAACGCCATTCTGATTGTCGAATTCGCCAAGATGAAAACGGAGCAGGGTTTGAACGCGATCGACGCGGCAACCGAGGCCGCCCGCGACCGCTTCCGGCCAATTCTGATGACCGCGTTCTCCTTCATTCTTGGCGTCATGCCGTTACTCGTTGCCAGCGGTGCCGGCGCTGAAGCACGCAAAGTCATGGGCATGACCGTCTTTGCCGGCATGGCCACCGCGACAGTGATTGGCATAGTTATCGTACCGGCGCTTTACGTGTTCATTGCCCGAAAGGGCGATTCGCAGAAGCCGGCCGACGCAGCAGTGGAGGAAAACTGAAATGCGTATGCGCCGCGCTTCCGTTGTGTTGCTCATATCGCTCGGCGGCTGTGCCGTAGGCCCGGACTATGAGCGGCCGGAAATCGATACCCCGGAAGATTATCGCGAGCAGATCGACCAGGGCGCGACATTCGCAAACGCAAGCTGGTGGAATGTATTCCAGGATGCTGAACTGAATCGGCTGATCACTATCGCGCTGGATGAAAGCAAGGACCTGGCGATCGCTGCCGCAAGAGTTGAAGAAGCGCGGGCACGCGCGGGATTCGTTCGCGGCGACTTTTATCCACAGATTGGCGTTAACGCCGCCGGACAACGTGGCAATTCTGCAGAAGTCTTTTTTCCCGGCAGCGGTATACAGAATAATTATGCATTGACTGCCGATCTTGCATGGGAAATTGACCTGTTTGGCAGAATTCGCCGCTCGTCTGAGGCAGCGCGCGCTGAGCTCCTTGCCAGTGAATATGTGCGACGCACCGTCTACATCGCGCTTATTGCCGATGTCGCCAATACTTATTTTCTGGTTCGCGACCTCGACGCACGGATGCAGATTGCGACACGCACACTGGCTACCCGGCGTGACTCGACCAATTTGATTCGGGCACGATTTGACAAGGGCGTCACTCCGATGCTCGACGTGAACCAGGCAGAGATACAGGAAGCCGAGGCCGCCGCGGACCTTGCGGCCTTCGAGCGCCAGCTGGTTCAGGCGGAAAACCTGCTGAGCATTCTGCTGGGCCGAAACCCGGGCAACATTACTCGCGGCGATGAATTGACAGACCAGATTTTTCCCCCCGCCGTACCGGCCGGACTGCCATCCGAATTGCTGGAGCGGCGACCGGATGTCCTGGCTGCCGAGCAGTTGCTGGCAGCCCAGGTCGCCCGCATCGGTGTGGCGCAGGCGTTGCGCTTTCCGCAATTGAGCTTGACCGGCAGCGCCGGCCTGGCCAGCAACGATTTGTCGGAATTGATCGACAGCGACGCGAGCATCTGGAACCTCGGCGCGAATCTTTTGCAGCCGCTTTTTACCGGCGGCAAAAACAAACAGCGCGTCGAAATCGAGAAAGCGCGGGCCGAGCAATTGCTAAGACAATACGAATTGACCGTACTGCAGTCGTTTCGCGAAGTTGAAGACGCGCTGGTTGCCATTCGCACCTATCGGGACGAAGGCATGGCACGCGAAATGCAGACGCGGGCAGCGACCAACGCCGCCATGCTTTCCAGGGCGCGTTACAACGGTGGGGTCACCAGCTTCCTGGAGGTGCTGGACACAGAGCGCTCGTTATTTCAGGCAGAGCTTGCGACATCCGAAGTGCGGCGGTCACGACTGGAGGCCGTCGTCAGCCTGTACAAGGCGCTTGGCGGCGGCTGGTTGCCGGAAGAAGAGTAAGAACCCTCAGCGAGGAACTACGCGACCATCCCTGATCACGGTCGTCACACGCTCAAGCTCGGTGATGTCCTCAAGCGGATTGCCGTCAACGGCAATAATATCAGCGAGCTTGCCTGCCTCTATGGTCCCAAGGTCGGCTGAGCGATCCAGTAAATCCGCAGTTGCAACGGTCGCTGCGCGGATCGCATCCATTTCACTCATGCCGGCCTGAATCATCAGCGCAAACTCCTGGCCATTCAGTCCGTGCGGTGTAACCGCGGAATCAGTACCAAATGCGATTTTGACGCCGGCTTTGTAGGCATTCCCGATGTTGCCCATCGAAGCGGCGCCTGCCGCGATCGCTTTCGCTTTGATCGCCACTGTGAAAAACGGATTGCCTTCCATTGTTGCCGGGATTTTTTGCGCCCGGTGACAGAGTCGGCACCAGGTAGGCGCCGGTTTCCTTGAACAGTTTGATTGATTCCTTGTCCAGATAGGTGCCGTGATCGATGCTGTCCACACCGGCGCGCAACGCTGCATTAATGCCGTCCGTGCCGTGTGCATGGGCGGCGACTTTCACCCCGAGTCCGTGCGCGGTGTCGATGATTTCTTTCAATTCATCATCTGTCATCTGCTGGTCTGTGCCCGTCGCAGTATCAGATAGCACTCCGCCCGTTGCGGTGATCTTGATCCAGTCAGCGCCAAACTTTATGGCATGGCGCGTCGCCCGGCGGCAATCATACGGTCCGTCGCAGATCGTATCCGGCGTCCACAGCTCGAGTAACTCGGCTTTGTAACCATCGACATCGCCGTGGCCGCCGGTTGCGGCGATTGAACTGCCGGCCGCGTAAATCCGCGGGCCAATGACATAGCCCCGGTTGATGGCGTCCCGCAGCGCGAATATCGCCTCGGGATCTGCGCCGAGATCCCGCACGGTCGTGAAGCCCGCTCGCAATGTTTTGGCTGCGTAATGCGCGCCGCGCAATGCCTCCATTGACGTAGTCACATACAACGCTTCGTTGCGCGCATTCGGCGACAGCTCACCGGTCAGGTGAACGTGCATGTCCATCAGCCCGGGCAGCACGAACTGATCTGACAGGTCGATAAGCTGCACCTCACCATCCAGCGACGATACGTCCACGAAGCCATCCTGCACCGAGATGATGCGATTGCCGCCCAGGACGATGCTTTGCTCCGACCGCGGCGCCTGCCCGGGAATCGCCAGCAAGGTACCCGCATGTATAACGGTCGTTGGTTTTGTATCTGCTGCGAAAAGTATGCCCGGTCCCATTATCAGGATCAGCGCCAGCTGGATGAATTTTTTCATGGAATTTCCCTGCTAAATGCGGGCATCAGAGTCGGTTCGCACCCGATGCCGGTCTACTGGATGTGTTTGAGAATGCCGTCCAGCTCGTCAAGGCTGTTATAGGTAATGATCAGTTTTCCGGATCCCTTGACGCTGTGATCGATTTTGACCCTGGCGCCCAGTTTTCCGGAGACGTCTGTTTCCAGCCGCCGGATATCCGCATTTGCGGTTGCTGACGATGGCCCGGGCTTTTTGTCCTCACGTGCGGTAAGCATGTGGCGTATGAGCTTCTCTGTCGCACGCACCGAAAGTCCCTGCCGTACAACCTGCTTCGCCGCATCGAATTGCTGATTCCTGTCGGTCACTGACAACAGTGCCCTCGCGTGACCCATTTCGAGTTGCCGTGACTCCAGCAATGGCTTGACCCGATCCGACAACTCCAGAAGCCGCAGCAAATTGCTGACCGACGCGCGACTCCGGCCAACAGCTTCAGCCGCCTGCTGGTGAGTCAGATCGAACTCCCGAATCAGGCGGTCCAGCGCTTTCGCTTCTTCGAGTGGATTCAGGTTCTCGCGCTGGATGTTTTCGATGAGCGCCATCGCGATGGCGGCATCGTCTTCGACATCACGCACGACTGCCGGTATCTCCTGCAGCCCGGCCATTTGGGCTGCACGCCAGCGCCGCTCGCCGGCGATGATTTCATATCGCTGCACAGCGCCATTTTTTTTCTTCAGCGGCCGCGCAACAATGGGCTGCACCACACCCTGGGCCTTTATTGAATCAGCCAGATTCTGCAGCGTATCCTGGCGGATATCGTCGCGTGGCTGATATTCCCCGCGCTGCAGCAAATCGAGCGGGATGTTTCTGAATGTGTCCGCCTCATGCCCGGTGACGGCGGGTGTCTCATTGACGGGCTTGCTGAGCAGCGAATCGAGGGTGCGTCCCAGTCTCTTTTTCCTTGTCATACTTTTGGTCTCTTGTCACGCGCCAACTGGTGCAATGTCCTGGCTAGCGCGTTGCCGCCAACCGCTCATCCTCGCGCCGCAACACCTCGCCCGCCAGCGCCAGATACGCGAGCGCGCCCCTCGAGGACCTGTCATGGAACAGCACCGGCCGGCCGAAACTTGGCGCTTCTGCCAGCCTGACGTTGCGCGGCACGACCGTGCGAAATACCTTGTCGTCGAAATGGTCGATCAACTGCTGCGAAACTTCGTTGGACAGGTTGATTCTGGGATCAACCATCGTGCGTAAGAGTCCGAACACCTCCAGGTCCTGATTGACCGACTCCCTGACCTGCTCGATGGTATTGAGAAGCGCGCTCAAGCCCTCGAGTGCATAGTATTCGCATTGCATCGGGATCAGCACGCCGTCCGCGGCGGTCAACGCGTTGACCGTCAGCATGTTGATCGATGGCGGGCAGTCGATCAGGATGAAGTCATAAAGACCCTTGACCGGCGCCAGCGCCTTCCTCAGCCGCATTTCCCTGCCGAGCTCCTGTAGCAGGTTTACTTCGGCGATGGTGAGTTGTTCATTGCCTGGCAATAGCGCGAAATCGCCCTCCGGCACCGACACGATTGTATCGGCGGCACTTGCGTCGCCCAGCAACACATCACAAGCCGTGAGGTCAAGTTCCATCTTGTTTATGCCGCAACCCATGGTGGCGTTACCCTGCGGGTCCATATCGACCAGCAGGACACGGCGCTGCGTCGCGGCCAGCGAGGCCGCAAGATTTACACAGGTTGTGGTTTTGCCTACGCCACCTTTTTGATTGGCCACGGCAATAATTCTGGTCATACGTTTCTCTGAAGACCGCCCGCCACTACTTACGGCGCCGCCTCTCGTCGTTCAGTCCTTCCTGTCAAGCCTGACTAGATGTCTGGAATGTTGCTCCAGACCCGGGATGCTGATTTTCTCAATTTTCCAGTTCCACGGGTCGGGAAGCTTATCTACTTGCTCCAGCTCTGCGGCCGGATATCTCCCCTTGAGCGCCAACAGTACACCTTTTTTGCCTGCCAGATGCCCGCCAAGCTCAATTATTCGTGGAATCGTCGCCAACGCCCGGGCGATGACGGTATCAAACGTATCATCGGCTGCATAGTCCTCCGCCCTCGCCCTGACAGCGCGAACATTCCTGAGCCCGAGTTTGCTTACGATATGTTGTACGAAACTGATTTTTTTGCCGTTGCTGTCAAGCAAAACGAATGTCCGCCCGGGCTCCGCAATCGCCAGCGGCAGTCCCGGGAAACCGGCCCCGGTGCCTATGTCGATGATTGAATTACCATGCAAAAACGGGCGCACGGCCAGGCTGTCCAGCAAATGTCCGCTGATCATTTTGTCGATGCTGCGAATAGCCGTCAGGTTGACGCGAGCGCTCCAGTGCTCAAGTTCGCTCAAAAGCGTCGCGAACCGATCAATCTGCTGGTCGTCTGCGCGCTGCCCAAGCTCGTCGCAACCGGCGCTGATTTTCTTCCGAAGCTCATCCCGCGTCACGTTTACTCAGGCCGCTAATCCAGTAAATACTGTCTGAAGAACAGCACCATTGCCTGCTGATATACATCGCGGTTTTCTTTTTTCCGATATCCGTGGCCTTCGTTCAACGCGTTCATATACCAGACCGGCAGACCCTGTTCTCGCAGCGCTTTGACCATTTGCTCGGATTCCGTTACCGGCACGCGAGGGTCATTCTGGCCCTGGGCAATAAACATCGGAACATCGATTTTCGAGACGTTGTTAACCGGGCTGATGCGCTGCAGATGTTTACGCATTTCAGGCTCGCGCTCATCGCCATACTCCGCCCGTCGCAGATCTCTTCGGTAGTCCTGAGTGTTCTCAAGAAACGTCACAAAACTGCTGATGCCGACTATGTCGACCGCTGCTTTCAGTTTGTCGCTGAAGTGCACGGCACTTGCCAACACCATGTATCCACCGTAACTACCGCCGAACACGGCGACCCTCGAGGCATCGAGGTCGGGGTTGGTATCAATCCAGTCCAGTAATGCGCCAATGTCTTTGACCGAATCCTCGCGCTTGAAACCGTTGTCCAGTGCCAGGTAACTTTTCCCGTAGCCCGCCGATCCACGAACGTTTGGCACAACAATTGCGACGCCCAGTTTTGCCAGCCACATCTGATAGGTACTGCTGAAGTAGGGCCTTGCCTGTCCTTCCGGCCCGCCATGAATCGACACAATGACCGGGAAGGGGCCAACACCCGGTGGTTTGTATAACCAGGCCGGGATTTGCCGAGCCTTGCCGTCGACTTCGTCGAAGGTCGGAAACTGCTTAAGCTCAGGCATGATGAATGCAGACGTATTCAGTCCGCCGACTTCGCTTGCGCTCCAGCGCGTAAGCCTGCCGTAGTCCAGCGGCCCGTCGCCCAGCTCCAGAACAAAGGTGTCGCTTGGCGTCCTCGCCGTATTCAGTGTCATCGCAAGCCGGGAGTCGTCCGGGCTGAATTTGAGGCCATAGGCGAGACCGGCCGGAATACCGTCAACCGCACGATATCTGCGTGTATCAGAATCCATCAGATACAAGCGTGACAGGCCATTCTCATTGGCGATGAACGCCATGCGCCGACGATCGTTGCTGATCGCCGCGCTATCAATGTCCCATGGAATGTCCCCGGTAACATACTCGGGTCTTGTGCCCGGCGTCAGGCTTTGCCAGGCAAGCTGGCCGAACTCGCCACCCTGATCGGTGATCAGCCAGTATCCATCGTCGTTTTGATCGAAACCTATCGGGAAATTGGCGCTGGAAGTGTCACCACCGCCGGCCAACACCTCATGAGTCCCGGAATCGAGGTCCAGCAGATGCACGCGGGAATCGGCGATGCTCACGTAATTCAGGATCAGGACCTCGCTTCCCGATGCCGAGAACTCCTGCGGCCCCCACCACGTGCCATCCGGTGACTCGAGAATCAGCCTGTTGCTGGCCGGTTCATCCGGATTCATAAGCCAGACATCGTTCGACGCCCCGTTTCGTTGTGTGCTCTGGTAGGCAAGATTGCGGCCGGACCGGTCCCAGACCGCGGCGCCGTTTCGCGACTGACCATCGGTCAACAACGTGGTCGAACCGTTATCGGGATCCAGCAGAAACAATTGCGCGAACTCGCTGCCCCCGGCATCGCGGCTGAAAACCAGCTCACTATGCCCGGGGCGGCGCAATACATCGCCGACGGGTTCTTTGAAAAATGTCAGCTGATGTCTCGCGCCAAGGGGCATGTCGATGCGGTGAATCTGATAGACGTCGGCAAAGCGCGTATCGATGTAGAGACTCCGGCCATCTTCGGTCCAGTCCAGCATCCTCGCTGAGCGCACGTTCTGAAATCGATTCAGGTCGCTGACGACAATCTCGGGTATCGGTGGTACATCCTGCATGATCAGATTGCCGTTGTTCGCACTGCTGCTGACGAAATCTTCTGCCTGAAGCAAACCGCCCAGCAGCAAAACGACACCAGCTGCAACGTATCGAATAGTCATGATGTCCCCTTTTGAGTTCGGCTTTTAGACAACAAGCAGCGCCATAAATTCGTCGACGGGCGTCGCGGCCAGTTTGGCCTGATCCGCGCACAGGGTGTTCAACTTGTCCCACTGGCCCTCTTTTAACTTGCCGGAAAGGCTTGTCTCGAATTTTTTCTTGAGTACCGGTATGCCTTCTTCCCGGCGCTTACGGTGGCCGATCGGGAAATGAACTTCAACGAGATCGGTGCTGCTGCCGTCTTTGAAAAACACCTGTACGGAGTTGCCGATGTAGCGTTTCTCCGCATCGAAATAGTCCTCCGTATAGCGCTTGTTTTCACTGACTTCCATTTTGTCCCGCAGCTCGTCTATCCGCGGATCGTTTGCGACATCGTCTTCGTAGTCCGCCGCGGTCAGGCGGCCGAAGATCATCGGTACCGCCGTCATGTACTGAATGCAGTGATCGCGATCCGCGGGATTATCCAGTGGCCCGGTCTTGTCGATGATGCGCACGCCGGGTTCCTGGGTTTCGATGACGATTTTTTCAATCTCGTGCAGCCGGTCTTTGACCTGTTCGTGCAATGTCATGCCGGCTTCGACGGCAGTTTGTGCATGGAACTCGGCCGGGAATGAAATCTTGAACAGGATATTTTCCATGACGTAACTGTCATAGCCCTGGGTGAATTCGAATGGCCGTCCCTTGAACAGCACATCGTAATAGCCCCAGGTTTTGGCAGTTAGCGCCGACGGGTAACCCATTTCTCCGGTCATCGCGATCAGCGCCAGGCGCACGGCGCGGCTGGTCGCGTCCGGCGGCCCAGCTCTTGCGCGAACCGGTATTCGGCGCATGCCGATAGGTACGTAGCGCGCCACCGTCGATCCAGGCATTGGACACAGCATTGATAACCTGTTGCCGGTCTCCGCCCAGCATCCGGGTAACGACCGCGGTCGATGCCACCCGAACCAGCAGCACGTGGTCCAGGCCAACACGGTTGTAGCTGTTTTCCAGCGCGAGCACGCCCTGGATCTCATGCGCCTTGATCATGGCGGTCAGCACATCGTGCATCGTCAGCGGTTCTTTGCCCTCTGCCCGTGCCTGCCGGCTAAGATAATCAGCCGTCGCCAGGATTCCGCCAAGATTGTCTGACGGATGGCCCCATTCGGCCGCTAACCAGGTGTCGTTGAAATCCAGCCAGCGAATCATCGCACCGATATTGAATGCGCCGAGTACCGGATCGAGCTCATAAGAGGTTCCGGGCACGCGCGCACCACCCGCGAGTGTCGCGCCCGGCACCACGGGGCCGAGCAATTTGGTGCAGGCCGGATAGTCCAGCGCCTGGAAACCACAGGCCAGTGTATCCATCAGACAATAATGCGCCGTCTCGTAAGCGAGCTTTGAGTCTATTTCGGCGCTGCAAACATAGTCAGCGATATCGACCAGGACCTGGTCGGGCTGCGTGCGTTTTGCGGAACGAATATCTGTGTTAGCGCTCATTGATAGGGGTCCATCGCTGGAGGCCCGGGCCCACATAGTCCGCCGCCGGCCGAATCAATTTATTATCAGCGCGCTGTTCCATGATATGTGCAGCCCAGCCCGTAATCCGTGAGCAGACAAAGATTGGCGTGAACAAACAGGTTGGTATGCCCATGAAGTGGTAAACGCTTGCAGCAAAAAAGTCTGCGTTCGCGAACAGCTTCTTCTCGTCCCACATGACTTTTTCGATCGCCTCGGAAACCGGGTACAGAAGCGTGTCGCCCGCTTCTTCAGCGAGTACTTTGGACATCTTCTTGTTGACCGAATTTCGCGGATCCGACGTCGTGTATACGCGATGGCCGAAGCCCATGATCTTGTCCTTGTTTGCGAGCATCTGCAGCACGCCTTCCGTCGCTGCCTCTGGCGAATCGAACTTTTGTATCAGCTCCATCGCCGCTTCATTTGCACCGCCGTGCAACGGACCACGCAACGCGCCGATTGCACCCGACACCGCTGAATGCATATCAGACAAGGTACCCGTGATGACTCGCGCGGTGAAAGTCGATGCATTGAATTCGTGTTCTGCGTACAGAATCAACGTCGTGTTCAGTGATTGTTTGTGCAGGTCGCTCGGCGGCTGGTCGTGCAACATGTGCAGGAAATGCCCGGCCAGGCTGTCGTCATCTATTTCGACATCGATGCGCGTGCCGTCGGCGTGAAATCGATGCCAGTAGCGCAACATCGAGGGCAGGCAGGCGAGCAGCTTGTCTGCCACCTGTGCCTGGTTGGAGAAGTCTCCTTCAGGCTCGATGTTACCCAGGAACGAAACGGCGGTGCGCAGCACGTCCATCGGAAACGCATCGCCCGGGATCATTTCGAGCACTGTTTTCAATGCGTCGGGCAAACCGCGCAGAGAAATGAGCTTCGAAATATACGCATCCAGTTCATCCTGCGTGGGTAGTTGTCCATGCAGCAGCAGGTACGCAACTTCTTCAAAGCTCGCGTTGTCGGCAAGGTCATAGATATCGTAACCGCGGTAGGTGAGGCCGGCGCCTTCCTTGCCAACGGTGCATATTGAGGTTTCTCCGGCGGATACTCCCGCCAGGCCGCCGACTTTCTTTTTCGCTGTCATAAAACTTCTCCAATACTCTTATTCGGTCAAACTCATTTCTTTGCGAACAATTGATCCAGCTTGTCTTCGTACTCGTGGTAGCCGAGCACATCGTAGAGGTCCTCGCGCGTCTGCATGCTTGCAACCGCCGACTTCTGCGTACCTTCTTCGCGAATCGTGCGATAGACGTTTTGCGCCGCTGCCGCCATGGCGCGCGAGGCGCCTAACGGATAGAGAACAAGCCGGACACCGACCCCCGCAAGCTCACTGGTCGTGAAAAGCGGTGTGCTACCGAATTCCGTCAGGTTCGCCAGCACCGGCACATCGATGCAATCGGTGAATTGCCGATATTCGTCCAGCGTGGTTAACGCCTCGGCGAAAATCATGTCTGCGCCGGCCTCAACATAGGCTGCTGCCCGATCAAGCGCGGCTTGCTGGCCTTCGACCGCATGAGCATCCGTTCTGGCCATGATGACAAACCGGTCATCCGTGCGGCTGTCCACCGCCGATTTGATGCGATCGGACATTTCCTCCGTCTCAACCAGCGCCTTGCCCGGACGATGACCGCATCGTTTGACCGCGACCTGGTCTTCCAGATGACAGCCGGCGGCGCCGGCCCGCAACATCTCACGCACGGTACGGCCGATCATGAACGCGCTGCCCCAGCCAGTGTCGGCATCGACCAGCAACGGCAGGTCGGTGACGTAGGTGATGCGGCGAATATCCTCGCAAACGTCGCCCAGCGTCGTCATCGCAAGATCCGGCAGGCCGAAAGAGTGGTTCGCTACACCGGCTCCGGAGAGATAGATGGCGTTGAATCCGGCCTTTTCTGCGAGCAATGCCGCATACGCGTTTATCGTGCCCACGATCTGTAAAGGTGTTTCATTTTCAAGGGCTTGCCATAGTCTGGCGCCCGCGCCGTCAGGCATTATATGCTCCAAATTTTAATCTGGATTAAAATCACTGGCGCAGCAATCGCGCATGCGACGAAGGAGTCTAAACCACCGAAGGGTCGTTTCCCAAATTGAGCGGTTAGTCAATCGCGGCTGGAAGCCGCTCCTACGCTACTAATGGCAGGTTCGTACAAGCGGCTTCCAGCCGCGATTGCTGCGCCAGTGATTTTAATCCAGATTAAAATTTGGAGCATATAATGCCTGACAGCGCGGGCGCCAGACTATGGCAAGCCCTTGAAAATGAAACACCTTTACAGATCGTGGGCACGATAAACGCGTATGCGGCATTGCTCGCAGAAAAGGCCGGATTCAACGCCATC
>PVMS01104415.1_pt1 | contig 11967 bp, 10 predicted proteins | sample 1853461 | NCBI WGS metagenome assembly PVMS01 (sample SAMN08582032, study PRJNA380276) | Marine sediment metagenome, whole genome shotgun sequencing project. | isolation source: ocean sediment barecode stripped | collected 2017
GCGGCGCACATAAATTTTATGGACCAAAAGGAATTGGAGCTCTTTATGTGAGGGAGGGGACAATATCCTCCCAATGCTTACCGGGGGCGGGCAAGAACACAGCTTACGGGCTGGAACTCATAATACGCCTTATATCGTAGGGTTAGCCAAAGCTTTCGAATTGGCTCAAAATGGACGGGAGGAGCGCTTAAGTTTTTCTTATCAATGCGTGATCAAATCATCGAAGAAATCACCCAATCCATTCCCTCAACAAAGCTCACCGGTCATCCGTTCCATCGATTACCGAACCATGCCAGCTTCGTCTTTAAAGATGTAGATGGCAATTCGTTACTCATGATGCTCGATGTGGCAGGATTTGCCTGTTCATCCGGATCCGCGTGCAAGACTGGCGATCCTGAACCATCTGATATCTTATTAGCACTTGGATTACCCCGGGATTGGGCATTAGGATCGTTGCGGGTCACATTGGGAATATCAACTAAAAGTCAAGACATCGAACGATTCCTGGGAACTCTGACAGAAACTGTTCACCATGCTCGTAAATTTATTCCCGCTTAAATTGGTTCATCAATCACCAAATTATCTTCTACCACGTATGACCACCAATATCCAAGATAAGAATCAGGATCCAGCACATCCACGACCACGCGTAGTTGTTGCTATGAGTGGTGGTGTTGATAGTTCGGTCGCCGCTGCCATCCTGGTGAAACAGGGCTATGAGGTGATAGGAATGATGATGAGGCTCTGGAGCGAACCGGGAAGTGGGAATGAAAATCGGTGCTGCACTCCGGATGCAATGGCACAAGCCAAGCGGGTAGCATCACAACTTGGAATACCTTTCTATGCTGTTGATGCCCAAAATATTTTCCACAAACAAGTCGTTCAATATTTCATCGAAGGCTATACGCAAGGCGTTACCCCCAATCCATGTCTGGTGTGCAATCGCCAAATTCGATGGGAATTTTTGTTAGATCATGCACTTGCCTCGGGTGCCGAATTCATGGCTACGGGTCATTATGCTCGAACTCACAAAGGAAATGGTCGAATTCAACTGATGCGTGCCGTCGATCGGAACAAAGACCAATCCTATGTATTACATGTCCTGGATCAAAAACAACTCTCCAAGGCAATTTTCCCACTGGGCGAATTCTCGAAAACTGAAGTCCGCGCAATAGCTGCTGACCTTGATCTTCCCACCGCGATGAGACCAGACAGTCAAGACCTATGTTTTCTTGGAGAGAGTGATTACCGGGAATTCTTACTGAGAAACTCTTCCCAGACTATTGAATCAGGCAAAATTCTCGACCGACATGGCAACATACTTGGAGATCATCGCGGACTGGCAATGTACACCATTGGGCAGCGAAAAGGTCTCGGTTTTAATGCTCCTACCCCTCATTATGTATTAGAGAAAGATGTCGAAAGAAATATATTAGTTGTCGGCTCGATCGAGGAATTAAAGCAGCAACAATTAGATGTAAGTAAAGTAAATTGGGTATCTATTGAGCCACCGACTACTCCCCTCCGCGCCCAGGTAAAAATTCGCTACAAATCTGCAGATCAATGGGCGACAATCCATCCAGGCGAGAATGGAAATGCAACAGTATCCTTTGATCAACCCGTCATCGGTATTACTCCCGGTCAGGCAGCAGTGTTTTACAAAAGCGAGCTGTGTTTAGGAGGGGGTATTATTCAATCAAGCGATAAGCCTTCAGAATAGGAAAAATGATATGTGCGGAAGATTCACTCTCACAGTCGATCCAGGCCAACTTCAAGAGGCATTCCCTTGGATCGACATCCCTGACGAATTACCCCGTCGATACAATATAGCACCATCACAACCCGTTGCAGTGATTCCCAACGATGGTCAAAACAAATTAGACTTTTTCGTTTGGGGCCTGATCCCTTTTTGGGCGAAGGATCCAAAGATCGGCAATCGCATGATCAATGCCCGGGCGGAAACTGTCGCTGAAAAACCATCCTTTCGAGGTTCATTCAAATATAAACGTTGTTTGATCCTGGCGGATGGGTTTTACGAATGGCGCAAGGAACCAGGATCAAAAACTAAAACACCAATGTATATCCAATTAAACGATAAAAAGCCATTTGCTTTTGCGGGATTATGGGATAATTGGCAATCATCAGATGGCTCTGAGGTTCGCACCTGTACCATAATAACGACCGAACCGAATGACTTCATGAAACTTATTCATAATCGCATGCCGGTTATCCTCTCACCTGAATCTTATAATGATTGGCTTCAACCAGGTGAAAACGATCCAACACTCTTACAATCATTCCTTCGCTCTTACCCAACTGAAGAAATGACCGCGTATCCCGTTTCCAGGACTGTAAACAGTCCACAAAACGACTCCCCAGCATGCATCATTCCAATTACATAGGTCTAAGATATGCACATCGGATTCATCGCTACAAGATTACATGGAACAGACGGTGTCACATTAGAAGTTGAGAAATGGGCAAAAATACTCGAAAAGTTAGGTCATGAGACCTATTTTTGTGCTGGCGAATTGGGTGGATATGCAAAAAACGGCACCCTAATCCCAGAATTACATTTCACCGATCAGACAGCTTATGCACTCAGTAAAAGAGCATTCGGTTCGGATTTTGAATCCGATGGAGATGAACTCGCCGATCAGATTTACAGCCGTGCTGATGAAATGCGTGCACCTTTGCGCAGCTTCATCCGTTCTAACAATCTAGATTTGATCATTGTTCAGAATGCCTTAACGATACCCATGAATCTGTCTTTGGGTGTTTCGCTTACTGGCTTAATAGCGGAGCTAGGAATAGACACGATCGCCCACCATCACGATTTTTTTTGGGAACGTCAACGCTACCAGACAAATGCGATTTTTGGTCTGCTGGATACTGCTTTTCCAGCGAAACTACCCAATATCCAGCACGTCACAATCAATTCCATCGCCAAAGCACGCCTGAATGCTCGCAGGGGAATTGAATCCACCGTTATACCTAACGTGCTCGATTTCGCTAATCCCCCTCCCCAAATCGATAATTTCAATAAGGATTTCCGTGCTAGTCTGGGTGTGAGTGAAGAGGATTTATTCATTCTCCAACCCACTCGAGTAGTTCAGCGTAAGGGGATCGAGATGGCGATTGAAATTGTCAAACAGTTAGATCCTCCTAATCCAACATTGCACATCTCCCACAGATCAGATGATGAAGGTTTAGCCTACTGGCGCTGGTTATTAAGAGAAGCCTCTATTATGGGAGTGGATGTGAACCTGATCGATCATGCAGTTGGTGCTGAAAGGGGAAGAGTAAATGATCATAAGATATACTCTCTCTGGGATGCATACATTCACACAGATTTAATTACCTATCCAAGCCTTTACGAAGGATTTGGAAACGCTCTTCTAGAGTCGATTTACTTTAAAAAACTTACTGTAGTCAATCGATATCCGGTTTACAATGCGGACATCAAACCCAAAGGATTTGAATTCATAGAATTAGATGGATTTGTAAACGGTACAAATGTTCAAGAGACTAAAGAATTGCTCAAATCTCCCGAACGCGTTCGAATAATGACTGAGAAAAACTATCAGATTGCACTTGAAAGTTTCTCCCTCCAGGTCCTTGAAGATAAATTAAAAATACTTATTTCAAACTTTTAAGCTGGCATAGATATGGATTAACTGATGGCAAAACAACGAAAAAGGATTGGGATAATAGCGACCAGGTTAGCTGGCACGGATGGTGTTTCACTTGAAACAGCGAAGTGGGTTAAGGTACTGACATCTTTAGGATTTGATTGTTTTTATTTTGCAGGAGAGTCTGATTGGTCTAAAGAGCTCGTATATTTGTTGCCGGAAGCACATTTTAATCACTCAGACATAAAAAAGTTAAACATCGACCTATTCGATGATTATAGAAGGTCTCAGGAGACATCTTCCAAGATTAGTCAGCTCAAAGAACATATCAAAATCCATTTACACAAATTCATTGATCAATTCAAGCCAGACATTTTAATCGCTGAAAATATCTTATCTATCCCTATGAACATTCCCCTTGGATTAGCGGTGACCGAAGTCATCGTCGAGGCGAATATCCCCTGCATCGCTCATCATCACGATTTCAGTTGGGAACGCAAACGATTTTCAATATCTGGAGCCGAAGATTATCTGCGGGCAGCATTTCCACCGACAATACGGCAGATCCACCACGTTGTGATCAATTCTTTCGCTCAAACACAACTCGCTTTAAGAACAGGATTAAGTTCTACTTTGATACCCAATGTAATGGATTTCGATTCTCCTCCCTCCATTGCAGATGGTTACACCAATGATTTGCGATTTGAATTAGGAATCGATCAAGATCAGCATTTTCTTCTACAACCAACCAGGATTGTGCCCAGAAAAAGGATACAACTGTCATTCGAATTGGCCCGTAGAATTGATCTGGATTGTGTTGTGGTAATCTCTCATCATTCCGGTGATGAAGGTAAAGGTTACGAAGAATACCTAAAGCAATATGCCAATTTCCTCGGTATCAAAGTGGTCTTTGCCGCTGATCACTTTGGATACAACCGAGATGTAAACGAAGAAGGCAAAAAGATTTACTCGTTGGAAGATGCATATATAGAATCTGATCTCGTCACATATCCATCAAGAGTCGAAGGTTTTGGAAACGCCTTTCTCGAAACGGTCTATTATCGGCGTCCAATCGTGATGAGCACATACGAGATATTCAAGACCGATATCCAACCGAAAGGATTCAAGATCATCGGATTCAGCGATTTTATTGACAATACCTGCATAAAAGCTTCTCGAAAAATACTTCAGGACCCTTCATTAGTCGCTGAAATGACCGAGAAGAACTTCGAAATCGCTTGCCATTACTATTCATTTAACAATTTGGAGTATCTGCTCAATTCATTATTAGACGAAATCCTGAATAGATAAGTTTGACGAGCTATGATTCCAGATAAAGGTACAAGCACAAATTTTATCGAACAAATCGAGATCTTTTTTGATCGCGCCAACAGGAAAAGTTTCGGCATTCCTGGGATGCTACGCTATGCCGTTGAAAGGTTTTCGAACATGCACGGAGTGGAAGGCGCTGCCAGCATCGCTTTCTTCACCGTATTTGGGTTACCGCCACTATTGATCGTCATCGTTACAGTAGGAAGTTATTATCTCGAAATTCCAGATGTCCAGAATTTACTCGTTCAAATTGCTGAAAATAATATACCCATCCCAGCAGATATCATCATCAATTTCATGAACGAGATTCTGAAACAACGCGGAGCGGTTGGAATAATCGGGTTGATCGGCTTTACCTGGGCTGCATCTGGTGTATTAATGACTCTATCAGCCAATATTAACCGCGCTTGGCCTACCGCTAAGCAACGTAATGTGATCGAGAACAGATTGATCGCATTTATAATGATCGCCGCATTTATATTTTTTATTGCAATAACTTCAGTATTATCCACACTAGTAACTTTTTTAACCCAAATCGAGATTCCCGGGATTTCAATTAATCCATCCGTCGGATTACTCACAGATTGGCTGCTATCAATTTTGCGGTTTGGGTTATTTTTTGCCTTATACTTCTTTGTTCCAAAAACAAAAGTAAAGAAACGTGCCGCTCTTTGGGCGGCAATATTCGCTTCAATTGCCTGGGAAATCACATCATACGCATTTAACTGGTACTTTCAAAGTGGTCTGGCAAATTATAATGTCTTGTATGGGTCATTAGGCACCCTGGTGGCATTAATGTTCTGGATATATTTAGATTGTTTGATCCTTGTTTTTGGAGCTTATTTCAGCGCTGCAATCGTCAATCACAATAGTATTGACAACACAAATCAAATTTAAGCCCTCTACGACCATTTTGATGAAAATATCTATACTCCACTATGCAACACCACCTACAGTAGGTGGTGTTGAAAGCACAATCTACCATCACAGCCTACTCCTAACTCAAACTGGCTATCAAGTTGAAGTTATAACCGGGAATGGCGAAACCTTCAATCAAAAAGTAGCTGTACATCTAGTACCAGAAATTGGTTCTCGGCATCCGGAAGTTTCTATAATCAATCGAATTTTATCGAAGGGTGAGATACCTGACGAATTCTTTAAACTTCGTGATAAGCTTTTCCAAGAGATATCTAAGTTAATTGAATACACTCAAGTTTTGATTGTGCATAATGCGTTAACGCTACACAAAAATTTATCCTTAACTGCGGCTCTGAAACTAATTTCTGAAGAAAATAAAATCGCTTTGATCGCTTGGTGCCACGACTTTGCCTGGCAAGATGCACTCTATTTACCTGATCTACACCCCGGTTTACCATGGGAATTACTACGCACCCCATGGCAAAGCGTCCAATATGTAACCGTTTCTGAACACCGTCGTAACAGGTTAGCAGAATTGTTGGAGATTCCTAAGTCAGAGATAAATATGATTCCCCCAGGTGTGGATGTATTTGATTTTCTCGGTCTCTCATCCTTCACCAGAGGAATAATCGAGAAGCTTAACTTATTAGCAGCTGAACCTTTAATTCTCCTACCTGCTCGTCTCACCCGCAGAAAAAATATCGAATTTGCCATCAAGGTGATCGCATTATTAAAACGCGATTACCCCAATGTAAAATTAATTGTCACCGGTCCACCAGGCCCTCATAATCCTCAGAACATTTCTTACTTAGATGCCTTGAATTCACTGCGGAAAGAATTGAATTTAGAAAGCCAGGTCCTATTTTTGTATGATGCAGGCGATGATGGTGAGGTGTTGACAATTCCCGACGAGGCCATACCTGATTTCTTTCAGATCGCTGATATATTATTATTCCCAAGCACCCGCGAAGGGTTCGGGATTCCAGTCCTTGAAGCCGGACTCGTCCGCATGCCGGTTTTTGCTTCAGACATTGCACCAGTGCGTGAGAGCAGCGCAGATGCGGCCTATTTATTCGATCCAAAAGGTGATCCAGATTATGTTCGCAAGGAAATCACTTCTTTCCTGGAATCAGATCGGGCTTATAAATTGCGCAGGAACGTGCTATCTCAATTCACCTGGCAATCCATCCTGAACAAAAAAATCGTTCCTCTGTTGGACTCGTTTGCGAATAAAAAATGAGCACATCGATTCAGAAATCCAAAGCGACCAAATCAAAAAGAACACGTGTGTTTCGCGTGCTTCTTCTAGAGACCAATGTTAAAGAGGCGAAAACTCTTCTACCACTGGCTGAGAGAATCGCATTTGATCGCCAGGGTAGGATCATCATCCTTTCAGTGTTGATTGTGCCGGAAGGTGAGCAAATGAGCGTGGTCGCCAAAAAAGCCAGTCGATTAAGGGAAGAGCTCACCTCATATCTGGAGAGTGCATCATTCCCGACCAGAATTAAAACCTTGGTCCGAACTGAAGAGGACATCTGGGATGGGATTTACGAAATGGTGCTCAACGAAAAAATCAATCTTGTTCTCGCCCATTGGAGCGCAACATCATTCGATAAAGAGTTCAGATCAGACCTTACTAATAATAAATTATTCAACATCCCGTGCGATGTTGCAGTTGTGCGTCCTTCACAAACGGTCAGTTATACAGAGAATTGGGAATCAGTAAAACGGATAATTTTACCGGTCAGGGGTGGGGCGAACGCGGGTCTCACATTGCGTATAGGTCATGCACTGGCACGTCTTGAAGATGCATCAATTACTTTGCTACATGTTGAATCTCCTGAATTCAATGAAAGAAAAGCCAGGTTTTTTGAAGAATTTTCACCGGCGATATTTGGACTGAAACATATCACACGCACGATAACTACAAAAGGTGAGATACCCGAAGCAATCGTATCCGAGGCGCAAGACCATCAAGCGATTTCAATTGGCGCTCCATCCAACGAACTAAGACCTAATGTTTGGATGAACTCATTTCTGGATTTTATCCTTGCTGATGGAAATAAATCGCTACTGATGGTAAATGAATATATCCCTAAGGAACATCAACTCCCCAGCGATAGTGGTATTTCGATTGCGAGGGATCGCCCCCTTGCAGTCGTGGTTGATAAATGGTTTGCTGAGAACACTTACCACGCTCGAGAGTTCACAAATTTCGAGAGATTGCTTCAGCTCAAGGAAGACCAAAGAGTATCGATCAGTCTCGGTTTACCTGCACTTAACGAGGAAGAAACTGTTGGTAATGTTATCCAAACAGTCAAATCTGCTCTCATGGATCAGGTTCCCTTAATTGATGAAATTGTATTAATTGATTCTGGGTCTGAGGATCAGACAAGAGAAATCGCGACTGATCTTGGAATTCCTGTATTTGTTCATCAAGAGACACTTCCAAATTTAGGTGCCTATCAAGGCAAAGGGGAGGCATTATGGAAAAGTTTATATGTTCTTTCAGGAGACATTATTGCCTGGATAGACACAGATATTAAGAACATCGACCCCCGATTTGTTTATGGTATTCTCGGCCCTCTTTTAGATAATCCGGATATTCGATATGTAAAAGGTTTTTACCGCCGCCCACTCCGACAAGCGGATAAAATTGTCGCTGGCGGGGGTGGTAGGGTGACTGAGCTCACTGCTCGTCCTTTCATTAATCTATTCTTTCCAGAATTATCTGGCTTGATTCAGCCCCTGTCAGGTGAATACGCTGGCCGAAGATCAGCATTGGAAAGACTGCCTTTCTTCACCGGTTATGGTGTCGAAACTGGAATACTCATTGATATTCTTAGGAATTATGGGCTGGAAGGGATCGCCCAGGTTGATTTACTTGAACGCGTGCACCACAACCAACCCTTACCATCACTATCAAAAATGTCTTTCGCCATTATGCAGGTTGTATTCAGCCGCTTAGAGCAGCGTCACGATATTCAATTACTCGAACAAGCCAATTTAACGATGAACCTCATCCGATTCAGCAAGCGACGGGGGTATTTCCTAGATCAAGATGAAATTCACGAATATGAACGCCCTCCTATGCGATCAATCCCGGAATATCGTCAGAAGAGAAAAATCGATAATGGCCAGGAATAAAACCTCTATCTGATTTATCTACTCCTTATGACCTCAATATATTTAATAAGACACGGTGAGACCGATTGGAACATCGAAGGACGCTACCAGGGTCAAGCTGATCCGCCATTGAACCAGCGAGGGATTGAGCAGGCAGAAAAATTATGCGAACAATTAAAGGGTGAAGATCTCGAACTGGTGTTCACCAGCCCGTTACTGAGGGCGAAACAAACAGCTGCTATCCTCACTGACCAATTATTGATCCCACTCAAAGATGATCCTCGATTGATGGAGATCCATCAAGGTGAGTGGCAGACAAGATTAAGAGCTGAAATTCAGGCTTCCTATCAGGATGTGTTCCATGAATGGGAGACAAATCCATGGGAAGTAACACCACCTGGTGGAGAAAATCTATCCCAGGTTCAAGAACGCGTGAATGCATCAATCGCCGACATCACCAAACTCCACCCGAATCAAAAGGTTGGTATTGTCACCCATCGTATACCTATCGCATTAATTAAAGTCCGATACCAGAATTTGGATCCTGATATCGTCCGCTCGATTCATCTACCAAATATTTTTTGGGAAGAGATAATCATCCCAATTAACAAATGATGCAAGGATTTGTCATTTGAAGAGATAATGACACTAAAATGACACCTGAGCAGAGAATTCTCAACCAATTACAATTCTTGTATGGAAGCGAGGCGGAAAGTATCTGGCCTGACCTCGTCCAGATTCTAGATTCCTTCCGATCTCGCAATCCCCATTTGACAAAGGAAGAATTCCAACCTGACCAAAAGGATATTATTTTAATCACTTATGGCGATCAATTTAATCAAATTGATCGTAAACCACTGCAGTCACTGTGTGATTTTCTCGATCAATATTTAGAAGATATTATCAACACCGTTCACATTCTGCCATTTTATCCCTTCTCTTCTGATGACGGATTTTCGGTGATCGATTACCGGCTGGTTAATCCAGATTACGGATCCTGGGAAGACATTGGGAAACTGGCCGATAATTATAAATTGATGTTCGATGCTGTTATCAATCATATCTCCAGCCACAGCTCATGGTTCAAAGCTTATCTACAACAGGAACTACCATATAGAGACTATTTCATCACGGTTGATCCGAGAACCGATCTTTCTTCGGTGTTCCGACCTCGGGCACTACCTTTGCTAACAGCAGCTGATACAACCAATGGTGAGAAGTTCGTTTGGACAACTTTCAGTGATGACCAGATCGATTTAAATTACTCCAATCCTCAAGTTCTATTGGAGATTATTGAATTGCTGCTTTTCTTTATTGAACGTGGTGCCAGATTAATCCGACTCGATGCGATTGGGTATGCATGGAAACAAGCAGGGACTTCATCGCTTAACCTTCCGCAAGCGCATAGCATTGTGAAATTACTGCGCGCCGTAATTGATGATGTTGCCCCTCAAGTAGGGTTGATTACTGAGACGAATGTGCCTCATGAGGAGAATATCAAGTATTTCGGGGCTCCGCTGGGAGAGAACATGGTTGGTGAATCTCCCATTTCCGGAGATGAAGCCCAACTAATCTACCAATTTTCGCTTGCACCACTTATCTTACATACCTTCTCCCAGGGAAATGTCACCGCTTTGTTGGAATGGGCACGCACTTTAAGTGTCCCATATCAAAAATCCTCATTCTTTAATTTTATTGCTTCGCATGATGGAATTGGAGTGATGCCTGCCAAAGGCTTATTGAACGATGATCAGATTCAAGCTCTCGTTGACCAAACCACTCTCCACGGTGGGCAAGTCTCGTACAAAACCAATTCGAATGGATCCAAAAGTGTATACGAGCTTAATATCACCTTGTTCGATGCATTGAATAATCCAGCAGAGCCTGATCCCGAATTGGATATCAAACGATTTTTAGCTTCACAGGCGATTATGCTCTCTCTGGCAGGCGTTCCCGGCATATATATCCATAGTCTTTTTGGATCTCCAAATTGTCATTCATGTGTGGAAAATTCAGGTCGGGCAAGATCAATAAACCGGAAAAAGTTCAGCCTGAATGAAATCCAGGCAATTTTAGCCGATCATAAAAGTCCTCAGATGAAGGTATTCCAAGGTTATAAGCACCTCCTTAGTATTAGACGATCTCAGGCAGCATTCCATCCCAGTGGGTCTCAATTGGTCTTAGAGATCGATCCTCATATTTTCGCAGTGCTCCGATCTGATCCACATCATCAAGAATATATCCTCTGTTTGATCAATGCCTCGCCTGAGCAGCAGATGGTTTCAATCGACTTGAAAACAGTTAATTTGCCCACAGCAGGATCAATTCTTGAGCTCATCGAGGATGAAGTTATTCAAATCAACTCAAGGCATCTCGATCTAACTTTAGATGGATACCAGACAATGTGGCTGACAGCGGGTTAATCTGGCAATTATGAGATTTTCTACTCCAATACAAAATCCATCAAATTGAGTTGGAATACAACAGAAATCGTCCGATCAATATCAAGTTTTGCCTAAACTCGTGGATATTACAAACTTTCTAAATAATTCAATAAGAGCCAAACCGTGGGGATTGAAAGTTGCCCGGATAATGGCAGCTGGTGTACGGGCAGTCGATCCCCGGTCAGCAGTATTAAATAATGTTAGACGAATAAATTATTCTATCGAGATCAATGGAGAATACTATGATCGCTCGCGGGGTGGTCGAACTCTAATAATCGGTGCTGGGAAAGCTGGCCAGCCAATGGCTGGGGCAGTTTCTGAAATTCTGGGTAAATATTTGGATAAAGGTTTGGTTATCGTTAAGGATGGCTATCTCGATGTTAGCAATCCAATTGATCGAATTGAAATAATTGAAGCCGGGCACCCGATCCCGGATCAAAGAGGAGTCGCAGCGACAGATAGGATTATCAATCTTCTTAATCATACTCAGAGGGACGACCTGGTTATCTGTTTGA
>PVMS01071794.1_pt1 | contig 11965 bp, 7 predicted proteins | sample 1853461 | NCBI WGS metagenome assembly PVMS01 (sample SAMN08582032, study PRJNA380276) | Marine sediment metagenome, whole genome shotgun sequencing project. | isolation source: ocean sediment barecode stripped | collected 2017
CTGCAGGTTTTCAATAACATGGTCTATTAATGCTTCGTAGGCACGTAATAGCGCAACATCCGTTTTACGCTCCGCACTGAAACGAAATGGATCAAGCAGGGTATTTCTGATTGTGTGCCGCCTGGCCATAAACTTTAGTACAGGGGTTAGCCAGGCACCAAACTTAATTTTTGAAGGGTTACGGTCCGGATGCTTTGGTCGGCCGGGTAATGGGGGTGCCAGGTGATAACTCACCGTGTAACCGCTTTCAAATTCCGCATCCAGTTCTGCTTTAAATGGCTCACCGCTTAATAGACGCGCAACTTCGAATTCATCTTTTGTCATTAGCAGCCTGGCGTATTGCTGCGCTGCAACAAGACTCAGTTCCCGGCTATCGCCTGCGCTCGATTCACGGTTTCGCAGTTCTTCGATCTTCGATCTATATCTGTCGGCAAGTTGCCGATCCTGATATTCGATCAATGCATTTGTTCGAACCTCAATTATTTCATCCAGCGTAGGGTCGGGTGCAGGCGTGAGATTTAGTTGTTTGATTACCTTTTGCGTATCGTCCGCCAGACATCGGCCCCAGTTGAATGCCTGCAGGTTCATCTCAATTGCGACCTGGTTGATTTCAATGGCTCGTTCAATGGCATTTCGTGACAGTGGGATCAGGCCTTTTTGCCAGGCATACCCGACCATTAGCATATTGCTTGCGATGGGATTACCACAGGCTTTTTCGGCGATGCGGGTGCTGTCAAAAAACCAGGCCTGATCGGTGCGCACCGAATCCTGGATAAGGTTTTCTATTTCCCGTGCCGGAAAGGGCGTATCCGGGTTGTGTATATAGTCTGAGGTAACCGTGGCGTGGTTGTTGATCACCGCGCACGCGCGCAGGGGGTCACGCTTGGCTAGTGCGTCTGCGTTGCTGGCGGTGATCGCATCACAGCCAAGCAATAAATCAGCCTGACCCGCCGCGATGCGTGCGGCGTGTAAGTCTTCACTGCGTGCTGCAAATTGCACATGACTGGAGACCGCGCCGAATTTTTGTGCCAGGCCGGTCATGTCGAGCACAATAATGCCTTTATTATCAAGATGTGCTGCAACGCCGAGTATGGCGCTCAGTGTGACGATGCCGGTTCCGCCTACGCCAGTGATTACCATTGCATAGGGTGTGTCAAGTTCAGGTAAAACGGGCTCTTTGAGCGTACTGATGTCAGTGAGTGTCAGCGTTGTTTTTGCCGCTTTTCGCTGGCCTTTGATGCTGACAAAACTTGGGCAAAAGCCATCCAGGCAGCTATAGTCATGGTTGCAGGCCGCTTGATCTATCTTCCGTTTGCGTCCCAGAGGTGTGTCTACGGGCACCACCGCCAGGCAGTTTGATTTACGCGAGCAATCACCGCAATCCTCACACACCCCGGTGTTGATATAAACCAGGGCTTTTGTTTCCGGCAATTTGCCGCGTTTGATTTGGCGACGTTTTTCAGTCGCACACATTTGATCGTATATCAGCACGCTGACACCTTTGACTTCGCGCAGGCTGATTTGTACACGATTGAATTGGGCGCGTGGATAGACCTTTATTCTGGCTGCACTATCCGATTCGGTGGTGTATCGTCGGGTATCATCACTGACAATAACAATATTTTTTACGCCCTCTGCAGCGAGCTGCTGCGTGAGGTTCGCCATTGTTAGTTCGCCATCAATTGCCTGACCTCCTGTCATTGCAACGGCATTGTTATACAGTATCTTGTAAGTGATGTTTACACCTGCCGCGATCGCGGCACGAATTGCCAGCGAGCCGGAGTGAAAATAGGTGCCATCACCCAGGTTGGCGTAGATGTGTTCAGTTTTGCAAAAGGGCGCCTGGCCAATCCAGGGCACGCCTTCGCCGCCCATCTGAGTGAAGGTATCGGTGTTCCGGTCCATCCACTTTACCATGTAGTGGCAGCCTATGCCTGCAGTGGCGCGGCTTCCATCAGGCACGCGCGTTGAGGTGTTGTGCGGGCAGCCTGAACAGAAATGGGGCACGCGTGCCATACTGAGTGATTCCGATTGCAGCGATTTTTCTTTTTGCAGCAAAAAGGCCAGCCGGTCACGAATGGCTTCGCTGGTGACGTAACGACCAATACGCTCAGCAATTACGCGCGCGATACGCGCCGGCGTCAACTCATCCATGGATGGCAACAACCAATCTCCGTGCTCATCGCATTTGCCCACCACCCTGGGGCGTGTTCCATCGGTCCAGTTGTATAATTGTTCTTTTAACTGGTTCTCGATTAGGGCACGTTTTTCTTCGACCACCAGAATTTCATTCAGGCCCTGTGCGAAATCACGCACGCCCTGTTTGTCCAATGGCCAGGGCATGCCGATTTTGTACAGGCGAATGCCAATATCATACGCAAGCTTGCTGTCGATGCCGAGATCATTCAATGCCTGGCGCACGTCCATATAGGATTTGCCCGTGGTAATAATGCCCAGTTTGGGGTTCGGTGCATCTATCACAATCCGGTTCAGACCGTTGGCCTGTGCAAAGGCAATCACAGCAAATAGTTTGTACTGGTGCAGTCTGGCTTCCTGTTCCAGCGCGGTATCGGTAATGCGAATATGGACACCATCCTCGGGCAGCTTAAAATCGTGCGGCTTGATGATCTGTACGCGATGGCTGTCAGCGCTCACAGACGCGGATGAATCCATGGTCTCTGAAATAGTTTTCAGTCCTACCCAGCAGCCTGAATAGCGCGACATCGCCCAGCCATAGAGGCCGTAGTCGAGTATTTCCTGAATCGAAGACGGGTTGAGTATCGGTATGCCGGCATCGATTAGTGCAAATTCACTTTGGTGGGGCAGGGTGGAAGATTTGGCGGTATGATCATCCCCCATACACAGCAAAACGCCGCCGTGCTTTGATGTGCCCGCGGCATTGGCATGTTTAAATACATCACCACTGCGGTCTACCCCGGGGCCTTTGCCATACCACAGCCCGAATACACCGTCGAATTGGGCTTCGGGAAATAGATTGAGTTGCTGTGAACCCCATACAGCGGTGGCCGCCAGGTCTTCATTGATGCCTGCCTGGAAGGTGATGTCGTTTTGTTTTAGTCGATCGCTGATGGACCAGAGTGCCTGATCCAGGCCACCCAGGGGTGAGCCACGGTATCCCGAAACAAAACCAGCGGTGTTTAAGCCCGCTTCAAGATCGCGCTGTTTTTGCAAAAGGCAGAGGCGCGCGAGCGCCTGGATACCTGTGAGATAGATTTTGCCTGTACTGAGGCTGTATTTGTCGTCTAGACTAAAAGCGCGCAGGTCCATTATGCGCCACCGAGGATGGTTAAAATCATTGTCTCACCTCCAAAAACAGGATCACTGCTTGTTGAATTAACGCCGGCCCATTCCATACCCTTGTAGGGCGGTAGTAGCTTAGATAATTAAATCTTTATCCAGCACGCTGAAGTAAGTAAAGCTTTGCTTCACTCCTATTTAGTATGCCAGAACAGGGCTTAGTTCCGCAATGGCTCTGCTTTAAAGATTTCAACGGTGCGTAAATGCGCGCGTATCACCGGGATATCGTAGGGTGAAAATCAGCGTTTTACGGCAGGCCTGACTTATACGCCTGAGCACTTCACAGCAACGCTAACTGTTCCTCAATTCTCGCCTGAACATCATCCATATCAGCCAGCGTGGTTTCAATATCCTGTTTTCGTTCCAGCAGCTCCTGGCGGTGGCTATCGATGGTTTCCAGTACGTATTGCAGTTGCGCCTTCGAATCGGGTTGGGTGTCGTATAGCGAAATAGTCTGCTTAAGTTCAGCCAGGGAAAAGCCGATGCGTTTACCGCGCAGTATAAGTTTTAAGCGCACAAAGTCGCCGTCGTTGTATACCCGTTGAGCGTTGATACGTTTTGGGCTGAGCAGGTCCTGATCCTCATAAAACCGGATGGCGCGCGGCGTCACATCAAAATGTTTAGCCAGTTCTGAGATGGTGTAGGTTTTGGCGGCGGACATTTTTGGCAATTAGAGAAGGTGATCAAGTTGACGTTTACGTAAACGTAAGGTATGTTTGCACCTTACCAGAGAATTGCTGGCAATTTGAGCCTGTTTCAGCCCTTTGTTTTCATCCATGCCAAAACCCTTTTCAAACCAAACCGTAATACGGTTCGTTACCGCCGCCAGTCTTTTTGATGGGCACGATGCATCTATCAATATCATGCGGCGTATCCTGCAAGCTTCTGGCGCAGAGGTAATACATCTTGGGCATAACCGCTCGGTGGCGCAGATTGTGGATGCCGCCTTGCAGGAAGACGTGAATGCCATCGCCTTAAGTTCCTACCAGGGCGGACACCTAGAATATTTAAAATATATGGTCGATATGCTGCGCGAGCGCGGTGGTGAGAAAATTCGTGTGTTCGCGGGCGGTGGCGGCGTGATTGTGGCCGAAGAGGCGAAGGAATTACATGACTACGGTGTAACGCGCGTTTATACGCCCGAAGACGGCCAGAAAATGGGGCTACAGGGCATGATCAACGATATGCTGGAGAAAAGTCGTTTCCAGCCGGATGAGGATGTTTCGGACACACTTGAGCCTGTACTGGCAGGTGACCGGCGCGCGCTGGCGCATCTGTTATCTGCAATTGAAAATGACCACCTGAGCGAAAGCCTTGCATTGACCATGCGCGAACAAATAGAACATCTTTCAGTGCCGGTACCCGTGCTGGGAATTACCGGAACCGGGGGAGCGGGTAAATCTTCACTAACCGACGAACTTATTCTGCGTTTCAGGAGCGGGCAGGGTGATAACCTCAATATCGCCCTGATCGCGGTCGACCCTACGCGGCGCAAAACCGGTGGCGCATTGCTAGGGGATCGCATTCGCATGAACGCAATTGATCATCCGAATATTTATATGCGCTCGGTGGCCACCCGCGATGCAGTAAGCGAAATACCGGAATACGTCGAGACGATGGTGCAGGCCTGTCAATTATCCGGCTTTGACCTGATAATCATTGAAACACCGGGCATCGGTCAGGGTGACGCGGGTATCACCAGGCTGGTCGATACGTCGCTGTACGTGATGACGCCTGAATTCGGCGCGCAATCGCAACTGGAGAAAATCGATATGCTCGATTTCGCGGATGCGATTGCGATAAACAAGTATGACCGTCAGGGTGCACCCGATGCGTATCGCGATGTGTGCAAGCAGGTGCAGCGTAATCGTGAAGCCTTTTCTGAAACGCCCGAAAGCATGCCGGTATACGGCACGGTTGCATCACGATTTAACGACAACGGCGTGACTGCGCTCTACCAGTACCTGCTGGTTCAACTGCGCGACCATGGCCTGGAGAATATTGATAATCTGTTACCTGAAACCGATGTACGCTATTCGAGCGATCAAAGGCGCCTGATCCCGGGTGAGCGCACCCGCTATCTGGCAGAGATAGCCAACGTGGTGCGCGATTATAAAGCGCAAGCGGCAAACCAGGCCGGGCTTGCTCGGCGATGCCAGCAGTTGACTGCCACTAAATCCATGCTGAAAAATGTGAGTACAACGGCTGTTACAGAAATCGAGACGTTGATCAATGGGGTGGAATCTGAACTTAATCCTGAGTCCAAAGCTCTGCTTGCGGGGTGGAGTAAACTGCTGGATGATTATACCGGCGAAGAATTTGTAGATCAGATTCGAGGCAAAGAAATCCGCACCGCCTTGCACCGTGTTAGCTTGTCGGGAAACCCGGTCAGCAAAGTGTCGCTGCCCGCGTATGAAGACGATGGCGAGCGCCTAAAATGGCGTTTGCTGGAGAACGTGCCCGGGCAGTTTCCCTACACGGCGGGCGTATTTGCCTTTAAACGCGCGAATGAAATGCCGACGCGTATGTTTGCCGGTGAGGGCGATGCCGATCGGACAAACCGGCGCTTCAAAGAACTATCCGCGCATTCCGATGCCAAGCGTCTGTCGACAGCGTTTGATTCGGTTACCTTATACGGTTGTGACCCGGATGAACGCCCGGATATTTATGGCAAGGTGGGCAATTCAGGGGTTTCAATCGCCACGCTGGACAACCTTAAAGCGCTGTATGACGGCTTTGATTTATGCAATCCCACGACCTCGGTATCGATGACCATCAACGGGCCGGCGCCGATGATCCTGGCGATGTTTCTGAATACCGCGATTGATCAGCAGCTGCAAAAATATGCGGATGAATATGGCAAGCCGGCGGATGAAAATAAACGAGAAGAATTGCGAGCCTGGGCTCTGAGCAATGTGCGCGGAACCGTACAGGCGGATATTCTCAAGGAAGACCAGGGTCAGAATACCTGTATCTTTTCCACCGAGTTCGCGCTCAAATTAATGGCGGATATTCAGGAATATTTCGTGACGCATAAGGTGCGTAATTTTTATTCCGTTTCCATTTCCGGCTATCATATTGCGGAAGCCGGGGCGAACCCGATCTCGCAACTGGCGTTTACGCTGTCGAACGGCTTCACCTATGTGGAAGCCTACCTGGCGCGTGGCATGCATATTAATGATTTCGCGCCCAACCTGTCATTTTTCTTCAGCAATGGCATGTGCCCGGAATACACCGTAATCGGTCGTGTCGCGCGGCGCATCTGGGCGGTGACCATGCGGGATAAATATGGCGCGAACGCCCGCTCGCAAAAGCTTAAATACCATATTCAGACTTCCGGGCGCTCGTTACACGCACAGGAACTGGATTTCAACGATATACGTACCACCCTGCAAGCACTGGTTGCGGTCTACGACAACTGTAACAGCCTGCATACCAATGCTTTTGACGAGGCGATTACCACGCCTACGAGCGAGTCGGTGCGTCGCGCACTGGCAATACAAATGATCATTAATCAGGAATGGGGTCTGGCGATGAACGAGAACCCCAATCAGGGCAGCTTTATTATAGATGAGCTGACCGAATTGGTCGAAGAAGCAGTGTTACAGGAGTTTGAGCGAATTTCGGAGCGCGGCGGAGTACTGGGCGCCATGGAGACGGGCTACCAGCGTGGCAAGATCCAGGATGAATCGATGGAATACGAAAAACGTAAACACGATGCTAGCCTTCCGATCATTGGCGTGAATACATTTTTGAATCCACACGCGAGTGATTCGGCGCAGACCGTGTAGCTTGCCCGCTCTACAGATGAAGAAAAGCAGGGGCAGATTACACACCTGAATGATTTCATCAGCGGCATGAAGGCGAGTCCCGGGCTGCGCTGGACAGCGTGCATCAGGCGGCGATTGCAGGTGAGAATATTTTTAGCGAATTGATGCACGCGGTACGCGTGTGTTCGCTCGGTCAGCTGAGTGATGTGTTGTACGAGGCAGGCGGTCAGTATCGCAGGAACATGTAATAAAACGGTGGCTGCGCTGCACCATAGTATTTAATGTAACAAGGTTGAAAAAATGACAATCAAAACAGTCGGCGTGATAGGCGCTGGAACCATGGGAAACGGTATTGCGCAAGTGTTTGCCGCCAGCGGTTTCAAGGTGATTATGCAGGATATTAGCGGGGAGGGTGTCAAGCGGGGGATGGCGACCATCGGGAGCAGTCTTGATCGTCTGATCAAAAGTGAAAAGATCAGCGAAGCGGATAAGACCGCTACCCTCGAACGCATTACAGCCACGACGGGCCTGAGTAGCATGAGCGATGTCGACCTGGTTGTTGAAGCGGCGAGTGAAGATTTTGAAATTAAAATGCAGGTGTTTGCTGAACTGGATAAAATCTGTAAACCCGAAGCAATCCTGGCGTCGAATACCTCGTCTATATCGTTAACCAAAATTGCCGCGACTACGGATCGTGCGGATCAGGTGATCGGCATGCACTTTATGAATCCGGTGCCGCTGATGAAGCTTATCGAGGTTATCCGGGCATTGCAGACCAGCGACGAAACCTGTGCGGTGATTGAAGATCTGGCGAAAAAACTAGGTAAGACGGCGTTGCTGGCGAATGACAGCCCGGGTTTTGTTGCCAACCGTATCCTGGTGCCGATGATTAACGAGGCAATATTTACCCTGCACGAAGGCATCGCCACTGCTGAGGCCATCGATGAAATCATGAAACTGGGCATGAATCACCCGATTGGTCCACTAGCCCTGGCTGACCTGGTCGGGCTTGATGTGTTGCTCTCTATTATGCGTGTGCTACAAAATGAAATGGGCGATCCCAAGTTTCGCCCGTGCCCGCTGTTGATCAAAATGGTTGATGCGGGTTACCTGGGACGCAAAGCAGGCCGGGGCTTTTACGAGTATTAATATTATGAATAAACTATTAGAAAACATTACTTTAGAATCTAAAGATAAAGTAATATATTGCTTGACGGTTAATCGCCCGAAGCAGATGAATTCTTTGAACCAGGCGACCATTGGGGAAATTACGGCGGCAATTGCCACGGTCAAGGAAGATTCGCAGGCACGCGTCTTGCTGTTTACCGGTGCGGGCGAAAAAGCTTTTATTGCGGGTGCGGATATCAGCCAGTTTAAAAACCTGGGTTCGCTTGAAGCCAGGGAACTGGGTTTGGCCGGGCAGAACATTGCGTTTCAGCTGGAACACCTGGATATTCCGGTGATTGCAGTGGTTAATGGCTTTGCCCTCGGCGGCGGCTGCGAGCTGGCCATGGCCTGCGACTGGATTATCGCCTCTGAAAATGCAAAATTCGGTCAACCAGAGATCAATCTTGGCATCATGCCCGGTTTCGGAGGTTCTCAACGCCTGATGCGCCTGGTAGGCAAAGCGATGGCTATGGATTTATGTATGACCGGTCGAATGATTAAGGCTGAAGAAGCCCGGGGGATGGGGCTAGTGAATCAGGTGTATGCCGCAGATGAACTCATGGATGAAGCCATGAAACTCGCGACTACGCTTTCACGCAAAGCGCCAATCGCGCTGAAATTTATTAAACAGGTATTACGTGACGGGCAGAACATGAGCCTCGAAAACAGTTGTACACTGGAAGCCGAACTTTTTGCTCTGTGTTTTTCCACTGAAGATCAGGAAGAGGGTGTTGCAGCATTTCTGGAAAAGCGTCCGGCAAAGTTTAAAGGTGTTTGAAATCAACAATACTCCTCAATCTTTATAAAAGAGGAGTCGGAGAGGGTTATTCGGCCATTTCCCTGTAATCACCGTGATACGAGTAAGTAGTGAATCAATATGAAACATAATGACAAAGCATTCCAGGACCTAATTCCAAACAACCATTGTTATGGTTGCGGGCCAGACAACGAGTCAGGCCTGAGAATTAAGAGTTTCTGGTCTGCTAATAATGAATCCGTTTGCCAGTATACGCCTGAAGCACACCAATGTGCGGGGCCGCGACAATATCTAAACGGGGGCATCATCGCGACATTGCTTGATTGCCACGGAATTTGTACCGCGATGGCCAAAGCTTATAAAATGGCAGGTCGCAAGGTTGGTGAGGGTGAGCAAATCTGGTTTGCAACGAGGCGTCTCGACGTCAGCTATCGTAAACCGACTCCGATCGATAAGGAGTTAGAGATAGTGGCAAAAATTATTGAAGCAAATGAAAAGAAAATCACTTTGGATTGTTCCTTGTCAGCTGCTGGTGAAATATGTGCGACCGCGAACGTGATTGCAGTGCGCGTGCCACCGGGCTGGTTTTGAATATCACCAATACACCATCGCATCCCGATAAATATCGGCCAGGTCTGATTGCCTTACTTCCCTTGGAGAATTCACCAGCAGGCGTTGTTGTTTAAACGCGCCATCAACCAGGGCTGGAATATCCGCTTCTGTATAGTTTAACGAAGACAAGCCATTGGGAATGCCGCATTCCTGCATCAGTTTAATCATGCACCTGGCTAGTGCTTTTCCACCTTGATCAATATCGACCCCTGACATATCAGCCCCCAGCGCCTGTGCGGCCTGCCAGTGTCTTTTAGGCGATGCTGAGGCGGTAAATCGAAACGCGGCGGGGGCGTTGACCACTACAGAAATCCCATGCGGGCACATGCTGTGGTCGTGTGGCCAGCCTTCGGGATAATAATCTTTTATCATCCCGGCAACGGAATACGACATACCGTGGGGAACGTGCACGCCTGCGTTACCAAAGCTGATGCCCGCGAGCGTGGCGGCGTACATCATGGCGCTGCGAGCCTTTTTATCGTGGGGACTATTCACGGATTGTAAAAGGTATTTTGCCGCGAGCCGGATGGCTTCCAGGCTGCCGGTATCACTATGTGGATTGGCGCCCTGGTAGGGTGGGCGCAGGGCCGGATTGCTTTGTTTTGCGCGCGCGCTGAAGGGAACGGCTGTGAAACTCTCTATCGCGTGTGTGAGCACGTCAAAGCCCGTCGCGGCGGTGACCAGGGGTGGTAGATCCCAGGTAAACGACGGGTCGATGATGCCCATGTCCGGTTTCATGTATGCCGAGGATATACCGGTTTTTACCCGCTGCTCGACCAGATCAAATACCGCCACCCCGGTTGATTCACTGCCGGTTCCGGAGGTCGTTGGGCAGGCGATGTGTGGCATTAATTTGCCGGGAACCGGGACAGCTTTGCCTATTGGTTTATTGACGTAGTCGAGCAGGTCAGCTGGATAGCAGTGCAATAAATTAGCGGCCTTTGCGGTATCAATGACCGAGCCGCCACCAATGGAAACCAGGCCGTCAAACTGGCCGTTATCCAGAAATCGAGTCGCTTCCTTGAATGACTGATCGGTAGGCTCTATGCGTGTCCGGCTGTATACCCGGTAGCTAATATTCGCATCTTTAAGAGACTGAAGTGCGAGCGTACAAGGCTCCAGTCCGATGGTAGTGGCATCGGTAAAAATCGCCGCATTGTTTATTTTCAGACATTTAACTTCGTACGCGAGTTCCTGACATGCCCCGACTCCAAATTTTATGGGGCGCGGGTCTACACTGAAAATGGTTTCGCCATTTTTGCGTTCTATATAGTGCTCGCCAAACATAAGTATTTTCCCTCGTTATTTGAAGATGTACTATAGGTGGATGCGTTACACTAATCTACCTCGGTTATGTAATGTAGCCAGCGTAGGGTGGATAAGCATTAGCGCATCCACCAATTTGAAAAGATGCATGGGAGATACACTATGTTTATTCATCCGACACAAGCATTGACCTTAAAATAGATTACACCAATGACCATGAAAGATTTACTCGAAGAAAAAGTTACCTGTGTGCATCACTGGAATGACCGTCTTTTTAGTTTCCGTACCACGCGCAATCCGGCGTTACGCTTCAGGAACGGCGAATTCATTATGATAGGCCTGGAAGTGGACGGTAAACCTCTGATGCGAGCCTACAGCGTAGCCAGCGCAAATTATGAGGATGAGCTGGAGTTTTTCAGCATCAAGGTACCTGACGGCCCGCTCACCTCACGCTTACAGCACCTTAAAGAGGGTGATACCGTATTGATGAAAAATAAAGCGACCGGTACGCTGGTGCTGGACCGCCTGCTGCCGGGTAAGCGCCTGTATCTGATTTCAACGGGAACGGGCATGGCACCGTTTCTAAGCATCATCAAAGATCCTGAAACCTACGAGGCTTACGACAAGGTTATTCTAACGCACGGGGTGCGCAATGTTTCCGATTTAACCTATGAAAATCTGATTCTAAATATGCTACCTAATCACGAACACCTCGAGGAGATGGTGCGAGACCACCTGATTTATTATCCGACCGTCACACGCCAACCCTATCATACGCAAGGCAGGCTCAATCGTTTAATTGAATCGGGTAAATTGTTTTCTGACCTTGGATTCCCGGAACCTACCCCGGAAGAGGACCGATTTATGATCTGTGGAAGTATTCCACTAAATCGCGATATGACCGAAATACTGACCGCGCGAGGTTTTAAGGAATCAAAAAGAGGAGAACGAGCGCACTTCGTGATTGAACGCGCTTTTGTCGAAAAATAATCATTGGGGGTCTGCGCAGTAATTTATAATAGCCATAATTAAAGTTATCCACATTCATCCAATAAGCTGAAGGGGCGTGACAACC
>PVMS01041820.1_pt1 | contig 11963 bp, 30 predicted proteins | sample 1853461 | NCBI WGS metagenome assembly PVMS01 (sample SAMN08582032, study PRJNA380276) | Marine sediment metagenome, whole genome shotgun sequencing project. | isolation source: ocean sediment barecode stripped | collected 2017
AACTACGTACCTATCCCAAAGAAGGAGAGGGACGGACCGTAGCCAGATGGGGAAATAAAATCAACGATTAAATTGGAGAGCCTAATGACATTTGATTTGAGACAACGCGCCATTATAGACCAGTTCCGGGAAGCGGCCGCCGATTTAGAAAAAAGAGCCGGAGATCCAATAGCCCTTAGAAAGGGACTAGAACTGATGGACAAGATTGAGGAAGTAGCTATCGCCGATGGGAAGATGACTGATCTGATAACCTGGGTTCGTAATAAGCGCCAACGCATCGGAGAGCGCATTAGAGAGTTAGAAAAGAATAAGAAGCCTTACAGAAAGTAAGAGCTTGACGATTAAGGGAGAATGGTTTATGATTTGGATACTGCTTTCTATCGGCTACGCAGCTATTGGGTATTTGTATGCTGACACGGCCTGGAACGCCCCGGAAGTAAAGGAAGAAGTGGAAGAGCTTCGCTCCACGTCTCCTGAAGGATCGGTCGAGGCCGGCTTGGCCATTGCTAAATTGGCAATAGCCGTTTTGTGGCCGGTATTTTTGATCGGAAGCATCGGAGCTTATATTCTCCAAGTGCTGGGTATTATAAGTCCTTCGGACGAGGAGGAGGAATAAATGTCAGTTTTATTGGCAGTTATAATATACTTAGCTGGGGGCTATGCCAGTTCCCGTTACGTATGGGATGAAGACGTACTCGCCGTACTAGTAGGACCAAAGAACTACTGCGACCAGAATCTTATCCCATTGTTCTTCCTATATTTTATAGGGGCTTGTGCAACTTTCGTACTTTGGCCCTTCGCAGCGCCCGCCATTTTAATCTGGCGGATATTCAACAAGAAAGGATAAGGAAAATGAATGACTGGACACTACCAGATCCTCAGGAAGTCTTAGTAGATAAGATCCCTACAGAGGACAAGATTGAGATTTCATACGAGCAGGGTTTATGGGTCGACGGCGAACGAATCATCTGGGACGAGGATGAACCAATCCGCCCTATAGAGCTTTGGCGCGAGTTAGCTCCAGAGGAGCGACTACTCTTAAATATAGAAATTCTGGACATGGTTCCAGAAGAGCAGCTGACCGAAGAAGTTAGAGAAGCTATCAGTGAGGCGATTGCCGAAACTGAGCGCATGCTCTGTGAGCCCCGATAGTACCAATTTAATCGCCGGGTAAATGTAAAAGTAGTAAGGATGTAGTTGGGGTCTCTGAGCTTGAAGGGGTTGGTAGTATGAGAGGATTAAGATGAGAAGCTCTATCTATGTAGACGGAGTGCATGTTAAAGACGTAGAGGGAACGTATGCTCGAAGTATGAGTAAGGCTATGGAAGATCCCGATATAGTGAAGATCTTGAATGGGAGAAAGGTTTGCCGACTGGATCTGATCACGAGTGGGGACCAACGAACCTATCGATTCCATTCCTACTGAAATTGATCATTGGCAGAAAGGGGAAGTGGTTCAGGCGCTCCCCAAAAAAAATTTTTAAACTCGCGAGGTTAAGACACGCATCTTGCGTTTCATAAGTATTTGCGTTATTATTATAATTGGAGGAAGTAGTGGAAGAACGCGAGAAGTGGCCATTCTACGCTTACTCTATGGGGCTTTTAAACGACGAAGAGCTAGCGCTCTTCGATGCAGGTAGGTGGTATTTGGGAAAAGAGGACGGAGCCATTTGGATTTATAGGACCGCCAAAACCCTTTTATATACTTACTACAAGTAGGAGAAATGTAAATGTTTGACCTCACAATGTTTTTTTCAATGTTTTGCGCATTCGTCGCAGCGTCGGTAGTTATGGAGCTATTCAGTTTTTGTCTAGGTCTTTATCTTGCCAAGAAAAATATGAAGCGACAGCAAGCATTTGAGCAAGAGTACATGCAAGCTTTAGCGGAGGGCAAATTGCCCCCGGGCGTGGACCCAATGCAGGCGATGATGAGCGGGATGCCGATGCCGGCGGGAATGATGCCCACAGTAAGCGGTGAGGTAGATGGAAATCCTACCACAGGTCAGTATCTCTAGAATGCCTACGTATGAATACAAGTGCGACAAGGGGCATGTCTTTGAGACGTACGGGGAGCGTATCACCGACCCGCCTTTGGAAACTTGTGATGTCCCTTTATCTACCGGGGACAGGTGTGACGCCCCCTGTAAGCGACTCATTAGCCCCACGTCCTTCGTTTTGAAAGGAAGTGGGTGGGCCAAGGATGGATATGGATCTGGAGTCACGGGAAAGAATAAGCGCACTCCTAAACGTCCGAAAGGAACTGGGAGACTGTAAGCGCTGCCAATTGAGTCAGGAACGCACCAACATTGTTTTTGGAGAGGGGAACCCCTTTTCTGATTTAATGATCGTTGGAGAAGCTCCTGGCGAACGTGAGGATCAATTGGCAAGACCTTTCGTTGGTAAATCCGGGGAATTGTTAGACGAAGCCCTCACGGAAAACGGGCTTACTCGAAACGATGTTTATATTGCGAACATCGCAAAATGTAGGCCACCAGGAAATAGGAACCCTTCTCTCACGGAGATGAAGACCTGCGCACCGTTTCTGTATAAACAAATTGAAACGATTGCGCCCATATGTGTTGTCACCTTAGGAAAGGTGGCAACGGAGTATTTATTACAACAGAACATTAAGATTACTCAAGAAAGAGGTAGTACTTATAACTGTGCAGCTTTTCCCCAGATTTTCTTAGTACCTACTTTACACCCTTCGTATATATTACGGAACGGTGGAAAGCACAAATCTGATTTAGTCCGTGACATTGGGTGGGGACTGGATCTAACTTTGTTGGGAGAACGAGGAAAAAATGGCCACCCCTATACTAATACACTTACGCAAAGTCCTTGAGGAGCATACGCTACCATTGGAAGATATGAATGCCGGGATGATTGAGGCTCTGTGGTTAGTAATGCTGATAAAGGAAGTTGAGGATAAATACAGAAAAAATGGCACAATCGACTGATTATCCGTTAGCGGAATACCTATTTAAACTCTGCTTATTAGAGAGTGTCAAATGCAAGGTCCGCAACGATCCGCATGGCTTAGCGTGGCTTGAGGCCTTAATGTCTAAGATGATTAACAGATGGGATGAATTAAATAAAAAATGATTTACAAAGTATTAGCTGAGTATATACAAGAGAATATTCCAGGCGGTAGCTTTGTCGGGATTGAAGAGAATTCCGGAGAGCTATTTGTATCTTTTAACTACGACGATGATGTGAAGAAGAGTGAGGCCACAAAGCACCTCCTTGAAAAATTTGAGGAGGTAAAGAAGGTCATCATTGTCGAACGGGTGGATATTAAGAAAGCCACTCAAATGGTAGAAGATCTAAACAAGATGTTGGCGGACGATAAGCCAGACCTTTTAGATATCGGGAAATTCTAATGCAGACGCATTTAGTTATGGAAGCAATTAATAGGCTGACGGCGGTACAAGGAGAAAAGAAAGGGGATTACTACCTGGCTAGTTTCTCCTGCAAGGATGTCTTAGATCAGATGGGCGCTGAAATTACCCAAGGACACTTAAGACATATAGCATACATTGTAACTAAAGGATATCCGGAAAGCTCTGTTGATGGAGGTTCCAAAGAGGGCGGGCGGATGTTAAATATAAAAATAAGGTCTAAGTAATGGCAGGACAATTAACGCTGGCACTAATTAAGCCGCATGCTGTCTTCAGTAGAAAGATGGGGAAAATAATAACAGACCTCGAAGATAAGGGCTTCAGTGTAATACACATGAAGATGATTCAGTTGAGGGATGAGGGAGCAAGAGAATTTTACCAAGAGCATGTTGGAAAAGATTTCTTTCCTTATTTAGTTAAAGTTATGTGCGGTGGACCTATTTTAGTATTGGTCTTGGCCAAAGAGAATTGTGTGGAAGCTTGGCGTAATTTTATAGGAGCTACCAATCCTGCGGAAGCAGAAGAAGGAACTCTCCGACATAAATATGGGGACCATGTAAACATGACCATGAACGCTGTCCACGGTTCTGCTACAGATCATGACGCATTACGTGAGATCAATTTTTTCTTTTCTAGAGAAATTAGCTTGTTGAAGGAATTAGATGCCGCTGATAACAAATCTGGAATATAATAAAGAAGAGTTTGATAAGAGGCTTCGCTATAAGACTCTCCCCGTAGCTAACATAACTAATGAGCTACAGGCCGTGGCCTTAGAACTACTTGGGGACATGTATAATATGAACGCTATTGGTTTAGCTGCCAATCAAGTCGGGCTCAAGATTAGACTATGTGTGATGGATCCCGCTTTTATGATTGATAAGAAGATGCCTATAGTTATGTTCAACCCTGAAATAGTAGAAGTAGGTGAAGAGTTTTTTACAGCCCCTGAAGGGTGTCTAAGTTTGCCGAACTTAGGGCTTCAGGTCCCACGCTTTAGAAATATTGTAGTGCGGTACCTTGGGCTTGATCGGAAGGAACACATTATAAAGGATGACAATAGTCTCCTATCCTCAGTACTTCAACATGAGATTGACCATTTAGACGGTGTTCTCATGATAGACAGAGTAGTAGAGCCTGTCGAAGTTGAGTATAGTGTTCCATTGGAAGTGCATAAAAACTTAGTAGGAAATGGTATGAGATAAATGATAAAATATTTGCTGGCACTGTTAACCGCTGGCCTTTTAGTATTCTCTAGTTTGAATTGTGCGAGTTCTGTAAGGGCAGCAAGTGAAGTGCTCGCAGGATTTGCGGTCCCTGGGGTTCCTGATGGTAACTATTTAACCATGTCTGTAAAGGAAGTTATAACGTTACTTGGGAATCCTACTCAATCTGCTCCTTGCACTATAACCCTGCCGACCGCTGACGGAGAAAAGAGAGTTGCCGGCGACGGTGCGGTGTTTACTAGAGAGGGTTACCAACAGGAAGAGAACTACTATATTATTATCCGTACGGACCTTTGTGCTGTTTTTGGGATTGTTGTAGCACAGTCTACGAGAATCTCGGTATCAACTTCGGACTACGACTCCACGTTGGTACAAGGGTATGTAGATTTTCCACTGGTTCGCCAATTACTATTGGACGGGCCGAATCGTGACGGAGTAGAGGATGGGGTATATGTCCCTAAGCCAGGAGAGATGTCAATCTAAGGTTAACATGACTAAAGACAGCATTACTAATGCTGCCAAAAATGCAGTCGGCTAGCATTATATTAAGCACTGGAGATTTAAAAATGAATCAAGATCTTAAAGCCATTCAAGGCAAAATGGACATCGAAATCTATGAAGCTGATAGTGGGAAGATACTTACCAAGGAACGCGGTTTTACTGTTAAGGAAGAGGCGGGTAAGGTTCTCTCATTTGACGCGATAGAACGCCCAGACTATGGTACGGTATTGTTATTTGGAGACCAGGCCTATTTTGTGAAGTTCTGGGACGATGAGGATTTAGAGCGCGCGCTAGCTCTCACTAAGGAAGTTTTTGAAGGCGAGATCGCGAGACGAAGAAATGCCTAACTTGCATCCCGGATTAACCGATAAAGAGTATTGGGATCTCAGGCTAACACTGTTTGAATTACAACAAAACCTGGCGATCTTCCCGGACGACGCTGCTTATGAGGAAGTTAAACGAGACCTTCTCGAAGACCTACATAATTACCTGATTAAACAGGGAGAGGAACAGGACCCATGGAGTTAAACAAATATATTGACCATACGCTAATAAAGCCGCAGGCCTCTATGAAACAGTTTGAAGGCCTCTTAGAAGAGGCGGTTAAATACCAGTTTGCTGCAGTATGTGTGTCTCCGCACGTGGCCACCTCTGTTAAAGCGGCCTTACAGGGCGAGGATGTTAAAGTAGCGACTGTTGTTTCTTTTCCCCACGGCAACTTACCATTTGATTTGAAACTACAAGAGGTACAGTATTTCGTGGACAAGGGAATAGATGAAATCGATTTCGTAATGAACTACGGAGATTTCGTTTGGAAGAATTTCAACACAGTTGCCAAGGAGCTAACTACAATTGGTGACTATTGCGCCGATAACGGTGCAACAAGTAAATGTATTGTAGAAGCATGCTTCTTAGATCTCCAAGGACTAGGTGCCATCTTCAACTTTATTAAAGATGAAACTAAAATTGATTTTATCAAGACTTCTACTGGTTTCTCAGATGCCGGTGCTTTGGTAGATGATGTTGCATATTGGAATCAACTGAGAGGAGATTCTGAGCGGCCCCTAATTAAGGCCGCTGGTGGAATCAAAACGCTCGACGATGCTCTAGCCATGATTGAGGCTGGCGCGAATCGTGTTGGAATGAGCGCTTCTGTGAAAGTAATGGAGGAGTGGAATGCTCGCAACCAAACTTTCACCGGAGGAGAAGAGACGACTTGAAAGGTACATCATAGAACTCGAAAGAGGTTCTATGGATTTTATCGCACGACAGAAGCTTAGGATTCTCCTAACTTTTCTAGGTGCGTCACGTCCCAAAGATAAGATCCTCCAATGGGAGGCTCAGAAAATACTTCGGGATATACAACCTTTCTAAGAACGACGACTAAGGGAACTAATAAATGGACGAAGACCCCGCCAGTAAGCCTTATCAACGTAACGACTTGAAGTTCAAGTCTACTTCTCTATCGGTGTACCTACAGTTAAAAACTATACACCCACTACTGGCTACCCGTCCACTTAAAATTAGGAGAATGATATGTCAGACACACCCGTAGATTATGATGCTGATCTTAGTAGCGTCGAGGGACTACCAACTGTACCTGTCTGTCCTATTTGTACCAACTTACTTAATAGCGCTGATAAAGGTTATAAGTATGCTCGCTTGAACCCAGATACCCGATGGTTCTTTTGCCCAGAGTGCGAGACTCACGTTGGATACCATAGGATGAAGGCAACTTGGAGAATCGATCCTTATGATTACACTAACAACGACAAGCTAAGGGAAAGAATTGGTCTTCCCCCGGCAGGAGAGTAAAAAAGGAAAGGATTAAAATATGAGCGAAGTATTAGCGCTTAAGTATAGGCCTCAAGTATTTGGGGAGGTCATAGGACAGGAAGGGACGATACAGCAAATCACTTCCGCTCTCGAAAACGACAACCTAGGACACTCTCTCTTATTCTCAGGGACCCGGGGAACCGGGAAGACTACTGTAGCAAGAATTCTTGCTAAAGCACTCAACTGTGAGAATAGAAAAGGCTTTGAGCCTTGTAGAGAGTGTGGTCCTTGTAAGTCCATCGAAGCAGGAGCTAACTTAGCTGTAACCGAAGTGGACGCTGCATCCAACACTGGTGTTGATAACGTCAGGGAGATTATCGAACAGATAAGATACTCTGCCGCAGGACTACATCGAGTTGTGATTCTGGACGAAGCGCACATGTTAAGTAAGAACGCTTTTAACGCTCTGTTAAAGACTTTGGAAGAGCCGCCGTCAGGTGTTACTTTCATTCTCGTAACAACAGACCAAATAAGCTTCTCCCAACTGTTGTTTCAAGATGCCAGAAATATGAGTTCCAGGATGTAGCCCTTGAGATTCTCAAGGAACATTACAGAACTGTCGCAGAGGCGGAAGGTCTTCCCATTACGGAAGAGGGGCTAAACAGGTTAGCTCTTACCGCCGATGGTAGCGTTAGAGACGGCTTAACTCTTCTACAAACGTCTGGAGAGGCCGCTAGCGATTCGTCCAAGGAGTATTTCAACCTAGTCGGAGCAATCTACAACCAAGATGTTATTACAGCATTGGATGTTGTTCAGGAGCTTCGCAAAGTCAACGAGCCTAGAACCATTATCCAAATGTTAGAGAAGTGGTTTTATTGGTGCTCTCTTGAGTCGTTTGGAATGAAAACTCCAGTGAGAGATTATTTTGGCGATACGTCCAGTTTTGACCTGGGGAGATTACAGTCCTCTTTTAAGACGTGCTTGGAGATTGAAAGAAACTTCACAGCGACTCCTAACAGCAAGATCGTACTAGACATGGGGATTATTAAGCTATGCCTGTAAAAGGGTTCTATTATATACACGGGAATGACACCGACATGATAGAACAAAGGTGGCTCCCTGATCTAAGCTCTAAGTACCCAGAAGCTAGGTGGTTGAGATTAGACGCTACCATTGATGATATCGATATCAGCAGGTTAACAACGGAGTACTATAGCAATGCCATTTTCTCGCCTTCCACAGTTATCGTGGTACGTAACGCGGACCACAAACCAGCTCAAGTCTTTGAACTGGCGGAAGCATTGGTGGAAGCTCCTGTTGGCGATAATGCCCTGGTCCTTATTGGTTCTAGTTGGAATAAAACTACTAAGCTCGGTAAGCTGGTAAAGAAGAGTTTCATAGCCAAAGAGTTCAGTAAGCCAGAACTAAAACCATTTGACTTGCTTGACTCTCTCAACACCAAGAGCAGCAATAAGGTACTACAGTTTAGTAACCTATTGTTCGCCGCAGATTACCATCCTTTGGCCATGTTTTCTTTGGTGTTTGGCCACTTCCTACTTCTGAGGAAGATAAAGGAACTAGATGGAAGGCCGGCCCCAGAAATTGCCAGAAGATTAGGGGTTCACAATTTCCGCATCCAGAAAGCCATGGTGGCTTGCAGGCACTGGACCAAAGAAGAACTCGCCCAGGCCCTTCAGGATCTCGGCGAACTAGACGCGCTACTACGTACTTGGCAATATGATGAGAAAATGCTTATCCAAATGGCCTTGATAAAACTTTGTCTTTGACGTATAATTATAGTAGCAAGGAGTTTATTATGACAGAACGAGACATCGTAAGAATGGTACAAAAAGAAGAGGCGGGTCCCACCGACTTCAGTGCGGTCTATTGGCGCAAGGCAGACCCGACAACCCTTCAGTCATGTTATGACAAGGGCTTCTTGAGGTGGAGTGGCGAGAAGCTCGTTGTGACCCCCTTAGGAAAACGCGCTTGCGGAGGATTAAAATGAACGATATTACTAAAGCTCGATATTATCTGAAAGGAAAGCAGTCAGACCTGCAACACCTGACTTCCTTTGGTTTGATGCTTGCCACTGCTGGTCAGCGGTATAGAGATATCAAACTAAAGAAACAAGGGAATAAAGAAGTTGTTGGTACCTATGACGCGAAAGAGGCGGACGCCATGATGGACTACGCAGTGCTTAAGCACCTGAAGAAGCATAACCAGCTTCCTAAGGATTTGCTCCAAGCGTTTGAGCAGAACATTACGTTAGAAGAAAAGCAGGCGTTAGCCATACGATGGATAAATGCTTAAGCAACAAATAGCTGCTCGCACTTTGGCATGGATGGATGTGGATAAGCTTACTTTTCTATGGGACTATGATTTGGTCATAGCCTATGTAGATGTAGACCGAGGTACTAAACGAGTAATCTCTGATCATGATCCAGAAGTACTGGAAGAAATTTATGATTGGCTAGGTAACGAGTTATCGTTACCTTTTAACCCATTTGAATTTGAGGGTGAGTATGGGGCAGAAGAGGATCGGGATTGATTTAGATGGAACCGTGGCGGACTATATGGCAGGTGCCATTCCGTTACTCAAGGAACACTATGGGCTAGAGCCCAATTGGGATGCGAACGCTTATAGAATAGAAGAAGTGTTTGGTCTAACCAAGGAAACAAGGCCCGTTGGGATGCGAGAACTTCTTTACGAAAAGTTACATCTTTTCCGAAACCTTCCAAAGAAGGAGCCGGATATAGAGTTACACACGAGTCTTCTAAAGAGTAGGGGATATAAAGTTTACTTTATTACTGCGCGAACTGCGCACCCTATTGTTAGGAAAGATACTAAGGATTGGTTAGATGAGCATAACTTTAAATACGACGATATCTTCCACGTTGAAGATAAAGCACAGTTATGTAAGTTAATGCGAATCCCTGTGATGTTGGAAGATGAAGTTATGCAGATTGGTAATCTTCAACGGAACAATATCAATATAGTGGTTCCAGATCAACCTTGGAATCAGCACCTTCCAGACGACCCTCACCATCTTGAGAGGAAGCGCGGAAGAATTAGACGTGTTTACAACTGGCGTGAAGCTGACGCCGCTATTGAAGAATTATTATGGAGGAAAGAAGGATGAAGTTTTATTTATCCGGAGGAATGGAGTACAAGAAAGATTTAGGAAAGGAGTGGCGGGAGTGGTTAACTGAAAAGTTAGAAGACATTCGCCATGATGCTATTAACCCTGTTCGGCTAGAAATTCTAGAAGAAGAGGGTGACGAGCCTGTGCAGGTCCGACTTACCCAGATGAAGCTTGACGCAGATCTTAATGGAGTTAGGAAGACTGTCAGAAAGTTCCTATTTCGAAAAGATATGTTTGCTATCCAATTGTCGGACGCCATAGTAGTGCTCTATGACGAATCTGCCCAGCACGGGGCGGGCACGTTGTCCGAGGCCTGGGAAGCTTTTCGTGAAGGGCGGCCGGTATATCTAATTACCGACTTCCCTCTAGAAAAGATACCCACATGGTTAATCGGAGAAACATCGGCCATCTTCAAGGACTTCGATGAATTTTTGATTTACGTGAAGGACCACAGTGCTATTATTCGTGACATTATGAAAGCACAAAAAGTAAGGGACGAGGTGCTTAGCGGCATCTACTAAGGAGATAATACCTCTGTGGAGGAAATGAATCTACTAGAAGGCTTGGGGAATATGGGGGTTGTCCCTATCGTTATATTCATCACTCAAGCTATTAAGAAAAGAATAGGAGATTTTAAGTACGGATCAGGCATGCTGGCTGCTATTCTGTCTTTTGTTCTATGTATAGGTTGGGAGTTCTATTATATGACTCCCGAAGCATACACTGTCTGGACCTCTCTTACTGGTCTTGGGTTTTTTCAGTGGGGCGTTCTTATGGCTGGACAGGGGTTTATGACTTGGATGGCCGCTAGTAAGGTTTACGACCTTGGGCACGGTAATAAAAAGAGAGATAAGAAGGTAACACAAGAAAAGCAAGTACTAGAAGAGAAGATTGTAGTGCTTCAGAATGGTAACGGGGATGGAGAGAAACATGAGGAACCTTTGGAAGAAATTGATCTCGCTTCTCGCCTGCGTGAAGCTTTGGGGGAGGGGGAGTAATATGCCAGGAGTTTCAGAATCGATACGACGTACTCAAATGAAGCAAGAGCAGAAGCGTCGCAAATCAGATATGGACGAGTTGATTCGCATGGTCAAGGAGAACCGTCTCCACGAGGCCGACGAACGCCAACTAGAAAGCTTAAAGCTGGTTGCTGAACTACAAAAGGTTTTCGGAACCGGAGCAGCCCCCGCAGGCATCCCCCCAGGAGCTAGTAGACGCTGTGACAAATGCTGTAACCGACGCGGTAACTAATCTGCCCGCAGGTGCGATCGCGCCGCCAGTCCGGCCTCAGGATGATCCAGAGCGACCAGGCATGAAACACGTCTCTCTTGATTTATCTCAGGACGGACAAGACCTGATCGTCAGCCACGGCGACGAACTAGGAAAGGAAAAGGAAAGTACAGACGATGCGGAGGATAAGCTTCGGAAGCTAAAAGACATTAAAGGGAAGAAGTAATGCCGAAGCGCGACGAAGGGAGGGTCCAGGAGTTAGAACAAAAGGGAGTTGTTACTAAGGATAGCAGCGGTCGAATCGTGGTCGACGCTTCCAAACTAGATGGCCCTCCAGTAGCAAAAAAGAAAAGCCACGATCCTAGACGAGACATGGGTAAGAAGGTCCTACCTGTCCATGGTCGTCCCAAGAAAAAGAAAAAGACTCCCCCGCCCGAAACGGCAGAGGAAGTCATAGAGGAAGAGGTCACCGAACAGAAGGTGCTTCTTTCCTCCGACATTAAAAAACGCGAAGAGTTAAACAAGAAATTTAAGAAGGAGTTTACTATGCCCGATGAAAATGTCCCAACAGGAGTTGGGTTAGATATTGGCACCTCCTTTCTTGTATCCGGAAGATTCCAGAACGATGGAAAGATTCATTTCAAACAACTAAGGGACTGCTTCCTTGAGTTGATTCCTAAGAGCCC
>PVMS01055737.1_pt1 | contig 11961 bp, 11 predicted proteins | sample 1853461 | NCBI WGS metagenome assembly PVMS01 (sample SAMN08582032, study PRJNA380276) | Marine sediment metagenome, whole genome shotgun sequencing project. | isolation source: ocean sediment barecode stripped | collected 2017
TGCATCGCTTTTCGAAAAATTTGCACTATTCAGATCCTGAATTTGATCTCGAATTTCGGAAGGAAGTCTGCCTAAACTTTTCAGATCTCGCAAATGTTCCCAGCCATTGATATAGTGCCAATGATTCCCATACCAATAGAAGCAAGCATCTACACCGGCCTTGGCTAATGCCTCATGAGCTTTTCGCGTAAGGTCTTCAGAAGGTAAAAAGAAATTCAGAAGACCTTACGCAAAAAGCTCATGAGGCATTGGCTAAAGCCGGTGTAGATGCTTGCTTCTATTGGTATGGGAACCATTGGCACTATATCAATGGCTGGGAACATTTGCGCGATCTGAAAAGTTTGGGCAGACTTCCTTCCGAAATTCGAGATCAAATTCAGGATCTGAGTAGTGCAGATTTTTCGAAAAGCGATGCATGGATGAGTCGTGCTATTTCTTCCTTGGTAAAAATAGGCTGGACCGATGATCAGGTAAGAGAGAGAGCTTTAAAAATGAAGGAGGTTCTTTCCGAAGTACTTAAAACGGTATATACTCTGTAATCTCCAGACCATACCCAATTATTCCCACTCGCTTGGTTTGTACATTGTTGGAAATGAGCCGTATTTTGCATATTCCCAGATCATGTAGGATTTGAGCGCCAATCCCGAAATCTTTGATATCCATTTCAATTCGAGGAGCCTTGGTTATTTCGCCTTCGATTTGAGTTTCCCGAAGTTTCCCCAATCGTTTCAATAAGTTCAACGATTGGCTTTGTTGATTTATAAATACTATAGCTCCCTTGCCTTCCATGTTGATAACATCAAACATTTTGTCCAACTTCTTATCGGCGTTGTTGGTAAGCGTACCTAAAATATCATTATTCACCAAAGTGGAATTCACGCGAACCATCACGGGTTCGTTTTTTGACCATTCTCCTTTAGTCAGAGCGATGTGAACTTGATCGTTTGTAGTCTGTTTATAAGCACGAAGCCGAAAGCTTCCAAACTTGGTATTGATACTAAAATCCTCTTCTTTTTCTATAAGGGAATCATGATCCATACGGTATGCTACAAGGTCTTCGATCGATATAAGCTTTAGATCGAATTTTTTTGCAACGCTTATCAATTGAGGCAATCTTGCCATGGTCCCATCCTCGTCTAAGATCTCAACCAGGATACCGGCGGCTTTCAAGCCGGCGAGTCTCGCCAGGTCGATAGCAGCTTCAGTATGCCCGGTACGTCGCAATACGCCTCCTTCCTTAGCTCGTAATGGGAAAATATGCCCCGGGCGGCCCAGATCTCCGGGTTTGGTCTCACTATTGACAAGTGCTTTGATTGTTTTGGCGCGATCATACACCGAAATTCCCGTAGTACATCCGTGACCGATTAGATCTACGGATACAGTAAATTGAGTATGATGAAGCACAGTGTTATTTTCAACCATCATATTCAGATCCAATTCTTTACATCGCTGTTCCGTAAGGGGGGCGCAAATGAGCCCGCGGCCATTGGATGCCATGAAATTGATCATTTCTGGGGTTACCCGTTCCGCTGCAGCAATAAAGTCACCTTCGTTTTCACGATTCTTATCATCGACAACTATAATGATCTTGCCATTTTTAATATCATCAATGGCTTCAGAAATAGTATTGAGCTTTATCATGGTACCGTTTTCGGTGGAGATCATAACTTGTTTTTATAGGGCAAAGATAAGGAATGAAAGTTAGCTGGATTTTTCTTTTTTCCTGAATAATCTCCCCAACCGTTGCAGAAAAGATTCTATATCTACAATTCCCTGATCTGTAGTAGCACGATAGGTAAGCCAAACTCCCAGAGGCAGCATGATCGCGGTACTCAGCCAACTTGCGATAAAGGGATGCATAGTGCCGTCTTCAGCGCTGTTCTTGGCGAAAATACCAATAAAGTGGTAGGTTAAAAAGAGCAGTATCGCTACAACCATAGGAAACCCCATTCCCCCTTTGCGAATTATAGCACCCAATGGAGCACCCACAAAGAATAGAATGATACAAGCTATCGCTAAAGCAAACTTTTCATGAAGTGCTATTTCGTGTTTATTAAGTCGTTTGGCCTTAATATGAAACTCAATTTTTTTGGAATTCAAAGATTGGAGCGTACCCCTAAGATTGTTAATGGCCGTTTCCAGAATTTCACTTTGCTGTCGTTCTGCGAACACATCAAGAATTTCGCTATAGACCGTATCTTTGTTTATCCTTCTTCCGGTAGTTGTATCTCTAAATTTATTTGCCCCTGTGCGGTAGTACATATTTTCACTATACAGGCTAATATCCTTGGTGAACCTATTTGAAAGTGTATCGATTTCAGCAAATAGCTCACTTGCCCGGTACATATTGTGATTACTTAATTCGTTTTTCTTATGGATGTCTGTATCATTTAGCGCAGTGAGATCGATATTTAAAGTATATACTTCAAAATAACTTTTAGCGAAGGGTCGGCTGCGTTGTTTTACAGCGTTTTTAAGTTGAATATCTTCGTAATAATTTCCGTCCTTTAGAACTAAAGAAAGTGTATTACTTCCTTCCTCGCTGGCCAATTCTCCTTCTTTGGCAATAATTACCGTAGAATTCATGTTAGGACGCATGGAGTTTTTCTTATGGATGACCACTTCACGTAAATACTGGTCACGATCGCCGTATTTTTCGGCCACCTTGATACTGAAATCATCTCCAATATCGCTGAATTGTCCCTCTACGATTGCCATCGACGGACTTACCTGGGCGATATTCCTTCGGAGGTTTTGCCATTTGTATTCAGAATTGGGAATCACATTATTTGCGAAGAAGAAGGCCGTGATCGCCAGGCCGATAATAAAATAGGTCAAACTACGCATGGCTCTTTGTAGAGAGATCCCGTTCGACTTCATGGCGGCGAATTCATAATTTTCAGCGAAATTTCCGAATACCATCAAGGAGGTAACTAAAATAGTAAGAGGGAGTACCAGTGGAATTAACTTAGGAGCAAAGAACCACAGGAATTTTAAAATGACCCAAATATCGATATCCTTCCCGGCTAATTCAGAAATATAGAGCCACACGGTCTGCAGCACAAAAATGAACATTAAAATAATGAAGACGCTCAAAAACGTCTTCAAATAGGTAATTAATATGTATCGATCTAAGATTTTCAAGAAAACACGGTTAATCTAGCCGGTCGATGTAATACCCATCTTTTTCATACTTGGCTTGGTCAAAGGTAAAGAGTGTTTTTGACAAAGGCTGATTGGTTTTAAAAGAATTAACAGTTAGGGTATATTTTGTACCGTTGGCATCGGTTTGAATCAATCTATAGATATGCTTGGTTTGAACATTTATTCCCAGCAAAATGTCTTTGATCTCGGCCTTAGAATCTATGGGCCGTAATTTTACATATTGAATTTTTCTCCCTTTGACATTTTGTGTAACGTCCATTTCGTACGTATATCCTTTCTCATAAAAAGTAAGCAACTTCGAGGGTGTAATTTCTTTATCATCTTCCGCGCTATAAGAGGAAATGGTAACCTCTTCATCTTCCGGCACTATGGTGTAGATCTTTTGTCCGTCGAACATACGGGTAGTGCCTAGCATATTCAGCAGATATTTATCTCCCTCAATAGAAACGTTCCCTCGTGTGTCTTGATTCACTCCTTCTTTGGAGTTGTTCAAATTCCATTTAAAATCTATCACGATATTATCGTAGCCTCTTACTTTCTCAGAAACCTCGTTCAATAAAGTCCGGGCACTTTGAGCAGGCGCCAAAGAAATGCTACATACGGCCAGGATCAACACTATAAATTTATTCATTTTAATAATCATTAGTATTGTTGTCTAAAAGTTGGTTCAATGCATCGATCGAGGAAACCAGTACTTGTCTAGCTTTACTGCCTTCAAACGGACCTACGATACCGGCAGCTTCCAGTTGATCGATAATTCGGCCGGCTCGGTTATAACCAAGTTTGAGTTTTCTTTGCAATAAAGAAGCCGATCCTTGTTGGGCGATCACCAGTACTTCGGCAGCTTCCCGGAACAGTTTATCTCGCTCATCGACACTTATATCAAGAGTTGTGCCACCTTCTTCTCCTACGTATTCCGGTAGTGTATAGGCATTTGGATAAGCTTTTTGAGATCCGATGAACTCGGTAATATCTGCTATTTCAGGAGTATCGACAAAGGCACATTGAATACGAATTAGATCGTTACCCTGAGTGAAAAGCATATCTCCACGACCTATGAGCTGATCGGCACCGGAAAAGTCCAAAATAGTACGAGAATCTATTTTACTCGTAACCCTGAACGCAATACGTGCCGGGAAGTTGGCTTTGATAACTCCCGTAATCACATTTACCGAAGGTCGCTGGGTGGCTATGATCAAATGAATTCCGATAGCGCGGGCTAACTGGGCCAATCGTGCAATAGGCGTTTCCACTTCTTTCCCTGTGGTCATGATCAGATCGGCAAACTCGTCGATCACCAAAACGATATAGGGTAAATACCGGTGGCCGTCATGTGGGTTTAACTTACGCGCCTTGAATTTAGTATTGTATTCTTTGATATTTCGACACATCGCATCCTTCAGCAGATCGTAGCGATTGTCCATTTCAATACACAATGAATTAAGTGTATGGATGACCTTGGTGGTATCGGTTATGATAGCCTCGTCGGTATCGGGGAGTTTCGCCAGGAAATGGCGTTCGATTTTATTGAAAAGTGTCAATTCTACTTTTTTAGGATCGATAAGTACGAATTTCACCTCCGCGGGATGTTTTTTGTAGAGCAAAGAGGTGAGGATCGCATTGAGTCCAACCGATTTTCCTTGTCCGGTGGCTCCAGCCATCAGTAAGTGCGGCATTTTAACCAGATCCACAACGAAGGTTTCATTGCTGATAGTCTTTCCAAGAGACATGGGTAGTTCCATTTCGGCATTCTGAAATTTGGGCGAGGCGATCGCAGAGCGCATGGAAACGATCTGCGGATTTTTATTCGGAACTTCAATTCCAATAGTACCTCGTCCCGGGATGGGCGCGATGATACGAATCCCAAGCGCCGAAAGCGACAAGGCGATATCATCTTCCAGATTCTTGATCTTGGAAATTCGAACTCCGGCAACGGGAACGATCTCGTACAAGGTAACGGTGGGGCCAACGGTTGCCTTGATATTTGAGATCCCTATCTTGTAGTTATTGAGCGTATCAACGATTCGGTTTTTATTGACTTCAAGTTCCTCCTGATTGATGGTTATTCCTTTCCCTCCGGTATAGTCCTTTAGCAAATCAATGGTCGGGAATTTGTAATTGCCCAATTCCAGTGTAGGATCGAACTCACCAAAATCTTCGACCAATTTATCACTCAGATTCTCCGTTACTTCTTCTTCAACAGTGGTGGGTTTCACCTCCATTTCAAGCTTATTCTTGGCGGGGTTTAAACCGGCGTCTTTTATCGGTGAGGTTGTTTCTATTATGGGTTTCGTGAGTTCTATTTCATCTTCGGAAGTACTTGTAATATCCAATTTTATTTCCGGGGTCCCATCTGAAAGAGTATCAACCACATCTTTTTCATAATCGGTTTGCTCGATCTCCGGGGATTCGTCCGTAGTTGAAAAATCATCCTGAATATCCTTTTTTGTCTTTCTGAATGCCGACGCCACTTTTTCAGGAGTAATTTTCAATCGGGCAACCAAGTAAATGATCGCGAGGAATGTCATCAGTAAAATAGTGCCTATCAATCCCATATAACTCTGTAATAGGTCATTGATCTCATAGCCAAGAACTCCGCTGAGCAGGGAGTCTTGAGGGTTAAAGAAGCCGAAAAAAACAGATAACCATATAAGTACTAAAATTCCCCAAAACCAGAATTTGAGCAGTTGTTTTTTTGCATAATCAAAAAAGAAATAGATACCCGTTAAGCAGACTAAAAATGCTATGATAAAAGCGGAGATCCCAAATCCATCTTGAATAAAGAACCCGCCCAAAAAATTTCCTACGTCTTCCAACCAATTTTTAGCAATAGAGTCACTATTCAGTTCTCCGCGGATACTTTGGTCGTCTTTCCATGTGAATAGGTGCGAGATAAATGAAAAGAACAGCGCAAGCCCCAAAAGGATCAAACCGCTCCCAAATATGATCTTTCGCTGTCTGGACAACCCAATTGAGGTCTTTTTACGTGGGGTTCTGGTTTTTTTGGTTTTTGAGGTCCTTTTCTTAGCCATTAAGGGTTGGGTTGTTGTTGGGTAAAAATACAAATATACAACGGCACAAACTACATAAAATTTTGAAGATATTTATCGGCACAATAATATCAAAGTGTTGGAAAGTTCGAGTGCCGGATAAATATTATCCCGAACAGAAAAAGAGGCTGACGAATTATCAACCTCTTTTCACAATTAAAAAAACCTAACTTAACCTAACTAAAGTTTTCAGTATCGTTTAGTCACAGAAATTAGGTGTCTTCGGAATTGCCTTTTAGAACTTTGGAATATAAATAATAGAGGCGATCACTATCGCAGCAATGGCAGCAAAAAAGACGGCTCCGGCGGCTACGTCTTTTATATAGCCTATCTTATCGTGAAAATCGGGGTGGACAAAATTGGCGATCTCTTCGGTAGCGGTGTTGAGGCCTTCCACGCTCATCACTAAGGCAATGGCAAATATTTGAAGCATCCACTCCGTGCTGGAAATTTGAAAGTAAAAACCTGCAATGGTAATACCAATGGTCAGGATGACCTGAACTTGAATACTGGGTTCATTTTTGATCAACAACCAGGCTCCTTTGATGGCATAGCAGAATCCCTGGAGTCGTTTTCCTATAAAAGTATTCCGCATTATAAGGCGTTTAACGCGGCTTCGTAATCGGGTTCCTGGGCGATCTCCGGCACCTGTTCAGAGTGGAGGACCTTATTGTTTTCATCCAATACCAGTACCACTCTCGAAAGCAATCCGGTGAAGGCACTTTTGGTGATTTCCAAACCGTAATCTTTTCCAAAATCACCACTTTTGAAATCACTGAGCATCTCTACATTTTCAATGCCTTCAGCCCCGCAGAATCTGGCTTGTGCAAAGGGAAGATCACGTGAAATACACAGTATTTTTGTGTTCTGCAGTTCAGAAGCTTCTTCATTAAACTTTCTTATAGAAGCACTGCATACACCTGTATCAACACTTGGAAAAATGTTGAGAATTTTTCTTTGACCATCGTAATCGCTTAGTTCTTTAATAGAAAAGTCGGATGCATTCAATGTGAAGTTCGGCGCGGTTGTTCCAAGCGCAGGGATCGTTCCAATAGTTTCCGCCGGTTTTCCACCAAGTGTTATGTTTGCCATTTTATTTTGAATTTAATGAGGCATTAAAATTACGTATTCAAATTTATATATCGTCTTATTTTGTATAGAAAAATTAAAACCCTCAATTCATTTCTGAAAGAGGGCTTATGAATTCAATAATGTAATTATCTATAATGTTGTTATGCCAACTTAGGTGCCGTCATCATTCTGATCTTTATTCTGAAGGCTGCGAACAGGAGGGTCATAAACGGACTAAGCCAATTAAATATCGCATAGAAAAAGTATTCACTAACGCCAACCCCTAAGACTCCGCTTTGGTAGGCCCCACAAGTATTCCAGGGGATCAATACCGAAGTTACAGTTCCGCTGTCTTCCAGCGTTCGGGAAAGGTTTTCCGGAGCAAGGCCTCTGTCGTCAAAAGCTTTTTTAAACATTTTACCCGGAATTACGATCGCCAAATATTGATCGGAAGCAACGGCATTCAATCCCAAACAACTGATCACGGTACTTGCAAAAAGGCCAAAAATAGAACTTGCCTTTTTCAATAACGCCTGGGTAATTCTGGCCAGTGCCCCAATGGCATCCATGACCCCTCCGAAGACCATGGCACAAATAATAAGAAATATGGTCCATCCCATACCTTTTACCCCACCTGAACTAAAAAGCTCGTTTAGTTTTACATTGTCGGTTTCAATGGTGGTATCGGTAAAAATAGCTTTTGTAATGGCAACTGTATTTGAAGAGGCTAGCTTTTGTAAAATTTCCGGTTGAAAGATAAAGGCGAAAACTATCGCAGCTATAACTCCTGAAGCCAACGCGATGAGCGGTTTCGTTTTTAACAAAATCAAAATAACCACGATGGCAGGAACAACAAAGAGCCATGGTGTAATTACGAAAGTACTATCGATAGTTGATAAAAGGCCCGTGATGTCTGCACTTCCGTTAGGTTCGATCATAAAACTGATAATAGAAAAAACAACCAGTGTCACTAGAATAGTAGGCCCGGTGGTAAGTGCCATATAACGGATATGCGTAAACAGATCGGTTCCGGCCATAGCCGGTGCCAGGTTGGTAGTATCACTCAAAGGGGACATTTTATCGCCGAAATAAGCGCCGGAGATCACGGCTCCTGCTATCATCCCACCGCTAATACCCAATGCGGTTCCAATTCCGATAAGAGCGATTCCTACGGTTGCTGAGGTTGTCCACGAACTACCGGTGGCGATCGATATAATAGCTGCTATAACCACAGATGCAGGAAGAAAGATCTCAGGATTCAATACCTGGAGACCATAGTAGACCATGGCGGGAATGACACCGCTCACAAGCCACGTACCCGCGAGAGCTCCCACGAGCAACAAGATCATAATGGGTACGAATATACTTTTCATGTTTTCCCATATCTCAGCTAGCATGGTGCCTACATCTACCTTATTTCTAAATCCGACCACTGCAGCCACCAATCCACCCATCAATAGAATATATTGATTGGAGTAGGTGCCAAACCACTCACCGTCTGCATAAAATATATTGTAGGCGAGTAGTGCCATAAGGATGATTACAGGAATAAGGGCTTCCCAAATGTTAAGCTCTATGTTTACAATGATCTTTTGATCTTCAATTTCTATTTCAGAAAGATTGTCGTGTTCCTGCATGTTTATTTTTTTGAATGGTAATGTTACGATTTTGCGGAAACCTGTGCAAAATAATTAACTTTTGCCACCATTAAAAAACAGGATTTTAACCGTATTTTAAATCATGTAAGCTGCTAGGGGTCCATTATAATACCGCCTATTGGGAAGAATAGTTTAGTTTAATTCAATACGTAGGTTGGCTTGATAACACCCACATCTATCATACACTCCCGCATCATTTGGTAGGTACGTTCGATGTCATTATCCAATCCAATAGAGAAGCGGATCAATCCGTCGCTCAAGCCCATTTCTTTTTGTTCTTCTTTCGGAATTTCGCTGGATGTTGAGGTGCCGGGTGCGCTAAATAATGTTTTATAAAAGCCTAAACTCACTGCCAGATAACCAAGGTTGCGTTCCTGCATCAATTCCATTAATTCATTGGCCTTATCCAATGAACCCGCATCTATGGTAAGTATACCACCATATCCGTATTCCTCATTCATCATCTCAGTAAATAGATGATGAGAGGGATGGGAGGCCAGGCCGGGATAAACTGTTTTCAATCCGAGTTCTTCAAATTTCTGAGCGAGATACATCGCGTTTTTACTATGTTGCTTCATTCGTATATGAAGTGTTCGCATGTTTTTCAGAATAGATGCAGCTCGCAAGCTATCCATGGAAGATCCTAATAACATGCCGGTACCGTCGTTCACGTTTCTAATCGAATCGATAAAATCCTGATCTGCACAGATCACTCCACCCATGGTATCACTACTACCATTGATGAATTTGGTCAAGCTGTGTAAAACCAGATCTGCACCCAATTTGGCCGGTGAGATCGTCATTGGTGAAAAGGTGTTATCGACCAGAAGTTTTAAACCATTTTTTTTAGCGAGTATTGCCAAATTTTTAATATCGGCTAGTTCGAGTAATGGATTGCTAACCGATTCACAATAAAGAATTTTCGATTCTGAAGAAATGGCGGCCTCCACCAAATCCAGCCTGGTAATATCCACGAAAGTGGTTTGAATGTTCAATCGAGACGCAAAGTTTTTCAAGAAAGCATAGGTGCCGCCATAGATGGTCCTACTGGAAACAATATGGTCGCCTGCCTTACATAATTGCAGTATAGCCGATGTGATCGCACCCATACCTGTTGCCGATACGTTAGCCGTTTCAGTACCTTCCATCGCCGCGAGAGCTTCTCCTAAATATAAATTGGATGGAGTGGTATGACGAGAATACAGATAACATCCGTTCGCATTTCCTTCGAAGGTATCGAACATGGTTTTTGCTGAAAGGAAGGTGTATGTGGACGAATCCGATATTGAAGGATTCACCCCGCCATATTCCCCAAAGTATTGTAGATCCTGAATGTTATTGGCCGGATCGAATTTTATTATTTTCTCTTTCATTTTCTCTTTCATTTTGTCATCATTTAGCATATCAAAAGTACAAAAAAAATGACATATTATCAATAGAAAGTTAATAAAACAGAATATAAAACTATTAAAATTGAATTTTATAGAAAAATAATCAGATTTATATAATTATTTTGTACTTTCCAGAAAATTTTTCGGAATGGATCTAGATACAATCGACAGAGATCTGCTGAAGTACCTTCAGCAGGATGCCAAACAGACCAATAAAGAACTTTCGTCCAAATTGGATCTTTCGGTTACGGCGGTATATGAACGAATTAAGAAATTGGAACGGGAAGGGGTTATAAGAAAGTATGTTGCTTTGATCGACACCAAAAAAGTGAATCATGGGTTTGTGGTTTTTTGTCAGATAAAACTGGGAAAACACGCGAATGATGCTATTGGTTATTTCGAAACTGAGGTTATGCAACTCGAGGAGGTTCTGGAATGTTTTCATGTGAGCGGTGATTACGATTATTTGCTTAAAGTAGTTGTAAAGGATATGCCACACTTCCGTACTTTTATGGTCACGAAACTCACCTCTCTGCAATATGTTGGAAGTACACAAAGTTCCTTTACCATAAGCGAAGTGAAGAATTCAACTGAAATCATATTGTAATGCAAAATAGGTCCTATTTGCTTTCCGAGTTTTTCGCCCTCTTCATTCTGTTGCCCCTGAGCTTTACCATTGAATATTCCAGTTTTGTGAAAGCGGGATTGGCTATGGCCGGATTCATATATATTATAATTGTCCTGAAGAAAGTAGAGAACATATCCTTCAGCGTAAAAAAATACATCGATTGGAAAACCTTTTGGAAACGCACGGCCCTTACCTTTTTAATAATAGCAATTATCACTACAGCTTTTGTGTTTTATAAAGATCCCTCGGCTTTATTTTTTGTTCCCTTCAACAAACCTTTGCTGTTCATTATCATTCTATTTGTTTATACTTTTCTTTCGGTCTGGCCACAGGAAATAATTTACAGGACCTTCTATTTTAAACGCTATGAAAGACTCTTCCCTAATAAATCACTTTTAGTTTTTATCAATGCCATTATCTTTATGCTGGCTCATATTTTTTTCAGAAACACACTCGTACTTATCCTGACATTTACAGGAGGGTTGTTATTTAGTATTTCCTATTTGAAATATAGATCTACGACATTGATCAGTATAGAACATGCCCTTTACGGTAATTGGCTCTTTACCGTTGGTATGGGGCAGATGTTGGCATTTCCGGGAATGGAGAATGTCTAACACAAGTATCTATATTTTCCCACTCGAAAGGGGTGGTTGTTTTTGAAAATTAAGAACTTGACACTTTAATTTTCAGGAACTTTGCGTCGCCTTCTTCCTCATTTCTGAAATGGAAGCTGTGTAGTGACACCTCGTAACATTTGGGATTAGATATTGTCAATTGAGAGGGAGTATCGTAACTTTGCCATTCGAAAAATAAAACACAACTATGAATACTTATGATGTTGCAATAATTGGTTCAGGCCCCGGGGGTTATTTGGCAGCAATACGATGCGCGCAGTTGGGGATGAAAACCGCAATAATCGAAAAATACAATACCCTTGGTGGCACCTGTCTGAACGTTGGTTGTATTCCGAGTAAAGCATTGCTGGATTCTTCCCA
>PVMS01069365.1_pt1 | contig 11960 bp, 11 predicted proteins | sample 1853461 | NCBI WGS metagenome assembly PVMS01 (sample SAMN08582032, study PRJNA380276) | Marine sediment metagenome, whole genome shotgun sequencing project. | isolation source: ocean sediment barecode stripped | collected 2017
AATCCTTGAAGGTTTTTCCGCTGTCAGCTTCTTACTCTTCCTTACAGGTTGCTCTTATTACGCCTATACTTACGCCACGGAGCGGCGCTTTACTCACGAGAGAAAACCTTGAGCCAAGAAGAATTTAACCTCGTTATTAGTGCCGACAAAAGCTTTGGTGACGCTGCAAGGGAATTGCTCGAGTATCGTGAGCTGTTTTATATTCTGGCCTGGCGTGATTTTAAGGTGCGTTACAAGCAAACGGTAATCGGTGCTTTGTGGGCGCTGCTAAGGCCGCTGCTGACTATGGTGGTTTTTACTATCATCTTTGGGAAAATTGCCGGGCTAGAATATAAAACAGCTCACGATACTCGAGCAATTCCCTTGCAGCGTCACCAAAGCTTTTGTCGGCACTAATAACAAGGTCGAATTTTTCTTGGCTCAAGGTTTTCTCTCATGAGTAAGGCATCCCTCGGTGGCATAAGTATAGGCGTAATAGGAGCAACCTGTAAGGAAGAGGAAAAAACTGGCAGGGAAAAAATCTTCAAGGATGAATAAAGCGTGCCGACTTCTTGACTGAGCAAGATTGTGAACGCTATTCATTCGAATCTCCGCTTGCCGTTAGTGTTATCCCATCGATGGCTGACAGCACTTCTAGCGGTTCGATCAAACGTGAGTCGATTGGTGCCGCAAAGTGCGAATCGAAGGTATATGAGCTGGCTCGCGTCTGCACGACGTACAAAAAATACCCGGCATCTTCATTATCCGTTTTCAGCAAATCGATACCGCCAAAATTTTCACAGTCCGACCTGGCCACATCGCCTTCGCCATACAAGCAAATAGTCTTAGCCAGGTCATTTAGCAACACGAGATCTGTGCGCCGCACCAATTCGTCCTGCACGGCTCGCGCCGGCTTGATCATTAACAAGGGTCGATAGCGGCTATAGCCCAGTAGATTGTGTTTGTTGATCTCCAGGTTGTACGGTTCATCGGCGAAGTATGTGGTGAAGTGGCCGTGATCGGACTTGAATACAACGAGCGATTGATCGTAAACCTCAAGGTTTCGCAGTGCCTGTAGAAATTTGCCCATTTTTGACAGCGCACAGCGTGTTTCATTTTCAAGGCCTGGCTCGTTCTGATTCGCGTCAAACCAACGCCGATCGTCACTTCTGTATGCACATTGCGCATCGAAGTCGACCGGATAGTGCGTGAAATTGAAGTGCAGGTAACGGTAGCTCAACGGTTTATCGCTGACGCTCAGATCTCGTGTATATGAATCGAACTTGCGGATATCGGCAACTAATAGCTTGTCCCAGTCTGGACCGACATGATTTCTCATTCGACCAGCCAATTCGTCGCTACCCTCCTCCGCCAGCAAGTCGACGAGCGCTGCAAAAACGTATTCGCTCGCACTGCTATTGACGGCGTAGCGCGTAGCAACTCTGGCCAAGGCGTACCTCAGAAATTCAACACTATCGGCGGTTGCAGTAACGTCGTTCTGATCTAGCTGAGCATCATTGCCGAACGGATAGTATCTCTGATACGCATCCTCCGCGTACAACAACGGTATTTGATCAGCCAGTCCGAGATTGACTAGTTCTTCTTTAACCTCATCGAGGCTATTGCCAAGCGCTTTGTAGTCTCGAACGCCAAACAATTCACCAACCATTGACGCCTGCGTTCCCGGCGATTGCGACAGCGCGTTCTCGTAGATCGTGAAGTCTTTGAATTCTCTCGCGATATCCGATTCTTCGCGCAGCAGGTTGGCCACAATATGGCCCTGGAGCCCGTCCAAACTAATTACGAGTACGTTCTTCTCTGCAGAAAGTCGCGTTGACTCGGGCAATTTTTCTTCCATCGCAGCCGTTGATCTGATCAGGTCGGAACGTGAGACCGAATACATTGATGTAGCGACAGTAAACAAGCAGAGGACGATCGCGAATACGAGTACATACTGCCTTGCCGCCGTTTGACTTAGCCAGGTCAGTCCGACGGCGGCTACCGCCGTTAGAATAAAATGTTGGGTATCTATGCCGGCAGCTTGCGCATCAACCATGCCGGCACTAACGGAGACCGGCAACAGGAAACCAGCAATCAGGACCCACCAAAACAGAAATCCCAAACCAAGCAGCGCAATTTGCGTTTTCCCCAAAAACGAAAGCACGCCATAGAACGCCAGCAACAGCAGCGCCAAACCGCAACCAAGCAATGCACCGGCGACAAGCAGTACCGGAAGATTGATAAAACCGAAGTCGCTCGGGTTATTTCCGATCATGAATAGCGGCACTGCAAGGAACTGCAGCGCCGCTATGGCCACGCAATAAACAATGACCCCGGTGAAGCTAATTTGGTTCTTGCTTGTCATGCGCAACCGAACAATTTGTCCAGCGCCATGCGCCGCAGTTGATCATGCATAAAATGATAAGTGGTGCCATCCATTTCGTCTTGTGCAGTTGCCGGTATGTTTTCAAATGCCACGTTGCTTTCAATGAGTTCACGAAGTACGCGGCACCGCACCCAGGGATCAATCAATGCATAGGCCATTCTGTAACGAGTGAGTGTATCGATGCCTGCATCGATATGGACACGAACCTCTGGTAGCCATTGCGTGGCGATGATATCTCCCGTATCTATGCCAGGTGCCATATAAAACGCGGACGCCGACGGCCGCCGCTTCGTCAAAATCGACCACAATAGTCCGTCGGCACCTCTAATATCAGGTAGAAATCCGGGGTGAATGTGGACAAAGCGAGATTTTGGGACGGCAAGCAACGTTGCCGGGACGATTCCGCCACCGGTGTACAGAAACTCCTTGTCGGTCTCGCCATCCACGTAATCGAGCAATGCCGGGTCGCGCAAGTTCTCTATAAGTAATGTATCAACCGAATCGCTGTACTCAATGAGCGGCTTATTAGTTTGCGACTGACGAATCGTTTCTTCTGCGAAATCGAAACTGGCGGCGACCTTACTGACTATGGCCGATACCGTGTCCGGATGCTGCTTCGCAATAGCATTCGGCCAATAAAAAATTCGGTTGCGCTGCATACCTGCGGCAATGGGTTTGCGCAAAACCATTGGCAACCACGGCAAATTTTCTTTGCCGTTAGCAACGTCCACCGCCGAAATCAAATGCGCGATTTTGCGTGGCCGCAACCCAAGGCTCGCAATAGTCTCCAGGTACGCTCGTGCGATCGGGCCTTCCGAGAAAAGCACGGTTAGCGGCAATGTTGTACTCAGTCTGTGCCTTGCTGTGTTGCTCTCAATAGGTGTCGCCGCAACTGAATTGGCCAGATAGGAAAAATTGGTCGTGCGCAGCGCTTCGGAAAACTTGTTCGCGTCATCAGGAGCAATCGCTGCGAGATAGTCGATCGCTTTGTGCGCCACGTTTAGTCGCTTTAAGACCAGGGGGCTGCGGGGTTCCTTCTCGAGTTGCCAACTAAACGCTTGGCACAAAACGAGTGCGCAAACTGACCGCCACGGTTCATCGAGTTCTGCAGGAGAACATGAATCATCGATTCGCCGCGTCGTGTCCAGCTTCTTTGACAGTTGTTCAATTAATTTCCAGTCATCACTCGACCACTCTTCAGTCCGCAGCAATCGGTTCAGATTAACAATTACGGAGTCTTGACCTTCGTCATGCTGCGCAGAACACATTGCGGCGCTACGCAGGTACTTTAATAGATCGCCAAAGGAATTCATTTTTTTGTAACTAGCTGCTGCACGACCTGCAGTACATTGGCCGTTGCCCAGTACAGGACCATTGCCGACGGAAAGGGATAGAACAGCACGAAGAAAGCGATGGCCATGAGATACAAATTACGCTTTTGTTTTCTCGTCTCTGATACGGGCGCGGCGTGATCTTTATACACAATCGCCGATCCAATCGCGACTACGGTCATTAGAATTGGCAGCAAATTTAACGTACTACCAAAAAAAGGCAGGCCACTGCCCGATTCCATAAAATTCAGAACCGCATCCGGGTACGCCAGGTCCGACATCCACCAGAACGTCTGTCCCGAGAGGAGCGGTAGCTCACCCAACATATTAAATACGGCAACCAGGATGGGAACTTGTATGAACATGCCCAGCATCGGCTTGAGTGTATAGAACGGCGAAACGCCCAAATCCTTATGCGCCGCCATTACCCGTTCATGCGCTTCCTGACCATCGTAATTGGCCTTGATTTCTTGCAATGGCTGCTCTAATGCCGACTGTATACCTCCGACTCTGCGCTGCTGTTTTGCAACAAACATGGTGACTGGAATAAGTGCGACTTTAATCATCACGCATAGCAGAATAATAGATAATCCCCAGCTCAATCCGGCGATGCTTTGAATGCCTGTGAGAATCTCCTCCAGAAGCAAACTGAGCCCCCGTAGCCAGTCCCACAGATGCGCGTACCGCAGGTCCCGCGACTCAACGCCGCCGAATGCACCCTGCCCGCTCGCATCAATCAAGCCGAATTGCATGATCACGTTACCGCTGGCGTCCGGCGTCAGCTCGATTGAATTGCCACTGATGACGACGCGACCTTCTTCAGGCTTGACCAATACGGCCGCAAAACGACCCTTCCAACCCTGCCAAGATGCGCCATCAGAGGATTGAATCTCAATATCTTCGACTTGGTTGTAGTACGCCGCCAGGCCGTAGAAGCGTTGCGGCTCGGCCAGAAAGTCCAGTTGCGGACTATAAATCAGCGTGGTCACTGCGCTCGCCACAGCGCGCAGCGTCAACAACCCGTCGTCGCAGGTCAATAAGAACGTAGTGACATCAGGATTGGACTCTGCCCAAGCCGCGAGGTCGCGGTTAAATGGGGAATGCAAATCTGCGCACGCAGCAGCATTCGACGCACCAGCTGGCGGAGAAATCAACAGGAGTATCATCGTTATCGTACTGAACATTTTCATGATGGGTGATCTGCCAGGATCTGCTGCAACGCTTTCGCGCCAGCTTCGCCGCTCCGACCAACATTGAAGACATGTTTCGCAGCGACTTCCTGCATATCCTTGTAAGAGGAATTCTCGAGCAAGCGATGTACAACTTCACCAAGCGTGTCTAAGCCATCTTGCGGGACGATTTCTCCGACCACAGTACGTATCCTCGACTCAAACGGCTCAATGTCCAATTCCTCGTACTCTGCATTGTTCACTTTGCGCGCTGTATCAATAAATACGACAGGTTTGCCGAGTCCAAAAGCGTAATCCAGCGCCGCGCCAGACCAGTCGCTAATCATCACGTCTGAGGTTCGCAACGATGCTGTTGACGAAACATCATCATCGAAATGAAATGACGGGTTTTGCCGGTGGCGATTCACGATCCTCTCGACCGTCTCTCCGCTTTGTTTGATCGTTTGCGGGTGCGGCCGCAGGGTAACGCGAAAGCCGGCTTGCAACAGCGCTGTCACCGGAGCCTCGCCAAGTTCTTCGATGATGCCACTCGGCCCCCAGGACGGAGCAATTAGTACGTGCGGTGATTCGTCAGCGCCCGGCGGTGACCCCTCGTCCGCCCGTCCGGACAAAATCTGATCCAGCCGTTCGTAACCATGCTCGACAATATTCTTCGCTCGCGAACCGCGTTGCCTTTCCAGCGCGCGAACCTCTGTAACATGATGCGGGCCGGCGCAAAAAATCGTGTCGAAATGGTCGAAGGCGCCGGGTCTATAGGCCATGTGCAAACTCACCAACGAGTGTTGCACGTAGACGTAATGAACATTTCGCTTTGAGCGTTTGAGTTGGTGCTGCTGCAGGTCGGGCGTCGTCATTACCATGAGGTCGGCGTCAATATTGGCAAATAGCCAATCCCTGACCCACCCCTCATCGACCAGAAAGGTCTTCAGATTCGGGTGCGTATAACTCAGACCTGAATCATCCGGATTGGAACTGAATAGACAAACCGGTACATCGGAAGTATCGAGGAAACGCTGCAGAAGAAGGCCGAGGTGAGCCCAATAGGCCGGACCTTCCGAGTAGAAGATAACTCGTCGCTGCTCCCGCGGTAACTGCATGAAGCTAATAAGGCTCGAAATGTGATTGAAAAATCCCAACTAGTACTGTTCCAATTTGCAAAACGCGTCCAGCTTCTGCGCCTTGGCAAGGTCCTCATACAAAGTGAGATCGGCAACGGTATCAACCTCCAACCAACCACCGTGCACTCGCACGCCACGTACCAGCCAACCTGCATCAATGAGCATCTGCAAGAAGCTGGTCATGTACATATTCTCGAAAGGCTGACCGTCGTAAGTCGCGGCACGGTCCAGCGCATCGTAAAAATCGCAGAACGCTTGTATGGCGCCGCCACAAATCTTGATCAGCCCCGTGTACTGCGCCTCTATCTCGTCATAGGACTGTGGCTGCTTGCCAAGCTCTGCCAGGAAATCGCCATCCTTGAACTTCAGCGTTTCCGCATCGCTTAGAGGGTCAGTCAGGCGCTGGCTCCAATAGTCGCGCCAATTCATATCGACCATGAGACTAACGTCAGCTTCGGCCTCCATCAGGAGGCGAAGATTATCCGGCTCATAGACGATGTCACCGTAACTGATTATCAGGTCTTCGGGCCCCGACAGAAAATCCCTGGCCGCGAATAGCGATTCGACCATATTGGTCGATTCAAAGCATTCATTTTCAAAACAGCGGAAGCCGAGCTCGCGAATTTTCTCGATTCGATAACCGCCAACAACGGCAATCTCGGTGATGCCGCATTCCGCAAACGTTTCCGCCTGTCTGGCCAACAGGGAACGCCCTAACACGTCAACCAGGCACTTCGGTTGATCGTTGGTCAATGGCTGAAGCCGGCTCCCCTGCCCGGCTGCAAGGACTAGCGCTTTCACAATCCCAGCAGACGGCGCGTTAGCGACACGTCGAACTCTGAAAACGGATTTTCTCTTTCGGGGTGCCACATCACAGCCGCGATTTTCTGCGACGCATGCGAGAGTGCTTCTACCGTGCCATCTTCGGCCATCGCCAGCGCATTAAGCTGATTGCCCAAGTGCTCTGGCTTGAGTCCAAAATTGTGAAAGCTGTTTACGTCCATTGCTGCAGCGTCCGATAGATCACCACAAAAGCTTATTCGGTGCCGACGTGCGACATGTTCGCCTATTTCAACAGTCGAGCCACCAAAATAGTGATTGATGAACTGCATGCCGCGACAAATACCCAGAATTGGTTTGTTGTTCGCCAATCCCCAATCCAGCAACGCCGATTCGAATGCATCTCGCTCCGGCGCGGCGTCGTGCGCCGTCTCATTCTGCGTAAGCAATGAATTACCACCGCTCAGGATGATTGCGTCGGGCAAGATCAAGTTCAGATAAGCATCTACCTTGTCTGTACGGATATTTGGCAATGGAATGGGCGCACAATTGAGCGCGTCTGCAAAGTCGGACCAACGCTGATCAAGGCAGTCACGGCGCTCAGCATAATCCTGATGCTCTTCGACGCGTTGACTGATAGCAAGTTTTTTCATGCGATTACTTCGATCTTTCTGGCATTGCAATCGAGGCGTATTCGACGGCAGTGCGCGAGACTTTCGAAAAGCCTGTCACCGACACCGATTGCCGCCGGAATGCCTAGTTCTGCAGATCTGATCGCCATATGCGAATTGGCACCTCCATACCGGGTTATCAAACCGACGATTCCGTGCACGAATATCCAATCGTAGCCGGGATCCGCCTGAGAAACGAAGAGAATTTTTCCTCTCAGGTCTACGTTTGCTGTACCGCTCAAACGCAAGCAAGACGCCTCGATCGCTTTGTTGGTTACGAAATTCGGCTGTGAGCGCCGTTGCTCGAAGCAATGCATGTCGTCAACATTGACGATTAACTCTGGCAACTCAACCATTTGGCTGATTCTCGCCGCCTGTTGCCGAAGCTCAATATTCTGCATCAAACCGGCCCGGCCGACGGCGCCGTTTTGAGCATTTCTGAAGTCTTCAAAACTCAGATGCGCCAGATTCTCACGTGAAATCTTATGAGCTTTACCGTAATTCACGAAATAGTCCAATGCGCGGCTAAGATTCTTCGTGAAAATAAATTTCACTTCTTCACGAGTTCGAATCGCATCTTTCATATAGGTGAACAATGCGAGCGAATCCGATTCGATGCCTAATTCCTCCAACACCGCTTGGACCTGAACACAGAGTTCAACATCCGGTACAAAAGGAGAGATTTGATGACCCGCCTGCAATTGCTCACCACCCATCAGATATCGATCTGCGTCTTCGCGATAGGTTGGAACGGTGATGTCGTAGGTGCCTGGCCTCAGGTGTCCGTATTGCTCGACAAAGACCTGCATTGAGATTTCCGCATTGTTTAGTCGTAACAAATCTTTTTCAAAGGCCGTTGTGACGGTTTCAATCCCTGCCAGAAAGTGCTCTCGCTGCTCTTCCGTCATGACGCCGATCGTGACGAAATCGTTCAAGAATGTCATCGCTACGAAACCGGCTCGTGCAGCATGGGCAAAAGCCAAGGTACCCAAATTTCGACAATCCTCAAGCAACGTAATCGCTTTTTGTAAGTCGGGCATTGTGGTCGATTCGATCAACTCACGCCGTCGCGCCAACTCATGCACAGGAGCGACATCACTTTCGAGACGATTCAGTGCCTGGTTCGTAATCGCCCTGAGCCCATTTTCCAATGCATCGATATCGTCCCGATCGCGTTTGCTTTTGCTCGGCAGGCGAGCCGCTGCATTGCTTCGAAAACACGGACTCAAAACGGTGAATGCAACGTCAAATTCCAGCTTGTCGTGCAAATCCCGATTTTTGCCAAGACGATCGATGTAGGTATTGACCAGGCGATCCGCACAATCCGGTGAAATAGTGGCTGGAATAAATGAATTCAAACTGGCGCGAATATCAACGTACGGCTGGCCGGAAAATGAAGCGATGAGTTTGTGTGGTCGTACATCTCGATAACCAAACTCGGCTCGTTGTTCAGCCCAAACTTGATCGGTAATTAAATAGCGATACAAGCTATAGGCCAGGGAGCTCGGCCGTGTCCCGATGATTTCGGCAGGATTCCAGTCTGACATTACGCCAAACACCGTGCGCTCTCCTGCGGTGAACGGATTGCGTGCTTGAAATTCCATGAACCGCTGGCGATCCGACGCAAGGGACTCAAATATGTCCACGTCTTCCGCTTCGAACTCGCTGTGATCTACTGTAATCGGCCGAACTTGAAAAATATGGACCTTGTCGCTCGTATCGACCGCAAACTCGATATCCAACTTGTCATACCCAAGCAATTCCTCGAGTTCGACAACGGCTTCCATCAAACCACTAAGAGCAGGCTCCACTTCGTTGATACGCCGTGGGTCTTCGCGCGATACAAGCACAGTACGTAGAGAGCTTCCTGTACCGCTGGTTACAGAGTCGGTTGCAAGCGATTCGTCATCAAAATTTATCCGGTAGTAAGGCGCACCCGTCGCCAGCCCGCGAGTGAAAACGACACCGGAGCTGGCAACGTTGCGCAAGAGCTCCTGCACCAACACCTGATCATCACCGCCCTGGCGAGCGTAGGAGTCGATGACACTATCAACCGCATCACAAATTTTCGCTGGCTCGTTGCTCGGTACTCCTAATACGCTGTCGTAACTGCCGGCGAGCGACCTATCCCAGTTATCCTCAGTCTTGGCGCTGCTGCGAACAATAAGATTGGTGTCGGGAAATTTTGCCGCGATCCGGTCGAGCACTTGTGACTTCGTTCGCAGCCATTCAGTGACAGAGAATGTTTCCTGACATCCGATCTCGGATTTGGTCACGACATTCTCAAGACGTGCGAGTGTTTCTGCTTTGGTGCCGAGAACGAATCGCGCGAGATCTGCAGGTGCGTTAAATTCAGCCCATTCAGCCTGCGCGTCTACGAATTCAACGACCAGGCCCTGACCAAGCAGATAACTAATTGCATCGAGAAGATCGCTTCCGATCGCCGCTTCGTTTGCTCTTGCCAAATGCGCAAGCGCAGATTGCCGAAGCAGCATGAGGCCGGTAAATTCAACTGTCGAACTGAGTGGATCTGCCGGTAAGTTTTCGCTCGCGTGATCGGCCAGGTCGATCGTCTCAGCCGACTTCACATCCTCGATCGTTCTTTCTTCATAACGTTGTTGCCAGAGAGAATCAACGCATACCACGACGTCGGCAGTTACATCAAGCAGTTCCCGAATGACATGCGGCCGAAAAATAGTGTCGGAGTAACTTATGATCGCCGGGCATTCGCGAAACGGTGCCGCAAGCAAAGTATGTAAGATCGACTTTCCGTACCAATCTGCAACCACGGTGAAATTGAGCTGCGGATACTTGTCGATAACCGACTGAACCTGGTAACCACCCAGAAAATGTATATCTGGTTCATCAATCGCATCGCGAAATGCGTTCTGCTGCCAGTCAAGGGCGCGATTCGCCAGGTTGATGTGTTTAAGCGCAGATGGGCGTAAGCCCCTCGCTGGTCGGCCGGCGCCTAGTAGGAATACATCAAGATTGCCAACGTGCAATTTACTCGTCGTTCTTTGCCGGATTCTCAGGAGGCGATTGCGTTTTAGAGGCACCTGTGAACAGAGCTTTGAGTTTGTACCAGTAGGTCTTTACTGCGAGGCCGATGGCGACGAGAAAGCCGACAATAGCGCCCATGATTGCACTTCCGGAACCCGGGTCGATATAGGCATGCGCCTGCGACGACAATAGGGTCAGAATTACGGCTAAAAACAAGTAGTTGAGATTCACGAGGGTTCCTGATTCAAAGGGGCGGGAGGCTTTTGCAAGCGTTGCATTATGGTAATTCAAGGCCCCTGTGGCACAAACGACGCAGTTCACAGAACCATCGAAATTAAGTCGGCGGACGGGTATAAGACGAATAAACGGCCATTTCCATCACACCCACCACCGAAGAGGCACGCAGCGCTGTACATATTTTGTAGATACAAGCTACTCGCGTCTGTCGAGGGTATCCTGATCTTCGAAGTATTTAGCGATCAGCGACTCCCGGTCGCCTGATTCTCGCGCTGCGTCCACACGGGCGCGCATCTCATCCGTGTCGCGCAGCATGGCGTCCAATAGCGCGACGAAACGTGCATCGCTACGAATTTCGTCAAAAAACGGCATGTAAATAAGTAAATAGTAATCGAGAAATCCTGATGCATACGCCTGTTGCAGGTACTCAATAGCCCGGTCCTCCTCGCCAACTGCCGCCTCAAACAAGGCGAACCAAAAAAGGTCGTCGGGACTATGCAGCTGATTACCAAGCTGTGCTTCGAGCAGTGCACGACCTTCCTTGCGAAGCTGTTTGGCCTTTTTCGTATTGCCAATCTTGTAATTCGCAAAAACGGCATACGCATAGTTTTCCGCGTCCGGCACAATCTCGATGAATCTAGTCATCAATCGCGCTACTTCGTCATAGCGGCCAAGCGCCAACCAGCGAACCGACGCATCGATCATCGCATTATGTGAGCGACTGCTGCCGTCGTCGGCATCGGCATCGGCATCGGCATCGGCGATTTCCGTAAAATATTTTGCAGAAACCAGCAATCCCTTAATATTTTCGGTCGCTAGGTCGAGCTGCATGCGCGCACCTTCTGCTTCAAGTATTCTAATATTAATGCCCATACCTTGTGCGATTGCGTCGTCATTCATGGCCTCAGCGAGGTCCAGTTGTACTTCCGCTTCGTCAATGTCACGCAGTGCAATTAGACAAATAGCGAGCATGGTTCTATTTCGAATTGAACCAAAATCCTTATCAACTGATATCGTATATGCGGCGATAGCCTCGCCAAATCGCCATTGAGATCTCGCCGCATTGGCGAATTGACCTCTGCAGGCGATGATTGCGCTACTCGCCGCAGGCTTTTCCCTGGTCATGTCGAATGTTGGCGCTACGGTGCTGTTAGTACCGTTCGCCATTAACCTCGCATTGGCGACAGGTGCCGACCCCGCCATGTTCGCGCTGACCGTGGCAATCTCGACGTCCAATTCCTTCCTGATCCCTACTCACCAGGTTA
>PVMS01050941.1_pt1 | contig 11958 bp, 9 predicted proteins | sample 1853461 | NCBI WGS metagenome assembly PVMS01 (sample SAMN08582032, study PRJNA380276) | Marine sediment metagenome, whole genome shotgun sequencing project. | isolation source: ocean sediment barecode stripped | collected 2017
CGAAGAAGAAGGAGACGTCTGCAACGCCCTGGCTGTTCGAGTTGCGGACATACACATAGCCGTCGGATTGGCGGTAGAGGCCAGGAGTGTCAACTCCGTCACAGTCCCAGTCCCCCGTGAATGGCACGTCTCCCGGGTCCCCGTAGTAGAACGAGGTCGTTTCGCCTGTACCAGCATCCCTGAGCCACCAGTAGCCCCTCGACTCATCCACGATGCCGACCGAATCGGCGCTCGGGTCCAGTACGACCGGCGGCTCGACTGGTGGTTCCGCTTCTGCTTCTGCGGCGAGTGCCGGTGCGAAGGATGAAGCAACGAGACCGACGCCAACAGCGAGAGTCATGACTTTCAAAGATTTTCGACGCACGTTGTCGCCCCCAGGGTTCATGTCTCGTCGGTTCCTACCGGCGTAACGATATCAAAAGCTATGGATATTCACTGTATTGACCGATAAGGGCAGAAAGAACGACCGGTTATCTCAGGTTCGCAATAGATTGACACTGAATGCCACGTCCACATTTCCCTGCCAGGTAGGTAAGACGAATGCGTAACCGACTCATTGCTGTGGTGGCGATGTCACTTCTCACAGTGTTCCCAGCAGCTGCTGCCAATGCTGGTGAACCCTCTATCGACTTCAACGGTGCGGGGTGGGGCCATGGCGTCGGGATGAGTCAGTACGGCGCCCTGGGCAGGGCCAACGACGGCCAGGACTACACCAAGATCCTCACGGACTACTACCAGGGTGCATCGATCGGCACGCTCGGCACAGACGTCGTCGACCCGGGTCTGATCTTCACCAACGTTGCATCAGATATCACGTCAACGACGTTGAGAGTCTCCAACGGCCCGGCAACCCCGCGGACAGGGATGGTCGTAACGCGCCTCACCGGTGAGGCGACCGAGCCGACAGAGACGCTCTTGAGCGGTGACAAGGTTGTCATCGTCGATGAGACCCCAGGCCAGGGGCAGCCCAATGGCTGTGTGATGACACTGACCATCGCGGGCGCTGACACCGTGTGGGGACCCGGCACCTGTGACCTCGACGTTGAGCTTGCAACTGGTGGAGATGGCGTTGAACACGTCGTGAGTGCCACGAACTGCCGCAGACCGACACAGTGCACCTACGGCGAAGGCGTTGCTTTGCATCTCGTGGACAATGCCAGTGACCAGCGCACGACTCACGACTGCATTGGCAGCTGTGCCTACGGGCTCGAGTTTCAGGGCTTCGACATAGCAATTGAGACCTCGCTCGACGAATACACACGGGGCGTTGCAGAGGTTCCCTTCTCATGGCCGATGGATACGCTCAAGACACAGGCGGTAGCTGCGCGTTCGTTCGCTGCTTCACTGGTCGATGCAACCGATCACAGGGACGCGGGGTGCTTCTGCGACCTGAACAACTCCTCCTCCTTCCAGGTGTATGCGGGTTGGGTCGGTGGGATGCTGTCGTCCAGCGAATGGTTCCAGGCAGCGGATGAAACCGCGGGTGAGATCATGAAACACACCGCAGCCCCCGATTCGGACATCGTGCGCGCCTATTACTCGTCGTCCAATGGTGGTGCGAGTGAGTGGGTGAAGGAGAAGTGGGGTGCCGACCTCCCGTATCTGGTGTCTGTTCCTGACCCATGGTCGTTGTGGACTCCGAACCCGCGCAGGGACTGGACATTCACCCGCACGGGATCGGCGGTCATCGATGCGTTCTGGGGGACATCGTCTGACTACACGCTTGCGGGAGCTGAGGTCGTTGCGCACAACATATCCGGGTCAGCAAAGACGGTCAGGTTCACGGCTGAGAAGCCGGACGGCTCCCCTGTGACAAAGGATGTCTCTGGTGCGAGCGTCGCGGCGAAGTTCGGTCTCTACTCGTGGTATTTCGATATCGATGACTCGCGGGTCAACGTCTCGCCACCACCACCTGGCACCGGTGGGGCTACCTCTGTTGGCGTGCAGGATCCACGGTCGGGCATCTGGACGTTGCGCAATGCCAACGGCACAACGGACGACTTCTACTTCGGCAACCCGAAGGACATCCCCTTCATTGGTGACTGGAACGGGAACGGCATCGACACGGTTGGTCTGTACCGCGAGAGCGCAGGCTTCCTTTTCCTGCGCCACACCAACACCCAGGGTTTTGCCGATGTTGACATCTACTACGGCAACCCAGGCGACCTCCCCGTTGCTGGCGACTGGAACGGCGATGGTATCGACACGGTTGGCATCTACCGGCCTTCACAGTCGCGGTTCTATCTACGTAACACGAACACCCAGGGCAACGCTGACGTTGACCTTGCCTTCGGCCAGAAGGGCGACGTACCGATCGCAGGTGACTGGGATGGGAACGGCTACGACACGGTGGGCGTCTACCGTCCTTCCACAAGGATGGTCTATTTCACGAACTCGCTCACAAGTGGCGCTGCGGACTTCAGCTACCACTACCTCGGCGCCTCACCCGGGGACCGCATCGTTGCAGGTGACTGGAACCTCGCAGGTGTCGCCACCGTTGGCGTGTCCAGGCCATCGAACGCCACGTTCTACCTGCGTGCACCCTACACACAGACGAACGCGAATATCGTTATCAAGCTCGGGGCGTCGTGGATGAACCCTGTAGTTGGCTACTGGGGTCAGTGAAGTTGGTTCAGTCGACCGATGACCACGCCGTCACTGTGGTCATCGTCACGTACCAATCCGAGCAGTACATAGGTGGTGTTCTCGATGCCCTCCTCGATGACGCCGATCCCCCCGACCAGGTCATCGTCATCGACAACGCATCCACGGATGCAACGAGAGCGGTCGTTGGCACGTACGCCGTGGAGTTTGTCGCCCTCGACGACAATCTCGGGTTCACCGGTGGCTGCCACAAGGGCGCCGAGCTGGCAAGTCATGACACCGTGGTGTTCCTCGGCCACGACACGGTGCCCCACGCTGGTTGGCTTGCGCCGCTGATCGACGCGGTACAAGATCCCGACGTCGGGGCTGCCATGGCAACGATCGAGGACGCTGACACCCCTGGGACGTTCAACACATCTGGTGGACATCTCACCTACTACGGCATTGCGTGGGTGAGTGACCTCGGCGAACCGATCCCTGAGGACGAGCACGGGGTAGTTGATGTTGCGTTTCCATCGGGTGCAGCCATGGCGATCCGGAAGGAGACATGGCAGGAGTTCGGTGGCTTCAGACAGACGTTGTTCATGTACCACGAGGACACAGACCTTGGCTGGCGCCTCAGGGTCGCAGGAGCGCGCATCGTGCGGGTGGCTGAATCGCGGGTGGCCCACCAGTACGACTTCTCACGCACGCCAGCCAAGATGTACTGGCTCGAGAGGAACCGCCACATCCTCCTCGCAACGAACTACAGGACCTCCACAAGGGCGCTCCTCTCCCCTGCCTTCCTCGTCGCGGACCTCGGAGTGGCCGTGGTCGCCTTGCGGGATGGCTGGATCGGCCAGAAGCTTGCGGCCCGCCGGGATCTCTACCGCACGCGATCAGAGTGGTTGCCAGACCGCAAGCTCGTTGCCAGAACACGAACAGTTGGTGACGCTGTCATCCTTGCCTCGATGGATACATCAGTGTCGACGATCCGCCAGATCGAAGGGCCACGCGGCATAGAATTCATGGACACGTTCTTCCGCCTCTACCTCAGCGCGGTGCTACCGCTCGTCTCCTGGTTCGACAGGAGAGCTGGGTTCGTCACCCGGTGACGCTGAGAGCAGCGCAATCGCTTCGGCGAGGTCACGCATCTTGTCCTCGCTTCGCGAGACCGCAATGGAGAGTTGGAGGAGTACACCAAGGATCACGAGGATCGCGATCACAAACAGCGTCGTGGTTCCTGACTGGATCCCGAGTGCCTCTGACAGCTTGTCGAGGAACGGCCGGAAGAGGGCGAGCAGGATCATCCCGACACCGATGAACAGCCAGATGGCGGCGAAGCGCTCCTTGAGGTATCCCTTGCGCACAAGGACCAGTACGAGAACGAAGCCACCAATCCCAATGAGGATCGTGAGTATCTGGGCTGTTGTGCTCACTTGGCTCTCCCCTGCGGCTTCCTCGCAATGAGCGATATTGCCAGGCGTCCGAGGTGTGCGCTGGCGGCGACAGATGAGGTGGCTTCCCCCGTGCTGCGTTGATCCATCGAGATCGAGACCTGATCGATTGATGCCCCGAACGCGCTTGCTTGGAGGACCGCCTCAACGGTGTCACCGAGGTACTCAGATGGGTAGGCCTCAGCGAAATGGCCGAGAAGTGGTTCTGAGATGACCCGGAAGCCAGAGGTGACATCGTCGAGCTGCACTCCTACGTTGCGCGAAACGATCCAGCCGAGGGTACGCATGGCAACGCGACGATGGCCGCCGGTTTCGTACCCAGAAGCAAAGCGTGACCCTATGACGAGCTCCACACCATCGTCTGAGCGCTCCACGAGCGCGGGGATGGCTTCGGGTGGGTGCTGGAGGTCCGCATCGACCTGGATGACACGCTTATAGCCGTGCTCAACGGCGTACCTGAACCCTGTGCGCATTGCACCACCAACGCCGATGTTGATGGGCATGGTGAGAACTGTCGCCCCTGCGTGGGCAGCCGCAACCGCGGTGCCGTCCGTTGAGCCATCGTCGACGACGACAACCGGGTATCCCATGGCCCTCACGCGTCGAACTGCTTCGCCAACGGTCTCAACCTCGTTGAACGCAGGCACCACAGCAATCGTCGTGAGGCTTGTCATCACGGATAACTGTAGCCCGCTGGACCCGGTCCTCCCTTTAGGGGGGACAGCAGAGCGAAGCGATGCAGGGGGGAGTGCGAGCCTGCGAGCCTATGACGGCACACTACGAATCAATACCGGACGAACAAGAATCGCGTGGGGCTCTCGCGTACTGAGCTCGCGGGCTCGCACTCCCCCCTAGATCCTCGCTGCGCTCGTCTCTTGTCCCCCCTAAAGGGAGGACCACCATCGTCAGGGGATCGCGTGGACTGTCGTGCCGAGATCTGCCCACTGGAAGAGGGCGTAGGCCTTGGCGTTGGGCTGGCGGACGCAGCCGCCTGAGCGGTGAGTACCCATCTGAGCCTCGGTCATCATCGGTATTCCACCGGGATACTCAGGGATCGAGTGGAACCCATATGCCCACTGGTTGCCCCAGGTGCCTGGGCGGACGAAACGGACCATGTGCTTCATGGTGATACCGCCATAGGGCGCCCATGCGTTGACCGACTTCGAGTACACCTTGTAGGTGCCGTCGTGCGGGATCCCGATCCGTCCCGACACCAGGTAGGTGTCGACGAGGGCGTTGTCCTTGTCGATCAGCCAGACACGCTGAGCCGAGTTCGAGTAGATGATCCGCTTGCCGTCCCCAATGTCCGGGTACGGAGGAGGAGGCGAAGGTGCGTCACTTCCGCCTGGGAGAGCTCCGAACTCACCTGCGATCGGTGCAGTGTGCGCGTTGCCGTACTGGAGAGGTTCCTTGCCCGGCAGCTTGAACGATCCCGAGCTCTGGTGATACCCGGCCGGCGCATCTGCTGCTGCCCACCTCCCCACCAGGGGGACATCGTCATCGGAGACTTCGACTGTTGCCGATGGTGCACCAGCCTTGAGAGCGTTCGTGAGATAGGCCGAACCTGCACGGACGACGCCAACGCCGTCGATGCCGTCTGAGTCCCAGTCGCCCGAAAGCGGTGAGTCCCCGGAATCGCCGAAGGTGAAGTAAAAGTCGGCAGCACCAAGGCCCTTGTCGTTCTCACCGAGTGCGTTGATGATGTAGAAGCGGGCAATTGACGGCCGATAGATCGAAACGGTGTCACAGCGATCGCCGTTGAAGTCGCCTGCAACGGGAACATCACCGGGGTCACCGAAGTAGAACCTTATGTCCGCGTTGCCCTGCGTGTTTGAATTGCGAAGATACACGTAGCCGTCGCGTTGGCGGTACAGGCCTGGGGTGTCGACTCCGTCGCAGTTCCAGTCCCCTACAAACGCCAGGTCACCAGGGTTGCCGTAGTAGAACGAGGTTGTGTTGCCGGTTGCGGAGTCGCGCAGGTACCAGACACCCGAGTCGCTGTCCACGACACCAACGTCGTCCGCTGCAAGGGCGGCAGTGGCGCCGAGGGCCATGAGGCCGAATACGAGTAGGACGAGTGTGACGAGGCGTCGCGTGAACATCGGCTGTACTCCCTTGAAGGCGTCTTCTCTTACCTATCGGACAGATCAGCCCGCGACTTCACATATGAATATTCGGTGTACCCAGCCGACTGAAATACTCTAGTCCCTACCAGCCGTGAGAACCCATGGATACTGCCCAATGTGGCCCTCCCAATCTGCCGGCCCCGCTGAATTCTCCAGATTGACATACAGCACGCCGTTCGACGGCCTGTAGGCGCCAACGGTGTCATCACCGTCTCCATCCCAGTCCCCTGCAATGATCCGATCACCTGGGTCCCCATAGAAGAACTCGAAATCCGAGTTCCCGGTTGCAAGCGTGTTGGTGAAGTACACGAAACCGGTCGACGCTCGATGCAGCCCGATCGTATCGAACCCATCCCCGTTGAAATCACCGACGAATGGGGTGTCGCCCGGATTGCCGAAGTAGAAGTCGAAGTCTGCCGCTCCGAGGCCCTCACCATCGTCACCAAGTTGATTGATGATGAAGACCCTGGCCTCTGAGGGGCGCCAGATCGAGACGGTGTCCATTCCATCACCATCGAAGTCGCCGACAAGGGGAACATCGCCCGGGTTACCGAAGAAGAACTCGAGGTCGGCCACTCCCTGGGTGTTCGTGTCCCTGATATACACGAAGCCGTCCGCTTGGCGGTAGAGGCCGGGTGTTGCCTCCCCATCGCCGTCCCAGTCCCCCATGAACGGCATGTCGCCCGGGTTGCCGTAGTAGAACGTCGACACAGGTGAAGATTGATGCAGCCGATGCCAGATGCCCCACTGTCCCACCGCGTTGACGCGGGCCACGGTGTCACATGGCTCGAACCTGCACGGGTCCTCCGAAGGCTCAGGTGGGAGTGCAGCCGCAACGGCCTCACCGACGGCAATGCGTCCCCATCCCGTTGCTGTGTCGAAACCTGGGTTACCAAGATCGACGGCTGTGTTGGTGAGGATCGACAGAACCGCGTTGGCCGTGAGAGTCGGGTCGACGGAGAGGATCAGAGCCGCGGCGCCAGAGACGTGGGACGTCGCTGCAGAAGTCCCTGTGGCCACGAAGTAGTCGTACGCACCGAAGCTTGTCGTTTCTTGGAGAATCCCTGTACCTGGAGCAACAACATCAAGCGCTGTCCCGTGGTTCGAACCGGTATCTGCACTCTCCACCCACACCGAGTCGAAGGAGTTGACGGCCCCGACAGAGACAACGTTTGGATGCGCTGACGGATAGGACACATACGAGAGAGCCGAGTTCCCAGACGAAGAAACGAGCATCACACCCGCAGCGCTCGCTCGTGCAAGGGCCTGGTCCACCTTGGCGTCCCCACAGATAGGCCAGGTGTCGTCGCAGTCGGCGCCGAGGGACAAGTTGATGATGTCCGCCCCATGCTCTGTTGCCCAGTCGATGCCTCGAGCGAGCGAGCTGCTCGTCCCCGATCCATCGTGCGCCAGGACCTGTACTGGCATGATCGTTGCCCCGGGTGCAATGCCGGCGACGCCTATGCCGTTGTTCGTGCACTGGGCAATCGTGCCCGCAATGTGGGTTCCGTGACCGAACTCAGCGCTCGTGTTCAGATCCGCGAAGCCTTCCGTTTGGTTGATGGCGTCGTAGGGCGAAACAATCTGCGTGCAGAAGCCATCTGATCCGGTGAAGTTCACGGGCGAGTCCAGGACCGCAACGACGACACCCGCGCCGTCCGTGTGGGACCACGATGTTGGGACACCGGTCTTGTGGAAGCTCCACTGGTCGGGGAAGATCGGATCGTTCGGAGGGTTTGGCACAGTTCCCGTTGCCCGATAGACGTATTCGAGACTCATACGCCGACCTGGGAAAGATTCAACGGCACTTTCGAATGCCGCAGCAGCTTGGGATCTGGACTCAACGACAGAAACGATCCTGTTCTCAGAATCCACGACCAACGCTTCTGGCTCACCTGCACCGGCCGATCCGGCGGTGACCGCGACCACAGCAGCCGCCATGGCGGCAGTCAGCAGGAGTCGTTGGGGCAACACAGCCCAAGCGTACGGCCACATATGGGATATGTCCCGTGTATTGGGTGTCAGCCTTGTCGACCTGCGGTCAGGAGATACTTCGGGAAGCCAGCGGACCCGTTCCAGTCAGCTGGTGCCGAAGCATTCTCGAAGTTGAGATAGAGACGGCCGTTCGAGGGGCGGTACAACCCAACAGTGTCATCGCCGTCACCGTCCCAGTCACCAACGATGATCCGATCTCCCGGATCTCCGTAGGAGAAAGTGATATCTGGCTCACCCGCGCTGTTCGAGTTACGGAGCGAGACGGTACTGCTTGACGGATCGTGGTAGCCAATCGTGTCGATGCCATCCCCGTCAAAGTCCCCAACGAAGGGAACGAGAGATGAGGAGTCAAGGTCGAAGAAGTACTCGGCAGCTCCGAGGCCTTCGCCATCTGCGCCCAGTTCGTCGATGATGTAGATCCTGGCTTCTGAAATTCGCCATATGGAGACTGAGTCGCGTCCATCTCCGTCGAAGTCGCCAACGAGTGGCACGTCATCCGGGTTCCCGAAGAAAAACTCGAGGTCAGCTATGCCCTCTGTGTTCGAGTCCCTGACGTACACAAAGCCATCGGATTGGCGGTACAGGCCAGGTGTTTCGATCCCATCCCCGTCCCAGTCACCCATGAAAGGTAGATCACCGGGGTTCCCGAAGTAGAACGAGTCCTTGGTGACAGGCCACTGGAGTTGATCCCAGAGGCTCCATACGCCCGAGTCCTCAACAGAGACGACCGTGTCACAAACCAAGTCTTCACCACACGGAGGTTCTATCGACGCCACGCCGGCCTCAAGGATCCGAAGGGCGGCATCGGCGTGCGGAGTGGGGTTCACCACAGCACCGTTGAGGTGCACCTCCCAGTGAAGGTGAGGGATCGTTCCCTCGGCATTCCCTGAGTCGCCGTCCCAGCCGATGAGCTGACCCGCCTTGACCTCTACACCAGGCAGAATGCCTTCGGCTATCCCCCACGCAAGACCGTTGTCCGTACCGGGATCGTCGTTGTTCAGATGGATGTACCACGTCTCCCAGCCATCAGCGTGCTGGATCGCGAGCGTGCAGCATCGTTCCTCGTTGAGATCATCGGCCTCCGACGACCAGTTGACGTCCTTGATGACTCCATCGGCCGCGGCAACAACCGGAACACCCTTGATGCCGTAGGTGCCTATGTCGACACCGTGATGGGTTCGACCGGCGCCACGCGGCGCACCGAATGTGTCCGAGTAGGCGAAATCGACGCCATCTGTGCCAACGACAGGGAAGATCCAATCGGGCGGCCCAGGATCAGCCGCGTCTGCAGCGTTCGCCAGGAGCGGCAACGCCGCAATGGCGAGAAGGAGAGCGAGCATGGGTGTGAGGACACGTTGCAGCGACAAAGTATTCATCCGTGTTGTATCGGCAAGATCTGGCCGTTCCTTTATGGGTCAAGTGCACCAGTAACGACCCGCAGACCGTTCATCCTATTCGCCTCGTTCATCTAGTCGCGCTCGATCCCAGCAAGAACTGCACAAGCTGCACGCGTGCCGGGCTCGCAGGCTCACACTCCCCCCTAGATCCTCGCTGCGCTCGTCTCTCGTCCCCCCTGAAGGTGGGACTACGCGGCAAGTCGTTGTCGAGTCAGCGGATTGAGGCTGAAGGGAGGACGGCGGCGGGGGACGGGGGTCTTGTATGAAGGCTGCTGGATTGATTCACTGTCTGTATCGAACGGCGAGACAGACTCATCGGGTATGCCAGGGTCAACCGGAAGGAGACCACGAAGGCGGCTGCGCTGTTGTGGTGGAGACTTCGAGGCGAGCAGCTCGGAGTCAGGTTCAGGCGCGAGGACCCGATTGGGCCCTACATAGCCGACTTTTCATGTAGGCAGCGTCGACTGGTGATCGAAGCGGATGGTGGCAGCCACACCGATCCGGAGAGGGACTGTGCGCGAGATGCCTGGTTCATCGAACACGGCTGGTTTGTATTGCGGTTCGGTGACGATGAGATCACGGACACGCTCGACGATGTCATCGAGATGATCTATATGGCGCTCGACGACGAGCTCGGCGTAACGGAACTACTCAACGATGGGAAGCCACATCGGTGGTGTCTGACTAGCGGTTGCCTGCGGTGACCACTGATGGGTATTGGCCGATGTAGCCCTGCCAGTCTGCTGGGCCGTTGGTGTTGCTGAGGTTTAGGTAGACCGTTCCTGTCGATGGCCGGTAGACACCGACGGTGTCGTCCCTGTCTCCGTCCCAGTCCCCAGCAAGGATCTGGTCCCCTGGGTCACCGTAGAAGAAGGCAAGATCAGCATTACCTGTAGCCAAAGTGTTCGTGAAGTAGACGAACCCGGTCGACTGACGATGGAGACCGATGGTGTCGATCCCATCACCATTGAAGTCACCGACGAACGGAGTATCCCCCGGATTCCCGAAGCTGAAGGCGAAGTCGGCTGCCCCGAGGCCGCTCCCGTCGTTACCAAGTTCGTTGATGATGAACACCTTTGCCTGAGACGGTCGCCATATCGAAACGGAGTCTCTGCCGTCTCCGTCGAAGTCACCTATCAGAGGCACATCACCGGGGTTCCCGAAGTAGAACTCGAGATTGGCGGTCCCCTGGGAGTTACCGTTCTTGAGATATACGTAACCATCGGACTGTCTGAAGAGGCCCGGCGTCGCATCACCGTCGCCATCCCAATCCCCCATGAACGGCATGTCACCCGGATTGCCGAAATAGAATTCGAGTGGGTCAGCGCTCTCATCGAGATCGAACACACCCCAACGCCCACCGCTGTCGATCGACGCGAACCCGTCGCACGCGTTCGTCTTGCATGGCGAATCCGACCAGGGAGGGGGAGGCGGCGCCGACGTCGGAGCAAAACCCTTCTCGCCATCTGCGTCAGCGAACACAACCGTTACCCAGACCTTTGATCCCTGGCTCGGGTCATGGATGATGCCGATGCCAACGGTGTCGTAGTAAGCGTTGAGGATGTTCGCCTTGTGTCCTGGCGAGTTCATGAACATTTCGTGGTGCACGCTGCAGTCGGTGCCGTGCCCCTGGGTCCATGAGATGTTCTCTCCCCTACGCACCCAGGACCCGGGGAAGGAGAGATTGGAGTGCTTGAAGCCACTCACCTCCATCTCAAAGGACCACTCACGTGCGTAGTTCACGAGCGCCGGGTCAGACACAAGAGCAGCCGTCCCACGAGACACGCGTTCCTGGTTGTGGAGCTCCAACAAGCACTGTTCGATCGTCGGAGCGACAGCAGAACCGCCAGCTATGGCAGCCGTCGGTGCGAGGGTCGCGACCATCGTCGCCGCAACAACGAGAGTCGCGATCCGATTTCGTGATCTCATCTGCGCATCACCGCTTCCCTGCCGTCAGAACCCACTTGCGCGAGCCGACGTATCCCGACCAGTCGGCTGGTCCGTTCGTGTTCTCGAGGTTTACGTACACCCGACCCGTTGAGGGGCGGTACACGCCAACCGTGTCATCGCCGTCTCCATCCCAGTCCCCCGCAAGGATCTGGTCCCCAGGATCGCCGAAGAAGAATGACAGGTCGGCTGAGCCTGTTTCCAACGAATTCGTGAAGTAGACGAAGCCTGTCGACTGGCGATACAAGCCGATCGTGTCGATGCCGTCGCCGTCGAAGTCGCCGATGAATGGCGTGTCGCCCGGGTTCCCGAAGAAGAAGTCGAAGTCTGCCGAGCCGAGGCCTGCGCCATCCTGGCCGAGTTCGTTGATGACAAACACCCTGGCGACATGCCGTCCATGGGTGACTGGACCGGCAACCGAGAAGCAACACCCGGCCTCCTCAGACAAACCGA
>PVMS01052307.1_pt1 | contig 11956 bp, 7 predicted proteins | sample 1853461 | NCBI WGS metagenome assembly PVMS01 (sample SAMN08582032, study PRJNA380276) | Marine sediment metagenome, whole genome shotgun sequencing project. | isolation source: ocean sediment barecode stripped | collected 2017
AATACTTATCGTTACAATTTTACCACTAATATTTTTGAATCTATGAGAACAAAAACTTCTGGGTCACATAACAAATTGTTTAAGAAAGACCTCTTCCGGTGCTAAAAATTTTTGGTTCAATCTTATATAAACATTTTGGATAATGAGAAAAATAACGATCATCATTTTGATACAACTGAGAAGGGCAGAAAGTTTATTTGATAGAAACAAATTGAGCACAATTACAGTATTTGAGAAATAGATTTATCGATGATAAAAGATCGGCGAACTAGCTGTATACAAAAACAAAGCACAAAGTAATAAAATAATTATTGCAAAAGGTAGAGAGGATAGCTCCTCGAAATAATTATGAATAGATTTTTTTATCTACTTAAACCGATTATTCCAAGAAGAGCACAACTTTTTTTGAGAAGATTATTGGTAAAAAAGCAATTAAAGCAGTACAAAGATGTTTGGCCAATATTTCCTGGTAGCCAAACAAAACCCAAAAATTGGGTCGGGTGGCCTGATGGTAAAAGTTTTGCATTTGTGCTTAGTTTATTCCTGGCCAATAATCTTTCCGGCTTTTTAGTTGTATCGATTAACTCAATATTTAATCCTTGATTGCCTAATAAAAAAGCAATCTGGTTATTCTCAAAAGCTTCTCCAGGTTGGGGATTTGTAATAACGCGCAAACCTAAACTTTTAGTCGTGTCATTTCCTCTTTAACATCTTTACATCGGAATCCCAAATGGTGCATTCCGCCTCCCTTCCTTGCAGCTCTATAAACTGGCAATGTTTCATCAGTTGGTTCAATCAATTTAATTTTATCTAAAAAATTATCAATAATAAATTCTTTTATTTGTTTTGATACGTCCATAAATAATTTCTCAATTTTTTTTAGATAAAATTAAATTTCATTATTGTTCTTTCTTTTTCTTAATGGTCTTAAGCCTTTTAAAAACTCATCATAAGAAGTTTCAGGAGTCAAAGGAATATTAACCTTTGCCAATAGTTCTGCAGGCGGGATACCCCACATCGTATTTGGTGGTACGTTCCTTGTAACAACAGTACCTCCTTTAATAACAGCCCCATCTCCAATTATAACATTTGGTAATATCAAACAGTGAGGACCTATATAAACATTTTTTCCTATAACTATTTTATCCGGGTTCTCTTTTCTTGGCAAACCGAAATAAGTATGAGCAAAAATTGAAGTTCTTAGTCCAATTGTAGAATTATCCCCGATTGAAATACATTCAGGATGGTTTTCATCAATATAAACGTACTTACTTATCCATACATTCTTCCCAATTTTTACTCCTCTAGCCCTGTGAAGGGCTGGCCGCAATGTATTGCCGAATGGAGAATGAGATGCAAGTTTATGCAAAAATCGACTTTTTATTTGTCTGAACATATAATTTTCTGCAAAAAATAATTATTGTTGTTTAACTTAATATAAATATGAAATTGACATAGAATAATTGAGATTTTAGCGATCAAAAAGCATACCAATAAAAATCCTTACTAAATATATAATAATATTAGTCACTAATCAAAAATGATTAATTTTTATCATAATAATCGATTTAATAATTAAGCAGTCTTCAAACACAACTTTAATTTCAGGAGCCATTGGCTTGATAATATTAAATAGCGTTTTAATATTTGCGGTACAGTATCAGATTGAAGCAATTTACTTCAAATGAAAATTATTCTTTTTATAATTGTAAAATTATTGTTTCTAATTGCAGGAACCAATTAAATTAATTAGAGGGATTGATTTGTTCAATATAAAAATTCTTATGATTTCCCCCATAAGCAATTGCAGTTTTGTAATTAGTATTAATTTCCAAGTCAGTAATATTCCAATTAGAACTAAAATTAATCCTTACTTCCGAAGGCAAATCCTTTAATTTGATAATATCGTTTAATGTTTCAATTTTCTTTAGATCCGAAAAAAGCCCTGTACCAACTGCCTTTAGAAGGGCTTCCTTTCTAGTCCAAACTCGAAAAAAATTTTCAGATAATTTTTGACTGTTTTGAGATTCACTTAAATAATTTATTTCATTATTAGTGAAATAATTTTTTGCTAACTCTAAATGATTAATTGAAGAATCTAATATTTCAATGTCAATACCAATTTCAGATTCATGGCTAAAAGCATAAATAACCAACTCACCTGAATGAGATAAATTAAATTTTAATCTATAACCATTCTCATTTGAGATGAATGGTTTTCCGTAAATATTAATGTTATATTTAATTTTTTTTGGGTCGATATTATTTATTTTACTAATTAGTTCTCTCAAAATGCCTCTTGAAATGATAAACTTATTTCTGTCTTTCTCAAATTTGAATTTATTTGCTCTGTCAACTTCTTTCTTAGAAAGAATAGAAGTTAAGGTGCTTTTGTTAACTTTAATCTTTTTAAGATTGAAATAGTATATTTGAATATTGTCTTTTTTCATTGCTTTAAATTAAATATATTATTTAATAAATCCATTTTAGTTATTTCATCTCAAAATGATCTAATTCAAGAAAAAATTTGAGAATTTAATAACAAATAAAGGATATTGAATAAAATATGAGCAAAAACTAATTATTTTGTTTCATATTTTTAACTTGGGTCAAATAAATAAAGGTATGAAATTTGACATAATAATTGGGTTTAACTTAGGTGGGGGCTTTAATATAAACTTTCTTCTAATAATTTAAATATTTTGCAAATTGTATGTCAACTCAGCTTTTCAATAATATAGCCCAATTATTTGAACAACAAGTTATAAGAGCATCAAATGCTATTGCAGTAGTGTGTGATAACCAAAAAATTACTTACAATGAACTGAATAAAAAAGCTAATCTATTGGCTCACCACCTCATCTTCCAGGGAATAAAACCCAATATGCTTGTTGGAATCTGTATGGAAAGGTCTGCTGACTTAGTAGTGGGATTGTTAGCAATACTTAAAGCAGGAGGGGCTTATTTACCGATTGATTTAAGTTACCCACAGGAACGTTTAGCCTTTATGATGGAAGATGCTAATGCATCAATATTACTGACTCAAAAAAGTTTATCTGACAGAATTCCGGGAACAACTTCAAAAATAATTTTTGTTTTTTGACTAAATTGTAATTTTTTATGATTATAAGTTGTGAAGAAGATACTGGTAAATCAACAATCATAGCTAACTTAGCAATTTCTTTTGCCCAGGATTCGAAACGTGTTCTATTAATAGACTGCGATCTGAGAAAAGCCGGCTTATCTAAATTATTTGAATTGAAAAATGAAAAGTCTGGATTAATTGATTATTTGTCGAAAGGAACAGAACCTATTTTTCAAGCGAGAATATCAAAATTGATAGATATTCTGCCAGCAGGCGGTATCAGCTTAGACTCAAGCAGTTTACTAAATTCAGATAGGATGAATGATCTTTTTAATTTAATCGATACCTCAGTCTATGATTACATAATTGTTGATACCCCTCCCGTGACAAGAGTTGTAGATACTATGATTTTGGGAAAATATTTCAAAGACGCAATTTTGATTGTTAGCCCTGACATATCTCTCAAAGAAAATGTTAAGGGAGGTTTGCAGGACTTGACTGATGCAAGAATTAAAGTTCGCGGAATAATCGTTAACGCAGCAGAGTTGACTAAATCTTATTACTATAAAAACAGATATGGATATGGCTACGGATATGGTGATAATGGAAATAGCAATACTAAAATCAAAAGGCTAAAAAGTAAAAAATCTTTAATTCAGAGTTCATGAAATAGAATAGTCAGATTAGTGCGGCTAAAAGCAGACTTGGAAATGAATAGAAAAATAAAAATAATCTCAGTTGTCGGTGCCAGACCTAGTTTTATGAATTCTCTCCAAAACATAAAGCATTTCAGAATCGTCAGGATATTTAATTGTTAAAAATGTAATAGCTTGTTAATAATAAAAAATTCTTTTTAAAGTTTCCTGATGAGCCAGTTATAGACATTAATTTGATAAATTTAGATTATCTGTATCAAAATAAGATATAGTAATCAATTAGAAATAATTAATCGGTTAAAAAGAAGGATTTTTATTTATATTAAGCTTATTTTTTAATGAAAATGTAATCTTTCCGGATAAATATTATCAATCTTCAATTTGGCATTCTTATTGAGAAATAAATGATCTAAATGCTTAAATTTATCATGTAAGTGAAAAAAAACTGTATTTTAACATTTCTTAATTATTTCCAGTAACTAAAATCTCTTTTTTGGGATTTTATTTTTCTCATTTCGTGAGCTGATTTGTAAATAGTATGTGTAATTTAATGAATTCAAATACATCTTGAATAAAAACATGAATCTTAAAAATATTAAATGTATTCACCAGTGTTTTGAAGAACAAGTTGATAAAACGCCTGATTCAATTGGAGTTATTTACGATTCAAAAAAACTAACATTCAGACAACTTAATCATAAATCCAATCGACTTGCTAACTATTTAAGAACATTAGGTGTTGGACCTGATAAAATTGTGGCATTAATTGCTGATAGATCTCTTGAAATGATTATTGGTATCCTTGGAATTATTAAAGCGGGCGGAGCTTATCTTCCCATTTCACCAGATCTACCTTCAGATAGAATTCAGTATATGTTATCTGACAGTAATGCTAAATTATTATTAGCCCAAAACAAATATTTAAATAAAATTTCTTCATCGATCAAAATACTCGATCTTGAAAGTGAAACTACTTTTGTAGGTTCTGATGAGAATCCGACTCTAATAAATAAATCAACAGATCTTGTTTACGTTATTTACACTTCTGGTTCTACAGGTAAACCAAAAGCAGTGATGATAGAACATAAAGCCTTGGTTAATAGATTATTTTGGATGCAAAAAGAATTCCCGATTGGTAGTGGTGATTTTATTCTGCAAAAAACTCCTTATTCATTTGATGTTTCTGTATGGGAATTAATTTGGTGGTCACTTTACGGTGCAGGAGTTGTTTTCCTTGAACCTGGAGGGGAAAAAAATCCTGCTTTGATTGTCGAGACAATAAGCCAAAGTAAAATAACTGTAATGCATTTTGTTCCTTCTATGTTAAATCTTTTCTTAGATTATCTTGCGGTTAAGGATAAAGCAGAAATTAATAAACTGCGTTCATTAAAATACGTTTTTGCAAGTGGCGAAGCATTAAAACCGAATCATGTTAAAAAATTTAATGAAATTATAGCAGATAAGACTAATGCTACTTTGATTAACCTTTATGGACCAACCGAAGCTGCAATTGATGTTAGTTGTTATATATGTCCAAAAAAGAATAACTTTGATAAAATTCCTATCGGTAAGGCTATTGATAATATTGATTTGTTTATAGTAAAAGATAATCAATTAGTGAAAAATGGAGAGATAGGCGAGCTATGCATTGCTGGAATTGGATTGGCGAGAGGGTATCTGAATAATTCTGTATTAACAAATGAAAAATTTGTTACAAACATTGTTGATCCTTCAACAAAGATGTATAGAACTGGTGACTTAGCCCACTTACTACCTGATGGAAATATTGAATACATTGGAAGGGAAGATTTTCAGGTTAAGATACGAGGATTTAGAATTGAGCTTGGAGAAATTGAAAATACGATTAGAAATTATACAGGTATCAATGATTGTGTGGTAACCGTTCAACAACATTCAGAAGACGTTACCAGGATTTTAGCTTACTGCATATCAAAAAACGAGATTGATTCTGAAGCATTAAAAAATTACATCGCTGAATTTTTACCAGATTATATGATTCCCAACCAGTTTATGAGGATTGAGGCTATACCGCTGACACCTAATGGAAAAACAGACTTAAAATCTTTACCACTACCCTCAAACGGATCCAGGTTATCCTCGAATATTCAAGATACGTTGGAAGTAGATAAACTTGAATTGGACCTTTTATTAGTGTGGAAAGAATTATTAGGTGTTGATCAGGTTGGAGTGAATGACAATTTCTTTGATCTTGGCGGCAACTCACTTTTCATGGCTAGATTACAAATAACTCTTAACTCTGATTTTAATCTTGATATTTCAATAGTGGAGCTTTTCCAATACACAACGATTTCTTCACTTGCCAATTTTATTGGGAAGAAACATCAATCTGAAAAGATTAACAAAACAGATACTTCAGGTAAAAAGCAATTTAGTAATAAAGATATTGCTATAATAGGTATGGCAGGTAGGTATCCGGGCGCAAAGAATGTTAAGGAATTCTGGCAAAATCTAGTCAATGGGGTTGAATCAATATCGTTCTTTACTGAAGAAGAACTTGAGTATTTGCCAAAAGGAAATTTGAAATCGGAATTAGCTTTTGTTAAAGCAAGAGGAGTAATAGAAGAAGTTGCTATGTTTGATGCTGAGTTCTTTGGATATACTCCACGTGAAGCTGAACTAATGGACCCACAACACCGGATATTTCTAGAATGTGCATGGGAAGCTCTTGAAGATTCGGGATATTCGCCGGATAAATACAATGGAAATATTGGTGTATTTGCCGGTTCAAGTATAAATGCTTATTTGATGTTTAATGTTCTTAAAGACAGAGAATCCCAGGAAGAATTATTAAATGCCTATCAAATTGGTGAATATAAAACGATAACAGCTAATGATAACAACTTTCTTACTACTAAAGTAGCGTATAAGCTTGGATTAAAAGGTCCTGCAATTAATATTCAGACTGCTTGCTCTACATCTCTGGTTGCAGTAGGTCTGGCATATCAAAGCCTGATATCAGGTCAAAGTGATATGGCTCTTGCCGGTGGAGTATCAATAACTTTTCCGCAGAAGAGAGGTTACTTCTTTGTCGATGGTAGTATAGGTTCGGTTGATGGACATTGTAAACCATTTGATGCAGACGCCACCGGGACAGTATTTGCATCTGGAGCGGGTTTAGTGGTTTTGAAGCGACTTGATGATGCAATTCGCGATGGTGATTCAATTTACTCTATAATTAAATCTGTAGCACTAAATAACGATGGTTCTGATAAAGCTGGTTATATGACACCGAGTATTGAAGGGCAGTCAGAAGTTATTACTAAAGCACAACAACTTGCTGGTATAACTGCTGATTCAATTAAGTATGTTGAAACTCATGGTACAGGAACGCCAGTTGGGGATCCGATAGAAGTTGCAAGCTTAGAAAATGCTTTTCGCCGTTCAACAGATAAAAAGCAATTTTGTGGAATTGGATCTGTAAAATCTAACATTGGTCATACTGATGCAGCGGCAGGCGTTACTGGATTAATCAAAACAGCGCTATCATTACATCATAAAGTTATTCCACCAAGCTTACATTACAAAAATCCAAATCCCAGGATAGATTTTGTGAACTCACCGTTTTATGTAGTTGATAAACTTACTAAACTTGAAGAGACAACCCAACCAATACATGCAGCAGTAAGCGCATTTGGTGTTGGTGGGACTAATGCTCATGCAATTTTAGAAAACTATCAAAACGGTATTTCGGGATCAGATAATTTCTCAGGTAAACAAATATTAATTGTATCAGCAAAGACTGAGTCATCATTAAAAAATAATATGACAGCATTGATGGATTATCTGAATAACAATCCAGCCGAAAATATAAATGATGTTGCATACACCCTTTCTTTGGGAAGAAAAGAATTTGAATGGAGACAATTTGTAATTGTAAAGGATTGGCCTGAGGCTGTAAAAGATATTTCAGCAGTAATTAATCAGGAAAGTAATAAAGCTAAAGTCAGTAATAATGATAAGCCGCAACTAGTATTTATGTTTCCCGGGCAAGGTGCACAGTATATAAATATGGGCAGGGGATTATATGAAAATGAAAAACTATTTAAAGAAATTGTTGATAAATGTGCGGAGATTTTAAAACCATTTTTAGAATTGGACATCCGTGAGTTACTTTATCCAAAACTTAATGATGATGATACTGCAAAAAAACTGGAGCAAACAGTTTATACACAACCAGCTTTGTTTATAATTGAATATGCACTTGCTCAGCTTTTAATTAATCGCAAAATTAACCCGACATTTATGATTGGGCATAGCGTTGGCGAGTATGTTGCAGCATGTATTTCTGGTGTATTTAGTTTGGAGGATGCACTTTATATACTTTCAATACGTGCTAAACTAATGCAGCAACAATTGGCAGGCAGTATGCTCTCTGTCAGGACAAATGAAAATGAGATTAAACAATTTATTAATGATGATATTTCACTCGCTGCAGTAAATTCACCAAATCTTATTGTATTATCCGGTGAGACAGACAAAATTAAGAATCTATCGGAAAAGCTATCAGAGCTAAAGATTGAGAATAGGATTCTTTATACTTCACACGCATATCATTCTAAGATGATGGATCCTGTCTTACATCCGTTTATCTCTGAGTTCTCAAAATAAAACTAAAAAAGCCGTCATTACCATTTATCTCCAGTCGTTCAGGTAGCTGGATTACCGATGAACAAGCAACCGACCCCGATTATTGGGCATCTCAGTTAAGAAATGCAGTACGTTTTTCAGATGGAATTTTTGAACTGCAGAAAAACAATAATCTAGTGATGATTGAACTTGGCCCTGGTCGTGCTTTATCAACAATGGCAAGTCAGCATAGAAATGAAAAAATAAAACAGGCTGTAATAACAACATTAACACAGCCGAATGAAGATGCAGATGATGTTAAGAATTTTCTGGGCGCTATTGGTAAATTGTGGATAACCGGTATTAAGATAGACTGGAGGAGTTTTTATCAGAACCAGAAAAGAATGAGATTACATCTTCCAACATACCAGTTTGATAGAAAGAGTTACTGGATTGATCCACCCACAAAAAAAGAGAATAGTGTTCATAACTTGAATAATAATCAGGTGACAACCAAAGTCAAAAAGCTAATAAAAAAGCCAATAGTTAAAAGGATTCTGCAGGAAAATACTATGACAAGAAAAGAGTATTTAGCAAACATTGTTAAAGACGTTCTTGAAGAACTATCAGGAATTAAGAGAACTGATCTGGATGAAACAAAGTCATTCCTTGAATTAGGATTTGATAGCTTATTTATGACACAAATCAGTCTTGCATGTCAGAAAAAGTTTGAAATTAAAATAACATTAAGACAGTTGTTAGAAACTACGCCCACAATATTCACTTTTTCTGATTTTATTGATAGTAAATTGCCTGAAGGTAAATTTGAACCACCAAAACAAGAAGTAGTAATTGAAGAGGAAAGTGAGGAGATCATGGAAGAATATGAAGAATCATCCACTGCTGATAATCTGCCGGATATACAATACGACTCTGGAAACGGCACTGTTGAAAGACTGGTTTATGAACAGCTTGAAATCATGAAGAAGCAGCTTGAAATTCTAGGGGGAAAAGGAGTAAAAAACATTCCTGTGATCCAGAAGGAAACTCAGAAGATAAAAGAGACAGTTGTTCCTGAATCAACACCTGCTATTAATACAGAATTTCCCAAAGTTGAATCAAAAGAGAAAAAAGTATTTGAAAGATTTGGTCCTTATAATCCAATTAAGACAAATAAGGATGGCACACTTACAGATAAGCAGCAGAATTATCTAAATAAACTGATGGCTGATTATACTGCTAAGACACCAACTTCAAAAAAATTAACTCAGGAACATAGAGCTCACTATTCAGATCCAAGAACTGTTTCCGGATTTCTTCCGATCTGGAAAGAAATGACTTATCAGGTGATTACAAATAAATCTGAAGGTTCAAAACTGTGGGATGTGGATAACAATGAATATGTGGACGTTCTTATGGGATTTGGGCAATATCTTTTCGGCCACAATCCAAAGTTTTTGAGAGTAGCAATTGAAAAACAATTAAAATTAGGTATTGAGATCGGGCCTCAATCTCCAATAGCAGGAGAGGTTGCCAGGTTGATTTGTGAATTTACTGGAATGGATAGAGCTGCTTTCTGTGTTACTGGTTCCGAAGCTGTGCTTGGTGCTATAAGAGCCGCAAGAACGGTGACAGGTAAAGATAAAATTGTATTTTTTACAGGGGATTATCATGGAATTATTGATGAAGTATTGGTAAAAACGACAGTCAATGGTGATCAGATAAGAACAATGCCAATTGCACCCGGAATACCAAGAGAAAATGTTCAAAACTCTATAACTCTTGATTATGGCACAGAAGAATCACTTAAAATTATTGAAAAATTACTTCCTGATATTGCTGCCGTTATGATTGAACCTGTTCAGGCTAGAAGACCTGATCTGCAACCAAAAGAATTTCTGCAAAAGTTACGTAAGATTACCGAAGATGCAAATGTAACTTTAATATTTGATGAAGTAATCACCGGTTTCAGAATTTCACCTGGTGGTGCGCAGGAATTTTATGGCATTAAAGCAGATATCGCAACTTATGGAAAAGTGATAGGTGGTGGATTCCCGATTGGTGTTATCGCAGGTAAAAAATTGTATATGGATGCATTTGATGGAGGATACTGGCAGTACGGGGATGATTCAATTCCTGAAGCAGGAGTTACTTTCTTTGCGGGAACTTTTGCAAGACACCCAATTTCATTAACAGGTGCGTATACTGCATTAAAGTATCTTAAATCGAAGGGTCCAGATTTACAGAAAAGTTTAAATGCAAGAGCAGGTCAATTATCCGCAGAATTAAATAGTTTTTTTGTAAAACAAAATGTACCAATTAAGATACTTAATTTTAGCTCTTTGATGTATTTCACTTATCCTAAAGATTTAAATTACTTTAGTCTGCTCTTCTACGTGTTAAGGCTAAAAGGATTACACATATTAGAAGGATTTCCAATCTACTTGAGCGAAGCACATTCAGAAAAGGACATCAAATTTATAATTGATGTTTTTAAACAAAGCATAATTGAATTGCAGAACAATGGATTCTTTCCTGCTCCTTTAAATGGTAATGGGAAAAGCATTATGCTAAGGGACAATGATAGTAACGTTTACAGTAACAGATTTCCGATGGTCGAAGCACAAAAAGAAATGTGGATAGGTGCTCAGATGAGACCAGAAGCAGCAGGTCCACACCATTCCTGTCAAGGCTTCTATCTCGACGGTCCTCTTGATCTCGAAGTATTTAAACGTGCATTATTTACTGTAATAAAAAAACACGAAGCATTAAGATGTAAAATTAGCGAGGACGGAGACGAAGTAATTATTTACGAGCCGGTTATTTCAGAAATTCCTTACGAAGATATAAGCCATCTTAATGAGATTGAGCGCAAGCACAGAGTTAGCGAAATACTCGATAATTGTGGTAAACGACTTTTTGAACTAAGTACTGGTCCGCTTTTTGAATTTAAAATTGTAAAAATAAATTATGAGCGTCATATACTTATCTTTTCTGCTCAGATGATTGTATGTGATGGATGGGGTAATTATGTGATATTTGAGGACCTCTCTGCCATATATAATGCATTCATTAAAAATCAAGAACCAAATGTTGAACCTGCAGTTTCGATAAGAGAATATTCATCTTGGCAAATAAAGAATGAAGGATCACCAGAACAAAAACAATGTGAGGAGTTTTGGTTGGATCAGTTTAAATCTGTACCTAAACCAATTGATTTCCCTACATTTAAACCACGTCCCGCTAATCGTAGTTTCTATGGTAGTCGTAAGGCATTAAGATTACCCAATGATTTGTTTCAAAATATTAAACAGTTCGGCAAGAAACAAAAAATATCATATTTTTGTGTTATGTTAGCAGCCTTTAATACATGGCTTTATAGGTTAGCAGGAGTCATTGAACCAGTTGTCGGCGTACCTTTTGCAGCACAAAGCCAGTTGGGAATGGATAGATTAGTTGCTCAATGTGCTAATACACTTCCTTTAAAAATTAATATAGAGCCCGGCGAAGTATTTACAAGTATATTAAAAAAGACCTGGAATTCAATTCTTGATTCACAGGATAACTGGAATTTTACGTATGGGAAATTACAATCCAATAGGCTGGA
>PVMS01076888.1_pt1 | contig 11955 bp, 9 predicted proteins | sample 1853461 | NCBI WGS metagenome assembly PVMS01 (sample SAMN08582032, study PRJNA380276) | Marine sediment metagenome, whole genome shotgun sequencing project. | isolation source: ocean sediment barecode stripped | collected 2017
AATGAAAGTTTTCTAATAATACCTTTCATTGTATTCGAAGATAATCATGGAACGATTTTTGATGAATTTAACGAAATAAAAAAGATTGAACGAGATCTTTATCGCAAATCAGATTGGTTTTACGCTAGCAAACCATCGGATATTTGGAATTATTTAATTAATGGTAGCATTTACGATCCCCGTACTGAAAAGGACATTGGCAAAAGATTCAAATGTCAGCAGTGCGCTTATGCGTGGTGGAACTATTTTGGTTTCTTAAATCGGAAGACAGGCAAGAAGCTTTACTCTACTGTGCAAGATGAGATTGCATTTACAGTTTTAATGGATTTGGACTCAGAGGGAAAGTGGGGGCATGGTTTTTGGTCCAATGAAATTGAAACCCATGCAAGATTTCATCTGGATGGCATACACCTTTTGATCAGTCAGTATGAAAAAACGTCGGATTCTGCCTGGCTCCAAGCAGCAGAACTCGGAATGGAATTTATTTTTGAAAATCTCACCGATCATCTGAATGACAATTGTGTTTGGTTTTTACATGACACGATCGAGCATGCTGGAAAACATCATTTTCGTTCAACTATTTTTGGTAAATCCCCGGGTAATTCTTTATGTATCAATACCCACATTCAGGCTTTAACCGTGTTGTATCGCCTGGTAAAGCATGTACCGAATAAAACAATATATTCCAATATCTTCCAAAGCGGATGTGAAGCGCTACACCGGACAATTCGTCACAGACCTGCCGAAATTTTATATAAATTTATGGGGTTTTGGATTTTAAATTATAAAAAGAGAAAAAAGTCATCGTCATTGGCTATAAAGCTATTTAGAAGCGTTGAAAATCGCCTTTTGCATAAAATATATTGGAAAATTCAAAATAAGTTCACAAGGCTTGTCTACCCAAATGGTTTTATTGAAAGAGATGCAACCCTTAGCCTTGCTTCAGACCGCTATATGATTACCAATTTAAAAGATTTATTATTATTATTCCAACAAACGAATTTTCCGTGGTTAGAAAAAGTCATCGAGAATTCGTTTGCCTATATGAAGAAATATTTACATGAACTAAAATTTTCTAGCGCCCTGGAGCAAAGCCCGCATTTTCTTGAGGTAGCAGATATTCTCTATCTTTATCATAAGCTCATAAAGCCGCTTCCAACCAGCGATTTAAAAACAATTGAAGAAACTATATTGAGTCAAACTGGAAGCTATTCACTGGATTATTCTATATTCGAAAATTTGAAAAATCCCCTGTTATAATATCCAGCGTTACAGTCACCTAAACCATCCTATCACAACCGTATCCATCCAATAAAAAATGAAAATAGCATTTATCGTTTCTGAATTTCCTTCAGTATCCCAAACTTTTGTTCTAAATCAAATAACTGGTTTAATAGACAGAGGGAATGAGGTTGAAATTTTCGCAAAAAAAGCTGGGGATAATAGGCCGATACATGAGGATGTAATAAGTTACGGTCTGCTAGATCATACATTTTATTTTAAAAAAACTCCTTCAAATAGATTGGGTAGGTTCGTAAAAGGTTTAAAAATTATAATTTTAGGGATTTTTATAAAACCCTCAGTTATTTTTCGATCTCTATACTTTTTTTTTAAATATGGAAGACGTGCAGTTAATTTCGATTTATTATTCCAATTTTTTCCATTCCTCAATAAAGGACCCTACGACATCATTCATTGTCATTTCGGCCCAAATGGTATTATCGGCTCCCGACTGAAATCAATCGGAATATTTAAAGGAAAGCTCATTACCTCTTTTCACGCTTATGATCTAACCAGTTATATTCAAAAGAAAAATGAAAGAATATATCGGATTTTGTTCGAAGTTGGTGATCTTTTTCAACCGGTGAGCGATTATTGGACAAAAGAGTTAATTAATTTGGGATGCAAAGAGAGAAAGATTTGTGTTCATAGGATGGGAGTCAATATTGAAAAATTTTCATTTTCGGCATCAAAATATAATAATTTTCAAGAAATTCGATTGATCTCTGTGGGTAGGCTCGTCGAAAAAAAGGGAATAGAGTACGGGATTATGGCATTTGCCAAAATTTTAGAGAAATATCCAAATATTGAATATTTCATAATCGGTGATGGACCTTTAAAGAATCATTTGCGGGATGTCATTGAAAAGTTAAATATTCAAAAAAATATTACAATATTCGGCTGGATGAATCAAAGCGAAGTTATAGAAACAATGAATAAATGTTCAATTTTACTAGCTCCCAGCATCACTGATAAAAATGGAGAAAAAGAAGGAATTCCAGTGGTATTGATGGAAGCAATGGCAAAAGGGCTGTCTGTAATTAGCACCTATCACAGTGGCATACCCGAATTGGTAATTAATGAAAAACCGGATTTTTGGTAAATGAAAAAGACATTAATGACCTTGCAAATAAATTAGAATATTTAATTTCTAATCCCGAAATGATAAAAAAATTTGGAATCGGAGGTCGGAAGGTAATTGAAGAAAACTATAATATCCAAATACTCAATGACGTACTAATAAAAACCTATCGGGAATTGGTTTTTCAATGAAATCATTTTTATATGATCTTGGCTATCGATTTTTTAATCATCTTAATGGTGGCATTAAAGAAAAGATTTGCTTTATTCACACACATAAATGTGGAGGCACTTCAATTGATACCGCCATTAGAAGTCATTATAAAAGTTTAGATATGAGGAAAGACCGGTATTTGGTGACGATTGATTCAGATGCATCAACAAATACTGTAATGTATTACAATCAAGTATCAAATACAATTTATAAATTTCGTTAACAGCTGTTACTTTATTACATTAGTAATAAAAAGGTAAAATATATATCCGGTCATTTCTACTTTTGTGAAAAGGCTTATCTTGATTTTAGCGATCAATATGCATTCATCATTGTACTGAGAAACCCGATTGACCGTTGGATTTCACATTACTTCTTTAATCGATATAAAGAGGCTTCATTTGGCAAAATCAATAGTTCTCTAAAAAAATGCTTGCAATCTGAATTTGGAAAGCATAACGGATCTGAATATGTTCAGTATATTGGTGGAATTTCTGAATGCGGAGATTATTTTTCAGATGATGCAATAAAGAAAGCAAAAAATAATCTGAAAAAATTTGATATTGTTGGGTGCTTAGAATATAAAAGTGATTTTATAGAAAAATTTTTTAAAAGATTTGGCGTTAAACTAAATCTGGTTAGAAGAAATCCAAATCCAAAATCTAGTTCTTTTCGGGAATCTTTTATAACGGATGAAACCAAGCAGAAAATATCGGAATTATGTAAACCTGATCTTGAGATTTATCAATATGCAATAGAAAACTTTGTGAAAATAAATCGATAATCTGCTTTTATGGGCCATGCGCCTAATCTAAAGCTTCCTCTTATTTTTACAGGTGAATCATTCTTTATGAATATCTCAGTTGTCATACCGGTTTTTAAGGCCGAAAAATTTATTGGTAAAGCGGTTGAGTCTGCCTTAAATCAATCTGAGACTTATGAAATTTTATTAATCGAGGATGCTTCCCCAGATAACTCTTTGGATATTTGTAAAGCGCTCGAAAAAAAATATGATAAAGTTACGCTGCTTCGGCATTCTGATTCAAATAATCATGGAGCGGGCGCATCGAGAAATTTAGGAATTAGAACTGCCAGTTGTGATTATGTGGCATTCTTAGATGCGGATGACTTTTATTTGCCGGGTCGTTTTATAAAGGCAAAAGAACTTTTCGAGAAATATCCTCATATCGACGGAGTTTATGAAGCCACTGGCGTTCATTTCTATGATGATCAATCTAAACATAAATGGTTCACAATGGGTGGAAAAAATTTAGCAACATTAAAAACCATAGTTCCTCCAAATCGATTATTTGAATATTTATTAAAGGGTGCCGGAGATTATCTTCATTTAGATGGCATCGTTATTAAAAAAGATTTGTTTAGAAAATGCGGCTTTTTCCCTGAAGAATTAAAACTGCATCAGGATACGGCCATCATTTTACAGATGGCAGCAAGTGGGGTGTTGTTTGCAGGCAATTTAAATAGTCCTGTTGCATATAGGAGCGTACATGACGCAAATCGAATATTAGGTAATTATAATAAATATCAAACAAAATTATTGCTCTGGAAATCATTATTTAAGTGGGCGAAAAATCGCAAAATTCATCATAAAAATAGAGTGCGATTATTTCTAAAATATTTATATTACTTTTTGCGTGTGTTAAAGAATAAGAGTAGCTGCCAGCAGATCAATTTTTTCGTTTATGGAGATCTAGCTAAATTAATTATTAAGCATCCTTTGCTTTCTATCGAATCCTTAATTTTGTATTTTCTTGATATTGTAAAAATTCATAATGTTTTAAAGTGGGGTAAAAGCTCAATCCTGGTTATCCTATAGGGCGCCTACCTTATTTTGGATTCCTCATTTTAATAATATCTATTTGCCTCGCCTAGACGTTGTTCAATATTTTTCGATTGATACTGCTTTCCCGGCATCAAGTTAAATATTTCTTATAGAATAGTTCAGCTAAATATGACTGATGATATAAAACATAAAATTTGTTTTATTTGTTATCTGAAAAGATCTGATCCTGTTTTCGAACAATTCTCACGATCCGTATCCAACTCCGGTTATGATGTCACAATGCTAAGCATTCTTGACAATGGGCAAAAGGAATTTGAAATACTCAATAACAGAAAGATTTATAGAATCAATTTGCCTCATAAATTAAATGATAGAATATGCGCGTTTTTATTTTTTTTCAAATCTTTGATCTTCGTTAGGAAATATCAATTTGCTATTATCCATATACATTTCAGATGCCCATACTTTTCTCTGATTAAAGTTTTTTCTTTAATTCGTGCGAAATTTATAGCTCATATCGTGAGCGCACCTTCATCGAAACCGCGTCTTAAAGGGCTGATAAAAAAGATAATTATTTTTCTTCAGTGCATGTTAATGGATAAAGTTATTATTCAAAGTGAGGAGCTTAAGCAACATTGGATCGGCCTCCGGAATTTGAAAAAAGCTGAAATAATACCGGTGGGGTTTGACCGTAAAACTCTATATCCTGTAGATCGTAATCAAATAAATGCTTTTAGAAAATTTTTGAATATTGGTAAACAGCAGTCTGTGTTGGTCTATTGTGGTGCGATTGCGAAATTGAGAGAAATTAACCGGCTTTTAGAAGCTTTTAAAATTGTGTATGAAATTGTTCCTGAAGTCAAGCTATTGATGGTTGGCGATGGCGATGCCTTGAAGGAAATGAAAGATTTTTCACAGCGTTTAAAGATTGAAAAGCACGTTATGTTTACCGGGAGAGTTCCCCACGAAAAAGTACAAATTTATATTGGCGCTGCGGATATAGGAATAGCATTTGTACCCATCAAGGACAAATACAACTTCAACCCGCCTCTGAAAACTTTTGAATACATGGCATGCGGACTGCCTTCAATCGCAACTGCTACTGTTAGTAATCGCAAAATCATACAAGATGGCTTCAATGGTATTTTAGTGAATGATAGCGCTCACCAAGTTGCACGGGCTATTGTTAATCTGCTGAAAGATAAAAATATGCGGGCTGTTCTTAGCGCAAATGCAAGGAACAGTATCCTGTCAAATGACTTTGATCATATAACCAGAACGCATCTTATTCCATTATATGAAAAATTATTATAGATTGGTCGGTCAATAAAAATCTTAAAATCCACTTAACAAACCTTTTTTTTTGAACTAAACTAAAATCCGAAACTGCTTAAAGTATTTTTTATAAGCTATTATACTCATTCTCAAAGGATCTGTCTCTATGCAAATCCAGGAACAAAGAAGCCAGCGCTACGACCGCAAAAATAGGATAGAGTACCGCATCAGAAATTTTTTCAAATCCAAATTAAAAAATAATCCATTTCTTGAAAAAATATCTCGTGATCTTTGGCGCACAGTATACTGGCTTTATATTAAAGCAAATTGGCAGGTAAATAATTTGTCATATTACAGATCAGACAATATCAATATTCACAAATTACTATGGATAGATCCAAATTTAATACAATATTGTTCTTTGAAAGAGTTTGATATTAATAAATACAAAGGTAGAGTGCTAAGCGGAGATTGGGATCAGCATACAAAAAAATTCGAAAATCTTGACTTATACTTAGCGATAAAAAGCGTTTGTATTGATGGTAAGCAATGGCGAGAAACTGAATTTTACAATAGAATTCTTTTACAATTAAACAAAGGGAAAAGAGCCTGGAAGTGTATAGATAAAAGTCAATTAGATGCAAGATGTGAAGCAATTCTATTGCTCTTTGAAGACATTAGAAATAATGGTTATAGAACTCAAAGTGAAATTTTAAAACAGAAAAAAATTTACCACCCTTTAAAAAATGATGATGAAATCGTTATCAGCATTGGTCGGAATGGAGATTTGCTATTCAGTGATGGTGCTCATCGACTATCAATAGCTAAATTATTAGATATTAAAAAAATTCCAACAAAAATAGCTGTTAGACACCGGAAATGGTGCAATTTTCGAAGAAAGCTAAATAGCTATGCTAAGGATCGAGGCGGAAAGCTTTATCAGCCAATTGATCATCCAGATCTTAATAATTTTCCATCTTATCATAACTGTTACGACAGATTCATAATTATTAAAAGAAATATTTATTTAGAGAAAGGACTAATCTTAGATATTGGTGCCAACTTAGGATATTTTAGTGGCAAATTTGAGGAGGAAGGCTTTTCATGCTACGCAGTGGAAAAATCCAAATCAAACTCATATCTCATGGAGAAGATAAAGCGTTCGCAAAATAAAACTTTTAAGATTATTAACAAGTCAATTTTCGACTCTGAAGAAGTATTAAAAATTAAATATGATATTGTTTTTGCATTAAATATATTTCATCATTTTTTGAAAACGGAACATAATTATAAAAGATTTGTTTCTTTCTTGCATAATTTGAAAACACAACAAATGATATTCGAACCGCATTTATACCACGAAATTGAAAAAATAAACCCATACAGAAATTATAATCCAAACGAATTCGTTTCTTTCATTCTTAGGAATTCATCTCTAAATCACCAAAAGTATATTGGCGCAGCCGATGATGGAAGAAGGCTCTATAAATTATATGTATAGAATGTGCACTAAAGTGTACACTCGGAATTAGAAATAATGCACAAACTGGCAGATTTAAAAGGCAGCTTTTTCAAGCAATCATCTTATTTGTTATGATGAGATAGTTTTTATCAGTTGCTTGGATCAATCTAATATCTTCATTAAACTTATTTTTTTTTTATTCGGGTTAAATTCTTACTTTTTCATTAACATATGACAGACTATTGGCATAGAAATTGCGGTAACCGTTCTGCATAGACTGATCTAAAATGGACAAGGCAGGGACTATCTTAATTTCAAGTGCCGGCCGCGACCTTAACTTTGGATGTTTTCTAAAAAATTAATGATATGAGAATTTTGAGATGAAAAGATTTTATTTTTTAATATTTATATTCCTGCTTTCTACAATATTATTTACTGGAAAAATACAAGCTGCAAATTATTACCTTGATACCCTAAGAGGAAACGATAAAAATTCTGGAGGCCTAAACGCACCATGGGAAACCTTTAGTAAAGCCAATTCATTTCTAAAACCAGGCGATACGGTATTTATAAGGGCAGGAACTTATACTTCAGAACAAATTGCTCCATTTAGCTCAGGGCAAGAAGGAAACTATATTACTTACGAGAGCTATCACAAAGAAAAAGTTATAATTTTAGGTGGAAAAACCCAGATTAGCCTTGATAATAAGGATTTTGTTAAAATCAAAGGTATTGTTTTCCGATCACCGAAGTATAGATGGGCAACTATACTGAATAGCAACAATCTCATAATTGTCAGCTGTATTTTTGAAGGTATTACCACATCCATGCAATATAATCCATTCTATGTTGATAACTGCGATTATGCCCAGTTTATTGATTCCTCATGGGATGGAAGTAATCAAATTGATGATTCTCAACATGATATGGCTGCATTTAATCGCATGAGTCATTCATTTTGGTTAAGATGCAATTTTGGATTTGCTACACATGACTCATTTTCAGCTAAGAAGGCTAATCCTGGTGATGGTTTTAATGTAGTCATGAACTGTACGTTTGAGAATCCGTGGCGGCACGGTCTGGTTACAGGAGATCCTTACCAAAATTGGCTGATAGAGGGAAACACATTTAAAAATGGGGGTTCTGAAGTAAATTCATCTCCATATCCAGGTGACCATGGCAGAATATCTAGCACGATCAAACATGATGGAAAAAATTTTATCATTCGTAATAATACATTCTACAGAAATGATATTGATTTAACATTCCGATCACTATCAGGAGGGGGTGTTGATGGGCTTTGGTTTTACCACAACACAAGCTACAATCAAAAGAAAGCTTCAGGAAACACTATCGGTGGACTTGCTATATATAGTGAGGTCGAAAACTGGGTTACAAATTCGCATATCATCAATAATATATTCTGGGAGTTTGACGGAGCTCTCAAGAAGTCGTATGATTTTCAAATATATGTAAAAGGTGATGGAATAAAGAGAAACAGAGTTGAATACAATATTTTTGGACGAACAGGTTCAGTTGGTCATTATAGATGGGATATTGATGATAATGAAATCAAAGCTTCGATATTAAATATTCAACGTACTAATTCTTGGGCGAATAATTTAGAGTCAAATCCGCTATTTGTTGATACAAATAAACATGATTTCAAATTGAAAATGGGTTCTCCAGCTATTGATGCTGCCACAAACATCGCACTCACAAAGGGTGGGGTGGAATCACCCAGTAAAACATTAGTTTGCAATAATGTCAGGTGGGCTTTTTCTGGAAATTACTCTCCATGGTTTATTAACCATTCTGATATTTCAGCGGATAGAATTTATTTTATTCAAAGGGATGGGACTTGGGCTGAACGTGAAGTAAGGTCCATCGACTACACTAAGCAGACGATTAAGCTTGATTTGCCTGCAACATGGAACGACAGCACTCCTATTTATTACAAAAAATTTAAGGGCTCAGCTCCTGATATAGGAGCTTTTGAAAGCGCCAGTCGTTCAACCTTTTTGCAGCCTCCAAAGAAATTGGTAGTCAAGTAACAGTTTCTAACATTATTTTTTCAACTTTTAAAGGAATTCTATTTTTCAAGTCTGAATTATTTCTGCTTACATTACTAATATTATAGCAACACCAAGAAATAATGTTATCCTAAGTTCTCTATTATCAATAAGATGAGAAAAGATTTCCATTTTTGAGTAAAATTTATTTTTCTGGTTACTTTTGTTCGCATCTCAACTTTTATAATTCCCCGCAAATCGATTTCACTTAATTCGTGCACTATTCCGTGGTATCTCCATATCGCAGATAATTTCTTGAAAGACAATATAGCTTAATTAGAAGTCACAAAAAATTGGCTTTTCGATCGATTAACTGAATCGACCAAAACGATTGAAAATAGTTAATGCACTATGAAAATCTTGATGTTACCAAAAGATAGTTTCCCTCTTAATCGACCAATGCTAACAGAATTATGGTGCAAAGAAATGATCAATCTGGGATGCGATTTATTTTGGATTTTGCAAACCCAGAAGAGCAGCGCTAAAATCGAAAGGAAGAAACTGACAAGTAACGTTTTCTATATCATTCCTAGATTTGGAAGAAAGTCGCTGGTATCAAAAATTGTTAATATTTATATTAATTTTATTATTAAACTAATATTCTCTTCGATTTTAATAAAAAAACACAGTATAAAATTTATCCATGTTCACAATGCACCTGAAGAAGGCATTATAGCGCTTATTTTATCAAAACTCTTTAAAATTAAATTCACATATGCGTATACGTCCCATTTTCTTTTTTCTTTAGGTCTTCCAATTAAAGATAGAAGTAGCCTAGAAACAGCGATAAAAAAGATCCACAATTTTATTCGCAAAAGGCTTTATATAATTGTTTTAAAAAATGCTGCCTTAGTGTTTCCAATTAGCGGGTACCTCATTAACCGTTTAAACAGCGAGTTAGGCTTGCCCTACAATAAAATGTTGGCTGTACCAGAATGTGCAAGTTCTTTATTTTTGGATTATCCGAAGAGAAAAAAAAATAAAAACTCAAATGACACAAAAAAAATTGTCTATATTGGAAGCCTTGGGAAGAGGCGGAATATAAATTTTATAATTGATACATTTAGGATTGTAAACAAGCAATACAATAATGTTGAACTCCATCTGATAGGTTGGGGTGAAAGAGAAGATGATGTACCTCTTCTAAAAAAATATGTTACTAAACAAAAATTAGCTTCGGCTATCAAATTTATGAATAAGATTCCGTATGGTGAAATACCAAAGGTTTTATCTCAATTCGATATCGGTTTATCTTTCATTCCCCCCATAGATATTTACCTACTTTCAACTCCAACTAAATGTGTTGAATATCTTTCTTTAGGGCTTCCTGTTATTGCAAATAAAGAGATACACGATCAACGACGATTGCTCGAATTAAGCAACGGTGGGATATTAACAAACTACAATATCGAGGATGCTGCACAAGGGGTTGTATTGCTACTTATTGATGAAAACCTGAGAGCTCGATGCGCTGAAAATGGTTCGAACTGGATAAACAATAACCGTACCTTTTCTGAAATAGCAAAATCTATTTTCCCTAAAATTAGAGCTTTGCAAAATTAGTGGCTTAACTATGGTTTTAAGTTTATTTAAAAGATAGCAAACACCTCAACTTTATGTTTCAAAATGGATTATTAATGCGTTATTCAAAATATTTCATTCAGCATGCCACTAAATATTATAACGTTCATATACAGAGAAATAAGTTTCCTCAACATTTTAAAAATCCACATGGAAGAACTGATAGTATTTTATTGAAAATAGATTATTTGAGAAAAAATAAATACATTACAAAAATATTTGGATCTAAACATAAAACAAATCACAATAAAATTGAAATAAATATCACCTACGATTGCAATTTAAAATGTTATAATTGCTGTAATTCATGCAGGCAAGCCCCTACATTTGGCAACATGAATATGTCAGTTAGGCAGATAGAAAAATTTATTATAGAAAGTATCGAAACGAAGAGGAAATGGAAGCAAATAAAAATTTTAGGCGGTGAGCCTACTTTGCACCCTGATTTACATGATATTTTGAATTTACTTTTAAAATATAAAAAAAGTCATTCACCATCTACAATAATACAGATTAGTACAAATGGGTTTGGGCCGGCAGTTGAAAACGTATTATCAAAAATTTCGAAAAGAATTGAAATAATAAATTCCAAAAAAAAGTCTCAGGTTCAATCAAATTTTTTATCTATTAATATTGCACCTAAAGACATGGCAGGATATGAGTTCTGTGATTTTACGAATGGTTGTTGGGTTACAAACATCATGGGTTTAGGCCTTTCATCAAGCGGTTATTATCATTGTGTTGTTGGAGCAAGTATTGATAGAGTTTTCGGATTCGATATCGGTAGAATGAATTTACCTCAAGTTACTGATAAATTAATTGACCAAAAATCTATTTTATGTGGATTTTGTGGCCTTTTTAAAATTTCAGATAAAGTCGCAGGAGGAAAACAAAAAATGTCAGAATCTTGGAAAGACTCCTACTATAAGTACAAAATACGTCCTCCTATATTGTCAATCTATAAATGAATAAATGAAGTTTAAATTTACCTTGAAATTCTGTTAAATATTAAATAGGGGGAGAAACATATAAAAATATTCTAACCTTTTCAGAAATGGCTAATAAATCTCTTTGATACTAGTAATCTTAAATAAATATTTTACTTTTTTCAATATGAGTAATTAAAAATGAGTATTGACTGAGGCACTAATCTGCATAAAACTTTAACCTAATAGTAAGGAAATCA
>PVMS01055651.1_pt1 | contig 11954 bp, 9 predicted proteins | sample 1853461 | NCBI WGS metagenome assembly PVMS01 (sample SAMN08582032, study PRJNA380276) | Marine sediment metagenome, whole genome shotgun sequencing project. | isolation source: ocean sediment barecode stripped | collected 2017
CCCCGCAGCCCCGATAAGCGGGATTTCGGCGTCGCTCCAACCCCGATGAATGCGGATCTCCACTGCGGTCCGACACGCTGGCTGCGGGGAATGAGCTCGCTGTGCAGTTCAACTACAGGTGAAACACAAAAAGAGGCCTAAAGAACCTGTAATACCAGTGACTACGGACAACTGACCACAGACACCTGGTCGAGTTTTGGCTCGATTAGGGTTAAATTAGCTACGGACAACGAACAACGGACAACGGACATCGAGCGTTTCGTTCGATTTAGAGTAATATTATACCCCGATTCGACTCAACTTGCCGAAGCCTTGTCATAATGTAGCGAAAGTCCCGCTACCGGGACTGCAGGGTTTTTCAGTACAAAAGATCTTTTTGCTCAAGTTATTGATAAAAATGGCGATAAGATTAAAAAGTGCAGTGGTTCATCGATTTGAGCAAAGCGCTTGATTTGATAACGTGATGAAAGTGAGCATTTAAGTAAAGAATGATTAGTTCCGGGAGGATGGAGATGGATATCATAGATCAACCTTTAAACAAATTAGTAAGAGGCTTTGTTTTTATCCTGCTTATTCTTTTTTTTATGCCCGGGGCCGGCTTCTCTCAACAGCCGCCGGTGAACTGGATCGAAGGGTCTGGATTTGTAGATTTGGGCAATGATATCGCCCAGACATTTATCGGCAGTGATGCAATATTTGCAGGTGCCGGCGACACTAAAACATTGATGGAATCTATCGGGAACCCCACAAGCAACAAAGAGGTCGGATTAATTACGTCTAAAGAGGGAGAAAACTGGTTTATCGTATTTGAATACGACTCGATTGGGTATGTGAAAGATGATGAGAAGGAGAGCATCGACTCGGAAGCGCTTTTGAAAACTATTAAGAAGGCTACCGATTATGTCAATAAGCAGCGGGTCAAGAAAGGTTTTGCTCCTTTAAATGTCGTTGGATGGTACGAAAAACCGCATTATGACGAAGAATCGCATAATCTGGTTTGGGCGCTGCTGGGCGAATCAGAGAATGAGCAGATCGTAAACTATAATACCCGGCTGCTCGGTCGCTACGGTTATATGTCGATTGTCATGGTTACTGACCCGGAAACTCTCGATGCCCTGAAACCCACGCTTAGCCAGATCATTGAAAATTTTTCCTATAAAGAAGGGAAATCCTATGCAGAGTATGTTCAGGGAGATAAAATTGCAAAATACGGTTTGATAGCTCTGGTTGCCGGCGGGGCCGGTGCCGGTGCAGCCAAGTTCGGACTTTTTAAATTTCTGGCCAAAGCAGGGAAAGCTATCATCGTGGCTATTATTGCATTTTTAAGCGTGTTCTGGGCAAAAATCAAATCACTCTTTTCTGAAAAGTCAGAGGATACGGCCCAAGTTGTCACTGCCCAGGTGGAAGATGAGCCCCAAGATCCAGAAGAGGCTCTTTTAAACAGGATAGACGCTCTAAGATTGGACGGACGAACTGAGGATGCGATAATATTGATAAAAAATGAAACCCAGGGGAAAATTAGCAATTTGGATATTTCCAGGATTTACTCCGATCTTTTAAAAGAAAACAAGCAAATCCCTGAATGGTTGATTCACTCCGTCACCCATTTAGGCCTGTTGAGCAAAGAAAATCAAAAATCTAAAGCCTGTGAAGTATACAAAGAATGTATTGGACATAACTCCGGCTTTACGCCTAATCCCAAAACCCTGTTTGAGATCACACAATTTCTGGCGCAAAGCGGTAAAGCTCAGGATGCCTACAATGCCGGCGTTCATTTTACCAAAGTGCATCCAAAGCACGCTCTGATTGCAGAAGTTTACTTTTTTATAGCTAAAATTCTCAATGAAAGATTGAATAATAAAGCCCGGGCCAGAAAGGTCATGACCTTGCTGATTAAAAAGTTTCCGAAGCATGATCATGCCCCAGAAATGAGAAAATATCTTGAGACAATGAGCAAGGGGCCGGAAGCGCTTATTGTTCAAATCCTGCCCATGGGTGAAGAGAACGCATACCCTGGCTGAAGCACCTCATCACTGCATGATATAAAATAGCAAAGGTGATAACAAACTCTGAATTGGCAGGAAATACAAATAATAGGTCTCAATTTTGTTTAAGATATAGAATGTTTGTTAAAATTGCTTCAAGTAACGAATAACGTTCAATCGAGCGTTATCGCTCAATTAAGGAATTACTCCTGCAGTTTGCAGTCTTGGGCCCATTCCGGACAGGCTTTTTCCATTTCGGTCATATACTTCTGCGTGCATTCCCCGCATTCCATTTCAACATTGGGAACATCGCCGAACCTTTCCTTGATTTCCTCCGTTGAAAGATGCTGAACCGCACTGCAGCCGCATTGGGGACATGCTGTTTGAATCTGATAGCGTTTTTTAGTCATCACTCGTCTCCTTAGCTTTTTAAAACGTGATAAATAATTCTTTTTTGGCTCAATTTAGGTGTCCGCTGTCCTTTGTCCGTCGTCCGTTGTTAAGGGCTCGCTCAAAAATAACTTCACATTTTAATGCGCCGATCCATTCCGCCTGGCTGCGTTGCTCGTCGGTTAAATAGCCTGCTATTCGCCCTCCGCTCGCCTTGCCATGCGGACGCCTCGACTCCTGAAAATGCAAATTTACTTCTTCGCGAACCCTAATCAATAAGCAGCGAGATTATATTTCAACTACAGGTGAAACACAAAAAGAGGCCCTAAGATCTGTAAAACCACTGACTACGGACAACTGACCACAGACGCCTAATCGAGTTTTGGCTCGATTAGGGTTATAGTAACTTGTTTAACAAATCTTGGGGCAGGATGTCTTCCTGCAATGCAATCTCCTTGATGGTCTTGCCGGTCTCATGGGCCTTTTTAGCAATTGCGGCGGCCCGGTCGTAGCCGATATGCGGAACCAGGCCGGTCGCCAGGGCCAGACTTCTTTCGATGTAAGATTCACACACCTCACGATTGGCAGTAATGCCCCGGATACATTTTTCGGCAAAAACTTTTGATGTTGCCGCCAGCAGAGAAATCGACTGCAATAGATTATAAGCTATTACCGGCAGCATGGTATTTAGTTCAAAATTGCCCCCCTGTCCTCCCAGCATAATGGTGGTGTCGTTGCCGGCGACCTGGGCGGCCGCCTGGATTACTGCTTCCGGTATGACCGGGTTAACTTTTCCCGGCATGATCGAAGAGCCGGGCTGCAAAGCGGGAATATTGATTTCTCCCAACCCGCAGCGAGGTCCCGAAGCCAGCCAGCGAACATCGTTGGCAATTTTAACCAGACTGACGGCGATGGTTTTTAAAGCCCCGCTGGTCTCTACGGCAGCATCCCGGGCGGCCTGCGCTTCGAAACGGTTCTTGGCCGGCTTAAAGGTCAAGTCGCAACAGTCCGAAATCAGAGCGATTGCTTTGGCGGCAAATTCCGGGTGGGTGTTCAGACCGGTGCCGACGGCCGTGCCCCCCAGCGCCAGTTCTGCCAGCCTTTCCACAACCAGCGCAACTCTTTCTATGCCCAGTTCTATCTGCCGGGCGTATCCTGAAAACTCATCACCGAGGGTCATGGGCACGGCATCCTGCAAATGAGTTCTACCGATTTTTTTAATACGATCAAATTCTGCTGCTTTATTTGCAATCGTTTTGTGCAGCAAATCGAGTGAAGGAATCAGGTCCTTTTTGATGGATATTGAAGCGGCAATATGAATCGTCGACGGGATGACATCGTTGCTAGACTGGCCCAGGTTGACATGATCATTGGGATGAACCGGTGTCTTGTCTCCCTTTGTGCCGGTGATGATCTCGTTGGCCCTGGAGGCGACGACTTCGTTCATGTTCATATTTGTCGAGGTCCCCGATCCGGTTTGAAACACATCCACCACGAACTGGTCATCAAATTTTCCATCCATCACCTCCTGGGCTGCTTTAATAATTGCCTTGGAGACGTCCGCATTCAGAAGGCCGAGCTCTGCGTTCACCCGGGCGGCATATTGCTTTATTAGTGCAAGTGCATGCATGAACGCCGCTGGAAGTGTCAAACCACTAATGGGAAAGTTTTCCACCGCCCGCTGTGTCTGCGGGCCAAAATAAGCGTCCACAGGTACACGTACCGTTCCCATGGAGTCTTTTGCTTCTCTAAAATCCATTTCTCAGCCTTTTCTTAAAGTAATTTCACCGCAGAGTCGCAAAGAACGCAAAGACATTTTATCTTTTTGAATTGCCGTGAGAGGCGACAATTCAAAAAAAGAGACCATTTATTATATATATGATTTTCTGAAACAAGTGTTTTATTTTGTTTTCCGTCCTCTCAACGGAAAACAAAACAATTTAACCTCTGCCGCCTCTGCGACTTGAGCGAAGCGGGCGGTGATAATTAGTTTGTCCAATATCGAGCATCCAGCATCAAGCATCCAGTACTGCCTGAAGTCTTGCCGGATCGTACTGCTGCGAAATCAAAGGCCCCTTGTTTAAAACATCGATGTGTTTTGTAAAACATTGCTTTTCTTTGCGATATAAAACACCGATGGGTATTCTATCTCCCCACTGGCGGGCAAGCTTTGTGGCGTTTTCCAAGTCATCCGGCATGTAGTCTTCTTCAAACAGGTCATAGGCCCGCTTTTTGTACCAGTTGTAAGTGTTGATACGGTTGAAGGAAACGCACGGCTGCATGATGTCGATCAGGCTGAAGCCTTTAAATTGCATTCCTTCCCGGATCAGTCTGCTCAGATGTTCCCGATTACCTGAAAAGCCGCGGGCAACAAATCCGGCACCTAAGGCCAATGCCACTGCAAGACCGTTAAATGGTTCCGAAATAACACCACGAGGCTGCATCGGAGTGACCATGCCGAAATCCGAAGTGGGCGAAGCCTGGCCTTTGGTCAGGCCGTAGGTTTTGTTATTGTGTACCAGCAGAGTGAGATCTACATTGCGCCGGATGGCGTGCATAAAATGATTGCCGCCCTCACCGTAACAGTCCCCGTCGCCGGAATTAACCAGTATTTTCAGATCGTGATTGGCCAACTTGGCACCGGTGGCAAGGGGCAGCGCACGACCGTGCAGGGCGTGAAACATATTGCATTTTAAAAAATGGGGAGTTTTTGCGGCCTGTCCGATACCGGATACGATTAAAAGCTTCTCCGGCAGAATTTCAAGACTGACCAAGGCGTCCTTCATGGCCTCCAAAATCCCGAAATTTCCGCATCCCGGGCACCACTGATTTTTATACAAAGACTCATAATCTTTGATACCGACCATAATATCACCTCACATACTTTTTGACGCCGTCAACGATTTCGTTCGGATAAAAGGGCCTGCCGTCATATTTTAATATTGCTCCCGAGTGTACAAATCCGGTCTGTTCTCTTAAAAGCTGACCTAATTGGGCGGTGGAATTCTGTTCTACCATTAAAAATTGCTTTGTTTTTTTAAGGGCGTCTACAGCAGCATCGGCGGGAAAGGGCCACAAATCTACAAAATTCAAACAGCCGATATCACGGCCTTCATCTCGCAACCGGTCAACGGCTTCTTTGACGGCCCCTTCGGTGGAGCCCCAGCCCACAAGGAGTGTACCGGACTCGCCGTAATATTCTTTGGGAGGGTTCATCTCTTTGATCATAAAGGGCACTTTGGCGTTGCGCTTGTCGACCATGGCGATCCTGTCGGGAATTGCTTCGCTGATATGCCCGTCTTCGCGGTGTTCGTCACTCGATATTACTACCAAGGCTTTGCCTGCACAGGGCAGCGCCCGCGGCGACACCCCGGTAGGTGTGACCGCAAACCGTTTGTACTGCTGTGGGTTTTCCATATCATCATCCTGCGCAATGAACCGTTCGATACGTTCCGGTGCGACATACGGTTTTTGGGCAATGTACACGGAATCCGCCAGATACTGATCAATAAGGATAATTGCGGGAACCTGGTACTTTTCTGAAAGATGAAACGCCCTGGAGGTTATTTCATAAGCTTCGTCCGGCATGCCGGGAGCAAAAACAAATCGCGGAAATTCATCCTGGGAAGCCCGGATGACAAAATGTAAGTCGCCCTGGGCGGTCCGGGTGGGAAGCCCCGTTGCCGGTCCCGGCCGCTGGGCATTCACAATTACGATGGGAGTTTCCGTAATTCCGGCAAGCCCCAGTCCTTCGGTCATCAGGCAGAAACCGCCGCCTGATGTTGATGTCATGGCTCTAACCCCGGCAAAAGAGGCCCCGATAATCATATTGACGGCGGCAATTTCGTCTTCAGCCTGTTCGACAACCAGTGGGAAACGGTTCGCAAGTGAGCTCAGATGCTCCATGATCCCGGTGGCCGGAGACATGGGATAGAATGCCGCCAGACGGCAGTCGCCGGAAAGGGCGCCCAGAGCAATGGCTTTGGAACCGTCAATCAGCGCTCCTTTGGGCTTGTCCGCCCTCCACTCAAACGACCATTTGAAGGCGACTTCTTTAACGACCTGGTAGCCCAGCTCGGCGGCATAATAATTTTTCTCTAAAACATCAGCGCCCTTTTTACCAAACTGCTTGGAAAGCACTTTTTTGAATAGTTCAAACGGTGTCCCCAAAAGCGCCAGGCAGGCTCCGGCGGCAACCGTATTGGCGAAAATCATGCCGCCGGCTTTTTTGGCAAGTTCGCTAAAAGGAAGCGCAATGAGGTCTCCTTCCCCGGACCCGTCAATTTCGTCCATGATAACCCGGCCGCCGGAAGCTAATTGCCCCTTATGCAAATCATACGTCTCCCGGTTTAATGCCACCAGCAGATGAACCTTGTGGTGCGGCGCCTGCACCGGCTTATCGCAAATCCGAATCTGAAAGAAACTGTGTCCGCCCCTTATCCTGGACTCAAAATCATTGATGGCCATTACATACAGGCCGGCCTCCCGGCACACCAGTGCCAGCATATGCCCCATGGTCTGTATCCCCTGGCCGGCTTCACCGCCGATCTTCACGGTTATATCGATACTCATTTCATCCGTCCTCCCGTCGCCGCCTTAATATCAAACCCAAACTGCTCATCTTGCACGGGATGAGCAGTTCTGAGTTAAAGCTGTGCAATGTTATCTTTGAGCTGTGCTATTTCAATGCCCAGGCTGACACACTGTTTGCCTAGCAGGCACGATTCAGCGTCCCCGTCTTCTAAAAAAGTCTTCAGTTCGAGATGATCCTTTTTGAGATCGACCACCCAAGCTTTCTGTTCTTCGTTATAATCGACATTGACATCGATTCCGCACTCGCCGATATCCGGATATAATTCTCTTATTTTTTCACACAATTGATTTTTATCTATCATGACTAACGCTCCTTTAATTTTAAGTGTAGAAAAATAGACTATTTACGAAAGCCGATTTTACATCAACATCTATACTTTAATGCAGTATATACCCGAGTCAAATTGATACCTCAATTGAGGTAACAGCTTGGTAAAGTTCGCGGGCCTGATATGAACTGCGAACAAACGGTCCGGCGGCGGCTCCGGCAAATCCCATTTCCAGAGCGATTTCACGCCATTTGTCAAACGTTTCAGGAGAAACAAAGCGTTGAACAGCCAGATGCTGTGGTGTCGGCTGAAGATACTGGCCCAAGGTCAGCAGACTGCATCCGGCTTCAAGTAGATCCTGAAGCGTCTCAAAGATTTCTTCGTCAGATTCCCCCAGCCCTAACATAAGCCCGGACTTGGTGTAAATTGTGGGATCGCATGATTTTACACGTCTTAAAAGGTCAAGGGAACGACGGTATCCGGCCTCCGGCCGGACATCAGCATAAAGACGCGCAACCGTTTCCATATTGTGGCTCACAGCATCGGGACGAACCTCAACAATTGTCCTAACAGCCTCAATAACTCCTTGAAAATCCGGAACCAGGATCTCGACCAAAATTTCCGGAATTCTCTTTTTAATCTCATATACCGTCCGGGCAAAAAAATCGGCACCGCCGTCTGCAAGATCATCGCGGGTGACAGACGTAATGACCACATAGCGAAGCTGCAAAGTCTCCACGGCCTCGGCCGCTCTGATCGGTTCTCTCGGATTCAGAGGACTTGTCGGCCCGTGGGCAATGGCACAAAACCGGCAGTTGCGGGTGCAGCGGTCCCCCATGATCAAAAAGGTCGCCGTATTGCGGGAAAAACACTCCCACAAATTAGGGCAGTTTGCTTCCTGACAGACGGTGTGAAGCCGGCTCTTTTTAAGAAGTGTTCGGACATTTTCATAATCCGCTTCTTTCGGAAGCCTCTTTTTCAGCCAAGTGGGTTTGTTCATTTGCAGTTAATTTATAAAATTCTTTAGTTCCGGCAGGGTTGTCGATATAAGTTTGACACCGAAAGAGGACTCCAAGTGACGTTTGATCGCCCCCCGCACCTGATTTACGGATACGCTTTCTGAAAGTTCCCGCTGCATGGAGGTCACGCCGATATCTTTAAAGCCGCATGGATGTATCCAGCCAAAGGGGTTGAGCGCGAGATCGACGTTTAATGCAAAGCCATGATAGCAGACTCCCTGCCGCACAGCAATACCGATACTGCCGATTTTGCTGTTTCCGATCCAGATTCCACGGTTTGCAGGATTGCGATCAGCAAATATCCCCCAATCTGCTAACACCCGGATCATAATTTCCTCGAGGCTGGCCACATAATCCAGTACTTGCATACCGGCTGCTTGCAGATCGATAATCGGATAAACCACCAGCTGGCCGGGTCCGTGAAATGTAATGTTGCCGCCCCTTTCGGTCTGAATGATCGGGATGTTCGATTTTTCCAACAACGTTCTGGATATTTTCAGACTTTCCAGGCCTCCCCGGCGTCCCAGTGTGAAAACAGGAGAGTGTTCCAGCAGTAAGACGATATCACGGTCAATGACCTCGTTACTTCTGGCATCAGCAAGCTGCCGCTGCAAATCCAGGATTTGCCGGTAATCAACTACAGGCAGTTCCGCACAGAACCATTTATCGCCGACCGTATCGGTCATCAAATCAGCTCTTTTTTTAGACGTTAAGTCCCTACAGCTTTGTATCTCCTTGAACTTCATGTACACAACAGTTGTTTTTTTGCAAGTTTTATGTGTTCGGAAAATCTTGATGTATTATAAAAAATTACTTGCGGTTAAGGTCAAGCAAAACTTTTAAATATTGACATCGCGACCTCCGTTCAACTAAATTAAAAAAATCATTTCTAAACCAAACATTTCACTTTATATTAGAGTGATCCTAAGGATTCAAGGGCTCAAGGATTCAAGGGTTCGAGTGAAATACTTTAAAATATCTATGCCTTAAAAATGATGCAGAAGTTATATTGGCTATGTTTGCATTTATATAAAAACCGCAACACAAATGTATCCTCTGAAGAAGAATGGTCCTGTTTAACATTATAGATAAGAAAGGCTGCAGCGGACATTCCTTTAAGTATAGCAAAAGTTGAAAGGATACTCACAACTATAATAAAATCGTTTGAAAGCAGACACTTGACCCCTCGACCCCTTGGATCCTTGGACCCTCTTCTCCAATTAATTTGGAGAAGAACCATAATTTTAAAGGTCTTTTGTGGAGCAGCTAGTACACTTTGATAACGACTATGGTGAGAAACTCACCGGGACGCTCCATTTGCCGGACGCACCCACCGGGTGCGGCATCGTCTTCGGGCACTGCTTCACCTGCAGCCGGCATACCACCATCTTGCGCCGGATATGCAGCGACCTGATCCTGGAAGATTTTATGGCTCTGCGATTTGACTTTTCCGGCAACGGTCAAAGCGAGGGCGAATTTGAGGAATCGACCTATTCCAAACAGATTTCCGAAATGAAGACGGCCGCCGCTTTGCTGGCGAGAGAAGGCGCCGTCTGGATAGGTCTTGCCGGACACAGCATGGGCGCTGCAATTGCCCTGCTCACCGCCGCCCAGCTGGACATTGTCAAGGCTGTATGCGTCCTGGCAGGGCGGTTGTCGGGGTTGGACGCCGCCCATTTTTTAAGCCCTGATCAGCGTCAACAGCTCCAAAGCTCCGGCAGCGTCTCCTTCAGCAGCCGCGGGCGCTCGCTGGAGCTTTCAAACCGGTTTTTTGCCGACGCCGGGCAATATAATCTCCCGCAAGTTGTTGCCGCTTTGCAGCCGCCTTTACTGGTAGTCCACGGTGATCACGACGAAATTATACCCGTGCAGGAGGCTCATCAGGCACACGCCTTGAATCCCGTGGGCACAACCCTGGCCGTTATTCCGGATGCAGATCACATGTTCAGCAAAGCACAGCATCGCCGGCAGATTTCCAACCTGGTAGTGACATGGTTCAAAGAGAAAAAAAAAAGGAAAACCCCCATGGCCCTTTTTGAAACGTTGAATTTAGGCTATATCGACTCCCAGTACCAGGAGTGGAAAGCCGATCCGAATGCGGTTTCTAGTGACTGGCGTTTTTTCTTTGAAGGCTTTGAAATGGCCGGTGCCGGAGAATCCGGCGTGCCGGCGGTCTGTGACGAAGACCAGGCACTTTTACAATCTCGCGTCCAAGCGCTCATCCACCGTTATCGAGATGTGGGACATTTGCTGGCATGTCTGGACCCGCTGGTGGTCTGCCCTACCGACCACCCCCTGCTGGACCTTCCCGCTTTTGATCTGACCCTTAAAGATCTGGACACAGAATTTTCCGCCCCGGACTTGCTCAAGACCGGGCGGGCGGCGCTTCGGGACATCATCAAAACACTGAAGGAGACCTACTGCCGCTCTATCGGGGTTGAATTCATGCATTTGCAGGACCCGGCAGAGCGCCGCTGGCTGCAGGATCGCATGGAGCCGGTTCACAATCGACTGGAGCTGGACAGCAAAACCAAGGTTTCCATCCTGGAAAAGATTTGCCGGGCCACCCTTTTTGAGCAATTCCTCCATAAAAAATATTTAGGTCAGACCCGCTTCTCCCTTGAAGGAGCCGAGGCGATTATCGCCATGCTTTATGATTTTGTCCGTTTTGCAGGCGCGCAGGGGTGCCGGGAGATTATCATGGGGATGGCTCATCGCGGCCGCTTGAATGTTCAGTCCCATATCCTCGGTAAAAGCTACGAAGAAATTTTCACCGAATTTGAAAGCTGCTCGGATCCGTACAGCCAGTTTGGAGCTGGCGATGTCAAATACCACAACGGCTATATGGGGGACATCAAAACAGACGACGATCATCTGCTGCGCATCATCCTGCTCAACAACCCCAGCCATTTGGAGTCGATCGATCCTGTTGTTCAAGGATTTGCCCGCGCCCGGCTGGAACTGCTGGATACCGATAATCAAAACCTGATTTTACCGCTGCTGATCCATGGCGATGCCGCCTTTGCCGGACAAGGAATCGTGGCCGAAACCCTGAACATGAGCCAACTGGCCGGTTACTCCACCGGTGGTACCATCCACCTGGTGATCAATAATCAGATTGGCTATACCACGCTGCCCGAAGATGCCCGCAGCACCCGTTATGCCACCGACATGGCCAAAATGCTGATGGTCCCCATTTTTCATGTGCACGGGGAAGACCCTGAAGCTGCGGTGCATGTCATGCGGCTTGCCGCCGAGTACCGGCTGGCGTTTAACAAGGATGTTGTCATCGATGTCATTTGCTACCGCCGATACGGCCACAACGAAGGCGACGAGCCCTACTTTACCCAGCCGCTGATGTACGACCGCATCCGGGAGCGGCCCCCGCTTTACAGCATGTACGCCCGGAAGCTGCTGGAGGAAGGCCGGATTAAAACCGCTGATATCAAACAGCTCGAAAAAACAATCACAGGGGAGCTTGAAGACGCCTTCCAGACGGTTCGGCAAAGCGCCTGCGTATTCCCCCAATCCCGATTTTACGAAAACTGGCACGGTTTTCACGGCAATTACTCCCATACGATCGTGAAAACCGGTGTCGCCCGCAAAAAGCTCATCACCCTCGCCCGCAAACTGAATACGGTTCCAAAGGACTTTTCCTTGAACCCCAATCGATCCCGGCTCCTTTTTCAACGGCCTCC
>PVMS01080024.1_pt1 | contig 11950 bp, 6 predicted proteins | sample 1853461 | NCBI WGS metagenome assembly PVMS01 (sample SAMN08582032, study PRJNA380276) | Marine sediment metagenome, whole genome shotgun sequencing project. | isolation source: ocean sediment barecode stripped | collected 2017
GCAAATAAAGTTTTTCTACCGGCAAAGTAGAAAAACGTTATTTGCCATTAATTCAACAAGATAACTACCGTCAACGAGCTGAGAATGCAAGTAAATTATGCATTAAACTGGAAAATCTTCGTTTTACTTTTATGCGAAGTTTTTCAGCAATATCAGACGGTTCTGAATATCCGTTCGAACACTATTTAGGTTGCGAATTAAATCATGTATGAATCATTTTACGGTTTTAAGGAAAAACCATTCGATCTCCATCCGGATCCTGATTACCTCTATATGAGTAGGGGACATGAGACCACGTATGTGCATCTTGGATACGCAATTACAGAAAACAAAGGGTTCTCGGTCCTCACTGGTGAAATCGGTTCCGGTAAAACCACTCTGATTAATTATCTCTTAAATAAAATCGGAGAAGACATTAAGGTCGCACTCGTAAACAATACAAATATCAATCCGTCTGAATTTTTGCGGATGATATGCCAGGAATTCGAACTTAACCCTAAAACCAATGACAAATCAGAATTGATCGATATTTTCAGCAGGTTTTTAATTGATCAGTTTGCGGCTGGAGAGCGGGTGGTGCTTATCATCGACGAGGCCCAAAATCTGACGAACGATACCATGGAAGAAATCCGTATGCTTTCGAACATTGAGACCCAAAAACATCATTTGATCCAAATTATACTTGTTGGGCAACCTGAGCTGAAATTAAAACTTAAGCAGCGTAACCTTAAACAGATTGCCCAACGCATTACGGTGAACTGCCATCTCAAAGGGCTCGAAAAAGGTGAAGTCAACGAATATATCACTCACCGCTTGGAGGTTGGCGGAGGCGATCGATTAGACATATTTGATAATAAGACCATTGAAAAAATAGCCTTATATTCCCGAGGTATACCCAGACTGATTAATATCTTGTGCGATTCGGCACTGGTGTATGGGTATGCAGACGGCTTCAAAAAAATTGATACCTACATCCTGGACATTGTGTATGAGGAGTTAAAATCGATGGGAATCTTTATGGATTTTGATGCAAAACCATCAGCACGCCTTACGCCGCCAAAACCGAATGTACTCGCTTCTGTACCTTCCGATGGTCACCTGCAAAATCTTGAAGCAAAAGTGCAACTACTTAAAACGAAAGTGCAACTACTTGAAGCAAAAGTGCAACCACTTGATAAGAAGCTGTGCGATATTAACGAAAAGTTGGACTTTTTTACAAAAAAACGCACGGAACGAGATGATGTTGTAATTGAGCTTATTAAATTGTTGCAAGACAATTTAAAAAGTCGAACGGAGCTTCTACAATCATTGTATAAAACTCCCTAAAATGCTGATCTATCTGAAGAGGAAGATCGTAAAAAACCTCATCCGCAGTCATATTGTCAAAAGCCTTGTGTGAACGCTCTTGGTTGTAAAATCGAAGCTACTTGTTAAGGCTGACGTCAAATCAGCTACCGCTTTCTTTAATCGAGTATTTTCACGCTCCATATCCTTCATGCGCTTGGCCTGGCTGATTTTCATACCCCCATATTGCTTTCGCCATCTGTAATAGGTCTGCTCTGAAATTGATAGTTGACGACAAATTTGGCCAACAGTCATCACTTGAGCCAAAGCAACTTCGGCTTCCCGCAGCATGCCTATGATCTTTTCGGGGGAATATCGTTTGCGGCTCATCCTGACCTCCTTTTCTGTATCCAGATTCTATCATATCCTAACTTAAAATCTGGATCAGTTTTTGGGAGCAGGTCAGATTGTATATTAGGGATACGCAATCCACAGCCTCTCCTCCATCTTTGAAAGGCTGACAAGCTTTTCTTCTAGAAAAAAATACATTTTTCCTAACCTTAATGCCTGGCCAAATGAAGTAATAACGCGTTCAAGAAAACAAATCAAAAGCCAAACAATTGCTACTTTAAGTATCAATTTAAAATAGATCTATAATTATCTATATAGACACACAATCTATACATAAAGATAGATAGTTTTCTTTAGGCAATAAATTTCTCAATTTTAGGAAATTTCTTTCTTACACTATAAATAATTAAATAAAGCTTGCCAAATTTATCTGTTAACTTATTGAAAAAATGTGAATTTATTTTTTTAATTTTTTTAAATATAATTGCATGGATTTTGCATTAAGCAAATATGCAATCAAAATTTTCAGCAAAGTTACAGCTTCCACCAAGGGGGGGTATTCAAATAGCCCCACAAGAGAGTTTCTTATAGCTCCAGCGTTTTGATTATTGTTAGCTAAGAGACTATCTGTCTTTCTATGAATTAGTTTCAAGGAAAATTTGGATATAACTGATTCAATTAATTGGCGATACGTTTTTGGCAACGATGGTCTTGATCAACACTCACGAAATAAATGAGGCATTGAAATGATTGATCCCAATAAATCCAGTCGCAAACTTGTGCGTTACAGAGGTCGCCGTAAAATCAAGCGACTCTTGGCCTGGCTAAAAAAATTCAAGCGATTGGTGGTTCGATATGAAAATTATGTCGGGAACTTATTCGGCATGGTTCAATTGGGATGTGTTGTCATCCTGTTACGATATTTTTTAGATGACTTTTAGTTTAACGCTTTTGATATTTGATATCGAAAAATTATTGAAAGAAGCCAATTTCCAACAAAAATTAGGGATATATGCAAACGACTAATATGTAATTCAAGGGGCGGAGCTACATTTGACTTTTACATATGAAATCGAGATCTTTAAAAAGTCAAACACACAAATATTGGATGAAGCAGAGGTTTTACAAAGATTTCGCTATGAAGATATTTTTTTAACTAATGTTCAATATCCACCCAAAAATATCCAGGAGTGTATGATTATGCAAAAAGAACAGCGAGGAAAATTACTGAATCTTAATCTCGAGCAGAAGATCGAACAGTCAAAAAAGATCATCGAAGACGCGCTTGTAAAATTTTCTGGCACTGAGCTGTACCTGGCCTGGACCGGTGGAAAGGACAGCACCGTCATGCTCTGGCTTTACCGTGAGGTCTGTAAAAAGCTGGGAGTGCCAATGCCTAAGGCTATGTTCATTGACGAGGGCTCCGTATTCGAGGAAATTTTCGAACTAGTGAATCTGGTAAAGGATGAATGGAATGTCGAGGTAATAATTGTAAAGAACACCGATATAAGCAATAAAGCCCAAAAAATGGGGGATATTATTAAGGTCGCTGATTTGAATGAAAGGAACCGCATAGAAATTGAAAAGCTGGGTTTTACAGAGGACACTTTCCTTTTTAAGCCTGAATCTTTTGTGGGTAATCATCTAATGAAGACGGCTGCCATGAACCAATTTTTGGAAGAAAACGCAGTAAAAGCGCTCTCTACTGCAATCCGCTGGGACGAACAGGAAGCCAGGATTGACGAGACCTATTTCAGCACCAGAAAAAGTCCCGATCACACCCGGGTGCAACCCATCTTACATTTTAAGGAACGAGATATATGGGACACGATTCATAATTACAACCTCCCCTTCTGCTCCCTTTATTATCAAGGATACCGATCATTGGGCGCCAAGAGTTCAACCATTAAGAATTCGGACATCCCGGCCTGGGAGCAGGACTTTGAAAATACCCCTGAGCGTGCTGGACGAGGTCAAGATAAGGAAGAGGTTATGCAGAAACTACGATCTCTTGGCTACATGTAGGAATAACTCAAATCATTTTGTCGTCGATTGCAGGACGATAGTAAATTGGTACGAAATATAAAGTCAACCCAAGCTTGCCAACCTATCGAAGGATTTGAACAAAGTGGGTAGTGAACGAACGGAGCGGGAAAAAAGTCTTTTGAAGAAGCGATGGTGGGTTTTCTTGATAGGTTCAAAGAGGATATGAAATCACGAGCGATCGTACTAGGTTTGGATGGAGTGCCTTTTACACTTTTAAAAAATTTGCAAAATAGAGGCCGTATCCCCAACATGGCGTCTATTTTCGAGAGCGGCTATTTTGGCCAGATGAGCGTCTGCATTCCTGAGATTTCCTCTGTTTCCTGGTCCTCTTTCATGACCGGCTCTCAATCGGGTGAACACGGAATTTACGGGTTTATTGATCTGGAACCTGGCACATACAATATGTATTTCCCCAATTTCAAGAATCTTAAGGCTCCTGCCCTATGGGACGAATTGGCATTACAGGGTAGAAAATCCGTGGTCATTAACATGCCGTCCACCTATCCGGCCCGAAAAATTAATGGGGCGCTCATATCCGGATTCGTAGCCATTGATATCAACAAGGCAGTGTATCCCCCCTCTATCATTCCTAACTTAAAAGAAATAGGTTACCGAATTGACATAGATACCGCAAGGGCGAGACAAGATTATGACTTCTTATTTCGCGACTTGAGCTCAACCCTGGCAGGGCGCGAGATGGCTGTAGATTTTCTCTGGAAAGAGATTGATTGGGACTTGTTTATGGTTGTGGTTACAGGAACTGACAGGCTAATGCACTTTCTATGGGAGGCCTATGAGAGCGAATCCCATCCCTATCAACAGAATTTTCTGGATTACTTCGATAAAGTGGACGTTTTCGTCGGCCGGATGTTCGACCGCTTTTTAAGGCTAAACGGTTCAAAGGAAGGGCAAAATAAATTTTACATGATCTCTGATCACGGTTTCACAAAGATCAAGACCGAAGTTTACCTTAATCGCTGGTTGCAAGAAAATGGATTTTTGAATTTTCAGAAAAATCAACCAAAGACGATAATGGACATCGGCACGGGAGCAAAAGCATTTGCCTTAGACCCTTCTCGCATTTACATCAACCTTAAGGGAAAGTATCCCTTGGGAACTATTGATAGTAAAAGCTATGACACTGTTCGAAAAGAAATTAAACAAGGACTTGAGGCCCTGACATTTGAAAATGGCGATAAAGTCGTAAAGAAAGTATACAAAAAAGAGGAGCTTTACTTCGGATCCAATGTAGACCGAGCTCCGGACCTGATTGCCCTTTCTAATCGTGGCTATGACCTCAAAGGTAAGGTTCAAAGCGATGGCGTTTTTGACCGCACGAACCTTTCGGGGATGCACAGCCAGGATGATGCCTTTTTCTTTAGCACAAATGGCATCCAATGTAAGTCTATTTTCGATGCCAAGGATATTGTGCTTAAAGGGTTGTAGTCTGAGCATGGAGGCATTCAAAGGTGCTTAGCCTTTTGGAAAACAACGAATCATGTTTAATAAATTATGATTAAATTCAAGAAATTCGTTTACACACCAGCTGGTTTCAATGACGCAACACTGGCGATTGCTGCCTGCCGTGCGGGTGGTATCGGTATTTTGAATGCTGAGCTCGGGATGGACGCTGACTTTATTCTCAGCCAGCTTGATTTTATTTCCCAAAAAACTACCGGAGAATACGGATTAAAGCTTGACGTTGTTGACGATCGTTCAATGGTTGGAATTTTCGGGTATACTCAAAAAGGACTGCGTTGGCTGATCTTAGATGCTGAGATCGTACTCACCTGTCAGCAATGGATTGCCGAACTTAAGAGAGAGGGTGTCCGCGTATTCGCTGAGGTGAAAACTGCCTGTTGGCTAGAGAGTCCGCTAGATGACGTGGTCGATGGGTTGGTCTTAAAGGGCAATGAGTCCGGTGGTTTTGTCGGCGAAAATAACAGCTTCGTGTTGCTGCAAAAATGGCGCACACAAACTAAGTTGCCGCTTTTGATTCGTGGCGGTGTTACGCCTTATGTTGCTGCAGCTTGCAGTGCTATGGGTGTCATTGGTGGTATACTTGATAGTCAGGTGCTGCTCCTGGATGAATCGCCTTTGGCGCAGACGCTGCTTCCTGTTTTGGAAAATCTCATGGGCAACGAAACGATTGCTGTGGGAGATACCGAGGAAGGCGCCTATTTTCGATTGCTTGTCCGGCCCGGTCATCGTATGGCGCAAACATTTTTCGCTGAAGGTGACGGTCAAAAAATAAAGATTTTAAATCGTTTGGTGCAGGATAGGGTGAACTGGGAGGATCCTACAAACGGTCTGCTGCCCATCGGTCAGGATGTATGTTTCGCAGGCCTCTGGCGCAAACAATATGGGCATCTGGCGAAAGTATTTGAGGCGATAGATTCGGTCGTCGATAGTAGCTTAGGTTATGCTGTCGACGGCAAAGCCCTGTCTGAAAATGCCCCATTGGCTGAATCGCTCGGAGTACCTCTGCCTTTGGTTCAAGGGCCTATGTCCAGAGTTTCCGACAACTTCGAGTTTGCAAAAGCGGTGTCCCAAGGTGGGGCTTTGTCGACAATGGCGTTAGCTCTATTAAAGGGGGAGGCGCTAGATCATTTGTTGAAAGGAACAGCTAAAGCAATTGGGGAAACACCATGGGGAATGGTTTATTGGGCTTTGTACCTCAAGCCCTGTTCGAAGAGCAGCTGGCAGCGGCGAAAAAATATCAACCGGGTTTCGCAATAATTGCCGGTGGCCGCCCCGACCAAGCTAAGAAACTGGAAGAAGCCGGTATTCACTCTTTTCTGCACGTTCCATCCGCGAATTTAGTATCCCTGTTTCTGCAAGAAGGTGTACGCCGATTTATTTTTGAAGGGCGTGAATGTGGTGGCCATGTCGGTCCCCTGAGCAGCTTTGTCCTGTGGAGTGTGATGGTTGATCGTTTGCTCTCCGAATTAAGCGATGGAATGATTTCCGGCAAAGACATTCACGTATTGTTTGCGGGTGGTATCCACGATGCGATTTCATCTGCCATTGTGCAAGTTATCGCAGCCCCGCTGGTGAATAAGGGTGTCAAGATTGGGATCCTCATGGGTAGCAGTTACCTTTTTACAAAGGAAATTGTGGATTCCGGAGCAGTGCTCGCAACTTTCCAAAAACAGGCGATCGAATGTAATCGCACCGTATGTCTTCAATCAGGTCCAGGTCACGCCAGCCGTTGTGCCAATACACCCTTTGTGAAAGCCTTTTTTGACAAGGGTGCAGAACTGCGTGAGAAGAACATCCCTGCAAATGAGAGTCGGGAAATACTTGACAGCATGATCATGGGTCGGTTGCGGCTGGCCTCCAGGGGCTGCATCCGAATGGATGATGACAATTGCGAGTTGAAAACATTTGATGAGGACTACCAGAAGCGTGAAGGGATGTATATGCTGGGTGAGGTGGGGACTCTTCGGGCGGAGGTAACCGACATATCTTCACTGCATCGTGAGGTCACCGACGATGCGAATGAATTGCTAATTAAGCGTTTTGCCAAGATAAAACCATCCAAAGATCGACGCCCTGAAAAACCAGTCGATGTCGCCCTGGTCGGTATGGCCTGTTTGTTACCGAAAGCAAACACAACCCAAGAATATTGGGAAAACATAATCGGCAAGATTGTCGCCATCACCGAGATCCCCTCTCATCGGTGGGACTGGCGCCTGTATTACGATAAAGACTGGCAGGCCAGGGACAAATTCTATTCCAAATGGGGCGGCTTTATCGACGATCTGGCTTTTGATCCAACGCGTTACGGGATACCGCCGAAATCGATCGAGTCGGTGGACCCGATGCAGCTGATGGCCCTGGAGGTCGTTCGGCGGACTCTGGTTGATGCCGGTTACGAAAAGCGTGAGTTTGACCGCCTACGAACAGCTGTCATTATCGGCGCCAGCGGGGGTGTCGGGGATGTGGGTTTGCAATATGGCCTGCGCGCAGAGTTGCCGAGATTTCTGGGGCACCTCCCAGAATCAGTTGCCGAGCTATTACCTGAGTGGACAGAAGATACTTTCGCCGGAATTCTACCCAATGTCATCGCCGGGCGGATTGCCAATCGTCTTAACTTTGGCGGTGTGAATTTTACGACCGATGCCGCCTGTGCATCGTCGCTTGCCTCGATATACCAGGGAGTTACCGAGTTGACAACAGGGCGAAGCAATCTTGTTATTGCCGGCGGTGTTGATACGGTCCAGGGACCTTTTGGCTTTATGTGTTTCAGCAAAACTCAAGCGTTGTCACCTCAAGGGCGCTGCCGAACCTTCAATGCTTCAGCCGATGGCATTGTTATCTCTGAAGGTATTGCGATGGTTGCTTTGAAACGGCTGAAAGATGCCGAACGTGACGGTGACCGGATTTATGCCGTGATCAAAGGCGTCGGCGGCAGCAGCGATGGCCGGGCAAAAGGATTGACAGCCCCGGAACCTGCAGGACAGCTGCTTGCCATGCAACGAGCTTATGATCAGGCCGGTTTTGGCCCGGATACGCTTGGGCTGTATGAGGCGCATGGTACCGGGACGGTCGCCGGCGATAAGGCCGAAATGGAAAGCACAACTCAATTGCTAAAAAAGGCAGGATGCAAGTCTCGCCAAACAGCCGTGGGCGCTGTAAAAACATTAATCGGTCACACCAAAGCAACAGCCGGTGTGGCTGGACTAATCAAAACATCGCTTGCGTTGTATCATCGTGTTCTTCCTCCGCATTTTCCCGTAGAGCAGCCCATTGATGTATTTGAGCGGGAGGACAGTGCGCTCTATCTTCTCGATAAAGCATTGCCTTGGTTGACAATAAAAGGCGAACCCCGCCGCGCCGGGTGCAGTGCATTTGGTTTTGGCGGGACAAATTTCCACGTTGTTTTGGAAGAGTACACAGGAGAGTATCGTTCCTGGATGCGTTCTGCTATGAGTCAACGTTGGCCGGCAGAGCTTTTATTATGGACCGGTGGTGACGGTGAAGACCTGGTTGCAAAACTGGCTCACATTCAGCAGGGGCTGGGAAATATAACCAATATCGAACTGCGTGATCTTGCCTTCAATCTGGCAAAGAATTACCAGCCGGGAAGGGAAAGCATCGCGATAGTGGCTACTGATTCCAACGATTTGATAAATAAAATCGGGTTAGCCCTGAGCTATTTAAAGGGTGATAAGGCCGCTTTGCCGCCGGGACTTTATCATAGCGCCGGAGTCGAACGCGATGGAAAAGTCGCCGTGCTGTTTCCAGGTCAAGGATCGCAGTATACCGACATGCTACGCGAGTTGGCGCTTTATTTTCCTGTTATCAGCGAAACACTATCGGCGGCTGATGAACTGTTGGGCGAATGCTTTGCCGGCAGATTTGGTGAGGATATGCGCCTGAGCCGCTTCATTTTCCCCCGCGGGATTTACAACGACAAGGCTAAAGAAAATGCGATCCGGGCGTTAAACAGCACTGATGTGGCACAACCTGCTCTGGGCGCTATCGAAGCAGGGCTTTGGAAGCTGATGCGTACCCTGGGCTTGTCGCCCGATATGCTGGGAGGGCATAGCTACGGGGAATTTGTCGCGCTTTACGCCGGCGGCTATATTGATTTCCGGACCCTCCTGTCACTTTCGGAAGCTCGTGGCCGGTTTATTGTCGATGCCGTGAAAGATTCCGGAGCACAATTGGGAACAATGGCTGCGGTTCAAGCTTCCAGAGAAAATGTTGAAAGGGTGATTGCCGGTATCGATGACGTCATTGTTGCCAACAACAATGCCCCGCAGCAGAGTGTTATTTCCGGCTCGACATCCGCCATACAAGAAGCGGTGACGAAATTTACCAAAGCAGGGATCAACGCGCGTGAGATTCCTGTTGCCGCCGCGTTCCACTCGCGCTTTGTCGCACCGGCACAGTCTGCGCTGGCCAATCTGATCAAGAAGACGGACTGGCATGAGAATGGCGGCCGGATTCCGGTTTATTCGAACACAACCGCAGAAAAACATGCCAGAGACATCCAACAGATCAAGCGAATAATGGTCGATCATCTGGTAAAACCCGTTGAGTTCATGGCTCAGATTGAAGCCATGTATAGCGATGGGGCCAGGGTGTTCCTCGAGCTCGGTCCCAAGACTGTTCTGACCGGGCTAATAAGCAGCATACTCGGTGACGCACATCCTCACAAGACGATAGCCATCGACGGTAAAGGCGGATGTATTACCGGCATGCTCGACGCAATCGGGCAACTGCTCTGCAGCGGCGTGAAACTGGATATTTTAAAGCTGTTTGAAGGGCGCCAATGTATCGATGGCGATCCTGCTGATTTGAGCCAGATGCAGCGTGAAGCCTCACCGGCAAAACACATCTGGATGCTAAATGGCGCGGGTGCCCGACGTCTATCCGAACCGGTCAAACAAATCGGTATTCGAATGGATGAGCGGGGGTCATCTACGGAGGCAACGCCGCCGGTTAAGGCAATTCAACACATTACACCTCAAACACCTTCAATGGCCACAGGTAAGATGATGTCGACAAAAACGAAAAAGGAGGGGGCTCAAATGAGAAGGCGCGGGCAGACACCCAACAGCCGGGATCTATCTGTCATGGCGGAGTATTTTGATACGATGCGCCTGTTTTTGGAAACACAGCAAAGAGTCATATCGACGTATATGGGCGCGGATTCACCCCGCCGCCGTACGGGTACATGGCAGCAACGGACGATTCAGCCTCGTGCGCTTTACAAGAGTGCTGAATCCGTACCGGATCGAACACCACAACAAACCATATTGCCTGCTCAACCGGAGTTTCCAGAAAAAGCATTGATGGAAACACCTGCACAGCCCGATGAGACATCGGCAGCCGGCGGTCAGAAAAAGACAGCCCTTGCATCGGCTCAACCGGAAAATACGATGACAGAATCAGTTCAGGCAGGGGCGTCGAGCCAAAGCTTTGATCGGGAGAAAATAACGGACATTCTTCTTTCCATTGTTGAGGAGAAAACCGGTTATCCAAAAGATATGGTTGGCTTTGAACAGGACTTGGAAGGAGAGCTCGGCATCGATTCGATAAAAAGGGTCGAGATTGTCGGTGCGCTATTGAAAGTGCTGCCGCAGAGTTTTAAAGAATCGCTGGATGGCGACCAAGGAAAACTGAACACCCAGCCGACGCTCAAGGGTATGGTGGATTTATTATTAGAGATCGAAAGAGAGGGGAACGGCGCAGACCCTTTTGAACAAACCGGAGTGGGATCAAACACTTGTACATCAAGTGACTCACTCCGGTATGTCATCATATCAAAGCAAGAATCCATTGACGCGTCTGCCATCCAGCGGTTGGGAACAGGTCATTTTATCCTGACCCAGGATCGGCTGGAGGTGGCCCAAGAGCTATCTGAATTGCTTCGTGCGCGAGGTAGTACCGTCCATATCGTTGCGCGTGAGGTTTTGAAGGATGAGAAGTTACTGAACAAATGGTGCGCCTCGATAAAAACGGATTTGGACGCCATCAGCGGTGTGGTGCACCTTGCTCAGATCGGCTCTGATCGGATCCAAGAAGATACCACGCCCGACAGCTGGCGTAGTCAATTGCAGCTCAATGAAAAATCGCTATTCATCTTGCTGCATAATTTTAGTGATAAGCTCCAAGATGATGCCCATATCCTATCTGCGAGCGCATTAGGAGGATTTTTCAATCGGAAGGGTGACGAGGTGCCGGGTTTGTCCTTGCAGGGCGGTGCTGTTGGTTTGCTTAAGTCGTTATATCAAGAGCGCCCAGTTTTAAGGGTTAAAGCAGTCGATGTCGATCCGGGCCAAAAACCAGGCTCGATTGCCAGGGACATTTTGACAGAGCTTGAACTTGTTGGGGGCCGTCAGGAAGTCGGCTATCCTGGTGGCCAACGGACAATTTTCAAGACCGGAGCTGCACCGGTTGATACAAAAGAAGAAGGGTTGGAAAAGATACAGAATGTAGTCGTGTTGGCAACCGGAGGTTTAAAAGGTGTGACCGCCGAAGTGCTGAGAGAGTTTGCGCTACCGGGCAACACTCTTTTGTTGACCGGGCGAAGTCCGCTGCCGGGACCTGAACCCGAAGATCTGCGATCATTAGCGACTTCTTCGGCGCTACGAGAGCACTATATTTCAAAAGTTCGCAACGAGCGCCTGAAGCTATCGCCCGCAAAGATCAGGAGTAAAGTACAATCCATCCTTGCTGCCCGGGAAATGCGCTTCAACATCGAAGACTTTCAAAAACGGGGCGCAACGGTTGAATATTTAACAGTTGATGTAAC